>Ga0334884_1001076_pt1 | contig 43544 bp, 44 predicted proteins | sample GraSluR1_MG_7_FD_207215 | JGI IMG/M metagenome (GOLD analysis project Ga0334884, IMG submission 207215) | Sludge microbial communities from methane-producing bioreactor in Wageningen University, Netherlands - Granular Sludge_12_05 R1 | ecosystem: Engineered > Bioreactor > Anaerobic >... | reverse complement strand
GCAGCACTGTCGCCTGTCAACACATTTCCCCAGTTTCCCTGTGTTTCGACGATCAACTCCTTTTGCCCGAGTTGAACCAGGGCATCTCCAATTGAAGCATCGCCATGCGGATGATACTGCATGGTGTGCCCGATGATGTTGGCAACCTTGTTGAAGCGGCCATCGTCGAGGTTTTTCATCGAATGAAAAATCCTGCGTTGTACGGGTTTCAGACCATCGTCAATCTCTGGTACGGCACGCTCGAGGATTACATAAGAGGCGTAATCCAAAAACCAGTTTTCGTACATACCCGAAAGCTGAATCGTCCGATGGGCTTCCATAGGTTTTTCAACTTTCTCGTTGTTTTGTTCCGCATTTAGTTCCTCATTTTCGCTCATGCCTCTTTTTTCTTTCTGCTATTATAAGTTATTCTTATTTCCAACGCTAGTATTCGATTTCCAAAATCGTATAAGAAGTGCTTCTGCCAATAAAAAAACAATGGCCAGTAAAACAAACCACCACCAGGCATCCTTTTCATTGGCAGCTATGATCTGGTCGATTGATTTTGCGTTGGATATATCAACCGTGTTTAAAACTTCAAAACCTGCCAGCTCTAACTTTTCGCGGGCTCCGGCTGCATCATAAAACCGCATTTGCGATTCTTTACGATTCTCATTCCAGGCTGTGATACCAAGCAAACTGTCCTGATAAGATGTGCCATAAAAACCTGCTTCCGGAAGGGACTCCTCCAAATAAAGCAGCAGTTGTTGTTGCCGCTGGCTGATACCCGGGATCAATTCGAAATCACTATCTAATGATTTGAGCCTCAACACCTCATCCGCCGGAATGTTAGCCTTCACAGTAAATTGCCGGTCGGAACCCAGTGTATAACTTAACTTGTTCTGTGCCAGCCCATAAAACGCCATCCGAATCAACAATGGCGGGAACAGGGAGCTTTCAGTTAACCCGGAAGCTGACTCTTCGAGCGGGCTTGCCAAATGAAATACGCTCCCCTGCCCTGCTTTGTTGTAGGTAAGGAAAGGATTTCCATTGAGCAGACTTATTAAGTTATAACTTCCAGGTCCGGGTATTAATCTGTAATGTACTCGCACAGACGGTAAATCAGCATTTTCGGGTATTTTATTGAACATTTCATCAAAAAACGGATGATACTCCAGCATGTTGTTTATTCGTGTGGCCACAGTATCCGGAAGCGGTTGAATGTTCATTCTTAATTCGTTTAAAAGCCCTTTGGTTGGTATTTGTGCATCCTTCGTAGGATACAACAACAACGAACCACCGGCATTCACATAATCTTCCAATCCGGCTCTTAGGCCTTCACTCATCCTGCTGTCCAAGGGTGCAAGGATCAATTTGTACTCATTAAATCTTTGAATGTCAACACGAAGCATGGCATTGCTTGTAAAAGTAAACAAACTGTCATCCTTAAATAAAAGCCCCAGTGAAGGATCAGGTGATTGGGTATAAATTTCTAGCACATTGATTTGCGGTGCGATATAAAGACTCAAGTAGTACGTATCATCAAATACCACCGGATAGTCATCAATACTCAAATGTGCGCTGATGTATCCATAATCCTGAGGCACAAAACTTAAGGTAAACACTTTCTCTTCCTGGCTTTCCAGATCGATATTAGCAATAGCCAACAAGTTATTGTTGCTCGAAAGCCGCAATGCCAGGCTACGAAGCTGATCTTCGCTTTGATTGCTAATCCTCACATTGAGCTCCACCGGAATGCCTGTCTGCACAACCGGATTAGTGAGCCAGACGCTATCGATAAAGACATTGTTTTGTTGTGTCGCTTCAAATGGGATCAAGACCAATTTAAGCTTTTCCTGCGCTTTATGGTTTAAATCGGTGAATGCACTTTGCTGAAAATCAGACAGCATATACAGTACTAGCTGATCTTGATCAATATTTTTAACAAGCACATTGGCACGTTCAAGTACTTCCATCATTGGCATTGCTACACTTCCGGCGGTAACTCGTTGTAGCTTATCAAGCGTTTCATCGCGCGACATCAGGTATTCGTGCGCCGGATTAAAATCATTGGTAAGCAAAATAAAGCGGTGATCAGGTTCCATGCGCTCAACCATCGAAAGGGCTGTATTCCTTGCGTCATCTATTAGCGAACCCCTTATGCCGGCAAGCTGCATGCTTTGTGAATTATCTACATAAATCACACTAACATTCTGGTTAATCGTATCGGCTGTGCTTGAATCAGTAAAAACCGGACGAGCAAAAGCAAGAACTATCGCAGCCAGTGCAAGCAGCCGAAACAATAATATAAGCAGTTGCCTTAGTTTGCTGGTTCGGGAAGTTTGCTGTTTTAAGTTTTCGAGCAGACTAATATCGCTGTAATACACCAGTTTGTGCTTTCTGAAATTGAAAAGATGCACAATAACCGGAATCACCAGTACCAGTAAGCCATACAGCATTGAGGGGTTCAAAAATTCCATTTGAATGGTCCGCTTTTCTTAAAGTGGACAAATTTACAATTTAAAACGAAAAGGCCGTTCAGGAATCAGCCTATTTCAAGCGTAGTTTGATGAAGCTTTAAATTTATTGGCAGAAGTAAATAAACTAAGAAGCCTAGCTTTCATCCGAAGCAAAAGCATCCAGAGCCGGCAACGCCCTGTTAGCAAAATCAAACAAAGCCTGATTTTCCCAACTTGAGCCATCCATTGCCTGTGGCCCTTTGTAAGCTACCAGTTCAGCTCCCCAATAACAAAAACCAATCATATTTTGTGGATGCCTTAAATGGATATTTTTGAGAGCCAGTAAAAAATCCAGTTGCCCCTGTGAACTTGCCGGAAAATCAGGTAAAATTAGCTGTTCTTCCAAACCAACGTTATTATGGGTCCAATCGTTCCACTGCAAAGTAAAAGGATAGGCCGTTTCTGCAATCAATACAGGCTTTTCATACTCATTATAAAGCAATTTCAAAGACGCTTCCAATTCAGGAAGTGATTTACCATGCCACAGCGGATAGTAAGACAAGCCAATTACATCATAATCAATCGTTCTTAGAAGTTCAAAAAAATCTTCAGAGCCCTCATAACCTGCAAAATGCACAATAATTTTGGTTTGATCATTCAGGTCTCTCACCGCTCTGCCTGCGGATTGCAGTAAGGCCAAAAATTGTTGAGGGTTTTGCCAACGATTTCCTTCCGGAAAAAGTAAACCATTGTTGACCTCATTTCCTGTTTGAATATAATCCGGTTGAATTCTTTTCATCACAAGACTGGTATAGCTATAAACGCTATCACTCAGTGCATCAAAGTTCAAATTTTCCCAACGTTTAGGTTTAATTTGGTTGCCGGGATCTGCCCAGGTATCAGAATAGTGCAGCGTTAACCAGATCTTAAAGCCTTCGGATCTCAATCTTTTTGCGAATATTTCAACTTCGTCCAAACCATGTAAATGAGCTACTGGATCAACCCAGAGACGCAATCTAATTGTATTAATTTCAGACGATTTAATCACAGCAATAAAATCTTCAGCTTGCCCGGCAGCATTGTAAAAAACTGTTTCTGTCTGTTCAATAGCCGGATAGGTAGAAATATCCACAGCCCTGATAAGATTCTCTGCGGTTGGAAGGCTATTATGATCTTTTTTCTTGCATGAGACTAGCAGAATACTTATGACAAAAAGCGATAAGCAAGTTCTCAAACTCTGCCCGAAAAACCTGTAATCATGCATAATACTCAGTTTCTGTCTCAGGGTTTAAATTACGGATTAAAAACTCAAAACCTTGTCAGCTTCTACTGTCCATTGCGTAAATTCTTTCATATTGCTAAGATGAACGCCCGCAATAAAAGGCAGCTTATCGATGCCGCGGGCTTCAGAACAGCCTCCGCAACTTTTTACCTGCCCGCCGTTACGAAGAACAATCTTAATCATGCGTTCGATATTGTAATATCCATTGGGGGTGTTTTGTCCCGGCAAGGCGCAAAAAACAGCATCTGCCAGCAAAAAAATATTTACCTGAACAGCCTCAGCATGTTCTTTTTGAAGCGTCATCGCCATTCGCAGCGCATTGTAAGCTTTTTCGGTGCCGTAAGGTGCATCATTGATGATGATCAGAATCTTTTGCATTGTTAAAGTATTTACGTTTTCAAAACAAAGATAACTCAATTCAAATTAGCCCATGAACCGCATTTACAGTAATATCTTGGATAGCAGGCAAAAAAAAACTGAATCCCATTGGAATTCAGCTCTTAAAGACTAATTAGAGTCTGTCTTTAAAGTCGTCATTTTGTAAATTCTCTTATCCAAAGTTTTGGTTTTAAGCATTGCGATTACATCTTGTAATCCAAATTTACGTTTTTTTTGTTGTTCTATTGAAGAAATCACCTTTTTTCACAACCTAATAGCTATCATTATACGATTATTGACATAGTTATCCCATTGATTATGAATTTACTAACAATATTTTTCTTTCGCTGTTGATTCTAAACCATCATTTCGATGGTTCTGTTTGTAAGCACCCTGAAAGATTTAAAAGACATAGAAGAAACAAAGCATTTGATAAATGAAGCAGACAAAAATATTGGTGGATAAATTTAGTCATTAAAAACGATCAGAATTTGAGATATTTCCAATCAATTATTTCTGTGTAATTATACAGCCTAATACCCTAAAAACTCCTCAAACCAAACCTGCAAATAGGCTTTGCCCTGATTGATGATTTGTTCTTCTTTTTCAGGAGGAAGGTTCTTTTGATAATAGATGTCCAGTTTCTTATTCCATACAAATTGGCCTTCAGGGGTTTTAAAGCCAAGGCCTTCGTTGGTTTCGAAATAGGCAAAAGGTTGATAACTTACTGTAAACGAATTTATGGCAGATAACGACAACTTTAATGCAGATGAATTTGGCAATTACAGCAACTGGCTCGAGCTGTATAACGGCGATACTGAAGCTGTTTTTTTGGCAGATTACTACCTAACCGACAAGCTTGATAATCCCGACAAATGGCAGATGCCTGAGTTTTATCTGGAGCCGGGGGCATTTATACTGTTTTGGGCTGAGGATGAGGAGTCTTCGGGCGAAAACCATACCAACTTCAAACTCAGCAAAGGCGGAGAAGCCATCGGAATCTTCAACAGGATTGGTGCTCCGGTGGATACGCTCACTTTTGGTGAACAGGATACCGATGTGAGCTATGGCCGCCTGCCCGACGGAAGACCCGAATGGATATATTTTACAGCTGCCACACCTGGCGAATCCAATGAGTTTAGCACTACATTTGAATGGCAGAGCAGGGCATCCTTTGGCGTTTTCCCAAATCCTGCTAACGGCAGCCATCTGTATTTTCCCAATATGCTCAATATTCAGCTGTATAGCCTGCAAGGCCAGTTGCTGCTGGTGCAGCAATATGCCAAACAGCTTGATATCAGCCGGCTTGCTCCGGGAATGTATTTGCTTCGAAGCGATGGACACCAGCCTGTTTTGCTTGTCAGGGAGTAGCTAATCCACCCTTGTTCGTCAACCTGTGACATCTGCCTAATTGCATATAGTAGCAAGGATTTATGATAAATCAGCAAGTGCCTGCAGCCAAATTGGCAACAGCCTATTGCCAGCCCCGCAAGTTCTTTGTAATTTTTGTGTCTTAAGAAAGTTGTTTATGAAAATAGTGGTCAATTTTCTGAAAGCATTTATAGATTGACTTGATGCAGGTATAAATACCTATATTAGATGGTTATTTTCAATATAACAAAGTTACTTTGTTCAAATTTGACAGGCATCGGTGAATGACAGAAACACAACTTATTGAAGGTATTCTTAGCAAGCAGGAAAAATATTTTGAGGAACTGGTTAACCGTTTCCAGCCGCTGGTATTGAATACCTGTAACAGTTTTCTGCATAATCGAACGGACGCAGAAGATATTACCCAGGAAGTATTTATCGAAGCTTTTCTGTCGTTACACAAGTTTAAAAAGGAGTCGAAATTATCTACATGGCTGTACCGTATCGCTGTCAACAAATCACTCAATTTTATACGCGACAACAAAAAACGGAAGATCATCAGTAGCATCGAAGTTTTTTTTGGCGGCGAACCAAAACATAAGCTGCAGCTTGCCGATCCCGGCCTTGAAGATGCCGGTGATTTAGCCGATGAGGAAGAAAAAATAGTGCTTTTGAATCTTGCTGTGGCCTCCTTGCCGAAAAACCAGCGGGTGGCTTTTACCCTAAGCAAATTTGAAAAACTTTCTTATGCCGAAATCACCGATGTCATGGAGCTTTCGCTCGCTTCAGTTGAGGGGCTGATCCATCGGGCAAAAAGGAATGTCACAAAAAAAATACTGAGTCATTACCGGAAAAAATTAGCTTGAACCAAAAGTTTTTAAAAAAATCAGTGTCAAAATACCTAAAACAGTTAAACATGAATTGCAGAGATGCCAGAAATAGTATGATCTTTTGCAGCACGGAAAAAATGAAAAAGCCGGAGTACGACCAATTTTTGGAACACCTGTCATCATGCAGTCAATGCGCACAGCTTTACCAGCAACTGGACTCCACTTTAAGCCTTGCCGATAATCGTGAACTAGTGCAACCCAATCCTTTTTTATATACCCGCATCAGGGAAAAATTGGATAATATTGGACAAGGTGTGAGCAAAAATGCCGGACTACCGTCATACCAGAGAATTTTACGTCCAATTCTGCTCACGCTTGGCTTGCTGATCGGGCTTTATGGAGGCAACAGGCTGGGTAATTTTTACGATGCCAAACAACAGGAACAACTCACGACAGCACTTACCACCGAGTTTTTCATTAACGATATGGAAATGGAAAAGCTTGAAGTACAACTCTTAAACGACCAATAAAAATGGCTACAAAAACAAATAGATCCCTCTTGATCTGGCTTATTGTCATCTTGCTGGCTACCAATATTTCCACCATCGCGACAATATTTTATCATGTGTATTTTCATGAGAGAAATTTACCTGATATCCCCGGCATGGAACTCAGGATTCCGGATGGGCATATGGGCAGGTTTTTCAGAGATGAAATGAACCTGACACCAAAGCAGCACAGGCAATTCAGGGATTTCAGACATGATTTTCACAGCAATGCCAACGGCATCACGATCAGGATGCAGGAAAACAGAAGTGCGCTTTTTGATGAACTCGCCAGAGAAAACCCTGATACCGTTCATCTTGGGCAACTTGCTGATGAAATTGGCGAATTGCACGCACAGCTCAAAGTCCTGACTTTTGAGTATTACCTGCAATTGAAGTCAGTTTGTGAACCGCAGCAACAGAAAAAGCTACACTTTATTTTTTTAAAAATGATGAATGATGAACGGGCAGGAATGAAAATGCCCAACAGAATAAATCCTAATAATTAAAATTAATACCATGAAAAATTTAAGAATCGTAACAATCGGAATGTTCATTTTAGCCATGCTTCTCAGCGTAAACGCCAGTGTTTATGCCCAAAGGGGAAATGGAAACGGATTCGGGCCGGGTAATTATTGCATGAATTTCCCTGACCTTACCGACGATCAACAAGCTAAACTTGAGACGATGCACACGACACAAATGAAAGCCATGCAGGATTTTCGCAACCAAATGGGCGAAAAACGGGCTCGTTTACAAACATTACGCACTGCTGACAATGCCGACATGAACGCTATCAACAAAACGATTGACGAGATGAGTGTAATCAGGACAAATATGCAGAAGGCACGGGAACAACATATTCAAAGTGTTCGTAACCTTTTGACAGAAGACCAGAAAGTGCAGTTCGACAGCATGAAAAGAGGCAATGGTCAGGGATTCGGTTGCGCTCAGCGAAACGGACAGGGCAGAGGTTGTGGAAAAGGGAGAGGATTCAACGGAAGAAACTTTCAATAAATTTCCCCAAACAAACAAAGAAGCTGCCTGCAAATTGGGCGGCTTTTTTTTTGTGCATGAGAACCTGCGCATATACTGTAACTATGCTGATTGGTGTTAGTAGCTTAATTCCAATCATTATGAAACGGAAGATTACTCCGGGAAAAATCCTGTTATGGTAAAAGCTAAAAAAAAGGCTGCTCAAACAAGAAAAACAGCAACTTATACTCTGAATCAGCACTTTGAGAATCTTGATGCCAGCATCCTGGAATTGTTTAATGCAATCAGAGATCATATTATTTCACTGGACAGCTCTATTGAAGAAACACCCAAGAAAAACTATGTAGCTTATATAACAAGTCAAAATTTTGTGTGTAGGCAGACTTATAAAAAGAAAATTACGCTTTATTTAAAACTCAATACTGACGAAATCAAAACAATGCCCAAGCAAGGTCGAGATGCAAAAAACATTGGTCATTTCGGTATTGGTGATTTTGAATTGACAGTTAAAGATTTAAAAAACTTCGAAGAATCAAAGCATTAGATAAATGAAGCATACAAAAATATTGGTGGATAAATTTAGTCATTAAAAACGATCAGAATTTGAGATATTTCCAATCAATTATTTCTGTGTAATTATACAGCCTAATACCCTAAAAACTCCTCAAACCAAACCTGCAAATAGGCTTTGCCCTGATTGATGATATGTTCTTCTTTTTCAGGAGGAAAGTTCTTTTGATAATAGATGTCCAGTTTCTTATTCCATACAAATTGGCCTTCAGGGGTTTTAAAGCCAAGGCCTTCGTTGGTTTCGAAATAGGCAAAGGGCTGGTAGCATTTGTTCATCAGGTTTTTACTCCAGAAAAATTCTTTATGGCTCAGATTCAGTTGTGCCAGAATTGTGGCAGGAAGATCATTGTTACCGCTGATCAGGTCGAAATGTTTTCCCCTCAGCGAATCTTTCAATGCCGGACCGGTGATGAGCAATGGAATCTTGCGGTATTTAAAACTATCAACCGGATGGTTGCGGTAGGTATTATGACTGTGGTCGGCCAGGATAATGAAAAGAGTGTTTTGGTACCATTCCTGCTGTTTTGCTACTTCAAAAAAAGCACCCAGGGCCTTATCAGTATAATGCGCCGAGTTGATGAAATCTTTTTCCAGTTTTGGCCATTGGATCACATGCTCCATCGGAAAGTCGTAGGGCGAATGCGAACTGAGCGTGAATACTGTGCTGAAAAAGGGCTGAGGCAAACTGCACAATTGCCTGGCATACCACGGCAACATAAAGGAGTCGTGCACTCCGAGTTTGCCACGCGGAAAATCATCGCGAATGTCTTTGCCTTCCACAATCAGGTCAAACTCGTTGTAAATCAGATAAGAAAGTATGTTGCCATAGATCAGCTGTCCGCCAAAATAAAAACTTGTATGGAACCCTTCCTCGTTCAGTAATTTGATCATACTGGGCAAAGCACCATATTTTTCGGGATGATTGGTGATGGTGGTGATTGGCAATCCGGGCATACCCGCAAACAAGGAACCTATTGCCTGTTGCGAACGGTTTGCGCTTGCATAAAAATTAGTGAAAAGTAACCCCTCGCTTTCTAATTCCCTGAAGTTGGGCGTGATGCCAGCTTCTCCGCCCAAAGACTCGATCAAATCAGCCGACCAGCTCTCGAGCAATAAAACAACAATATTTGGATTTTCGCTCCCGAGAATTGAAACCGTGCTGTCGCAATCCGTTTGATGTAACTCCTGCACCAGGGCTTCAGCCAATTCGTCAGGCATACTTTTAAATAAGTTTTCCTTATTAAATTGTTGTGCATCCAAAGTGCTCACCAACAGATTGTATGCTGGATTAACCGCAGTCAGGTTCAGCAGGTTATAACTGCTGTAATAGGCCGCACTGGTTGTAATGGGTATCTCTTTGATACCACCCCGTATTGCCAAAAACAAAACAATCATCCAGACCGGCACTATCCAAAAAAGATTAACGGGTTTTATTTTGTTGAATTCAAATCTCAGGCTGAACCATTTTTTATACACCCAAAACAAGCCAATTGAAAGAGCGATCCAACTCAGTATCAAAATGATAAATGTACTGCTACTCACTGAGTTAAATACTTCTGTTGGATTCTTAAGATAGACCAGGGCCTTATATGATAGCTTAGTTTTCCATTCTCCATACAATCCGGTTTCGCCCAGGGCGGTCAGGCTATACAATAAAATAATAACAAACACATACACATTAAAAATCCAGGACCAAAAGCGTCCGGGCTTAAGCAACGAAAGTGTGGCAATCGCTATAGCAGCAATCAAAATATAACCAATAGTGGCTATATCAAGCCAAAATGCAGCCGGAAATACGCTGATAATCTCAACGAAAGGAATTTCTTCTGCCTGAATGATCGAGTGATGAAACAGTAAAAATACGATACGAAACAGATTGAAAACCAGCAACAAAAATATTGCCAACCGAATGATCTGAAAGTGAAATTTAAATTGCTGCATAATGATTTCAAAAGTAAAATAATTGCCTGACAAATTTATCAAGGAAGTATTGCACAAAATGGCAGCAAATTTAAGATATATCAGCTCAAGCTGGCTAAATCCTTATATTTGCACGAATAAATACTACATTCAATGTCACATCTGGTTTCTGAACAGCTTAAAAAAATTAAACGCACAATACCCGAACAGGTAAAATTAGTTGCTGTTTCCAAAACAAAGCCCATCGAAGATATTCTGGAGGCTTACAAGGCCGGTCAAATTTGCTTTGGCGAGAACAAGGCACAGGAAATGGAAGCAAAGTATGCGGCACTACCGGCAGATATTGAATGGCATTTTATCGGGCATCTTCAGACCAATAAAGTAAAATACATTGCGCCTTTTGTTTCGCTCATCGAAGCTGTTGACAGCCTGAAACTACTGAAAGAAATCAACAAACAGGCTGCTAAATTTAACCGGCAGATCCCATGCCTGCTACAGTTTCATATTGCTGAAGAAGAAACAAAGTTTGGCCTGGATCGCGAGGAAGCAATCACAATGCTCGAATCGGAGGCCTACAAAAAGATGAAAAATATCCAAATATCAGGCGTGATGGGTATGGCCACTTTTACAGAAGATATGCAGCAGGTTCAAAGAGAATTTATTCACCTCCGTGAGATCTTCAACTGGCTTAAATCAACCTATTTTCCTCAAGCAGAAAGCTTCAAGGAGATATCCATGGGCATGTCAGGCGACTATCCAATTGCCATCGAAGCAGGAGCCACCATCGTTAGGGTTGGCAGTTTGATTTTTGGAGAACGAAACTATCCAGCAACAGAATAGATTATGCTGTTAACTTATATCTTATTTGCTGTTGGTTTTGTTGTCTTGATATTGGGTGCCAACTGGTTGGTAAACGGCTCCGTTTCGCTGGGTTTGCGCGCCAATCTTTCTCCTCTGGTAATCGGCCTTACGGTGGTAGCCTTCGGCACTTCCTTGCCCGAGTTGGTTATCAATGTTTTTGCCTCATTCAAAGGCAGTTCCGATCTGGCAATTGGCAATGTGCTGGGCAGTAACATCATGAATATTTTTCTGATACTGGGTATTTCGTCCCAGTTTATGCCAATCCATGTGGAGCGAATTTCTATTCGAAGAGATATACCTGTCGGCTTGTTTGCTACTTTGCTGTTTGGGCTGATAGCCAATGGCTATTTCATGGGCTTTGACCTTGTAATCAATCGTTTTGACGGCTTCGTCCTTTTGGCTGTATTTGGTATTTATCTGTGGTTTACTTTGAAAAAAGGAAACGGCATAGAGCCTGATCTGGATGTTGAAAACAAACAACCGGCTTCATGGCCAAAAACAATCCTATTAATATTGATCGGTCTGGCGGGACTGTTTTTTGGGGGTGAATGGGTATCGGACGGGGCTTTGGAAGTGGCCAAGGCACTCGGAATAAGCGAAACTGCTATTGGCCTCACCATAGTGGCAGCAGCTACCTCTTTACCCGAACTTGTAACGGCAATCGTTGCCGCCATGAAAAAAAATATTGGGATTGTTATGGGTAACGTATTAGGCTCTAATATAATCAATATTCTGGTTGTTCTCGGCACAAGTGCGATCATCAATCCGCTGATCTATCAAACCAAACTTAATGTAGAGCTAGGCATGGTAATCGCAGCAAATCTGGCTTTGGTTGTAGTGATCTATCTGGGCAAAGGATTTCGCCTGAGCAGATATGAAGGCATTTCGCTCATCTTGAGCTACATCGTATTCATCTGGTTCTCTATCAATTACAACTAAGATTTGATACAATCGAGCTATTATTCTAATGTGCTAGATGAATAGCAAAGAATTTTTCAGCCGGATGACGTTCAACATACTTTCAATCGAAGTTGGATGATCAAAAAATCTTCTCCAAAATAAATATTCCCTATCAAAATCATTTACAGTTTGATACGGATATTTACAAAACTTATAATAATTTTAAATTACCTTTTTCTTATTTTTTAACACCTTTTTCTTAAAAATTACTTGCACAGTATAATTTAGTGATGTATATTTGCAGTCTAATTGGTTGGTTGTTTTTATAAGTTCGAACTTAATGCCCTTGCGGTGTGAATTGTTTTAGTTGTTTTTACAATTCACTCCAATGCCGCAAGGGCATTCCTCTTTTATATACCGCTACATTTTCCACATCACAATCGTGCAATCTTAAGCAGAATGTTTACTTTTGCACTTTCATTTCCAGTGCTTATAGTGGAGTTAATAAATTTGAATCAAAAAATCCAATATGACAGATTTTGAGCAATTAAAACGTGTTGCATCGCAGGTGCGAAGAGATATCGTACGGATGGTTCATGCACGTCAATCAGGTCATCCGGGCGGTTCGCTTGGTTGTGCAGACTTAATGACTTTATTATACTTCGATCACCTACGAATCAATGCCCCCGAATTTGACATGAACGGCATTGGTGAGGATGTTTTCTTTCTCTCAAATGGTCATATCAGTCCTGTTTTTTATAGTGTTTTGGCACATCGGGGATATTTTCCGGTAAGTGAGTTAGCCACTTTCAGAGCGATCGAATCACGCTTACAAGGTCATCCAACCACCCACGAAGGGCTTCCGGGAGTACGCATCTCGAGTGGCTCGCTGGGACAAGGCTTATCGGCTGGCATTGGAGCAGCCAATGCCAAAAAACTCAATCGCGACAGGCATTTGGTTTATGTGCTTATGGGTGATGGCGAGCAGCAGGAAGGACAGATATGGGAAGCTGCCATGTATGCCGGAAGTCGAAAAACAGATAACCTGATTGCATTGATTGATTACAACCACAAACAAATCGACGGGCCGGTTGATGAGGTGATGCCTTTGGGCGACCTCAGGGCAAAATATGAAGCTTTTGGCTGGAAAGTTTACGAAACAGATGGCAATCAGATGGACAAACTTTCCGAACAGCTCGAAAACTGTCGCAATGAAGCCTTTAAAGGATTTCCGCAGCTGATCTTAATGAAGACGGAAATGGGACAGGGTGTCGATTTCATGATGGGAACACACAAATGGCATGGCATTGCTCCCAATGATGAGCAACTCAAAAATGCGCTTTCGCAGTTGGAAGAAACCCTTGGTGATTATTGAAAATATTGAAATGATGAAGTTTACCATACAAAACCATAAAGACACACGCTCAGGGTTTGGCGATGGCCTTTTTGAGCTGGGACAGGAAAACGATAAAGTGGTGGCTCTCTGCGCCGATCTAACCGGATCGATGAAGATGGATGCCTTTGCTAATGCCTTTCCTGAGAGATTTTTTCAAACAGGTATCGCAGAAGCCAATATGATGGGAATCGCAGCCGGGATGACTATCGGAGGAATGATTCCGTTCACCGGCACTTTCGCTAATTTCTCAACAGGCAGGGTTTATGATCAGATCCGGCAATCCATTGCTTATTCAGGCAAGAATGTAAAAATCTGTGCATCACATGCCGGACTTACACTGGGCGAGGATGGTGCCACCCATCAAATTCTGGAGGATATCGGGCTGATGCGTATGCTCCCCGGCATGACGGTTATTGTTCCGTGTGATTATAACCAGACCAAGGCTGCCGTAAAAGCGATTGCCGAGCTTAATGGCCCTGTTTACCTGCGTTTTGGCCGGCCAAAAGTTCCAAATTTCACCCCGGTCAACCAAAGTTTTGAAATTGGCAAAGCACTTGTCTATCAAGAAGGCACTGATGTTACACTGCTGGCAACCGGACATCTGGTATGGGAAGCACTTCAGGCTGCAGAACAACTGGCAGAGAAAGGAATATCGGCCGGAGTGATCAATGTGGCAACCATTAAACCACTGGATGAAAGCACAATCCTTGAAGCTGTTGAAAAAACAAAATGTGTGGTAACCGCAGAAGAACACCAGCAATTTGGCGGACTAGGCGAAATGGTTGCAGCTTTGCTTACGCAAAACACCCCCTACCCTGTGGAAATGGTTGCCGTAAAAGACCAATTCGGACAAAGTGGTACACCGCAGGAACTTATGAAACTATACCAGCTTGATGCAAAGGCAATTGTTGATGCTGCCTTAAAACTTGTTGCACGCAAATAAATTCGTGATAACGAAGTGCTGAAATGGACCAAAGAATTTACCTGATTGGTTATATGGGCGTTGGCAAAAGCACCATCGCCCGGAAATTAGCAAAGCTGCTTAACTGGGAGGTAATGGATTTGGATCAGGCTTTTGAAACCCGCTACAAAATCAGCGTTTCTGATTTTTTTAAACGCTATGATGAAACTCTCTTCAGAAAACTGGAACGTAGCCTGCTAAGGGAATCCGTTGATCTTTCGCAGACAATAATTTCGACCGGAGGCGGAACTCCCTGTTTTTATGATAATATGGAATGGATGAACCAAAATGGCCTCACCGTTTTTCTAAAAATGAGTGCTGGCTGTTTATCGAATCGTTTGCTCAATGCCAAGAAAAAACGACCGCTTATCAGCGGACAATCAAAGGATCAACTTCATTCCTTTATCAAAAAACATCTACAGAAACGCTCCATTTTTTACACCCAGGCAAGGCTTCATTTCGAGGCCGAATCTCCCGATATTCAAGCACTGGCCGAACTTATAAAGCCTTATCTCAGTTCAGCTAAGATTTGAGTTTCAATAAAACAATATTTTCAACGTGCGCGGTTTGCGGAAACATATCCACCGGCTGAACTTCCATCACCTTGTATTTTTCATCCAGCAAATTCAAATCACGTGCCTGTGTTGCCGGATTACAACTGATATAAAGAATTCGATCTGATTCGATTGACAATAACTGATTCACCACCTTAGGATGCATCCCGGCTCTTGGCGGATCAGTAAGGATCAAGTCCGGCTTGCCATGCTCACTGATGAATGCATCATTCAGCACTGCTGCCATGTCGCCGGCAAAAAAGCGAACGTTATCGATCTGATTTCGTTTAGCATTGCTCTCGGCATCTTTAACAGCTTGTTCAACATATTCAATTCCAATAACTTCCTTTACAAACCTGGCAAAATACAAAGCAATTGTTCCGGCTCCTGTATAGAGGTCATAAACCTTCTCGCCACCCGATGGATTAACCAGTTCTAATGCCGCACGATACAAACGTTCAGCCTGATGAGCGTTGGTTTGATAAAAGGATACCGGACCAACCTCAAACTGTAAATCAGGGTATCCGGTGCGGGGACTGGCCATGCTTTCCACGAGAAATGTCTCACCCGCATAAGGTCTTATCTCCAAATCATTGATCACGTCATTTTTTTTGTCATTGACAACGTATTGCAATGAAGTGATCGCGCTAAACTCTTTTGCCAGGGCAGGCAATAAGCCATTCAACACCATTTCGTCCTCGTGATGAATTACCAATATGACCATAAAATCGCCTGCTTTGGTATTTCGGATAATCAGATTCCGTAACAAGCCTTCATGGTTGCGCACATCATAAAAACTCAACTTATGTTCCAATGCAAACTTCCTGACAAAAAGCCGAATTTCGTTTGAAGGGTCGGGTTGCAGATGACAATGTGTGATGTCCAGTATCCGATCGAACATACCCGGCAAATGAAATCCCAGGCCATTCATTTCAGATTCAGATTTAAGCTCCGATGGTGCTTCATCAGTAAACCACTTCCGGTTCGAAAAAGTATATTCCAGTTTATTCCGGTAATAATAAGGATGTGGTGCTGCCAAAATAGGTTTAATGCCGGGATAATCAACCTTTGCTATTCTGTCGAGATTATCTTTCACCTGCTTTTCTTTAAAATGCAGTTGATGTTGATATCCCATATGCTGCCATTTGCAACCGCCACAGGTTCCAAAATGCTGACATTCAGGCTCTGTTCTGAGATCAGAAAACCGATGATACTGCAGCACCCTGCCTTCAAAATAATTCTTCTTCTTCCGGAATACCTCTAAATCAACTACATCACCCGGAGCCGCAAACGGCACAAATACAACCTGATTCTCCGGCTTGGCCACAGCCTTTCCCTCCGAGCCTGCATCAATTATTTCAACTTCATTAAAAAACTGTGGTTTACGTCTATTTTTCATTCATCAAGAAAATTAAAGCATTTTGTTAAATGGGGAATAAGCCGCAAAATTACTACTTCATCCGAACTATTGGCATTTACTTTTAATACGCAATCTAAAATGCTGATTACTTGTATCATAACAATCAATGCAATGAGATCGATCACAGATTCAGGCAATAAAAACTATCAATATTTGCTATCTTTACAGCAAAATCGTGCATTGGTGAAAAATATTCAAATCAAATGATACAAATGATACGCATTTTGGTTCTTATTCTGGGGTTAATTTCATTTCAGGTTCAGGCGCAAATACTTGATCAAATTGATGTTACAAATCATGAAGATGGTCAGGCTTCCATCAAATTCCAACAGTTTATTGCAGAAGGCAGGGTGATTTCAGGGATGAAAACCGGCCTTTGGATTTCGAGAATGCCATCCGGGATGCCGCATGAAGTTACCTCTTTCAAAAATAATCTAAAAGAAGGCATTAGTCTTGAATTCGACAGAAGCGGATACTTGCTGCAGGAGGCAAATTATAAGGACAACCTGCTTCATGGAGCACTCAAAACCTGGAAACCAGGTGGCAGACTTACCCTGGAAGAAAACTACAAAGAAGGCCAACTCGATGGCAAGAGGCAAGTATTTTACGAGCGTGGGCAATTACAAGAGGAATCATTTTATGAAAATGGCGAACGGAATGGCAAATCAGCCTGGTACGATGAGGCAGGTAATTTGATGGCTGCCTATCAATATGAAAACGGACTTTTTGAAGGCGTACAGCAAACTTATTATTCCGATGGAACCGTAAAATCAAAACGCAGTTATCATAAAAACAAACTAAATGGCGAAGCCAAAGATTATTATCCTGATGGACGGTTGAAAGCGGAGGCTGTTTATAAAATGGACAAACTTGCCAGTGAATGGAAAAAGAATGAGCCTGCCAACTGAAAAATATAAATTCGATGAAGATCAACAATCCTTACAATGCTTTGGAAGAACACCATTGTTTTGGATGTTCTGCAAAAAATCCCATCGGACTCAAGCTTGAATTTGAACTGGATGGCGATCAGGTGAAAGCAAACTGGAATCCTACCAAAGATTATCAGGGCTTTGAAGACTTATTGCATGGCGGCATCATCAGCACGCTCATGGACGAGATAGCTGCATGGGCAGTTCAGGTGTTGCTCCATACGGCCGGCCTTACGAGCGAATTACATGTGAAATACTTAAAACCAGTGCGTCTCAGCAAAGGTACGATACAGCTTATGGCTCAGATTGCCACCGTGGAAGGAAGGTTAGCAAAAGTAAAAACAAGTTTAAAAGATAGCACCGACACAATTTGTGCAGAAGGAATGATCAGCTATTTCATTTATCCTGAAAATGTCGCCCGAAAAAAGTTAAGATTCCCCGAACCAGCGCAATTCTTTAGCGCAAAATAAAAAAAGATCCGGTTTAAGAGGGGAAACAAACCGGATCCTGATAATCAACCAAAACCAAATACCAATCTTTCCTCGATGATTGAATTTGATAAAACCTTACCAATAATTTCAAGAGTTATGCCACGAAATTTAAGGGGTTAAACATCAGTATTTTAAACAAAATTTATATTCTCAAGATAACCGAATAAATATCCACATTCGAATAAAATATCCATTTTCGGATATTAGACGTGTTTGTTATTGCAAAGCACAGCAATTGGCTTATGCTCTAAACATATTTAATGTCTATTTTTCCTCGTCAACCTTTGTTAGACCATTGATATAAAATAGATTAAAAGCAAGGCAAAAATTATCAGGTCGGTCCACAAAGCAAAATTATCATTGATGCCCGATGGCTTTTTTAATCCGTGTTGAACGCCTGCCATACCATAATAAAGTCCGCTTGCAAATGCGATTACGACCCTCCATTCCGGCATAAATAAGGAAATGGCACCAACGAGTCCGAAACAAATGTTGGCAAAACCTAACTCACGAAGAATCGGAAAACTTTCGGGGCTGTCGATATGAAAAATTTGCTTCAGGGTAAATGCTGGTTGTCGGACTTGCTTGAAACCCGCTAACAACAAACGAAGACCAACAGCCGAAAAAATGAACCACTTGCCAAACAATTCAAAGGCCAATGCTTTGTCGCTTACAGAATGTTCTATAACAAACCCAATGATTGGTATTCCAAAAGTAAGTATGCTCACACTGATGATTTAAAACATACTTGGTTTGTCTTTTCGGTCTTTTTTTGTTGTCATTTTACTTTCTTTTAATTTCAACCCAAATGGTTAACTGTCATCTAAATTATATCAAGTTACTCTTTTCTTCAGCATACGGTGTCGTGTGAGGTGGCTCATAAACGCGTACTCATCTTGCCGGAACAAACCTTTCCACTTCATTCTCGAATGGTTCTAAACTTTGAAGGTAAGTGTAAATTGCAACAACAAGGAGCAAAACAATGACTACAATATAAGCTAAATACTTAACTAACTTTTTCATTTTTAAATCTTTAGTTTGCCTAGTTGGTTTATATCTTCTCATCTGCCTGCAAAAAGCAAAAATGCTATAATACCGCAATCAGAAGCACGTATTTAATGACTTTTACTACCACAAAAGTCATTCGACTTCGAAAATGCGTTGTAGCTCACACAGCAGGCAATTGGAAGCAAATATAAAAGCTAAGATCAAATTAAAACTAACTACAAGGCTAAAAATAAGATATTTAGGAAATTTTTAAGTTTTCGAGCTTGCAATAGAATTGCCTATCTCGTATTAGACTCGATCAACCAGATTGAGAATTGAACTTTCAGAATACCTCGAACAGCATCCTACCTTAAAGCCGCCAATGCTTCTACCACGTGTTGTTTCACATACAATTGCGAGCTAAACACGTGTACGCATTCACCGGTTTTATTGAACACATAGGTTACACGTCCTGGCAAAAGGCCAAACATGCTTTTGGGTACGCCAAACAGTTTTCTTACCTTGTTATCCGGATCGCTGAGCAGGTCGAACGAAAGCTGATACCGGGAGGCAAAATCACGGTGTTTTTCAGTGCTGTCGGCACTGATGCCAAATACCATAACATCCTGATCGAGAAATTGCTGAAAATGATCTCTGAAAGCGCAGGCTTCGGTTGTACATCCAGGGGTATCATCCATCGGATAAAAATATAGTACCATCGCTTTTGTTCCAGCATAATTCGCAGGTGAAATCCATTCACCTCGTTGGTTCAACAAACTGAATGACGGCAACAAATCACCAGGCTTGATATGCGATTTCATTACCATAAAATATTTTTTCGATTTAACCAATTATATGTTTTAATGCAGTATGGATATCAGGCGATTGAAACTGATATCCAGCCTGTAACAGCCTTTCAGGTTTCACATAAGTCCCCTTTAAAAGCATTTCATCTGCCATTTGTCCCAAAATAAGTTTGAGTGCTAATGCCGGTACAGGCATCCACGAGGGCCGCTTCATCGCCTTTCCAATAGCTCTGGCCAGCTCTTGTTGCCTGACAGCCTGTGGGGCAGTGAGGTTATAAACACCTTCAAGGGATTGATTTGTTATCAAAAACAACATAGCCCCAATTTGATCTTCTATATCAATCCACGACACCCATTGCCGTCCGGAGCCCATTTTTCCTCCCAAATAAAACCGGAAAGGCAACATCATTGGTTTCAGGGCACCGCCATCAGCCGAAAGCACAACACCTGTCCTGATCAGAACCAAACGTTTTGTAAATGACTTAAACGACTGAGCCGCTTCTTCCCATTCCGCGGTAAGTCCGGCCAGATAACCCTTGCTGGCAATATCAGATTCTGTGAAAAGCTGTTCTTCATGAAAGCCATAATAACCAATGGCAGAAGCCTGCATAATCATTCCAAACCTCAAATCAGCTACTTGCATCAGATGAGTAAGCTTCCGGATCGGTTCGATACGGCTTTTCAGCAGCGCAGCCTTGCGCTTGGCCGTCCAGCGATGATCAGCAATTCCGGCACCCGAAAGATTAATCAGTGCGTCACTGTTGTCAAGTGCAGCAAAAAGTTGCTTTTCGGGTTGATTCCAATCTACAATATGAAAACCTGCTCCTTCAAACTGTTTGTGTGCTTTCTCTGTTCGCCGGGTCATTAACACAACATCATTCTTACCTGCAAGACGCTTCAGTAATGCGCTGCCAATCAATCCTGTCCCTCCTGATACTACTATTTTCATCTTAGATGCATTTATATTGAAAACAGCTGACGGCTGCTTTTGTTTGACCTACCCACAAAGTATATGGCAATCAAAAGAAAAATTGTTCTATCGCACAAATTGTTTCAAATGATGACCCGTTTTCAGTAAATCAAGCTATTAAAACTAGAGTTAGTATAAAATTCATTTCTTGAGCCCACTCCGAAAAGTAAAAGCGACTTTTGACTTACCTTTGCACCTCAATTTTGATCGTCCGGTGAAACCCAATATTTCTTATTCCCGCATTTGGAACATCGCTTATCCCATTATCCTGGGCAGTGTGGCGCAGAACCTGATTAATGTCACTGATACAGCCTTTCTTGGTCGTGTAGGCGAAGTGGCATTAGGTGCTTCTGCATTGGGTGGAATGTTTTATCTGGTATTGAATATGCTTGGCCTGGGATTTGGGACAGGGGCACAGATCATTATCGCACGCAGGTTTGGCGAAGGAAAAAATCACCTAATCGGCAAAACCTTTGTTCATGCATTTTACTTTATGATGCCTCTGGCTTTGCTGGCGTTTTTCGTCCTTTTGTTTTTTGGAAGCCAGATATTGAGGCTGTTAATCAATTCTGATGCCATATACCAGGCCAGTGTGAGTTTTCTGGATTACAGGGTTTATGGCTTGTTTTTCGCTTTTGGTCAGATACTCTTCAGATCGTTTTATATTGGGATTGCACGAACCCAGATCATCACATGGAGCACACTAATAATGGCCATTGTAAATATTGCACTGGATTATGCATTAATATTTGGTAATTGGGGATTTCCGGAGATGGGCATCGAAGGTGCTGCACTGGCTTCGGTGATAGCTGAAGGAATTGCTCTGGCTTTTTTGATTATCAATACCCAATACAGAAAGCATCCTGAGAAATATAATTTGTATCAGTTTGGAAGTTGGGACAAAGCCTTATTTATCAGGACATTTAAGCTATCGGGACCAATTATGTTACAGAATTTTCTTTCGCTGAGTGTTTGGTTTGCTTTCTTCTTGCTTGTTGAAAAACTTGGCGAACAGGCTCTTGCTATTTCTAACATTATCCGAAGCATTTACATTGTGTTAATGATTCCGATTTGGGGTTTTTCATCAGCCTCTAACTCAATGGTTAGCTATCTGATAGGCATGAAATTTCCGGAGATGATTTTTAAATTGCTTAAGAGAATTCTTGTGCTTTGCATCAGCGGAGTATTACTAATCATTAGCATTAGCATTATATTTCCACAGGCTATTATTAGTATCTACACCAATAGCCCCGAATTGATTGCAAATAGTATTCCTGTGCTTCAGGTAGTTAATTCAAGTGCTGTTTTACTGGCAATTGGTTTTGTACTTTTCAACGGGGTGTTGGGTACCGGGAAAACCAATATTTCGTTTATGATCGAAATGATAGTGCTGGGATTTTATCTGATATACGTTTATTTTCTGATCAACATTCTGGATGCCAATGTAACGATGGTATGGACGACAGAGATACTTTATGGCTTGATACTAAGTATTTTATCATGGATTTATTTGAAAAAAGGAAAATGGATCAGTGCCAAATTGTAATTAATAAATCACATAATTATAAAGCGTATTTCCAACTCCGGTAACCAGATTGATCTCGTCACTATCGTGCAAGCTTCCAACGGCAAAGGGAGTTTCGCCTGTTAGCCCTGAAGAAATGATCATCCTGCCGTTTTTGTCAATCAGATAAATCTCGCGGCTTGCTTCCGAAACGATGCCAAGCAAACGTTTACGCTTTGTGATGTTAAAAAACCTTGGCTTGGTTACAATCGTATTTTTAAATGTGTAGCGAAATAAATCCTTTTTAAATCGGTCGAAAATAAGCAAATCATTTTCATCCAGATAGATAAAATCCGTGTTCCCATCCTGATTAAAGTCTTCATACAAAAAGAAGTGTTCCGGACTAAACTGCCCAAAATCTGTCGTCGAAAGCTGTCCGGCAGATGATACATAAAGCAGTTTGCCCTGCTTATCGCTGGTGAGTAGTATTCCTTTGCTGTTTGTTTTATTCAGATAAAAATCAGCATGAATTGACTTCTCCAGCTTGCCTCTCGGACTGATACGTACATTGCCCCGCCGATCTACAATTCTCACATTTCCTTTGATATCAGTGATGATAATATAGTCTTTTCCGGCTGCGATGAGCCGCTCTACCTGCTTGGTAACGATTTCGAGCGAACGTGGCTTTTGCCAGCCATCCACCTGATTTCCTTTAAGCTCATAATTGTAGGTGAGCTTGTCGGCACAGGAAACCAAAATACGATAGTCTTTGTGATTATTGTAATCAAAAACTGCAATGCCATTGGTAGCCTGTGAGCGAAGTTTCACCGGATAACCGGCCACATTGTTGCCATTGCGATCGATCAGCTGCAGGTAATTTGCCGTGTTAAACAAAAATTGAAACTTCCCGTTTTTATAATAATCCACCACAAACACCTCACTGATTGGTGTTTCTGAAAGCTGTTTCTTCCACAAGACCTCTCCGTCAGGATTGATAAGGTAAAGTTGATTTTCCGAATCAAACACAATCAGATTATAGGCTGATGTAAGGTGATCCTCAACAATATGAGGTTGACCTACCATAGGATTGTCGAGCTCTGTTTTCCAGGCTACCAGGCTTTCTTCCTTATAATTTGGATTATGCTTGAGTACGACACTCTGGTAAATCAATTCCTTAAAACTGGTAAACTGCAATGCCACTGCCTCAAACTCTCCAAAAACCTGCTGGTTACGCTTCAGCTGATATTTGAGCTGGTTCGAGCCAAAGGATTCCAACAAGGGCAAACCATCTCTCAGATTTACGTAAAGTGAAAGATTAGCCTGATCGGACAGATTCTGTCTGAAACGTTTAAAGTTATCATTCATGTCCAGGGTGCGACCAGAGCGGTATAGATGCAATATCTCTTCGAGAAGTGCTGCATCGTCTGCTACGAGGAGATACTGATCAGTAATCATATAGTACCGCCCACCAATTTTATTGAAAACACCTCCGAAAATTTTACCCACAAAACCTGTGGTATTGACCTGATAAATCATGGCATTTTCAACGCTGCGCTCGATACGGCCACCAGCCACCTGTCCCAGTCGCGCCATAAATCTTTCGGCCATCTGCTCCTGATCCAGTCGGGCCACAAACACCGGCTTATCCATAATACCCGTATATACCAATCCCAACTCACCACTCAGTGCGGGCAGCAATTCATCCCGAATGTTCAATCCAAAACTTCTCTCAAAATCAGAGGTGACAGCTTTATCAGATACCCGTTCCCAATAAGTAATAACATCTTCCACATTGAACATCAACAAAATACGTGTGTTATAGGGCAAAATATTGTATAAGGTGTTTATCCCTGATGACAAGCCGTGAAGCTGATAAAGAAAATCGCTGCTATCGGCCAAGGCATAGCCATTTAACAAAACTTCCTGTTCTTTCACTAACACATCCAGAGCCGACCAGGTTGCCAACTTGCTTAGAAAATCCTTCACCTCAGAAGAGTAGGCATCCGCCGAAAAAGCACCAAGCAAACCGGCAAAATAATCATACTGCAGATAAAGGTATGCCTCGGCCGCTTTCCCTTTGGTAGGCTCAAGCCGCTGCAATTCGGTGCTCTGATTAAGCAATTTACCTCCTTTGAGTGCCAGCAGTGCTTTGTTGAGCAATTCTTTATCAAAACTTCCGATCAATAAACCTTCTTCAATTGCAAAGGTGTATTGTCTATCTGATTCCGTATCTACAATCAGCACACTTGAAAGATTTTGCTGACCACGCTCAATCAATTCAATCTTTCCCTGATACCTATTCTGAACTGCCTGGCGTATCTGATTCATTTTTAGTTCTTTTCCTACTTCAGCGACCAAAAGAAAACCAAATGATTCATTTTGACTGTGCATAGAGAGTAATAATTTCTGCTGGCTTAATAAGTCGATAATTTCCTTATTACCAATAAATAAAGAATCAACCCAATTCAAATTCTGTTGGATGGCAACCAGCGCATCCACATTTTCGATTACAGGCCAAAAGGAAGTATTTGTGGTTAGCTTTTTCCAAAGAGCACCCGGCTCAGGCCATTCCATCACCATGATGGCATCCTCAGGAACAGCCCGCCAGGCGTCAGTTTCATCCCGGCTGCTTTGTCTCAAAAAATAGATCAGAAATAAAATTCCGGCAGCTAATACAATTCCGACTATGATATAAGTGAACCTAGCTATTTGCATGAACCATAACTTAATTAGAAACTTCAAAGATAATTCAGAATAAGGCTCAAATAAGCGCAATCAAAAGCAGTCTTCAACAATAAACTGTTGATAGCGAAAAAACTTACAAAACCAACTTTGTTTGCCTGCTGTGATTGAAGCTCTTGCGGTGCAAGGGGCTAATACCATGCACTGCAATAGCCTTTTTATGAAACGAAGTGGGATAGCCTTTATTCCGATCCCAGGCATACACAGGAAAGCTTTCATGAGCCTGCAACATCAGCTCATCGCGAAAAGTTTTGGCCAAAATCGAAGCAGCTGCAATAGACTGATACAAGGCATCGCCACTTATGATGCACTGAAAAGGTATCTCTTCATAAGGCTTAAATCGGTTGCCATCAATCAGCAGAAGCTGTGGTTGTTGTTTCAATTGACTGATGGCTCTGTGCATCGCCAAAAAACTAGCCTGAAGAATATTTATCTGGTCAATCTCCTCAGGCGTAGCCATGCCGATTCCCCAGCTCAAGGCCTCCGCTTTTATCATCAGGCTCTGTTTGCTTCTGCTCCTGGCTGTCAGCTTTTTGGAATCATTCAAATCAGGATAGTCCTTTCGTGCATCTAATATCACTGCTGCTGCCACAACCGGACCAGCCAAACAACCCCGGCCTGCTTCGTCGCATCCTGCTTCGAGCAGTTGTGAATTAAAATAAGCTTTTAATGCCATCCGGTAAAAGTTGAAAATAATGATTGATTCCCATTGCTATCAACATGCAGTAAAGTAAAATGGTTCGTAGTCGCAGCTTATTGTTGAAAGCCAGATCGTAAGCCAAATAAACAGCTAACGGAATAAGCACCAAAGCATGAAGCTGTGCCGGTTTCCAGAAAAACAAAAACAAAGTAACTAAAAACAACAAATTGGTCATACTGATTTTCTTACGCAAACCAAGGTTACGCTCGCTTTCTCCTGTCCATACAAAATTCACTGCCGCAATGACTATCAAAACCAAAAAAACAAAGACTAACCAATCCGTCAAACTAAACATTGAAAAAAAGATAAATTCAGGAACTCCCATAGTAAATTCGAATACCTGATAAAAAACGGCAAGTTCATCCGTTATAAAAAACCAACTCCATATAAAATATACAGGCGTGATAAAACCTAAAAACGCAGCACCAAGATTACGCCAGTCGAATTGCAACGCAATCACCAATCCCAACAAATACCATACGATCAAGGCAAAGGCCGCAGGATAAAACAATCCGGCCAGGGCAATAAAAAGGCTGCCATTAAAAACATAAAATACAGCATCCCTGTTATCATAGATTAAAAACAACATATGCAGTGCAGCCAAAATAAACAAAGCAGCTGGTATCATGGGACTAAAACCAATTATTTTGGGGCTAAAACTAAAAAGCAGCACCCAGCTGAGTGCACCGGTAAAACCATTGCGTGCAATAAGCAGGTTAGAAGCCAGCACCTCATTAAAGTAAAACGACAACAACAAAACCATCAAAAAGGAAATCAATACTGCCACAAAAGTGAATCCATTCAGCCATTCGGCCAACAAAACATACAACAAACCCGACCCATGAGGTGTAAGTACTATCGCAGGAGGCATCAGAAAAGCAGGAAGCCACATCACCACAGCTATTAGCAATACAGCAAGGTACTGCACCGCAAAGCTCGATCTGAAAAAACGAATTAACATATTACTTTTTGTAAGCCATCAGGTCTTCGCCAATATCCTTGCGAAAGGCTACAGCTGTGAACTCTACCTTTTTAACATTTTTATAAACAGCTTTTCTCGTACTTTCGATTGAAAAATCCAGTGCTGTTAAGGCAAACACCCTTCCCCCACTGGTTTTTATACCTGCTGTTTCAACGTCCACGCTGGTACCTGAATGAAAAACAACACACTCCTTGGTGGAGTCGAGACCGGAAACCGGAAAGCCTTTCTTATAATTTCCCGGATAGCCACCCGAAACCATCACAACTGTAACCGCATGTCTGTCGTCTGTTTCAAGTTCCTGTTCGTGCAGGTTTCCTTCCCATACTGCCCTCAACAAAGCTAACAAATCAGACTGGATGCGTGGCAAAATACATTCTGCCTCCGGATCGCCCAGGCGGACATTATATTCAATCACAAAAGGATCGCCCTGCACATTCATTAAGCCGATAAATAAAAAACCTTTGTAATCAATGCCACGTTTCTTCAAACCTTTCATGGTTGGAATCACGATGCGTTGCTCCACTTTTTCCATGAATTGTTTGTCGGCAAAAATCACAGGCGACACAGCTCCCATCCCTCCGGTATTAGGCCCCGTATCGCCCTCTCCTATCCGTTTGTAATCCTTTGCCGATGGCAGTAATTTATAATTCTCCCCATCAGTAAGCACAAAAACAGAAAGCTCAATCCCGCTCAAAAATTGTTCGATCACCACTTTTTCAGATGCTTCACCAAACTTGCCTCCGAGCATAGCTCTCAATTCTTTCTCCGCTTCTTCCAGGCTGTGAAGTATCAAAACTCCTTTGCCGGCTGCCAGTCCGTCGGCCTTTAATACATAGGGAGCTGCCACCGTGCGCAGGTATTCAATACCTTCGGTAAGATTATTTTGATTTACCTCAAAAGCACTGGCCGTGGGAATACCGTTTTCGGTCATAAACTGCTTGGCAAATGCTTTACTGCCCTCCAGTTGTGCACCGGCTTTTCCAGGCCCGATGATAGCCACATCGTTCAACTTTTCATCAGCACCAAAAAAATCCACAATACCTTCAACTAATGGCTGTTCCGGGCCTACCACCACCATTTTTATCTGCTCTTCGATGCAAAGTTTGCGAATTCCCTCAAAATCGTTCACATCCAAAGGAACATTAGTTCCAGCTTCAGCAGTTCCGGCATTTCCGGGCGTAAAAAAGAGCTTGTCGCACTGTTTACTTTGACTGATCTTCCAGCCCAGGGCATGTTCACGCCCCCCGGCACCTATGATTAATACGTTCATGACAGCTTCATTTTATTCGATTCAGAAATGGTCTTCAGCATACTTTGCCAAAGCTTTTGGGCAGCCTGATCCCAACTAAATAATTTAGCCCGCTCAAAACCTCTTGAAACTAATTCTTTTCTCAGATCAGGGTTCATAGCCATTTGTTGCATGGCATCGGCAATGGCTTTTTTATCAAAAGGATCTACCAAAAGTGCTGCATCACCCGCCACCTCAGGCATAGCTGTTACGTTGGCAGTAATTACAGGAACACCACATCGAAAAGCTTCTACGATAGGGATGCCAAAACCCTCAAAATAAGAAACATATGTAATAGCCAAGGCAGAAGCAGTAACCCGATGCAGCTCTTCTGAATTTAACCTGCCGCAAAAAATAACCCGTGATTGATGTTCCATGCCTTCAAAAGCTTTACGGATGGGTTCGGTCCACCACATTTTCTCCCCGGCCACCAAAAGCCTGATTGAGGAATCGTATTGTCTGCAAAAGATATCAAAGGCCTTAAACAGCCGTGCCAGATTCTTGCGTGGATGCAATGAGCCTACAAACAAAAAATATGGCTGACCAGCTGTATAGCGGGCTCTCACCACCTTCTGATCTGCTTCATTCAAAGGGCTAAAACGCTCATTGGCACCATTATAAACCACATCAACCTTGTCTGGAGCAACTTCATACTGCTCAACAATATCCTGCTTCGAAAATTCAGAGACCGTGGCAATACGACTTACTTTTTGAGCAAATCGCGGAAAAAAATAGCGATAATACCAGCGTGTCCAAAAGGGCAAATCAGCAGGAAAATGCTCAAAATTCAAATCGTGCATCACAGTCAAATCAGGAATTTTGCTTCCAAGGCTCAGGTAGCCATCCGGCGAAAAAAACAGATCGGGTTTTAGTTTTTTCAGATAACGTTTCACCGACCACTCAAACCAAATGATAAACAAAAACGGATGCCTGGCTGGTGGATGTAAAACAACCGGTTTCACATTTTCGGCAAACAAAAATGAAGGATCCGGCTGCCTGTCGAAGATAAAATAAAAGGTCACCTCAGGCTGATGTTTCACAATACGAATCAGGTTTTCGTATGTAAACCAACCGATACCTTCCAGTTTATTTTTTATCAGTAAACGTGTATTTACTGCAATTCGAAGCCCCATATCCGATATATTGCCTTAGGATGTAATAATTATCAGCTAACTTTGCCGCAAATATCAGAATTTTAAATGAAGGCACGATTAAAAAAACCATTGCAAGAGCTGTTGGGTTTTGATCGTTTTTTATTTTGGTTTTCACTATTTATCATCAACACCCTGAAGTGGAACAAGAAAACAGGTGATTTAGTACTCTATCCACTTCAAGTTGATTAAAAAGATTAAATGTAAAGTAAAATTACCCCAAGAATAAACACTTGTTGAATTTAATCCATTACGGCAAAGCACAAAACTTCTTTTTGTACCTTAGCCCGTTCAAGCAGATGAACAATTGATGCAAAACCGATTCATTAAAAACCTGGCCCTACTGCTTTTCCTGAATCTGCTGATCAAGCCGTTTTGGATACTGGGGGTGGACAGAGCTGTTCAGAACACGGTGGGAGATGCCATGTATGGATTGTATTTTTCACTTTTTAACTTTTCGTCGCTTTTCTATATACTGCTCGATCTGGGGATCACCAATTTCAACAACCGAAACATCGCGCAGAATAACCAGCTCCTGAACAAACATCTGGCTGGTATTTCAGCACTAAAAATCCTGTTGGCCGTGGCCTATGGCCTGCTCATATTTTTAATCGGTTGTATAATCGGCTACGACAGCACTCAGCTGAAGCTATTGGCATGGGTTGGATTGAATCAGGTTTTGCTTTCGTTTGTGCTTTACCTCCGTTCAAATATTTCAGGATTGCTCCTCTTCAAAACAGACAGCCTCTTATCTGTTTTCGACCGTTTGCTGATGATCGTCATCTGTAGTTTTTTGCTCTGGTCGGGTTTGTTTGCCGGGCAGTTCAAAATAGAATGGTATGTTTATTCCCAAACAGCAGCTTATGCAGTAACTGTTTTATTGGCAGCAATTATAATATTAAGGTATTCAGGAAAAATCAAACTAAGTTTCAACCTGCCTTTTTCGTTAATGATCCTCAAAAAAAGTATTCCTTATGCCTTGCTTGTTTTGCTAATGAGTTTTTATAACCGGCTGGAACCTGTTCTACTAGAGCGCTTGCTCGAGGGAGTCGAAGGCAAGTTGCAAACCGGAATCTACAGTCGTGCCTTTCGCTTACTGGATGCTGGCAATAATATTTCATTGCTTTTCTCTGTGTTGCTGCTTCCCATGTTTGCTGCGTTAATCAAAAAGAAAGAATCAGTTGGCTCACTGGTAAAACTCTCTTTTAGCATCATCATCAGTATGACGGCCATTGCTGCCATCCTTTCCTTTTTTTACAGCGAAGAAATCATGCAATTGCTTTATGGTAAACAAGTTGGAGAAACAGCAACTGAATTTCAATGGCGCATCACGCAATCGGCCAGGGTGTTTCAATTGCTGATGGGTAGTTTTGTTGCCGTTTCGATCACCTATATTTTTGGTACCTTACTTACGGCCAATGGCAATCTTAAGCTTCTCAATATCGTTGCTGTCAGTGGTGTGATTGTGAATGTTAGCATCAACCTGATCTTAATCCCACAGTGGCAGGCATATGGAGCAGCCTGGGCCAGCTTAAGTGTGCAAGTGTTTACAGCAATTTTACAACTTATCCTGGCAATAAAAATTTTCAAGCTCAATTTTGGAATGGATTTCTGGCTTAGGTTGATTATTTTTATATCATTGGCTGGCTTAGCAGGATATTTCAGCGAACAGCTGCCATTTCACTGGATAGTGAATTTAATGATGGCCGGTACTTTTAGTTTAATTGTTGCCTTTTTAAGCGGATTACTAAATCTGAAGGCATTGTTTGTATTGTTTATTCCTATCAACAGAAAAAGCAAAAAGTAATCAAAAGAAAAATAATCCCTTGCCATAAGCGGTAAAATATCTATTTTTGACGACCTTTTCAAAACTGTGAAAACTCATGCACGAACCGATAAAAGGTGAACTTAATTCATTCAGCCTGTTAAATTTGGTAGTCCAAAACCGAAAAACTATTGGTATCATACTGGCAGTAACGGCATTATTAAGTTTTATCTTCACCTCTCCAACATTTATCACACCCCTTTATAAATCTGTTACCATCCTCTACCCTACTTCGACCAACTCCATTTCAAAAGTTTTACTAAGCACTAACTTCCAGACCAGCAAAGACCTTCTGGAGTTTGGTGAAGACGAGCAAACCGAACAGATGCTGCAGGTGTTGAACTCCAATAAAATACGGGATAAGATTATCGAAAAATATGATTTGATGAATCATTATGACATCAAAAGCAACGAAAAATACCGTAATACCAAACTATACGAAACCTACGAAAACAGAATTAAATTTCGCCGCACAGAGTACACAGCCGTAAAAATTACGGTTTTGGATAAAAGCCCTGCTATGGCTGCCAATATTGCCAATGATATTGCAGAGTTGTTCGATTCAACAATGAATGTCATGCGCAAAGAAGTTTCGGGCAAAGCGTTCAAAATTGTTGAAGCAGAATATTTCCAGCTCAGAAATGAAGTACAGCAAATGGAAGATTCGCTCAACAGCTTACGCAAGCTGGGCATTCATGATTACGAAAGCCAGGCCGAGATGATCAACCAACAGCTTGCTATTGAGCTGGCTCGTAATAATCGTGCAGGCATTAATGCACTGGAACAAAAGCTTGATATTCTGGCTCAATATGGCGGATATTATGTATCGATCAGGGATATGCTTGAGTTTGAGCGCAAACAATTATCACAAATCAAAGCCAAATATGAGGAAGCCAAAGTAGATGCCACGCAAAATCTTCCGCATAAATTTGTGGTTACCTCTGCCTATGAAGCCGAAAGGAAATCCTATCCCATCCGTTGGCTCATTATGTTGATAGCCCTGACAAGCACTTTTATGTTGGTGTTGTTAATACTTGCCATACTGCAGCGCAATCCGGTACATCTCACTGAAAAAAAAAGCGTAAACAGTTTCAAGCAGGCGTCTTCTATAAAATCATCAAAACATTTAGAAAAGGTTTAAGAACTAAGAACAAGCAATATATCATCAAGATGGATAATTACTTTAATAACACCTCACTGATTCGGCTCCTGCTAAAATGGAAATACCATTTAGTTGTGATTTTTGTGGTGGCTATTTTGTTGGGTGCGATTTTTAGCGGACCTGCTTTTATCACCCCACTCTACAAATCAGAAGCAATTGCTTATCCGGCCAACATCAATGCCTATTCCGATGAAAGTGAAACAGAACAAATGCTGCAAGTAATACAGTCGCAGGATATTGTTGATTCGGTTGTCAACAAATTTAAGCTGATGGAGCATTATGAAATTGATCCCGAATATGCTTATTGGCGAACTGCACTGATGAGAGCCTATCACGAAAATGTGAAAATAGGCAAAACCATGTATGAGGCTATTTCGATAATAGTTTTTGATAAAGACCCACAAATTGCAGCAGACATGGCAGATGCAATCCTTTACTTTTACAACCTGAAAATTGCCGAACTGCATAGAAGCAAACGTCGTGAAGTTATTCAAATGTACGACGGGCAACTTATTGCTAAAAGAGCACTGATTGATTCTTTAAAAGAACAGCTTAAAGATCTTGGTACTACGTATGGTTTAATTGATTACAGCGTCCAATCGCAGGAAATCATGCGGGGATATTTAAAAACTTTTGATGGCAGCGATGCCCGTGCTGTGAACAATGCCGGCGTGAACGAACTGAAAGAGAATATTCAACAGCTTGGCGGCAAGTTGTTGACAACCGTTGAGATGCTTCAACATGAATCGCGCACCTATGTAGATATCAAAGTGGATTACGAACAGGAGTTGCGTTTCTATAACTCTAACTTAACCTACTCAAACGTCATTTCAAAACCCTATCCTTCGGATAAGAAAGCTTATCCGGTGCGCTGGATCATCGTAGCATTGGCAGGGGTAGGATCTTTGCTGATTGCTATACTGGTGATTTTTGCCATTGAAAACAAAAAAAAGCTGACTGATTATTCATCAGCTGCCTAATTTCTGCCAGCTGTGACAGAACGCATTAAAATAGCATGGTTATACCTTATTGCAGCTGCATTTGTTGCAATCAATCTTTATTTGGTCGTACAGAAGGATATGTTTCTGGGCTTTAGCCTGCCCATAGTCCTGGGAATTTTGATGTTGTATATCTTTTCGCTCGATAAGGTATTTTTGCTAATTACACTGCTTACACCTCTCACACTTAATATTGAAGATATGGATGCCGGGCTTGCTGTATCCTTACCGGTTGAGCCCATGCTTTTTGGTGTTTTGGTACTTTTTACGGCTAAGTTTCTTTATGAGCGTAATTATGATATGCAAATCGCTCGCCATCCGATTGCCCTGGTAATCTATCTGATGTTTGCCTGGATGATTGTTACTACTTTCACCAGTGAAATTCCACTTGTTTCTGCAAAATATATTCTATCCAGGCTTTGGTTCGTTGTTCCTTCCTTTTTTGTTGCTGCTTTGATATTCAAAAAGGTAAAAAACATTCATTGGTTTATTTGGCTTTACTGTTTCAGCCTGCTTATCGTGATTGCCTATACCATTATAAATCACGCCAGTTACGGCTTTAACGATGATTCTGCCCACTGGGTGATGACGCCTTTTTACAATGACCACACAGCTTATGGGGCTGCCCTTGCGATTTATTTCATTTTTAGCATCGCTTATGTGTTCTATCCCGGCCTGAGTAACTGGACCAGATTTTGGGTTATAATGGTTGTGATGATACTTGCTGTTGGAACTGTGCTTTCGTTGAGCAGAGCTGCCTGGATAAGTATCGCTGCTGCTCTGGCAGTTTTAATTGCGGTGCTGTTGCATATCAAATTCCGCTGGATTTTGGCAGCTTTTATTACGGTTTTGGTTGTCTTTTTCTCGTTTCAACACCAGATCATCGACATGCTCGAAAAGAATAAGCAGGATTCGTCTAACAACCTGGTAGAGCATGTGCGCTCAATCTCAAATATTTCATCAGATGCTTCCAATCTTGAACGGATAAACCGCTGGCAGGCAGCTATTCGCTTATTCAACGAAAGACCTATCTTTGGCTGGGGGCCTGGCACATATCAGTTTGTGTATGCTCCTTTTCAACGCTCGAAAGAAAAAACAATCATCAGCACCAATGCCGGTGATGGCGGCAATGCCCACAGCGAATACATCGGACCGCTCTCGGAAATGGGTGTGATTGGGATGTTGCTGGTTTTTCTTTTGGTGGGCGTTATGGTTTACAGGGGATTAAAAACCTATAAAAAAGCCCGAAACAAAGAATCGCGAATTTTAACACTTGCTGCAACCCTGGCACTGATCAGCTATTTTGTTCATGGCTTGCTCAATAACTTTCTGGATACCGATAAACTTTCGGTTCCTGTTTGGGGTTTGATGGCTATCATTGTTGTGATGGATGTTTATTTTGCTGATCGCGACAAGATTGATGTTCCGCTTGAGAAAGAATAACCGGAGGATAATCCCCCGGTTCTCCACAACGGCTGGGGGTGTGACCAGTTTGTAGGCGCGGGATTTGGGATTTATCCCCCGTTAAGAAGCTCCCTGCGTGCCGACTCGTTCCCGTAACCCATTCAGCCCAAATTGGTTACACCCCTTGTTAGTGTTTCGTTGTTCATTATTTCTCGTTAATTTTCTTTCATTTTTGCTGCACATCTTTTCTGTTTGCAGTGCGTTTGGGTAGGCGAGCTCTTTTGCAGTTTTTGGTTCTAGCGTTAGCTGATGCGACTTGCAAATGTGCTTGACTCCGAAGCGTAGGCTATTGCCTGGAATATCTTGCGAAATAATCATCAATTTCTGGTCTTAATTCTAAACCTATTCGTTCAAAAATATCGAGTAAGTCGTTATATGCACCTTGTCCACCAAGAAAATCCCAAAATTCTGCTGCAACTTTTAATTCATTGTCCAAATCAAGCATTCCTGCCATTGTCCAGCGAGAATATGGCTTTGGTTCATATGGGTTATATGGAATTGCGATTAATGTGTTTACTATAGCCTTAGGATCATTAGCAAGAACACAAGCTGTCCATTCTAATAAAGTTCTTTTAAACTCTTTAAAGCCACCTTTGTTGGGTTTTGCAGTTTTTATGTCAAAAAGAAAAAGTTCATCATCATGGGACTTAAGCCAAACATCTACTTTTGTTGGTTTAACAGTTCTCATTTTACCAGATTGACACACTTTCCTAATTTTTTCAATTTCATTAGATTTAATGGGACTAATTGTAGCCGCAGTTAAATCATCCATAATGTCTTGAATAACTCTTTGAGCAGATTCACTAATATTAACTCCCGCAGTTGCTTGAGATTTTGCTTCTTTAAATTTTGTTGAAGTTAACGCCAAAGCAACTGGTTCAAAAATGCTTGTCCCAAAGTTTGTATTTAATGAATGGATAAATGAAAACAAAGCCATTCTGTCCTGACCAAGTAGCCTTGTATGAAAAGGCATAACTGCTGGTTCAGGATTATAATTTTGAAATTTATGTCTTAAACTGTTTCGTAAAACGGTTTCAACTTGCTTTATTTGTTGTTGAGTTAATGCCATTATTTTATATCTATTAGTTTAGAGAAGCCATCCCAAATTTTCTTTTTGTTAGTCTTTCCGTATGATTCAAAGAGTTTGGTTAAAGAGTTGAAAGTTTGCGTATTCTTTCCAAGAAAATTCCAAAAATCTTCTTGAACAATAGTTCCACCTGCCGGATTAAAGTAATAATGAACTTTTGGATTTTTATAAACATTTGGATGCTTATTGTTGTAATAGATTGCAAAATGTGAGTCAATTCTTTCTGACTTTGTTGTGAAGTAAGCCCAGGCAATTGCAACAAGTAACCTTTTTTTAGCACCAGGAACTCCTGTGGTGTTGGGGTCTGGACCTTTCATTTCCAGTATATAGGTATGCTTTTTCTTTGGATCGGTTACAACAATGTCAAATTCATATGTATGTTGTTCTGTTGCTTTTGATGGTTTCTTACAAGCATCAAGTATCATTTTTTTCTCTTTTTCATAATCGCTAAGAGTTTTGGCATTGCTTAAATTATTGATAATTGAATCAATCGTTTGAAAGACGTTTTTAGGTAAAGCAACATTCACTTTTACTTTTCTATGAATGTTCGCCTTGCCCCAAGCATCTATGGCAATTATCTCTGCAATCTTTTCCATTTCACTACCCAATGAAGTTTTAAGCCCGTGTATTCTATGAATAAGAGGCTCAAAGTCTTTGAGTAATGCCATTACAAATGGATTGCACGAATTAGCTTTTGGTTTACTTGCAGCTTTACTGATGTATTTTTCAACTACAGCTTCGATTAAGGTGTTTATTTCCTTTTTAGCATTGGCAGATAAACTCATTATTTACTTTTTAGATGAAAAATTATCTCAGCATAAGCACCTTTATCTTTTTCAGTTCGGTTTAATACTGGTCGTTTATATTGATTAACTATTTGCATTCCGGCATTTTCTGCAATTGTAGGATACATATTGTATTTGTCGTTTGCCACAAGGAAAATATCATAATCTTCAATAAGATATTTCTTTGCGTTATTCAAAACATCACTAAGACCTTGAATGTAACTTTGTTTTGCTTCTCTCCCTTGTCCTTTGAAAAGTGGACCGATTTCAAGTTCGTCTTTTCGTTCAAAGCCGAACAAATCATAAGCATAAGCGTGTTGCTCGTGATAGTCGATTAAACCTACATATGGTGGTGATGAAAATATTCCCTTGATTTTTTGTTTCTCAACAAGCTTTGCAAAATCAGGATTGAGTTTTTTAAGTTCTTCTACAATATTTATATTTCGGCTGTCTCCAGTCATACAAGTGTGAAAAGTCGCTTTCCGTAGTTTATCGTATTGTACTAATCTTTTTACGGTGTCTTTAGAATATGTTTCCCACCATTTTAGAATTGAAAACAATGGCTTACACATTTTTCCATGTTTACTACAATAATATGTAGCTGTGATTGGTTCAAGCAAGGTCGCTAAATCCGCATGTGTTGTTGCTCTGCAACTTCTAATTGTGCGACTTAGAATAACGCTAACAATTTTCTTGGTGTCAGTATTTTTAATCTTTTTGATTTCATCAAACACAAATTGAATTTCATCCCGTATGTGTTGCGTAAACCATTTGTCAAGGAATGAATCTTCTTTATCTTGACGCAATTTAATGTTATACTCCTTTACGAGCTTATTGAATGTTGGCAAAAACTCCTTTTCTTTTTCTTCACCATAAGTTTTTTCATCAATCTCCTTGCGTTTTACTTTGTATTTGTATTCAGGAACTGGAAAATATTTGTTATTGAAATCATATAACTCCTTTAAAAGTCGGTCTTCAAATTCAAGAGTTTTATTGTCAGCTAAAAATAGTTTTAATGCCCTAGAAATTCTGTTTATTTCAGTTTGAACAACAACAAGTTCATATTTTGTAACCTTACAATTTCCAATTAGAGCATTGAAAGCAGAAACATCATTCCCAACGGCATGAATTCCTAACTCACATGCCTGAACCATTGTTGTTCCACTACCTGAGAATGGGTCGTAAACAATGTCGCCCGGTTTGAAATAAATTTCTTTCTTGAATTTGTCTGTATGATTGTCAAGGAAATACTCAACTAGTTGAGGAATAAATTTTCCTTTATATGGATGAAGTCTGTGAACGTGTTTTGTAGTCTCAGCCTCTTTGTATTGTTCAAACGACAAAGCCCAATTTAAATCTTCGCCAAGTTGTTCTTTCCATTCTTCTTGTCGTGATTTCTTTTGGTCTTTATAATAATCGATTAATTCCTCTTTCATGACTTGTGTTGAGCCGTTGCCTCCTATTTTTTTTATTCGGCCATATTGGATTAGATATGAAATATTGGAAGTAGTAACATTTTTTTTCAAATATTCACTGGCCCATTGGCTTGCTTCTTTAATTGATAATAGTTCTGCCATTTTATTTGTTTTTTGTTACTCCGTATTTAATTGTTTTTTCAGCAACTTTTAGCGCTTGAATCCCTAAGTCCTCGTCTTTAAGTTCATAAATAATTTTCTCACTCAAATATTGAACTATCAGGGATTCCTTGTTGATTTCAAGAATTTCAGCAAACTTATTAATTTGTTCTCTTGTTGCTTTTCTTTCACCTCGTTCTATTTTACTAAGTATAGCTGTGTCTATGTCGAGCAGAGCAGAAACGTGTCGCAATAGCAATCCTTTCTTTTCTCTTTTTTCTCTTAATATTTCTCCTGTTGTTTTCAATTTGAAAATATTAACTTGACAATATTTGTCAAATATAAAGTTTTTATCTAATCAATGAACTATAAAAAATTAAAAACTTATCAACAATCAATAAGTCTTTTTTAAAAGGGTGGTGGGTGGGTTTGGGTGCGTAGGCAATTTTCATTTTTCTTTGTCTTAATGCAGCAAAAATTCCTTGTAATCCTGTCGTCTGTTTTGTCGCACTTACAATGAACGCTAACTGTTTTGTAAATATTACTGGTGCTGCCGTTGTATATATTACCGGTGCGCTGCACCTATCTCAAAAAATCTAAATTGTTTGCTATAGAGATTAACGCGATGCTGTGACAAATGTCTAGGCTTTATTTCTAATGACTATTTCCCAAAAAAAAGTGGTAGTTTTCTTCTATTTCTTTCCGGCTATAAAATCGGGTAATTGCCTTAAGGCAGCCAGTTCGCGCCATTTTTTACGCACATCATCGGCAGGTACACCAAAATAGGTCTTTCCTCCATCCAATGATTTATCAACTGCAGAAGTTGCCAATATAACAGCTCCTTTTCCAACGACAAGGTCTTTGTTGATAGCCACCCTTCCCCAAATGATTACATCATCCTCGATGCGGGTAACACCGGCAATGGCTGCATGGGATCCAATCAGACAATTTTTACCAATATAAGTATCATGCCCAACCTGACAATGGTTATCCAACTTAGTTCCTTCATCGATGATGGTATCACCCGTCACACCTTTGTCGATGCTGCACAGTGCCCCAATCTCAACACGATCGGCAATAATCACACGGCCACAGCTCTCAAATTTCTTGTAGCCCTCCGGCCTGCGCTGAAAATAATAGGCATCAGCCCCCAATACTGTATTGGAGTGAATGATCACATCATCACCGATATTGGTATGATCATAGATACTCACATTGGCATGAATCAGACAGTTCTTACCAATTATTACATGGTTGCCAATAAAAGCCCCCGGCTGTATGATGGTACCCGCTCCTATTACGGCAGATGGACTAATGAATCCCTTTGCTGGTTCAAAGGGTTTGTATTGCTGGATCAGCTGAATGAAAGCATCAAAAGGCTTCTCGTGAAATATCAGGGCTTTTCCTTCGGGGCAGGCCACTTTTTTATTGATCAGAATAGTGGTAGCACGCGAGTTAAGTGCTTTATCATAATATTTAGGGTGATCCACAAAAGTGATATCACCCGGTTCAACCATGTGAATTTCGTTCAAACCGCTGATCAAAAAATCAGGATCGCCTTCAAAATCAGCTTGCAACATTGCAGCAAGCTGTTTGAGCGAGAGAGGTGAGTTAAATTTCATAAGGTCAATTATTCTTTCACACGCTCTGTATAGCTACCATCGCGGGTATCCACTTTGATCTTATCGCCGATATTGATAAACAGCGGCACTTTAATCACAGCACCTGTTTCCAGGGTGGCATCTTTCATGGCATTGGTGGCAGTATTACCTTTTTCGCCCGGCTCGGTATAGGTTACTTCCAGTACCACAGCTGTAGGCAATTCGCAGCTAAGTACAGAGTCTGTATCTGTATGATACATCACTTCAACAGCATCGCCTTCCTTGAGAAAATCAGGTGCATTAATCAATTCCCTGGCAATAGGAATCTGTTCAAAAGTTTCATTATTCATGAAATGATAATCCTGACCATCATTGTACAAATATTGCATTGGCCTGCGTTCTACACGTTGGATGTTTATCTTGATGCCGGCCGGAAAAGTGTTAGGTAATACTTTACCAGTTTTGAGGTTTCTCAATTTCGTACGCACAAATGCCGCACCTTTGCCGGGTTTCACGTGTTGAAACTCCACAATTGAATATAAATCGTTGTTAAATTCGATGATCAGACCGTTTCTGAAATCAGATGTCGAAGCCATAAAGTACTGTTTAAGTGATTAAAAGTGCAAATTTAGGAATTCAGCCCGAATTTTACATGATTTCTTTTCCAAAAGTATAAATTGCATAATAAACTAAAGCAATTATTGTAATAAGCTCAAACCATGAATCTCCCGGACTAAATCAGGGTGAAATGACTTCTCAAAATCAATCCTTGAAAGCTGCATACCCTTGTGAGATAAATTTTTGAGCTGTTCGCTACTTTCAGAAAAATATTGGATCAACAAAATTTTTTCAGCTGAATCTGCCAATAAAATCTGACTCCAGGGTAAGCTGTATTTCAAATGCTGCCGAAAAAAGAGCTTTCGGATGGAGTTCTGCTGGTTCAAGGGCAACTTCCAGTTGGGATTTACGATTGTTTCCAAATTACCGGGCAAAAGCCAAAAAAGTTTCAAAAACATTTTGCCATAAGCCTTCTGATCCATTGAGACTGACAAGGCAACAGTTGTAAAAGGCTGGCTATAAAAGGGCGTTGTTGACCAACAAAATGCCCGATTGCGATCTTCACCCTCGAAAAGCCACTTACGAGCCCGCTCGTGCAATAAAAAATCAGTGTATGCCAGCTCATGACTGCTACCATAACTTTGGAGCTGCCCGATCAGATAGCTTTTTAGTGCATTGGTCTCAAGTCCTGTCCATTTGGCAGTCTGCGATAAGCTTATACGACCAAATTTATGTAAAAGGAAATGCAGCAAGGCGGGATATGATTTTATTCTGATGGAAGGCCTCAGGTCGGCCAGCACCTTATCTCCCCCATCACCTGTGAACATGCTATAATGATGGACATGAAAGTGTTCCAAAAAAGGAAGGATAAACGCCATGCCGGCATAGTTCAGTCCCTGCTTGAGCTCCATTAATTGCCTTATTTGTTCCTCACCAGGATTCTGTAAGGCAATAAACTGATGATTTTGATGTCCTTGCAATTGCGTTACAATTGCATTTACAGCCGTAAGATCTGCATCGGCCGTCCCAGCAGCATCCTGATAGGTAAAAGCCTGAATATGAAGGCCCATGTGCTTGAAAATACCGGCCATTAAACGCGAATCCAGACCACCACTTAACGACAAGGCAGGATTTTTAAGTTTTTCTATTCGGTACTGTGTAGCCACTTCCAAATCATTTAACACGATTTTGGGATCGTAATGCTTTAGATCACCAGTGCGAAAACCTAAGAATTGGTTGTCTGAAATTTCAATGGCATTTTTAATGCAATCTGCTTTCAAAAGTGTGCCAGGCGGTAAATAGCTGATGTTCTGCCAAAGTGATTTATCGCCTAAGGCAAACCCAAAAAGCAAGGTAGTTGCCAGCGCATAAGGATCAAAACTTGTTATTTCAGCAAGGTGACGATGTTGACGGATGTCCCTCCCGATGGTAAATTGTTTCTTGTCCTGAAAGAGATAAACGGGCAAACGCCCCAGCCAGTCGTTCCACAAAAAAAGCTGATGATTGGTTTTGTGATAGATCAGCAGCACAAATTCACCATCGCGCTGATGCAGCCAGGATTGCAATTGCCCGGCAGTGTTTTGTCTGATACAAAAGTTCTGAATTTGCTTTTTTATAACTGCTTCAGGTTGATCGTAAATCATGCCTTCCAGAAGCACAATACAATCGCTTGTCTCCCATTTTTGGATTGGATATTCCGCATGATAATCGGCAAAAAGCCGGCATTGCTTCTCATCAATCACAACCAGCCTTTTTTGATCAAATTGACTATCAAGCAATACTTTAGCAAAACTTTGCTCAGAGCTGTATAATTGTTGAAATGTAAATCCCGGCATGATTTTTTAAATTGAAGCCAAGTTAGTAAAATAACAAAGACTAGCTGTTATGCTGCCTTCTATTGCCTGGCACTTTCTAATAATTTCAAGGTGTGTTGTAATTCTTTGTTGCTTGACCAACCGTAATGCCCGGGAATAACAAATTTTGGCCGAGGATACTTCCTGATCACTTTTTTATTTGTCGGTTTCCATTCCTGCAGGTTAGCATCTGCTATATTTCCTAAATTATTGCTTTCGGTGCTTTTTATTAAACAGCCACCATACAGAATTTCGTTTCGACCAAACCAAACAACAATATTGTCTTTTGTGTGACCTTCGCCGGCATAATAAGTTTCAAAATTATAATTCCCAACTTCAAACACCGTATCATTCTCAAAATAGTACGCTGCTTGTTTTTCGTTGAATTCATCGCACAGGTCGTAGGTTAGTTTTGAGCTGTAAGTTTTTACGCCTTTCTGCTTTAAAAACTCAAGGCCTGCTGTTCGGTCATCATGATAATGTGTTGCAATAGCCAGAACGACTTTTTCATGATGCCTGCGCGAAATACTATCAAGAAGCGGCTGAAATTGGGTGGTGTCCCAGGGTGTGTCAAAAAGCACAACCCCTGCATTAGTAACCAAATACATACTATTCGATGGAAACATAGTCCCATCTAAGTCTTTGTATGTTGTATAAACATAAAAGTTATCCGTTAAATGTTGAATACGCAACTTTTTATTATCCTGACTATAAAGCAGGGTTTGGAACCATATAAAGAGTGTAAACAAAGTAAATCGCTGCATCATTTAGGCCTCCATTTTGTGTGTCCAAAGATAGTTATCTCCGGTTTTTTAGTCTTGTACAATTTCACCAAACACAAAATTATTTTAATACGACAAAACCTATAACCGGCTGCAAGCTTGGTCTGATCTGTATATTGAATTCCCAGGCCAACTCATCCGGAGTGTGAGTGCCAAGCTTCAAACCCGCAAACTCAATGATTTGATACTGTTCATCAGCATGGTAAAACCCATGAGAATTATAAGCTGTGATACTATATACAACCGCCGCTATAATGACAATTAATTGAAAAATAAGCTTCTCGGAAATTATAGCACGCTTCATTCTAATCTGTTAAAACATAGCAAATGTACAAAGCTTATGGTCAAATCGAACTCTTTGTTTTTTTTATACATTCACTTTTGTGTGAAGTTGTTCATGCTTTTCTATCTTACAATTCACCTTTTTTATAGTGTGTGCTTAGGCAAATGCGGTTGATTGAAAATTACAAATCTATTTTATATCATGTTATATGTCAGCATGTTAATATTGACTGAGGTTTTCATCCAGGATTGTCTTAAGTACTGCTTCATCAAGTTGTTCTCTATCCTTTTTTTCCGTACCGTGCTTCATGCTATTGTATTAAAAGTACATCTTTGTAGGTTTTACTTTTCAATTCAAGTTCAATATAGTATATGCCTGGTTGTAAGTTAGCTATGTTAATTTGTTTTTTGTCTTGCTGAAAATGCCGAACTAATTGTCCGAATTGGTTGTATAACCATACTTGCTCAACTGGTTCATTATTTTCGATGCTTATGTTAATAATCTCAGTTGCCGGATTCGGATATATGGAAAACTTTGGGGTACTATTGTCCTGAATACCGGACAGACATATATCTTCAACTACTTCAATGCTATTACAAT
>Ga0334884_1001069_pt1 | contig 43834 bp, 25 predicted proteins | sample GraSluR1_MG_7_FD_207215 | JGI IMG/M metagenome (GOLD analysis project Ga0334884, IMG submission 207215) | Sludge microbial communities from methane-producing bioreactor in Wageningen University, Netherlands - Granular Sludge_12_05 R1 | ecosystem: Engineered > Bioreactor > Anaerobic >... | reverse complement strand
GGAACGGCGGGGGAACGGCGGGGGAACGGCGGGGGAACGGCGGGGGAACGGCGGGGGAACGGCGGGGGAACGGCGGGGGAACGGCGGGGTGACGGCGGGGTGACGGCGGGGTGACGGCGGGGTGACGGCGCAGCCCCTCTCCCTGGCCGTTTTCCGCGGTTCTCTGTGTCCTCATTCTCTCTGTGTCTCTGTGTTGGGCGGTACTCCGTGGAACTCCGTGCTCTCCGTGTCTCCGTGGTGAGTTGTTTGTCGTTCTCCGCCGTTTCTCACCCGTGGAGGCCTCCGGCGCTCCCCCAGCGAACTAACCCGCCGCCTGCATACAACGGGCCGGTTTGGGCCCTGCGAAAGGATCGGGACTCATGTCAAAGCTGGGGATCGGCTTCATCGGCTGCGGGGGCATCCACAATGCCCACGCGCCCCATCTGGTGGACAATGACGAGGCCTACATCGCCTGCGCGATGGATGTCAGCGAGGAGGCCGCGAAGGCGCACTGCGACAAGTACGGCACCACCGCCTGGACCACCTCGCGCACCGAGCTATTGGCCCGCGACGACGTGGACGCGGTGGTCATCTGCACTCCGACGGGCTTCCACAAGGAGGCCGTGCTGGAGGCCGCCACGGCCGGCAAACACGTGTTTTGCGAAAAGCCGATGGCGATGAACGTTGCCGACTGCGAGGCCATGGATGCGGCCTGCAAGGCGGCGGGCGTGGTCCTGCAGATCGGGCTCGTGAGGCACTTCTGCAACGAGTGGCTGAAGCTGCGGGAGATCGTCCAGTCCGGCATGATCGGGCGACCCGTGGTCTGGCGCTCGGTGAGCGGCGGCTCGGGGGCGCCCACACCGTGGTTCTTTGACAAAGAGATCGGCGGCGGACCCTTCATCGACGGCGCGGTGCACAGCTACGACTTCGCCCGCTTCATCTTCGGTGAGGCGACCAACGTCGTTGCCGACATCCGCAAGCTGAAGGCCGAGACCACCGCCTGGGACACGGGAACGGTGATCGTGAACTTCGAAAGCGGCGACCAGCAGCTCATCATCTGGTCCTGGGGCCTTCCGGGCTTCGGTTACGGCGTCAAGGCCGACGGCGCCCACGACGTGCTGGGGCCGCTGGGCTCGATCATGTTCCCCGGTGGCAATCAGCTCCAGGTGAACCTGCAGGACGGCGAGCACATGGTTGAGTTCGAGGCCGACGGCGGCGAAGACTGGTTCCGCAAGCAGATGGCCCACTTCATCGACTGCTGCAAGACGGGCAAGACGCCCATCGCGGGAGCCAGGGAGGGCATCGAGTCCACCCGCATCGCCGAGGCCGCCATCAGTGTGGGTGACCGGCCGGTGATCGTGGAGCTGTAGGGTCTGCTCCATGTGGTTCGCACAGTCGGCAGGGGCCGTCTCGCATAGCGCGGGGCGGCCCTTTGTCTTGCCCGGTCCGCTCCGCGGAGTGCCCTGATGCCGGTCGCCGTACCGCGGGGGGCCTCGGATGCGCTCTGTAGGTGTTTGGTGGCCCACTGGTGTCTGAATGCGAGCGAAAGTGTAATACGGGATTCTCGTGTGCAGGAGTTGTCTGTCCTGTTGCCGAACAAGGTGGGCGTGGTGGCATTGTCAGGTGCGCACCCTGCAGTGGTGGGAGGCGTGTTGGCCATGGCGCGGCAGATCATCTACTGCGTGCTCGTGTTCTTGATCGCGGCCCCCCTGCTTTTGATCGCGCGGGACAACGCCGGGGCGCTGTGCTTCGCCTGGCAGCGCTCTGGAGGCGAGCAGGCCCCCGACTGCATCCCGGATCCGGCGGGACAGTGCTGGGCGGTGGAGGGCGCCGGTGCCCGGGACTACGACGGGGTGTACCTGCCGTTCGGGCTCTACTGGCAGAGGCCCTGCTACCGCAAGGACGACGACCACTGGCTGTGGTGCTCGCCGGATATCGTGATGCCCGGCGGCCTGCTGTGGCACCTGTCCAGCGAGCCGGCGGGCGGCACCGACGCCTACTGGGGGTCGCTGGCGTCGTCCACGCTGCCCGCCAATCCCTGGGCGGCTCAGCAGGCGCCGGCTCCGGCACCGTCGGTGCGGGCCATTCCGTCCAATGGAGTGTGGATCGTCCGTGGCGCCGGGCAGGGGGAGTACAACGGCGTGTACTACCTGGCCGGGAGCCGGGGCCGTCTTGACGACTACAAGAAGGACGATTCGCACTGGCTGTGGTCGGACGTGCACGCGGGCGGTCGGGATGGGTGGTGCCTGGGCCCCTCGCCGGGGAGCGCCGACCGGCCCTACAGTGGTGCACCGTGTAGCGCTCTACCGGCCATGCCGTGGCAGGGGCAGGATGGCAGGCCTCCGGAGGTGATGGCGTGGCGACCTGTGGCCCTAGCCGCCGTGCAGGCGGGCGGCCGGGGAAGCTCGCGGGAGCCGGATTCCACCACCGCAGGGCCTGCGGCCACCGATTGCTGGCGGGTCGTGGGTGCCGGGGATCGCGGCTACGACGGGCTGTACACCCGGGTCCACGGGTGCAGGGGTGCCGAGCTGTACATGAAGGACGATGTGCACTACCTGTGGGTACTGAGGGGCCCGTCGGGTGAACGCTGGGCGCTGTCGGCATCCGCCGGCAGTCCCGATGCGTGCTACGTGGGACCGGATGGGGAGACATCTCCGCAGGGACCGTGGGGCACGATGGTCGGTACGCCCCCGGGGCCGGTGGTGCTCGCGGCACGTACGCCACCGCCGCCGAACTAGGGAATCGCTGAGACCACTCGGCTCCGCACGCCTGTGCATTCGGCCCGCCGAGCGGCGGCCGTGGCACTGTCCCTGGCGCCGAGAGACCGACATGGCGACGATCAGGCTCATTGAGCCGCAGGCCCCGCGCCTGCAGGTGCGCCGGTTCGTGGGTTCACCGGCTCAGCCGGCAGAGGGCCTCTGCCCAACACCCGATTCCGTGCGGCCCGCGGCTCGCCCCCGAAGGTCCCTCCCCCTCCTCGTCGAAATGGCCTACCATGGCGCTTCATTCCTCACTTCGTCCTTGCCCGGAGGCCGCAATGCAACGGGGTCTGTTCCTCTTTCTCCTGTGCTTCACGATCATCTGCCGGGCCGGCGCCGCCCTCGCCGCCGACGGTCTGGCCAACATCGCCGGCCCGCAATACGGGACGCGCGTCGTCGCCGATACGCAGTTCAGCGCCGAGTACGGCGGCGAGAAGGCCGCCGACGGCAGCCTCGAGCGTGGGGCGGGCTGCTGGTACTCCAAGGACCAGACGCAGCTTCCCTGCGCCCTGACCTTCACGTTGTCCCAGGCCGAGGACATCCGCGAGGTGGTGTTGCACCAGGCTCAGTGGAGCGGCAGCATGTACCACACGCGGGCGTTCGCCATCGAGGTCTCCAGCGATGGGAACGACTGGCGCCGGGTGGGCACCGGGGAGCTTCCCGACCAGGACCTGGCCAGAGTATCCGTGCTCCTCGATGGCGTGAAGACCCGCCTGCTGCGCATCGTGGTGCTCAGCTCGTACAACGACTTCCAGACCTGCGGCCTGGCCGAGGTGGAGCTGCTTGCCGCCGGGCTTCCGGACTTCTCGCCCGCGAGGTACGAGCTCGATGGGGAGGCCGGGTTGGTGGCCGGCCCGCATTGCGGGCTCCTTTTGGTGGCCCCCTTAGCCGCGGCGGGACCGCAGGTGGCCGTCACCTCCCGCCCCGCGGGCCTACTGGCCTCTGTGGCACCGGGTGAGGCCGTCGGCGTCGTGGTGGATGTGAAGGGCCCCGGGGAGGGCTGCGTTCTGTCGGCCAGAGCCGCCCTCAGCGGCGACAGGCCGGCACGGGTCGCTCTCCGAGTAGAGGACGGCCCCGAAGTGACGCGTACTCTCAGGGATCACGCGCGCCTGCGACTCGACATCCCGCCGGGTGGCGCTCAGAGGGTGCGGCTGATGACCACCGGGCTGGAGGGCGAGACCGCGGTGCGGTGGAGCGAGGTGAAGCTGAGCACAGGGGGCCGCGAATTCGCCATTCCGCTGAGCCCCACTCCAAGCGACTACGGCTCCGGCGCTCCGCCCGTGCTCCCGGCACCGCGCAGGGCCATCGAGCGGGCCCTGATCGAGTGGGACTGGCGGCTGGATGATGGCATTGACACGCCACGAGATCCATCGAGCTACGCCGGGGCGACCGAGCGCCTCCTGCAGCGCGGCAATGCCCTGCTGGCCGATCTGGCCGCGGCGGGCGTCACACTCCCGGCTCAGACGGCCCGCTGGGAGGCCCTGAGCCGGGAGTACCGGTGGCGCTGCGACGAGGGGAGGATGGTCGGCGCCGGAGCCGAGGACCTCTGGCTGCGATTGCACTGGGTCAAGCGCGAGATCGCTCTGGCAAACCCGCTGGCCGACCTGGGGCCGATCGCCTTCGTCAAGCAGGTTCCCGGGGCCTTCAGCCACCAGCTCACCCAGTACTACGGCCGCTATGCCAAGCCCGGGGGCGGCGTGTTCGTTCTGCAGGAGCCGGGTCGCTCCATGGCCGCCAGAGCGCTGACGGATAGCAGGCTCCCGGCCGGGAGTTGCCAGCATCTGGACGTCTCTTACGAGGGCGACCGGCTCCTGTTCGCCTTCTGTGAGGCCGAGGCGGGCCCGGAGAACACCCGCGAGGGGCACCACGGTCGGTACTACAGTCTCTACGAGGTCGCCGCCGACGGCTCGCGCCTGACGCGACTCACCGCGGGGCCTTTCGACGACTTCTCGCCCCGGTACACCCCGGACGGGAGGCTGCTGTTCATCTCCACCCGGCGCCGGGGCTGGCACCGCTGCGGCTCGCCGGGCTGCGAGAACTACGTGCTCACCGGTGCCGATCTGGATGGCTCCAACTGCCGGCCGATCTCGCGCCACGAGACCCAGGAATGGGACCCCGCTTTCCTGCCCGATGGTCGCATCATCTACACCCGCTGGGACTACGTGGACCGCAATGCCGTGTTCTTCGAGCAGCTCTGGACCACCGCACCCGACGGCACGCGGCCGGCGATCTTCTTCGGCAACAACACCTTCAACCCGGTGGGGATCTGGGAGCCCATGGCGGTGCCCGGCTCGCGACGGGTGATGGCCACGGCCGCGGCGCACCACGCCATGACCGCGGGCTCGATCATCCTCGTCGACGTCGGCCTCGGGGTGGATGGTGAGGAGCCCATCACCCGTCTGACCCCGGATGTGCCCTTCCCCGAGGGCGAGACAAAGGTGCAGCCCTACTGGTTCTCGGCCGTCGGCAAGCCGAGCAGCACCGCGGAGAACGACCGCTGGCCGGGGCACTGCTACCGCAGCCCGTACCCACTGTCGGAAACCTACTTCCTCGCCGCCTACAGCTTCGACGGGCTGATCGGCGAGCCCACCTGCAATGTGCCCAACATGTTCGGCCTGTACCTGGTGGATGCGCACGGCAATAGGGAGCTCCTGTACCGCGATATCGCCATCAGCAGCCTGTGGCCGATGCCTCTGCGGCCCCGAGAGCGGCCGACGCTACTGCCCTCGGTGTGCGATCGGGACCGGCCGGACGAGGGGCACTTCGTCCTCCAGGATGTGTACCGCAGCAGCCCCGGGCTGGCGCCGGGGTCGGTGAAGGCCCTGCGCATCGTGCAGGTCTTGCCCAAGTCAACGCCGGGCATCGACAACCCCGCGGTGGGGAGGGCCCACGGCGCTCCCGGCAAGCAGGTGCTGGGCACGGTGCCGGTGGAGGCCGACGGCTCGGCGTACTTCCGGGCTCCCGCCAATACCCCGCTGGCCTTCCAGGCGTTGGACGAGCAGGGGATGGCGATTCAGATCATGCGCAGCCTGACCTACCTGCAACCGGGCGAGACCACCTCCTGCGTGGGCTGCCACGAGGAGCGCACCACGGCGCCGCCGGTGCAGATGCCGCAGGCCACGCGACGGACGGCTTCCCACATCGCTCCGGGGCCCGAGGGCTCCAGGCCCTTCAGCTATCCGCTGCTCGTCCAGCCCGTCCTGGACCGCCACTGCATCTCGTGTCACAGCGGCGACGAGCCGGCTGGAGAGATCGCCCTGACCGGGGCGCCCGAGGGGCATTACACCGTCTCCTACAACGCATTGGCGCCGCGGGTGCCGATCTCGGACCAAAACAGTCTGGATTCGCTGAGTCAGCCGGACCGCTACGGCGCCAGGGGCAGCGGGCTGACGAAGCTGCTGCTCAATGGGCACGGGAAGGTGAAGCTGACTGCCGGGGAGCTGGAGCGGCTGGTGACGTGGATGGACGCCAACGCGCTGTTCTACGGCACCTTCGACCCGGAAGACCAGGCGAAACAGCAAAGGGGCGAGCAGATCGCCGGCCCGGCGCTGGAGTGAGGGCGGCAGGGGGAACGGCAGGTGACAGGAAACAGGTGGCAGGAACGGTGGGAACGGCCGTGGCGGGTGGTGCGTAGCGGGTAACGGCAACGGCGGGAACGGTGGCCGCTAACGTTCACTTCTCCCAGTCCCGGTTGGCGGGACGCCGGGGACAGTCGGGCGCCCCCTGGGGTCGCCTGGGGGTGAGGGGGACCGGCGCGACCCTTTGACTGCGACGGCCGTTGGCCCAGAGCCAACGGCACCTCACCGGGGCCCTGTCCACTCGTGGAGAGGGAGAACACCCACGTCTACGGCGAGCGCACCGGCGCTACGCGTTGGCACTCCGGGCCGACCCTCGCCCCCGCCGTCTCACGACACCACAATGCGCCGCTGCGTCTCGCGGTCGGGCCCGAGCAGCACCACCGCAATGCCGATAGGCATGCCGACGGCCAGCACGGCCAACACAAGGCCGCCGCCCACGATGGTGAGCACCACCGTTCGCAGGGCCTGGCGCAGTCCGGGCCAGGACCACGGCTCCTCCGGTCGGGGCTCGCGCTGGACGAAGTCGCGTCTGCAGAACTGCGGCACGCTCCTGCGAACCGCGAGCATCTCACCGACCGATGTGAAGGGGTTCAGGAGGTCCGGACCCCAGCCGGGGCCCTCCTCGGCGCGCTTGCTCTCGGCTCGGGTCGCCAGCCAGTGCCACACGCAGCCGGTTACGATGATCGCGATGAGGCCGATAGAGGCTACACCGATCACCGTCGGCCAGACCAGTGCGTTCCCGAGCACGATCAGGAGGACCGCGAGAGCACCCGCTCCCGCCAGGGCCTGCCGCCGGGTCCACTTCGTCACCGAGGTCTCCACGAGCTCTGCGTCTGACCTCAGCAGGAGCATCTCCCGCTGCAGCCATTTCCAGGTCGGCTCATCCGGGGGCACGTCCTCGGCCTCCGCCCAGTCGGCCATGGAGCAGATCTCCCAGGCGGTCGCGGCCACGGCCGGGTCTTTCGTGCCCGCGTCAAGCTCACCGGCCCTCTCATCCAGGTCCTGCAACCCGATCTCGCCATCCAGCCACTGCTCGATGAGTTCGCACAGCTTGTCTCGCGCCTCGCGGTCGACCATGTGGTTACCTCCGGGGGCTGCGGCGGGCGTGCTCTGCGGGCACAACGGCGGCGGGGTGGAGAACCCGCCCCAACAACGGCACAACGGCGGCGCGCCGCAAGCTCCCGATCTCGCCAACCTGGTTTCGACTCCCTGTTCGCTGTTGTCCGCGTGGTCACCTGTGTTGAGTTAGCATGAACCGGTTTGGTGTGGCGGACTGCGCGGCGCCGGGAGAGATGCGGACAACCAGTTCCGGGCCGCGCCGCCGTCGGGTCGGTGAGGAGGCGCGTGGGCGAGGGTGACACCGCCGTGCCCGTGTGCTACGATGGCTGCGCCGAAGGGAGGACTGCCCGATGTCGCTGACACACCTCAAGCTCAGTCACTTCACGGCCTTCGCCGACTTGGACCTCGCGCTCAGCCCGGGGATCAACGTGTTCATCGGCGCCAATGGCACCGGGAAGACGCACATCCTCAAGGCGCTCTACGCGGCGTGTGAGGCGAGCAAACCCGACAGGCTGTTTGTCGAGAAGCTGGTGAGCGTCTTTCTGCCGCGCGATAGACACCCAGGCCGGCTCGTGCGGCGGCAGGTGGGCGTTGACCGCTGCCAGATCGTGGTGCAGCGAGGGAGGCGCCGCCTCGGGGCCTCCTTCGCCACAAACCAGCGTCGTCCTGAGCAGGCAGAGCTGACCGGGCTACGCGACTGGACGGGCGATGCGGTGCGGAGCATCTACATCCCCGTGAAGGAGATGCTGGCCAACGCCCCCGGGTTCAGGTCCCTCTACTCCGAGCGCGTGGTGCACTTCGAGGAAGTCTACGCCGACATAGTAGACCGGGCGTTTCTCCCGCCGCTCAGAGGCGCCCCGGCCTCAGACCGCGCCTATCTGCTTGAGCTGATCGGCAAGAGCATCAGGGGACGCGTGGTGGACGAGCAGGAGACCTTCTATCTCCAGAGCCCGGGCGGGAAGCTGGAGTTCACACTGCTGGCCGAGGGCATGCGCAAGCTGGGCTTGCTCTACCGTCTCATTCAGAACGGTGTCTTGACCGATGGATCGATCCTCTTCTGGGACGAGCCCGAGGCGAATCTGAACCCGAGCATGATGGGCACGGTGGTGGACATCCTGCTCGCGCTGCAGCAGATGGGCGTGCAGGTCTTCTTGGCGACCCACGACTACGTGACCCTCAAGCAGTTCGACCTCAAGGCGCGAGCCGAGCACCAGGTGCGCTACCACGCTCTCTATCTCGACCCCGAAGCCGGGGACGCTCGGGCCAACAGTACCGACTCGTACCTCGACATCGATCCCAACGCCATCTCCGATGCCTTTGCCGACCTTTACGACGCGGCGCTCCAGCGGGCGCTGGAGGTGGGGCGGCAGTGACCTGGCTCTTCGTGGAGAGCGGCCTCGAGTTCACGTTCACCGGGGCCGTGGACGTCGAGAAGCTCGATGGCCAGGAGCGCGGCGCTCCGCATCCGCCCGGGAAGGTAGTGGACTTCGTCGTCGAGGAGGCCGCGCGGATGCTGCTGATCGAAGTCAAGAACCCCTCAGCGTCCGGCGTCGACAAGGACCCTCGCCCCTCCGAACGGCGCACGACAGAACGCACGAAGCGCAGGGGCAACGAACTCATCAACGCTGAGCTGGTGCCCAAGGCTCGCGGTAGCTACACGTACCTCCATTTGATGGCGCGGGACACGAAGCCCTTCATGTTCGTACTGGTCGACGATGTCTCAGCACTGGGGCCGGAGCTGGCTGACCTGGAGCCCTTCCGCGAGCGCCTAGCGGAGCGATTGCGGCACGAGAGCGGCGTCCGCGACGCATGGAAGCGCGAGTACGTGGCAAGCTGCGTCGTTGTGACACCCGAGACGTGGCCCAGCGCCTTCCCGTCCTACTCCTTGCGCCGCTTGTCTGAGGGGCAAGTCGCCCCGGACAATTCGGACGCCACATAGCGGACCGTCGGCGGCCCGGAGCGTGAACGGCGGCGGGCCGGAAACTCACATTATGCAGGTTCCGGGCAAGCGCCGACTCACGTCGCCTCACCCCCCCGGCCCCCCTCTCCCTTACTCGCCGATACGACCGGCGAGACGGGATGAGGGGGGAGAACGGCAGCACTTCGACCGTTCCGGACGTGGGGATGGCGAAATGTGGCCCCAGTGCGCTCATGCATAGTGTGAGCGGAAAGCCCGCCCCACGACGGCTAACGGCGGCGCCTTCATCGCTTCCTCCGCCGTTCTCCGTCGCTCTCCGCCCTTCCCCGCCGTTCTCCGTGGAACTCCGTGGAACTCCGTGTACTCCCTGTACTCCCTGTACTCCGTGGTGAGACGTTGTCGTTCCCTGCCCTTCTCCGCCTCTCTCCGCCGTTCTCACCCCTCCACTTCATTGGGCAGTCTCTTATCCACCGCCGGCATGGCCTCGAACGGCTTGTGCGGCTCGGTCTGGTACCAGTAGGCCGTGCTGGAGTAGTCGTCGGAGCGGGAATTGGCGTGGCCGTGCTCGATGCTCACCCGGATCGACTCGGTGAAGGCAATCGGGTCCACAATGTGCCAGCGGTACACCGTCCACTTGCCCTCCCAGTTCTTGTGCTCCCGGTTGTACAGGCTGGTGCCGTTGAAAAGCCCCCTGACGTCCTGCATGCCGTAGGCGTGGCTGAAGTAGTCCTCCGAGCCGGTGCCGTGGAGACTGGGCGGCCAGCCCTCGCCGTCGATGAAGATCATGTCATCCCCCTCGCCCCACCATTGCCCGGCGACATTGTCGATGCTCAGATTGCAGCCGACGAAGTGCCCTCGGCCTTCGGCGTCCAGGATCAGGTAGTTGCCCTCATCCGTCAGGTTGGGCCTCTGGTTCAGATCGGCGTCTCCCACGTTGTGACCCGGCTCGGCCCAGCCGTCGCAGGGGTTCTCCCTGCGCCAATTGCAGTGGAACTTCAGGGCATCCAGGTCCGGGCCGTCGTAGGCTTCGTAGTCGATGTAGAAGTACAGCGGGCGGCCCTGGTCGCTTTCGTTGACCACCTCGATGCGGGCGCCGGTGGAGAAGGCCATGGGCAGCCAGCAGTTGAAGGCCGAGCGGTTGCGGCCGTCGGGGCCGGACATGCCCATGCACACGGATTCCCACTGCCGGATCTCGCCGTGGCCGACGCCGAAGAAGTCGCCCATGGGCACATCGACGCTGGGATTGTCCTCGCCGTCCCAGTACATGCGCAAGAGCACGCGCCGGGTCCAGGCCGGCTCCTCCGAGCCGGTGGTCATCCAGATATGGGTGATGCAGCCGGGGCCGTCGATGTCGGCGAGGGTGGTTGTGCTATGGGGGCCCAGAGGCCACCAGTCGTTGTTTTTGCCCTCAACGTTGTAGCTGCTGATGCGTCTGTTACGGTGGTTGCGGGGGACGATGAGGCCACGTAGCGGACTACCGAAGATGCCGTTCATCTGCCGTCTGTCTCCTTTTGGGGTGCAGACCGTGGGCAGGGGCCAGGATGCTCGCCCGCGGGAGGCCGAAAGCGACGCGGGTCCGCGGACTTTGCTGGCCCCGGCACAGTTGGGCCACGGGTTCGTCCGGCACGTGGTCTCGTTTCGGCGTCGCCGGCCGACGGTCCTTCCCTGCGCTCTGCGCGGGATTGCGGCGTGCCCGGCTTCCCGGAGGGGACTTTGGCCGCTGCGGCGAAGCCTGCTGCGAACCCCACACTCCCGAGGTGTCCCATGGCCACCCTCCTCTTGCTCGTCGCCTGCTGCGCGGCGCTCCCGGCCGCTCCTCTTCACACCTTTGGTTTCGAGACCTCCGACGCCGATGAGGGCTGGAACCGGAAGAGCAATACCACGGTGAGCCTCCATGCGGAGGAGCCCTTCGCAGGCCACAGGGCCCTGCGGCTTTCCATCGACCCGGAGGAGCTCTCCTACGGCTGGGTACACCATGCCCTCCCCGAGACCGACCTGAGCTCCCTGGCCGGCATCTACGGAGCTTTCCGTGCTCCCCGGGGTGCCGCGGGTGGTCTTCTGATGCACCTTTGCATCGCCACCGAGGGCGCTGAGCTCAGCTACTTCCGGGCCGATCTGGGCGACCTGCTGCACAGCGCCGGGGAGTGGCTGGAGTTCTACGTGCCGCTGTCGTCTCTGCGGTACGAGCGCGGGCCGGTCAAGACGCTGCGTGCGGCGGCCCTCAAGCCCGGCGACTTGATCCAGTTCCTGGCCAATCTCGGTACACGGCAGCCCACGTGGGTCGACCTGGACCAGGTGCAGTTCCTCAACGCCGAGGACGCCATCGCGGTGGCCAGACGCTGCGCCGAGGCGCAGCGCGAGCGCCAACTGCTGCCGGAGAGCGAGGCGGGCGGAGCACCGCACCCGCGGCTCTTGCTCACCGCCGACAGGCTCGCGGCGATCTGGGCCAAGGAAAGCTGCGGTGACACGCGCCAGGAGGCCTATCGGCGCCTGGTCGCCCTGGCCGAGGAGTACCTCCGATCATACGACGCCGCAGACCCTCTGGGGACGCTGTACGACTTCGCGGAGAGCAGCGAGCTCGACGGGACCGCCTGGCGGGCGGCGATGGAGGGGCATCTGCACAGCGCCGGCTACCCCATGGAGATACTCGCGGCCGCCTACCAGATCACGGGGGACGCCCGCTTCGGCGAGCATGCCGCCACCGCGCTGGTGAATGCCGCGGGGCGCCTCACCGCCGAGGAGCCTTTCCTGGCCAAGGGCTTCACCTACACCCGCACCCTGTATGTGCGGGCGCTGGCCTTCGGCTATGACTGGCTGTGGGATCGGCTCAGCCCACAGCAGCGGCGGCGGGTGAAGCTCACCCTGGTGGGGTTCGTGACGGACATCCACGAGCGCAGCCTCGCCGAGGGCTGGGGACGCCGGCCACTGCACCGGGTATGGAACTGGGACCCGGGGCTGATGGGCGCCTGTGGGGTGGGGATGCTGGCTTTGGAGGGCGAGACGCGCCTGGCCGAGCAGGCCATCCTCTTCGACTGTCGCCGGCATCTGCGAGACTATCTGACCCTGGGAGTGGATGCCGACGGCTGCGGCAATGAGGGTCCCAGCTATCTGGGCTACGGCATCGGCTCGGGAGTGGAGTTCATCGAGATCTTGCGGCGGCAGGGGAGAGGCGATCTGTTCACCGAGACCAACTACCATCTCATCGCCCCGTGGCTGATCGCCGAGACACTGCCGGATCGGGTGAGGTGGAATAACCTCTCCGACTGTGGCCACGGCCAGCGCCCCTGGCCGGTGTACTCCTACGCCTGCGGCCGGCTGGCGGAGCTTGCGCGCTTTGACCCTCCCGTGCCCGGTGAGTGCTGGAGCAGTCCGCAGATCGTGCAGCCCTTCGCCTTCCTAAGGCAGTTCGACGAGCATCCGGGCGAGAGGCGACTGAGCTACACGGCCCTGGCCGGGCTGATGGGGTGGGAGTGGCAGGTGGGGCCGGGGAGGTTTCCCATCGCCGACTACCAGCCCCGGGACTTGCTGGCCTATCTGCTCTGGTACGAGCCGTGCCCGGTGGTGTCCGACCCCGGCGAGCTGCTCCCGCCGGGTCTGCATTTTCGCGGCCGCGGTCTGGTGGTCTCACGCACGGGCTTTGCGCCCGACGACGCACATCTGGCCATCGAGGCCGGGCCGTACGCCCAGGGACACGACCAGAGCGACAAGGGCACCTTCACCTTCCGCGCCTTCGGCAGCGACCTGGCCATCGACTCGGGCTACGGCAATGACGGCGCCCCGGAGAAGAGCGGCAGCAGCTATGCCCACAATGTGGTGCTCATCGACGGTCAGGGCCAGCCGATGCGCTATCACAACCAGAGCGGCGGCAGGATCACGGGCTTTTGGTCCGGTCCGGCGCTGGACTGGACACGGGTGGATGCGCAGGAGGCCTGGAGCGTCCGGTACGATGCGGACTGGGTGCCTTTGCCCACATCTCCGGTGCGGCGGGCCAACCGGACCTTCTTCTTCCGACGTCCCGAGGCGGGTATTCCACCGTACCTGGTGGTCTATGACGACATGGACAAGGACGGCTCCGAGCACGAGTACACCTGGCAATGGCACATACCCGCCGGGATGCGGTTTGACGTGGAGGGGGAGGTCCTGAGCGCCTCGCCCCGGCCGCGGGGCTTCGACGTTCTGGGGAGCACCCTCGACACCAAGGCGGCGAGCGCCGACTTCACCTTCGATCTGCCTCAGGCCGGGGAGTACCTGCTCTACGGCCTGGTACGCGCCGGAGGGCCGGAGAGCGGCAAGTCCGACAGCTTCTTCGTCTCCGTCGACGACGGCGATCGGCTGACCTGGGACCTGAAGACCGGGGCCGCGTTCGCCTGGGATGCCGTGTCAAACAGGGATGAGGGCGGCCCGAGGGCATTCCCGCTCGAGGCGGGCCAACACACCATCCACCTGTCACTGCGCGAGACCCAGGCGGAGCTGGCCCGCTGGCTGGTACTGCCGGCGACTGCCGAGCCTCCGGTGGACCCCGAGGCGATGCCGGCGGGCGCCGTGGCCCTGGGTGCCGCCGATGCACGGATGGGAGCAGCGCCGTTCATCGTTTTCCCGGCCGAGGAGGTCCTGGCGCCGGGAGCGAGCGTGGACGTCCTGTGGGCGCACACCGAGGGCGGCCGGGTCGAGACCGGGTGGTTCGCGACCTCTCGCGAAGGCGCGCACCCGCGGCTCTGGTACACCGTCAAAGCCGTCAATCCGCATTTTCTGGCGGTGATGGTCCCCCGACGCGAGGATACCCCACGCCCCGTTGTGGAACTGCTGCAGGGGGAGGGCCTCCGCGGGGCGAAGATCACCTGGCCACGGGCCACGGACATCATGCTGCTCGGCGAACCCGTAGGCGAAGCGGAGGGGGTGAGACTGAGCGGTGCGGCGGGGTTCGTGAGCCTCCGCGAAGGCGAGGTCAGGCAATGGGCGGCGCTGGACGCCACGGAGCTATCGTATGGCGGCGTTGAGCTGCACCGAAGTCCGGAGCGGACGGCGGCAATGGGGCCCGCAGCGCAGTAGGTGGCGGAAACGGCGGCGCGCGCCGTGGCGCACAACATCCCAGGAGACGGCCATGACCGAAGAGTTCGTCATCCGTGCGGCCACCGAGGCCGACATCCGCCGGGTTCGCGAGATCGCCGCCCTGGCCTGGACGCCGATCTTCGCCGAGATCCGGCGGCGCATGGGCCGGGAGCTGTTCTCGCGCCTCCGCCCCGATGGGATCGCGGGCAAGTCGGACCAGATCGATGAGGGCTTCCGGCGGCATCCTGAGCGGATGTGGGTGGCTGAGATCGACGGGGAGGTGGTGGGGTTCATCACCTTCTGGGTCGGCGATTCCGAGGCCAGGATCGGCGTCATCGGCAATAACGCGGTGCACCCGGACCGACATGGGCGCGGAGTGGGGCGCCGGATGTACCAGTACGCGCTGGAGTGGATGCGGCAGCAGGGGCTTGAGTACGCCTCGGTGCAGACCGGCCTGGACGACGCCCACGCTCCGGCGCGCAGGGCCTACGAGGCCGTGGGCTTCGACATCGAGATCCCCAGCGTCATGTACTATCGGAAGCTGTAGGGGGAGAGCACCGCCGCAAACGATAGCGCCACCATCGAACCGGGGAGACCGTAGGCATCTTCCATGCCGCAGGGAGGCCCATGATGAAACTGTACGGCGCCGCCATAGCGCTGGTGTCCGCCGCAATGGCCTGTGTGACCTACGCCCAGGCTCCGCCGGAGTTTGACTTCCTGAAGCTCGCCGACGAGCGTGTGGCCGCCCTGGACCAATTCGCCGATAGGGACAAGGACGGCTACGGCGAGCTGGCCTGGTCGCTTTCGTACGGGATGATGGCCCTCAATGTGCTGTACGAGGCCACGGGCGACACGGCGTACCTCGACAGGCAGTTGCGGGTGATCGAGGGGCTGATGGCGCGGCGGGATACCGAGCTGGCGGCGCGTCTGGGGGAGGCGGGCTATGTGGACTATCAGCGCGGGCGCGTGCTGGCGGCCTGGGGCACCGGGAACTACTCGGGAGGCAAGCACACCTGCTGGGCGGTACACACGGGGATGCTGATGTACCCGGCCGCGGACTTCGTGCGCCTCGTCCGGGCCGGAGGGGAGGCCACGGCGCGATACTCTGACAGCGCCGAGGGTTTTGTCCCCCTGATCGAGCAGGCCATCGGCGAGTACGACGCCGAGTGGCGCGACGGCCCTCAGGAGGGCATGGGCTACTACGTGTTCCCCGGCGGGAGCATCCTGCCCAACAACCAGATGAACGGGCCCGGGAGGGCACTCGTGCTCCTCCACGAGCTTACCGGCAAGCCCGAGTACGGCGACAGGGCCCGGAAGCTGGCGGCGTTCTTCCGCTCCAAGCTCACCCACGTGGCCGAGGGTGACTACTATCTGTGGGCCTATAGCCAGGGCGCCGACGCACCGGCGGGGAGGGGCGAAGACGTGTCGCACGCGGCGATCAACGCGAGCTTCATGCACCTCGCCTGGCAGTACGGCGTTGGCTTCGATGACACGGACATGGCACGGCTGTGCCGCACGCTGACTCAGGGTCTGTACCTGGGGAACGGGCAGTTCGCCGAGACACTGGGTGGCAGGACGGCAGGAACCAAGTACACGCCGCAGCTCGGGCGATGGGCCTTCCTGGCGGTTTTCGACCCGAGGGTCGAGCTCCACCTGCGGCAGTTCATGGCGGCTCATCCGGGGCTGATGGAGGCCGGGGGCACTACCAGTGCCCTGGGGTTTGCGTACATCCTCCGCGCCCGGCGCCAGCTTGAGGAGGGCGCCGGGGGAGCCCGGCCGGTGGTGGGGGAGTAGGGGCCAATGGCGGCGAGCTTCGCCGCGGCTGTGGGCTGAGTGTCCCGCCGAGGAAGGCGACGCCGCGTCGCGGGGCTCCCGTCGGCCGTCGGGGGTGTCCCCGCGTTGCGTCGTGCGCCGCAGGCGTCCTTAGCACGCGGGGCCCCGGGGGCTATAGAGGCCGGGAATGTGGGAGGCCGCAGGCCTTGCCACCTTCAGATACCAACGGCCGCTCGGCTTCGCGGGTCCGATCACCCCGCGAGGGCACAAGGGGTGGGGCTGATCACCCACTCCCCGGCTTGTGCGCCTTCCGGCGTAGATAGAGGGCGGCTGTTAGGCCACGCGACCGGCGCAGGCGGTGGGGGGGGCAGAGACGAGGCGGCGGTGGCAGACAAGGAGGTGGGCCATGGACAAGACCGTGATGCCCGCCCCTTCCGAGGGGCGACGCCGGGCCCGGTAGGGGAGTAGCACTCCCCCGGAGACTCGGTACTTACCGCAACGGGCGGAGCGTGAGCTCCGCCCGTTGTGTTTGTGGATGCCGGCGGGCCACTACGTCTTGCGACGCGCCCCCGGCGGCCCCGCAACGTCGCCTCACCCCCCGACGCCCTCTCCCTTACTCGCCCAGACGGCGGGGGAGACGGGAGGAGGGGGAGCACGTCCACGACGACGGCGGTGGCCCCCGACGTGCGCCCGAAAGTGCTCGCCGTCATACAGCCCGCGCCCGCGGGTGTCCAGGCCCGCATGGTGAGTCACCGAACCATCGCCGGCGACCCTCACCAGTTGGCAGGCGTCGCGCCAGGGCGGGCGTCGCGCCCCGCGGGACAGACCGTCGTCGGTGACCGAGAGATCTCCGTGGGCGTTGGCGGGCTCGTGGCGGAGGCCGGCTAGAAGACCCGGGGGATGATGGCCCGCAGGAGGATGAAGAGCAACCCGGCTATGCAGGCCGCCGCAGGGACCTGGACCATCCACATGGTGGCCATCTTCCGCAGTGTACGCCAGTCTACCGACCGTATCCCGCGTGAAAGGCCGACGCCCATGACGGCTCCGACGATCACGTGGGTCGTGGACACCGGCAGCCCGAGTCGCGACGCCCCGACCACCGTGATGGCGGTGGCGAACTCGGCGCTGAAGCCTCGGGTCGGGGTCAGGTGAGTGATGCCCTCGCCGATCGTCTTCATCACCCGCGGCCCCCAGGTGGCGATGCCGAGGGCGATGAACACGCCGCCCAGCAGCAGGGTCCACAGCGGGACAGGGACCTGATCGGCGATGGTTCTGGTGTGGATGATGTTGACCAGGGCGGCGAAGGGGCCGATGGCATTGCCCACATCGTTGCTGCCCTGAGCGAAGGCGACACAGCAGGCGCTGACGACCTGCAGGCTGGCGAAGACGCGCTCGACGAAGCGATAGCTGCGCTCGGTGTCGCGGGGGCGCACGGGTGCTCTGTCGCGCATTTCGGCGACGAGCCCCTCCACCACCTCGGCGGCGCTGTGTATCTTGTCGTGGTTGGTCTCCTGCAGGGGCGCCTCCTGGGCGCCCTTGAGGGCCTCGAGGGCCCGCTCCAGCGCGCCTGCCAGCTCTGCCTGACGGCGCTCCTGGTCGGCGTCGGCGAGGGCCTCGTGATCCTCGGGGGCCGGGTCGGCGCGGCCGACGAGGATCCAGCCGAACACCGCGGCCAGTCCGCCCACCAGCATGGCGATGGTCAGAGCGGACTGCCAGGGGAGGTCCAGGTGGAGGTTCTTGAGGCCCTTGTAGAAGATCACCAGGCACATGGAGAAGAAGACGGAGAACACCAGCACCGGGGTCCAGCGGCGGGTGGCGCCGATGGGGTCGGGTGCATTGACGATCCGGCCGCGGACCAGGCGCGCGAGCAAGAAGGCCAGCGTTGCCGAGATAGCCGGCGACAGCACCCAGCTTACTCCGATGCTGCCCACCATGGACCACTGGATGGCCCCGGCTCCGGCGGCGATGACGCCGAAACCCACCACGCCACCGACGATGGCCTGCGTGGTGGAGACCGGGATGCCGAAGAACGAGGACAACTGAATCCACAGGCCGGCCGCCAGCAGCGCCGACAGCATGCCCAGCATCATGGTGTGGGCATCACTCTGGAACTGCCCGGTGTCCAGCACGCCCTTGCGCAGCGTGTCGGCCACATGACCGCCCACCAGCACCGCGCCCAGGACGTTGGCCACACAGGCGGCGACGATGGCCTGGCGCAGCGTGAGCGCCCGGCTCCCCACCGAGGTTCCCATGGCGTTGGCCACATCATTGGCGCCGATGTTCCAGGCCATGTAGGAGGCCGAGGCGATCCCCAGGCCCAGCAAGGCAATGATACCGACTTCCAACTTCACGCACCCCGGACGTCGGGCGGCTCGCTCCGGTCCCGACCGCCCTCCCCGGGAGGACGGCCGTAGGCGGCCGCCTGTTCTGGCGACGACGGCACTACTGAGCGATCAGCAGGCGGACGCGATTGGCCAGTTTCTTGGTCGAATCCGCCAGCGAGCCCACGAGCTCGATGATGCGGTCCCACAGGATCGTGCTCACGGGGCCGATTTGCTCCTCGGCGTCAAACAGCGCCCGGAGCGCCCGGTGGGCCTGCCGATCGCACTCGGCCTCCCGGGCCTCGATGTTGCCGATCAGGCCGGCGGCATCGCGGATCCTGGCCTCGGTGAACCCGGCCTCCGCCATGACCTCCACCTGTCCCAGCAGTTGCCTGCCCTCCCTGGCGGCGTCGGTCACCATGTCGACCAGCTTCATCAGCGGCTCGGCGATCTGCTCCGGCACGTGGAAGCGGCGCACCTCGAGCAGCCAGACGATCTTCAGGCAGTTGTCGGAGATGGTGTCCTGGGCGCTGACCACGGTGAGCAGATCGCGCCTGGACACCGGGAGGTGGATGTCCTTGGGCAGGTGGTCGCGGACGGCGTTCTTGATCTGGTCCGCCGCCTCCTCCAGAGCGGTGATCTCGGCGCACAACCGCGCCACCCCCGTCTGGTCCCCTGCGTGGAGCGCCTCGAACAGGGGCCTGAGTCGCTCCACAGTCTGAACGATGATGGTCATGTGCTGGGTGACCACCGAGAACGGTGGTTCCCGCAGTACGTCCAGGGGTCGGAACATGGCTGACGCCTCCAGCGAGGACACGCCGAATGGGCTCGGACGCCGGTCGGGGGTAGCCGAGCCTGCCGGCTGGTTCAGTTGGACCGCCTACCTGCCTCGATGCACGAGCGCGAGACGCGTAGGACAGGTGCCGCGATGGCCTCATACAGGCCCTGCGTCGGCATTGTGGACGCGCTCGAAGACGGGACGTCATCCGTCGCGGCGACCCGAGGGTGCCGAAAGACTGCGCCGACAGGCCAAGCCGCTCCCGACACGCGCCCACGAGAACCTCGCAGTATACACCATCGCACAAGACCCGGAGGCCGCAGGCCGGGGCCCGGGGCCGTGCTAATCGCCCCGCGCCGCGGCGATCTGGGCCACCAGCATCCAGTACGCCGCGGCCTGGACTACCCCCGAGGGCGGCAGGATGTCCACATCGTAGCCGGGCACCTGCACCAGCGCGTCCCCATACGGCCAGCAGCCGTCGATGTTGATGTCCGCCCCCATCTCGGCGGCGGGCCGCTGAGGAGTGCCCGAGAGCACGGTGACGATTCTGGCGCCCGCGCCGTGGATCGCCTCAACCCAGGGCCCGAAGGGCTCATAGTAGCCTACGTAGAGCACCAGGTCGCCGGCGGACACCTTCTCCGCCGCCTTGTCGGCCTCGATGCCGTTGGGCATCGCCGCAGTGAGGTCCGGGTCTCCGGGCTGGCCGGGCTCATAGGGAGGCAGGTGGCCGACGCCCACATACCAGACTGTGTGCCCTGTAGCGAGGGTCTGCGCCGCGAGCCGCCCCGCCTCCCCAAACAGAGGCATCTGTGTGTCCCGTAGCTTCTCCAAGCGGCTCCGCAGGCCGGTGAGGTACCGGCCCCCCAGCTCTCCGGCCGCCACCGGCGGCACCGTCTCGGGTTCCCAGGCGAGGCCGAGATGGGCCTCGTTGCGCTCCCGGCCACCCGGGACGACGACACTTTGGAACATCGGGGGCATCTTGCCCAGGCGCGTGAGGGCGCCCACCAGCTCGCCGGTGAAGGTCCACAGCTTCACCGTCAGAGCCGGCGAGACGAGGGGCACGCCTCCCGCGGTGGCCCCGGAGGGAGCGTGTGGGCTCAGGTACATGTGGGGACCGGGCAGGTCCTCGGGGGCGAGGAGGACCGCCAGGGCTCCGGCGTTTCGGGCCGCCGCGAGCGTCTGCGCATCCGCCGCGTGCCCCGGCACGATGGCGCCTACCAGGACCACGTCCCCGTTCGCCGGCTCATCGGCACTCTTCAGGCGCGTGGCGTTCATCATGCCGCCGGCGCGATAGTAGGCCTCGATGACGAATCCCTCGTACGACCCGGCCAGCCAGAGCTTCCCTCCGGCCGCAAGGCGCTCGGCCACGGTCTCCGCCGCGCCCGTGACCTGCGGCAAGCCGCGCTCTCCCGCCTCGAGACAGTCCAGCAGTTGCCCCACATATGCACGGGCAGCGTCGCCCGGGGCACAGAAGGCCGGTAACGCGGCGAGCACGCAGACAGCAAGGCTGCAGAGCATCCAGCGCATGGTGACACCTCACCAGGAGTATGTTGCGGCGACGAGATCACGCGCCTGCCCGAGGCCGGCCACGACCCGGTCCCCCCGCAGGACCGGAGCATACCCGGGGCGTGGGTGCCGGTGGCAGGTGATCCCGCGCGTCGCGGAGGACGGCGCCGGCCCCTCGGCCCCGCGCCGGGTCACGCAGGTCTCACAGGCGGGCCGGCGAAAGGTCTCATGTATAGGCTCCGACCCGTCGCCACCCATCACCTTTCGTCTCAGCGCCACAGGAGGCCTGCAATGGTACCTGCCGCATTCTCCGCCATCCTCGTCGGTACTCTCACGGTGTCCTGTCTGGCCGCCGGAATGAACCACCCGGTGTTCCCTGTGACGGGGGGCAGCGCCGAGGGGTACAAGAGTGCCCTGCAGCCTCTGCTCGCCATGGGTGAAGGGCAGATGCTCGAGCTCATCCCGAGCAAGTCCGGGATCTACTTTTGCGACTGCCCCAACTGCACCGCAGGCCGCCAGGAGGGGCAGTTCGGCAGCCGGGCCGAGTACACTCCGTGGTCGATCGAGGAGCCCGACATCCTCCGCTGCGCGCACTGCGGCCACGTATACCCCAGCGAGCAGTACCCCATGGACAGTGTCGTGGAGGTCCGCAATCCGCGGGGCGAGACGGTGCAATACCCCTACTATCGGGTGCCCGACGGCATCGGTCTGCATTTCGCGGCCCGCATCGACTACCACAAGATCCGGTACATGGAGACGGCGGCGCTCAACTTCGCGCGGGTGTATGCCCTCACCGGAGACGGGCAGTTTGCCCGCCGCAGCGCCCTGATCCTCCAGCGATTCGCGCAGGTCTACCCGGGCTACTGCTACCACTACGACTTCCCGTTTCAGGAGAAGGTCATCTACGATGGCGATGTGAAGCCTGAGGACTTCCGGCCGGGGTTCCGCACCGCCCGCTGGACGTGGTGGGCGTACATGGACATCCCGCAGCAGTTGATCGCCGCCTACGACCTCATCGCGCCGGGCACGGCCCTGCAGGAGCTCTCGCAGGAGCTGGGCGTGGACGTGGACGCTCAGATCGTGGACTTCTTCACCACCGCCATCCGGCAAGTGCTGGCCAATGACGACCGGCTCAGCAACATGAGCCCGGGCATGTGGGCGGACGCCATCCGCGCGGGCCGGGTGCTCGGCGAGCCCGGCTACGTGCACGAGGCTCTCCACAGGCTGCGGCGGTTCGTGACCGGCGAGTTCTTCTACGACGGCGCTTGGGGCGAGGGGGCCCCGTCCTACCACTCGCAGGTGATGGGTGCGCTGGGCGGGGTGTTCTCCGCCGCGGCGGGTCACTCCGACCCCGAGGGCTACGCCCACCCGGCGACCGGCGAGAGGTTCGACGATCTGGACATCGAGACGGCCTTCCCGGCGGTGGCCAGGGCCGGCCGGGCACTGGCGGCGATGCGCCTGCCCAACGGGCGCCTGGTGCCGGTGCACGACACCTGGAGCACCAACTCCATGGGCGCTCTGGACCGCTCCGCGCCCTATCTACTGCCCGCCCTGGGCCACGGTTGTCTGGGGCGCGGAGAGGGCGCCGCCCAGGTGCAGGCCAATCTCACCTGGTCGCCCGGCTGGGGCCACGCGCACTACGACGGCCTGAGCCTGCTACTGTTCGCCAACGGCAAGGAACTGGTGTCCGACATCGGCTATACGCACACCCGGGACCGGGCCTGGACGCTGTCCACCGCGGCCCACAACGCGGTGGTGGTCGACACGGCCAACCAGGTTGCGGGCAGGCAGGACAAGTCCACCTACGGGGCCCTGCGCCTGTTCTACCCCGGTGACGGCGGCTGCCAGATTCTGAGCGTGGACAACCCGCAGGTCTACCCGGGTCTCACCTCCACCTACCGCCGGACGCTGATGCTCATCGCGGTGGAGGGCACGCCCGGCTACCTCGTGGACGTGTTCGAGGTGGCCGGAGGTCAGCAGCACGACTACTTCCTCCACGGTTCGGCCGACGAGCCCCAGACGTTGGCGGTGCAGCTCGCCGGGGTCCGGTCGGCCCTGAAGCCGCTGGATAAGCTGCTACCCGAGGGTGTCGCGTTCTCCCGGCCGCGCAACGAGATGGAGACCTCGCCCATCGCGGAGCCGGGCTTCGCCTACGGGTACCTGGAGGGCCTGGGCGGCCTGGCCGTCACGGCCGACGGGGTGGCACAGGTGACGTATGCCGACAGTGCCGGGACCCCGCAGCTCAGCGCGCACCTCGCGGCGCAGGCGGGAGATACACTGGTCACCGGGCAGAACCCGGCGGTGCGCGGTGCCGGTGAGGATGACGGCAAACTCGACGACCGGCGCCGGCAGTTCTGCATGCTCCGCAGGCAGGGCTCCGATTCGGTGTTCGCGGCGGTGCTGGAGCCGTTGTCGCCCGCTCCGGGCACCGCTGAGGTCCGGGTGCTGTCCATCCCCGGTACCCGAATGGCGCTCGAGGTGCGGATAGGGGAGCGCCGTGACCTGATCTTGCTGGGCGCCGAGGGTGCGGCGGGTACGTGGCTGGACCGGGAGCTGAGGGCCGATGCCGAGCTGGCGTTCATCTCGGCCGGCGGCGCTCCGGCGGCGACGGTTGTGGCCGGGGGGATGCAGTGGGGCGACCTGGCGCTGGCCGTGGCCGCGGAGCCACAGGCGCACGACCTGCTGGCGGTGGATCGCGAGGCGGGAACGCTGCTGTGTTCCGGCGCGCTCCCGGCGGCCGCCGGAGATGTGGTCCTGCTGGATCACGCGGGTCGGCGCATTTCGCCGTACACCGTGGTCTCCTCGATCGCCGAGGGCGACAACACTCGCCTAACGGTGGCCGAGGACCCGGGCTTCTCCTGGGATGCCCGGACGCAGACGGCGGCCTTCGAAACGCTGCCGCGCATGGGCTTCACCGGCGCGCACAGGGTGACGCTGCCGCCGGTGGCGCAGATCAGGGGGCAGTAGCGGCGGCGCCGCGGGCCCGGGAAGGGCGCGGGCGCCTGAGGCCGCCCTCACGCACCCCGCCATCCGCCGGATTGCCGTTGCCGTCCCGGTCGGTACCCACCACACTACACTGTCGGCAGGAGATACCATGTCGGAGCAAAGCGATCGGCTGAAATGGTGGAAAGAGGCACGTTTCGGGCTGTTTGTCCACTGGGGCATCTACTCGGTGCCGGCGGGCATCTGGCAGGGCAAGCCCGTTCCCAGTCTGGGTGAGTGGATCATGTACAACGGCAAGATTCCCATCGCCGAGTATGAGAAGCTGGCGGGGCAGTTCAACCCGGTGAAGTTCTATGCGCGTGAGTGGGTGGATATCGCCAGGCGCGCGGGGATGAAGTACATCGTCATCACCGCCAAGCATCACGACGGGTTTGCCATGTACGACTCCGCGTGCAGCGACTACGACATCGTGGACGCCACGCCGTACGGCCATGACGTGATGGCCGACCTGGCAGATGCCTGTCGCGAGGCGGGGCTGAAGCTGTGCTTCTACTACTCGCAGTCCCAGGATTGGCATGCCCCGGGTGGCGCCGGGCACTGGGAGGAGCAGGAGGGCAGGGGCTGGTGGGACCCGGCCGTGGTTCCGGAGCGCTTTGCCCGGTACCTGGAGGAGAAGGCCAGGCCTCAGGTGCGGGAGCTGCTCACCCAGTACGGCCCCATCGGCCTGATCTGGTTTGACACGCCTGTGTGCATCACCAGGGAGCAGAGCCTGCAGTTGCGCGATCTGGTGCACGAGCTGCAGCCCGACTGCCTGGTCAGCGGCCGCGTGGGGAACGACGTGGGCGACTACGGAAGCCTGGGAGACAACCAGATTCCGCCGGGGCCGCTGGAGGGCCAGTGGGAGACTCCGGCGACGATGAACGACACCTGGGGGTTCAAGAGCGATGACCACAACTGGAAGTCCACCCGCGACCTGCTCTATCTCCTGGTGGACCTGACCAGTAAGGGCGTGAACTACCTGCTCAATGTGGGGCCCACCTCCGAGGGCCTCATCCCTCAGCCCAGCGTGGACAGGCTGCTTGAGATCGGCCGGTGGATGGACGTCAACTCCGAGGCCATCTATGGCACCGAGCCCAACCCCTGGCCGTACGAGTTCGAGTGGGGGCGGGTGACCACCAGGCCGGGGAAGCTCTTCTTGCTGCTCTACGACTGGTTGCCGGAGTTCTCCCTCTGCGGACTACGGAACAGGGTTACCGGCGCGCACCTGCTCGCGGCCCCGGAAGTGGCAGCAGAGGTAACCCAGGAGCACGATGCCGCCGCCGACAGCCATGTGCTGCGCCTGGGGCTCCCGGCGGAGGCGGCCGACCCGCTGGTGTCGGTGGTGGTGGTGGAGTTCGAGGGCGAGCTGGATGTAGACCCCTGCCTCGCCCAGCAGCCCAGCGGGCTTGTCTGTTTGCCGGCGTACCTGGCGGAGATACAGCAGTCGGGGGCCTCGGAGCTGAGCATCGGACGCAGCGGCGTGGTCGCGGGCTGGAAGGAGCCGGGCCCGTCCCTGACCTGGGGGTTCAAGCTGTCGCGGCCCGGGGAGTTTGGGGTGAGGGTGATCCTCGGCTCCGGTGGCCACGGTCAGGCCCCCGCCGCCGGGCACACCGTCAAGGTCACCGTCGCCGGCGAGACTGTGAGTGGGAAGCTGGCAGGGGAGGAGGCGGTCAACACGCCGCGGGCCCAGTACTTCCCGGAGACCGCCAGCGCTCTGGGCACGCTTCGTATCGGCGCCGCCGGAGCCCACGAGCTGAGGCTGGAGGCCGAGGAGATCAACCCCGAGGCCCCGCAAGGGCTGAGTATCGCCGGCATCGAGCTGGTGCGGGAGGAGTAGGCGAGGCCTGCGCGGCTCCCGCCGTAGTCGGCCGTCCGTACGGCCCGAGGAGAGACCGCGACGTTGGGGCGTGCCGGGGGCCATGTCCCCAGCGTCCGCGCTCTCCGGGCCGTCTTGTCATCCGCTTTCGGTAGCCCCTGCGGTGGCCGGAGGGGGGCGCAGGAGGCGCCTGCCGCGGTCCCTGCGGTTCCGTCTGCGCGCGCCCCCGCGGCGAGTGGCTCGCGGAGTACAAGGCGCGAGGGGGGAGACGCTCGTCCGCAGGGGCATGCCGGGGTCGCGGGGAAGTCCGCGGCCATTGGTCGCCATCACCTCCTTACGGGAGGCGCACCCATGAAGCACGCTGTGTCGGCACTGCTCGCGCTCGCGACCTGCCTGGCGTGGTCTCAGGAGATGCGGCCCACCGAAGGCTACCTGCCCCGGTTCTCCCGCACCGTCGCCCGGTCGGCCCGGGAGCAGCTCCCTCTGACCGTGCAGGTGCCCGACGGTGTGTCGGGCCGGCCGATCCCGGTCACCTTCGGCGTCCCCTTCCCCCGCGGTGCTCTGGCTTCGGCCGACAATGCGCGCGTGCTGGAGGAGGGCCTCGAGCACCCCTGCACGGTGCGGCGCACGGCCACCTGGGAGCGGCCGGACGGCGATGTGAAGTGGCTCCTGGTGGAGTGCGCCGTGGTCCCGGGCAGGCGGTACGCTCTGGAGTACGGGACTGAGGTGACCCGGGCGCCCCTGGCTCGCGGCGTGCGGGTGGTCGATGGCGGGGCTGAGGTCAGCGTCGACACCGGCCCGTTGCGGATATCCATGCGCCGAGACAGCGGGGCCCTGCTGCACGGAGCCTGGCTGGATGTGGATGGCGACGGGCGGTTCGCGCCTGAGGAGGTTGTCATCGCCCCCGGAGCCGGTGGGCCGCTGTACGTGGAGGACGATCGGGGTACCCGCTACCCGCTGGATCCATCCTCGGACTACACCCTCGAGATCGAGCAGGACGGACCGCTGCACGCCATCATCAAGACAGACGGCTGGTATACCTCGGCCGAGGGCACCCGCCTGTGTCGGCACACCGCCCGCCTGCACGCCTATGCCGGGCAGGCGCATCTGCGCCTGGAGCACACCTTCGTCGTTGCCTTCGATACGGAGAAGGTGCGGCTACGGGATGTGGGGATTCCTCTGTCGGTGCAGGCTCTGGGGCCGGAAGCGGCCTGCCTGTTTGGGGTGCCCGGGGTCTCTGCGCAGCGGGCGCCGGCCCGACTGGTGCAGGAGGCGGCAGATCACTTCCTCCTGGCCGACGCGGCGGGGAACACCATTGCCGAGGGGCTTCGTGCGCCGGGCTGGGCGGACTGCTCCGGAGCCGGGCGGGGGGTGACCGTGGGCCTGTACCACATGTGGCAGGAGTTCCCGCGAGAGCTTGAGTTCACCGGCGAGGACATCGTCGCTCACCCGTGGGCCCCTCATCAGGAGCGGCTCCTGGACTTCGACGCCAAGGCGGTGTTGGGCCGGGAGCGTTACGATGCCTGGAACCAGGTCTACTTCGTGAACTGGTACGCGGACGGCCTGGACCAGTACGATCAGGCCTACGGTCTGGCCAAGACCACCGATCTCGTCCTGGCCTTTCACGGCGGCGCCGCACCCGATCCGGAGCCCTGTGCACTCATGGAGGAGCCCGCCATCGTCTCGGCCTCTCCGGAGTGGATGTGCGGCAGCGATGTGATGGGGCCACTTCACCCGCTGGATGAGCGGCGCTTCGCCGTGGACGAGCACAAGATGAGACTGGGGCAGGAACGGTTCGAGCTTCTGCGCAGCATGATGGGGGATTACGGCTTCCTAGACTACGGGGATGTGGGGTACAAGATCGCGTTGCGCGCGGACGGTCAAGGGTGGGAGCCGGAGCCCTGGCGCCGCTGGGCCTCGCGCTTCTACGGCCACCCCGTCATGCCCTGGGTGCAGCTCCTCCGCACCGGAGACCGGCGTTACCTGCAGTGGGGTGTCGACAACGCCCGGCATGTGATGGACATCGACATGGCCCACCTGACCGATGTGAGCTTCCGGTACCCCAAGCACCGCGGCGGCCGCTTCGGCGGCAACGGCGGCATCCTGCACTACGCCGCCGACATCTACGACCTCGGCTGCGACTCCCACATCGACCATCTGCTCCTGCAGTTCTACCTCACCGGCTACCGGCGGGCGTGGGATGTGTTGCAGGAGGAGGCCGAGTTCTACCTGTGGCTGGACTCCGAGAAGCGGGGCGTCCTGCACGCCTGGGGCCACCGCATGACCGGTGGGGCTCTGCGCACCATGACCGCGCTTTACCAGGCCACCTGGGACGAGCGGTACCTGCGGCTCGCCCGGCGCATGGCGGACTTTTGCTACGCGAACCGGGACGAGCAGGGCGTCATCCGCCATGATGACGTGTACATGCTGCCGGGCATGTTCACCTACTATCAGGCCACCGGCGATGAGCGGATGCGGGAGCTCCTGCTGCGCTGCATGCGCTATGCGGCCAAGGTCGGCAGGCTGGAAGGCGACCCGCGCTGGTACAGCCACTACGGCCTGAGCGTGGCGTACTTCCTGACCGGCGACGAGAGCTTCTTGCCCTGGGCGGAGCGCTGGAGGCAGGAGTTCGTGCAGAGGGTGCGGGACACCGAGGACCCGCTGTGGCGCGGTCAACCCAGGGGGGAGTGGGATTACTGCTACCTGACTCTGCATCTGCTGTACATGCCCTACTACCTTGCGGCACTCGCTCAGGCCGAGGGGCCAATCGCGCCGGCTATCAAGGATGATGCGGTCACAGGCGGCCACATCGTGCTGTTGCGCGACACGCAGGAGCCCTTCAGCGTGGCGGCGGAGTGGTCGTGTCTCGATGGGCGCTACACCGGTGGCGTGGCCACGCCGGAACTGAGCCGTTATGTGGCGCGGCACCCCCAGCGCGCACGGGTGGTCCTGCGCGGGCCAAGCGATGATGTCGTCGCGTCCCAGGACATTCACTTCCCACCCGACGGGCGCGCAGGGAAGGTGCTGCTGGACGCTCCGCCCGGCCCCCCCGGGGCCTACCGGCTGGCGGTGGAGGGCGGCGGTGGCCTGCCCTACAAGCTCCGCCCGGCCGCCATGGGTCTGAGCAAGTACGCCTACAGCATGCACGCCGAGAACGGCGAGTTCGTGGCCGGGGCCGACGCGTATCTCTTCTACGTCCCGCCGGAGACGGAACGCTTCGAGCTGGGGTTCAAGACACTTGCCCTGCGGCGCCCGGTGCGCTTCTGCGTGCTGGACCCCGACGGTGAGACGGTTCGAGAGGAGGAGATCGGCTACGCCGCCACGCCTCAGGCCGACTATGTCACCTGGGCCCTCGAGGCCCCGCCGCAGCACCGCGGCAGGCTCTGGAGATTCGTGGTCGACCCGGCGGACCCCCACGTGGAGCAGACCTACGTGCGTTTCATGGGCGTGCCGCCGCTGCTGTGGACGCAACCCGACGCGTTCTTCGTCCCCGACGAGAGGGCCATCGCGGCACCCGAGCCGGAGCCCGGCCCGGTGGAACCCTACTCGGGCGCCGGTGTGGCCCTCGAGCTGCCGGAGGGTGAGACGCACGTCATCCCACGCGGAGAGAGGGCGGGTGATGGCGGCTACGCCAACCTCGATCCGCGGCGGGGGACTCTTGAGTTCTGGTTCCGTCACTCCATCGAACCCGACGACATCTCGGACAGGACGCTGGTATCGTGTGGAAACGCCAGGCTCTACCGGCGCAGCCGTATCGGGCTCTATCTCAATCTCGCCGGCACGCGTCAGTCGGGGTTCGTGCCGGTCGCGGGACAGTGGTACCACGTGGCCCTTACGTGGGATGGGGGCAGGGAGGGGCGCGAGCCGCAGACACGGCTTTTCATCAACGGGATCGAGACCGGAGGCATCCTGTCCCCGGCCCGAGAGCCCCTGGGCGACTGGACCGCGGAGGGTATCACCATCGGTGGCGCGCCCATGAGCGTCGACGACCTGCGCGTGTCGGCGATCGTGCGCTACACGGAGGACTTCGCCCCGCCGGAGGGGCTACGGGAGGATGAGCACACGCTCTGGGCGGAGGGGTTCTGAGGCCGAGTGACGTCACCGCCGCCGTTGGTAAACGGGCGGCAGCATGAGACCGCCTGCGTCTCCCGGTGATCGGGGCGCAGGCGGTCATCCGCATCGTGCATGGGGCCGCGTGTGCGGGGCGAAGGGCCGCCTCCGCCGGACCGGCGCAGCAGCGGCTACCGGTCGGTTCGCTAGAACGGCCCGAGCGGCTCGGGCTTTGTCACCGCGCGGCACATGCGCTCGTACAGGGTGCAGTAGTTGGTGACATTGGTCCCCGGAGCGATGGCCTCGTCCACCGCCTGTCTGTCCTCCTCGGTGATCTCCACGTCGCAGGCCTTCAGAGACGATTGCACGTGTTCGGCGGTGCGGGGACCGCAGATGGGTGAAGTCACCGCCGGCGCCTGCATGAGCCAGGCCAGCGAGAACTCCGCCAGCGTGACGCCCTTGGCCTCGGCCAGGGGGATCAGCTTCTCCACCAGGTCCAGGCTCTCTTCGGTGTAGCGCCGATGACCGTCGCGCTGGCCGACCTCCTTGAACTTGTGGCCCTCCGGAGCCGGCTGACCCTTACGGTAGATGCCACTGAGCACGCCGCCGGCCAGTGGGCCGAAGGGGCACAGCCCGATCTCGTAGCGCAGGGCCGTCCAGGATAGCTCCAGCTCCACCCGGCGGTCGCTGAGGTTGTATGCCGGCTGCTCGGCGACGATTCGCGGATAACCGTGCTTGTCGGAGAGCCACAGGGCCTCCATGACCAGCGGCACCGGCCACTTGGAGGTGCCCACATAGAGGATCTTGCCCTGCTTCACCAGCGTATCCAGCGTGTCGAAGCTCTCCTCCACCGGTGTGTCGATGTCGGTGATGTGCAGATAGTAAAGGTCGATGCGGTCGGTCTGGAGGCGTTTGAGGCTGCTTTCGACCGCGCGGGTCAGATGGTACCTGCTGGCACCCCGGTCGTTGGGACCCTTGCCCATGTTGGCGACGCCCTTGGTGGCCAGGACGATGTCGTCGCGGTGGCCGTTGGCGGCCAGGGCCTTGCCGGTCATCTCCTCGGACACGCCACGGGCGTAGACGTCCGCGGTATCGATGAAGTTGATGCCGCCTTCGATGCCCACATCGATGATGCGCTGGGCCTCGGCCTCATCGGTGCTGACCCCGAAGTTCATGGTTCCCAGGCAGAGCTGGGATACGCGGACCCCGCTGCGTCCGAGCTGTCGGTACTCCATCAGCGTGCACCCCCGGTGCATGAAGAGTGGCCCCGCGCCGTAGGTCCGCGGCGCGGGGCGCTTGGATCGCGTCTGCCGGCGATCGCGTGCTACCTTTGGCAGCGTGTAGAGGCCGGGCACGCCTGCGACCCAGGGCGTCGCCCGGTGAGCCGGCCGGTAGATGGTCGGGCCGGCGCCTTACCCGTTCAGATGGGCGTCGATGACGTCGCTGAGCGACACGATCCCCTGCACGCCGCCCTCGAAGATGACCGGGGCCCGCGACAGACCCATGTTGGCCATCAGGCGCGCGACGTACTTGACGTCCAAGTCCTTGTTCACCACCACCAGCGGCTTGCTCATGATCTCGTGGACATTGTGCTTCGCCGGGTCTTCACCCTTGGCCAGAACCTTGTAGCAGATGTCCCGCTGGGTGATCATCCCGTAGGCGTCGGAAGCGTCTCTGCGGTTGACCACCAGACAACGCACATCCTCATCTCTCATCTTCTGCATCGCCGCAAGCACCGTCGCGTCCCCCTCGATCATCACCACATCGGTCGTCATGACATCCTGTGCGGTCGGCATTCCACATCATCCCCCTGTCTGAAAGATGCACGCCCTGTAAAAAGGCTTCGCCCTCGGCGGACGAAGCCCTTCACGTTTTCGGAGATTCGGCACGGAGGGCTCAGAATAGCAGTTCCAGTGCCTCCCGGGCCGCCGTGACCATCGCCTCCAGCGCCTCGGGCGCCAGCCTGGACCAGTTGCAGGTGCGGGTCTCGTAGCCGCCCCTCCCAAGCGCGGCGGGCGTGGGGATGTACCCCGCATGCCCATTGCTCATGTGAGACACGAAGGTCCGCTTCGCCGGTGATTGCTGCTTGATCTGCAGTTGCCCCTCGACGAAGGGCTCGCCGGGCACGCCGACGAGGGCCACATCGCCGATACGGATGGCCTGGACCTCCATCGGATAGGTCGGCCGAGACCGACCTGTCCTCTCCAGATCGAGGTTGGAGAGCGCATAGACCCAGTCCCAGGCCACGGAGGTGTGGGCCTCATCCAGCCACATTGGCTCGGGATTGGCCTGCAGGAGCGCCTCGGCAGCGGCGACGTCCTCTCTATCCAGGCGCCGCAGCGGTACCTCAACCACGCGCGAGGCCGTGGCCAATGTGGCCGCGCCGTCGTGTCTGAGGTTCCGGCGCAGGCCCTCCGTTGTCTCCATCAGGCACGAGACCATCACGTCGGTGCCGATGGGATGCGCGGGGTCCAGATGGTTGACGTGGGCGATGTTGCCGCAGCATCCGTTGAGCGTGAGGGCCGAGAACTCGCCGGCTCCGGTCCGCCGGAAGGCCTCGGCCCACAGGCCGGGCCAGTCGGCGGTGACGAAGCGGTGCGGGTAGCCGTGGGTCGGGTGGCAGGTGTGGTGCAGGAGCGCGCCGGCGAGGGTGAGGTCATCGCGGGTGAGGCACAAGAGCCCCACCTCAGGGTCTGTGGGGCCCTCGACATGCAGCACATTGGCCAGGTCCGCGGCGCCCGGATGGGTCTTGGCCGTGCCGTCGCGCATCACGAAGCGTCGGTTGAAGGCCACCCGGCTCTCCACCCCGCCGGCCCAGCCCACGGACACCGGTGTCAGGCGCTCCTTGGCCTGTGAGATCGCCTCCACGGCCCCCCGCAGGGCGAGCTCAATGTAGCCGTCGTCTCCGCCCCGGATCCAGTCGCAACCCTCGGGCACGTGGGGTGTCGGCTCTGTGATGTTCAAGTGACCGAGAGTGGGCGCCGCGTGGGTCTGGGAGCTGTGGACCATCACACAGGGCGCGGGGATGCCGGCCTGAGCTTCGGCCCGGCGTCGCAGTTCGTGGACACAGGTATCGCCCACCGACAGCAGGTCCAGGGCGAGGACGCAGACCTGTGTCTCGCCGCTGCGCAGGTAGAGGGCCCGGGCATAGAGGGGGTCGAGCACCATCTCCGCCGGGCGCCGGCGGCCGATGTCGCCGGCGAGCTGGGTGCCCAGCGGGGGCGTGATGCAGACCTGGGCCGAGCCGGCGAGCAGGCGGTTCTGGGGGGGCATTTGCCATCAACTCCGGTGCCGGGAGAGTGCGCCAACAGGCGGAGGGTTCGCTGCCGGGGGAGAGGGACCTGCCTGCGGCCGTACCGGGGCCACGACGCGCCGCGGGCGGACCGGTGGCCTTGGCCGGGCGCCCTGTCGCGGCACTCACAGCTTGCGCACCTCGGCGCCGGACCCAAGCGCGAACGTCTCAACCCAAGAAGGTGAAAGGCCTGCTCGCGTCGCACATAGGCACCAGTGTATCTACACGAACAGACTCCCGGGCCGGCCTCTCCCCGGCTCGCGAGATGCCTGCACACCCCTCAGAGGAGGAAGCCGGACCATGACCTGCCCAAAGACCACTTTCGCCCTGTTCTTCGGAAATCGCGGGATGTTCCCCGCTTCGTTGATGGCCGAGGCCCGTGAGACGCTGCCCAAGGTGCTCAAGAAGATGGGGCACGACTGCATCATGCTCGATGCCGATGCCACCCGGGCCGGGGCCGTCGAGACCCCCGCCGAGGGCCAGATCTATGCCGACTTTCTGGCCAAGAACAAGGGCAAGTTCGGTGGCGTGATCCTCTGCCTGCCCAATTTCGGTGACGAGAATGGCGCCACCGTCGCCCTGAAGAATGCCGGCGTGCCCATCCTCATCCAGGCCTATCCCGACGAGGCGGACAAGATGGCTCCGGAGCTGCGCCGCGACTCGTTTTGCGGCAAGTTCTCCATCATGGACGTGTTCTGGCAGAACCAGATCAAGTACACCGCCCTCAAGCCCCACACTGTCGGGCTCGAAAGCCCGCGCTTCGCCGAGAACATCGACTACTTCGACCGCCTCTGCCGCGTGGTCAACGGCATGCAGGACATCGTTTTGGGCGCCATCGGTGCGCGCACCACGGCCTTCAAGACCGTGCGCTTCGACGAGCTCACCCTGCAGCGGCACGGGATCCTCGTGGAGGCCCTGGACCTGTCCGAGGTCTTCTCGCGGATGAACGGCATCTGCACCTGCAGCGACGAGTACAAGGCCAAGAAGGAGCGCCTGGCGGGCTATACCTGCTGGAACGGCGTGCCGGACGAGGCGCTGGACAAGATCACCAAGGTCGCGGTCGTCCTGGACCAGCTCATCGACGAGTACAGCATGGACTGCCTGGCGCTGCGCTGCTGGAACGAGTTCCAGGAGCAGGTGGGGATCTCCCCATGCGTGCTACTGAGCGAGCTCAATGACCGCGGCATGCCGGCGGCCTGCGAGCTGGATGCGGGCAATGCCGTGGCGATGCGGGCATTGCAGCTTGCCTCCGGCGAATCGGCGGCCTGTCTGGACTGGAACAACAACTACGGCGATGACGACGACAAGTGCATCCTGTTCCACTGCGGTCCGGTGGCGCAAAACCTCATGGCCGGGCCGGGCCAGATCACCGACCACGCGATCCTGCGCAATGTGGTGGGGGAGGGGCGGGCCTTCGGCTGCAATGTGGGTCGCATCGCTCCCCACGACTTCACGTTCGCCAGTTGTCTGACCGAGAACGGCAACCTGAACACCTACATCGGCCAGGGCGAGTTCACCGCCGACCCGATCGCCGACGACTTCTTCGGCTGCGCCGGGGTGGCCAGGATCGACAAGATGCAGGACGTCCTGCTGCACGTGGGCCTCAACGGCTTCCGGCATCACGTAAGCACCACCAAGGGCCATGTGATGGCGCCTCTTGCCGAGGCTCTCAGCAAGTATCTGGGCTACTGTGTGAGCATGCCGCAGGTGGGCTAGCACTGCAACCGCAGATACTCGTGGGGGGCCCCAACTGTCGTTAGTGGGGCGGGCTTTCCAGCCCGCCAAGCCGATCCGCAGGATCGGCGTCGGTCCTCGGACAGGTGCTGTCTCCGCTCCGAGAGGATAGGGGACGCGGCTCAGAGCCAAGGACCGTTGTAGTAGTAGGAACCTCGCCGGGAGATGGAAGCGGGGGCGCGAGAAGTTCTCGCGCCCCCGCTTTGTGTGTGTCGGTGGTTGCGACGCTCGTCTCTCTCGCGGTCCCGCTCCGCGAGGAAGGAGTCGGGAGCATGTCGTGCGGTCCGGGACTTCAGTCCGGGCACAGGAGGCCACCAATCCCGCTGGGCGGGACCCGTGAGGGCGCTTGACGTGTCGTTGTCACACCCCGTCCGGCCCACGCGGATTCGGCACCGCGAATGCGGCGCGTCTTGGTCCTCAGGGCCCCCCTGGCTCTCTGGAGCGCGTGGTCTACAGGTGCAACCAACAGGGCCGTCGCTTGAGAGCACCGTGGGATCCGGGCCTGGGAGAGGTGGACGGCGAACGGCCGTGGCGCGGAACGGCCAACGGCGCCGCTCCCTGCGGGCCGCGGGCCCGCTTTCCCTCTCCTTCTCTCGCGAACCCCGCAAGTCCCGCGGATCGGATCAGGCTGGGATATCTGAGAGGCGCCGTCGCCGTGCACCCCTCTCCTGAGCGGTCGCACCGCGAAGGCGAGGGGCCGGGGGCGAGGCGAAATGAGTGCCGGGGCCCTCCCCGCATCTTCTGGGGCTTGAGGTGGGCGCACCACCTAATGCCGTTGCCCTCCCACCACGAAGAACTGCGCCATCCTGAAGTCGCCCTCGTCCCACTGCGGGCCCTCGGGCCTGTAGCGGCAGCGGTTGTCCCACGAGATGATGCCCGGCCCGGCATCCGCGGGCACCGTGAAGGTCAGCTCCACCTCCGCCTCGCCTCGCGGCGGTACCGTCACCCGCCCCTCGGCCGCCGCCCTGTGCCACGGATCGCCGCAGCTCACCGTCGCAAGCACGGGACAGTCGAACTCACTGTGCAGCCGCGCTTTCCAGCTTATCACATCGCCCGGCCCACAGCGAACGGTGCTGGGCTCAAGCCGCATGGACAGCACGGGTTGCACCGGCGGCTCGAGGCGCCGTGAGCTCAGCACTCGCAGGGGCCCGGCAGAAAGCACATAGCACACGCTCTCGTCGATGGGCAAGGTGAGCGTGCCCCCATCGGCCCGGGGCAGGGGCAACTCCTCGCCCATCAGGCCCTGCATCCGCCGCACGTCCGCAGTCGCGTCGATGACGACCTCCCCACGCCCACCGCCGTCCCACAATGCCGTCACCCAACCGTCATCAAGCGCGCACTGCACCCCATACGCCGGGGGCTGCAGGTCTTCCACCATACCCTCACAGACCGCGTCGCTCAGCAGCCCGGTCATGGTACGGTACGCGGTGTACGCGGGCTTGGGATCGCCGTTCCAGTCCACGATGCCGAAGTGGTGCTCGGGGTTCCCGGGGTCTGTGCCCTCATCCTGGAAGGCGTACCAGTAGATGCGCCGGATGCCCCGGGCCGCCAGGAGCAGATGGCTGCGCACGATGTACCGCGCCTGCTGCTGGGTGCTACTGGGTGGCATGAACCAGGGACCCTCGTGGGTCGGGTGGCCGGCCTCGCTGACGATGACGGGACGATCGTCGTCGCCGAAGTGGGCCATGACATCCCAGGCTCCCTGCAGGCTGTACAGCACGCCCTCGGGGCCGCCGAGTCTGCCACCGGGCGGAGTGGGGGTGGAGGTCTTGGTGTACGGATGCAGGTCCAGGACGTCGACGGCCTGTTTGAGCCCGGCATCGTAGCAGTCGGCGAGGTAGTCCGCGCCGGGTCCCACCAGCTCGCCGCCCACGGCCGGCCCGGCCAAAGCAATCAGCGGGTCGACGCTCTGGGCCACCGCCCGCGGGCCGACACAACCGGCCACGAAGTCCTCGGCGAGTGTATTGCCGAAGTCGGGCTCATTGCGCGTGGCGGCCAGCCAGACCCCCAGCTCGCCGGTCAACCAGCGGTATCGGTCCGCGGCATCGTAGCAGGCGAAGGGAAACAGGCTCATACCCGCCTCGGAGAACAGCTCGGCTCCCGCCGGAGAGGCGGCGAACCAGCGCACATGCCGCACGCCGGCCTGCCGCATGAGTCGGATCATCGCCAGCGTCGTGGTGGTCTCGTCCTCGTGGCGTTGATGGGCGCCTCCTCCTCCGGGGTAGAAGTTCATCCCCCACAGGTCGCCCATGCGGCGCACCTCCAGCGGGTGGGGCAGTCGCACGCGCCGCGGCGCCGACAGTGGCCCGACACCATCGGGCCCCACGACGCAGGCGTCCAGCTCGTACGCGGTGTCCGGGCGCAGCCATTTCAGCAGGCCGGGGCTCGAGGTGAAACACGTCGTGCTCCAGACTGCGGCGTCCGCCAGCCGGTGTCGTACTCGCAGGTAGCCTCCCGGCGGCAGGAGACCGTCCCACGAGATGCGGATCGAGGAGTAGGTGTTCTCCGCCGCTTGTATGGACACCGTGGGCCCGCCTGCCGCCTCTGTCGCGGCCAGACGCTCCGGCACTCCCCACACGTACAGCTCGCGCAGCAGGCACTGGTGTGCTCCCGGCAGCTTGTCCACCTGCACCTGCAGGGCGTCACAGGCGGCAGCGCCGGGCAGGGCAGCGGCGGCTTTGGCGCCCCAGACGATCGAGCCATCGGTGCCGCACATCAGGGCCGGGTCGGCCTGGAGCGAGGTGGGCTCTGAGGTTTCCACAGCAATGGCATCCCGCAGGGCGGTGACGACCATCTTCTCGGCGGCGTTGTACGAGCGCTCGCGGTCATTGTAGAACACGATCTCCACGCGCGAGATGCGCACCGGCTCGGCGAAGGTGAGCGAGATCGGTTCCGTTCCGGCCCAGCCCAGGGAGAGCCTGTCCAGGTGCGACCCGTCCAGCAGGGCTCCCGCCGAGTCCGGCCCAATGGTGAGCGCGACGGCCAGGTTGCCGCTGCCCCGGGCGTTGCCGGTGAGGCACAGCGCGGCGGCAGTCTGTCGGTGGTGGTCCATGGTGCATCTCCTGTCTGAAGGAGGTGAGTTGTTGCCGTACTCCGCCGTTCTGCGTGTCTCTGTGGTACGCCGCTCACCCGCCTACTTGAGTATCTCCCTCAGCACCGGCGTCAGTACTCCGGCCATCCGCCAGAAGCCAAGGTCCGTGGCGTGCGTGCCGTCCACCGTGGCCTCCGAGTCATCCCCGAGCAGGTCCCCGCCGGGCACATAGTACAGGTTCGCCACTCCGGCGGCCGTCAGGCGCTCGTAGCCGGCCTTGAGGGCCTCGTTCTTGGACACGTAGAAGTCCTTGGTCCCCGGCAGGAGCCACCCGGCCTGATAGCTGATGTTCTCCACAAGGACTATTGGCGTCTGAGGATGGGCGGCGCGGATGGCCTTGACCATGGGCTCGATGCGCTCGGCGGTCATCTCGGCGCTCAGATTGGGGAGGCAGTCGAGCACATATACGGCCGGGTCCAGCTCCGCCAGCAGAGCCGCCATCTCCGGCTCCGCCTGGCCATTGCCGGAGAAGCCCAGGTTGATGGCGGGCCGGTTCAGCCGCCGCCCGATGATGGCCGGATAGGCCATGCCGCAGCGCGAGGCACATCCGCCCTGGGTGATCGAGGTGCCGTAGATCACGATCGGCCTGGCGGACTGCTCGTCCAGCTTCACGACCTCGAGGTTGGCGCCCACGGGGACACCCACCTCCACCTTCGTGACTCCATTGTACAGCGGCAGGTACAGCAGATACTCCCTCGTCCCCTCGGGCAGACCGGTGACGAGCCGCGCCTGATTGCCCTCCTGCTTCTCGGGCCTGCCCAGGCCCACCCAGCGCCAGGCAAGGCGCGGGTCGGTGGCGGTCTCGTCACGGGCGTAGAGGTCCAGGCCGCTCACACCGGTGGAGGGCATGTGGTTCATGTCGAGATTGGCGGAGAGCAAGGACCAGCGGCCGTGGATGGAGCGGGCATCGGTCCTGAACCGCAGACACAGTCCGGCACTGTTGCGGCTCAGATTCCAAACGGGATCGCGGACGACGCCTTTGGCTCTGGCGGGAAGGCGGTCGTAGTACGATTCGGTGTCGGTCCAGCCTTTCCCCTCGACGCCGAGCTCCTGCAGGTCGTACCACTTCAGTTCCTCCTCGGCCTCAAGCGTTGACAGCAAGAGCAGGCCGAGAGCGGCGGCGGCAAGCAGTGCGGGCAATGGCATGGGCAGGCATTCTCCTCTACGTGACTGTGGGCCCGGAGGGCCGCAGGTGTATTCGGCGGGCAGACGGAGGGGGCCTTCCCGGCCCCGCGTGCGCGCGGGGAGTCGTGGGACAAGGACGCCGTCCACGTGCTCGACTGCCCCGGCCCCGCGTGCGCGCGGGGAGTCGGCGAGTCGGCGAGTCACGGGTCACGAGTCAACGTCAACGGCGTCATCGACGGCGGTCCGTACGGTGTGTCTCTCACCCCTCGCCGATACCCCCAACCCCGGGCGAAGACCACCGTGCCCGCGGTCTTCCAAGACCGCAAGGTGCGGCGCAACCCAAACGACGACAGGCACTCAGTGATCGGGGCCCGGGCCCGCGGGTCTCCAGGCCCGCACGGTTGAGCCCGCACGGTGAGTCTCTCGCCTTTTGCCTCTACCCCCAACCCCGGGCGAAGACCACCGTGCCCGCGGTCTTCCAATACCGCATGGTAGGCGCAACCCGTGGCATCGGATTCGTTCTGGAGAGGGGATGACGTGAGACATTGCTGCAGCGGCACGGGGCATCGGCCTTCCGAACGGGCCCCTGAAGGACCGCGCACACCCCGCATGGAACTGTCCACCCGCGTCAACCACCGCTACCCATCTGGAGACCCGTCCCCATGCGGCGCCACCTCCCGCTTCTGATCCTCGTATCCCTGCTTGCGCTCTCTACCGCCCTCGGCGCCCCGGACCGTGTCACCATCTCCCGGGCCGAGTTCTCAGACCGCGTCTTCGCCTGCTTCCTGGGCAAGAGCATCGGCGGCACTCTGGGCATGCCCGACGAGGGGAACCGGTCGACCCACAATTACACCTTCTTTGACCCCGTCCCCACCGAACCCGCGGCCAATGACGACCTGGACCTGCAGCTTCTGTGGCTCAAGGCCCTGCAGGAGCGCGGGCCGCGGATCACGGCTCTCGATCTGGGCGAGTACTGGCTGAAGTACGTGCCCGTCGACTGGAATGAGTACGGGGTGGGCAAGGCCAATATGCGCGCGGGCTTCATGCCGCCGCTGTCGGGGCAAGTCCGCAATGAGCGCTGGCGGGACAGCAATGGCGCCTGGATTCGCTCGGAGATCTGGGCCTGCGTGGCTCCGGGCTGTCCCTGGCTGGCGGCCAAGTATGCCTGGGAAGACGCCTGCGTCGACCACGGCGCCGGAGAGGGGACCTGGGCCGAGGTGTTCACGGCCGCCGTGGAAAGCGCCGCTTTCGTGGAGAGCGACCGGGACAAGCTCATCGACATCGGGCTGTCGTACATCCCCGCTGACTGCAAGGTGGCGGCCAGCATCCGTGCCGCCATCGCCGCGTGGGAAAGCGGGCTGGACCTGATGGCGGCGCGCGAGGCCGTGGTGGAGGCCTCGGCCTCCACGGGCTGGTTCATGGCACCGCAGAATGTGGCCTTCGTCATCCTCGGCTGGCTGTACGGTGAGGGGGACTTCGGCAGGTCCATCTGCGCCGCGGTGAACTGCGGCGACGATACGGACTGCACCGGGGCGACGCTGGGCTCCCTGCTGGGGATCCTCGGCGGCACCGCGGCGATACCGGAAGAGTGGCGTAGGCCGGTGGGGGAGGAGATTCGCAATGTGGCCATCGCCGGCTCCGACCCGCCGAAGACGCTCTCGGACCTCACCGAGCAGGTGGTTGCGATGGCCCCGACGGTGCTGCGCGCGGCGGGGCTGAAGGTGGCGACGCGGCCGGGCGGGGGTGTGGCGGTGGACGTGCGGGGCCCGGAGTTGGTGCAGCAGGACGTGGCTCAGGCCCTCTGGCGGCGGTCACCCTACGTGATCCACTACACCTTCGATGGCTTCGCGGCGGATCTGGACTACGGGCAGGAGCCGATCCTCGGTCTGCGGCAGTCGGCTCGGATGCAGCTTCGGCTGCGGAACACGGTAGACGTGGCGCAGTCGCTCAGCGTGGAGTGGAGTCCGCCCCGGGGCCTGGTGGCTCACCCCAAGGTGCACCGGCTCAGTCTGGAGCCGGGCGGGAGCGAGGCCGTTGCGGCCCATGTGACCCTGTTCGATGACGAGGCGGCGCCCGCGGTGTTCCGCGGGGAGGTGAGCGTTGCGGCCGATGAGCGCGCGCCCGTGACCATGCCCCTGAGCTTCCTGTACCGCCTCACGGTACGTGCGGATGACCTCGCGCTGGGCTCGAGGGGCGCAACGGCGACCTCCGACTCCGAGCTGGACCGCGAGCCGGGCTGCACGGCTCAGGCGATCGACGGTACCATCCCCCCGGCCGACGGCTTCGAGGGCCAGCGCTGGCATTCGGCGCTCACGCCGCATCCGCACTGGATCGCCATCGACCTGCAACAGTCCCGGAGCATCTCGCGAGTCATCATCCACTTCGCCGATCCCGCCGGGCACCCCGTGGACTTCGACGCCGAGGCGAGTCAAGACGAGGTGACGTGGGAGCCCCTGTTCCGGGAGCGCGACTATCAGGACAACCGGCGCTGCGACAGGACTATCGAGCCTGCTACCTTGCGCCACTTCCGCCTCACCATCCATCGCTCCGCCAGCGACATCTACCGCGATGCGGCCCAGGTGGGCGAGATCGAGCTGTGTGGGGAGTAGGGGACGGCGCAACTGCAAACGGCCTAGCGTCCCAGGGCTCTGCCCTGGACCCGCCAGGGGACCCGTCCCCTGGACCCCATCTGTGGCGGGCCATCGGAGGGAAGCCGGCAGGGCGCGGCGCGCGGTTTCCTGCTCCCCATGTCACCGTCGTGGTGATTCTCGAGGCGGGCGTCAGCTTCTGCCCAGCACCACCGCGCGGCTCATGGTCACGCGGGGCGTGTCGACAATGGTGAAGCCTGCCTCCCCGGCGTCCTGCAAGGCCTCCTCGAAGAGCTCCCTGGAGACGTGAATGCCCGGCTCGATCACGTAGAACCGGCCGCCGGGCCTGAGCAGGGAGTACACCTCGGCCAGCAGGCCGGCAGGATCGGGGGCCTCGTGGAGCATCCAGAAGGCCAAAGCGAAGTCAACTTGCTGCTCCAGACCGATGCGGTCGGAGCGGCACTGATGGGTCCTTATCCGGTCCGCCAGGCCCTCCCTCTGCGCCCTCCTGGCCACGCGTTGGAGCATCTCAGGCTGCAGGTCGGCGGAGATCACGGTACCCGTCGGCCCAACCAGGCGCGCCAGGCCCATGGAGGCGAAGCCGCCGCCGCAGCCGATGTCCAGACACGTGTAGCCCGACCTCACGTACGGCCCAAAGAGCTTCCGCGGGCTGTGAATGAGGGGCCGCAGTGCATTGTCGATGAAGGGCAGATGCCCCGCCGAGCAGACGCGCGCCTGCATTGGGCACTTGGTTGCCGGGCTGTTTTGAGCAGTCATTGTGTTCCTCCGTGCATGTGTCCTACGGTCCATGCTGGTGACGACCGCCATCGCCGTCGTGGGCCGGTCGCTGTGGCCGGCCAGCTTCGTCACGCACCGTCCGCCTCTTGCCGTCTCTCGAACTCGTCCATGACCCTGCCGATGTCCTCCATGGCCGCCGTCAGCGCCTCGGTCTTGCCCAGCATCTGCTCACCGTAATACTCGCGGACGATCTGGTACATCGCCATGTGGAATGCCTCGTGCGCCTCGTAGGTCGCCATCCCCGGATCGGTGAGCTCCAGGCAGACCTCCTTGGCATTGCCCTGCTTGTGGACCCGGCGCACCAGCTTCTTGCTCACCAGCTTCCGCACCATCTGGGAGATGGCGCCCTTGGTCACGCCCATATGCTCGGCAAGGCCCGTCACGTTGACGCCGGGCAGTTGTCCGATGGCCTGCACCAGGTGCGCCTCGGCCCGGCAGAGTGGGACGCCGGTGCCGAAGTCATGGTGCGGCCCGTGCATCTGGGCCATGCGCTCCATGACGTCGTGCATGGCGCGCAGAAGTCGTTCGAAGGCGAGCCGCTCGCGTTCCATGGCCGATATTGTATAGTATCTAAACAATAGAGTCAAGGAAATCCCCTTTCAGGCGGCATCCGAGGGCCGGCGCTATCGGACGCTACGCTCGCGGGCGAAGACAGTTGCAGTGCAGCGCTGTCCGGCGCGGGCCGGCGGGTGGACGTGCAAGAGGCGGGCTCCGTGGCAGATAGCATGCCCGGTGGCTCAAGACACGGGGTCTGGGGGCTGTGGCCCCAGCGGGGTTTGGGGCGGAGCCCCAAGGTGTTGGGTCGTTCGCCGTCACCCGCCACGGCCGTCCGCCGTTTGCCGCCCCTACTCCAGCGCCTCCTGCAGCGCCAGTATGCGTTTCACCAGCCGCCACCTGAGCTGCGCGAACTCATCGTGGCTCAGAGTGGCGGCGAAGTCGGTCTGGTTCTGCGTGCTGTCGATGGCCAGGATAGTGGCCAGCTCCTGGCGCGCGGCAGCGGCGACCTGGCGCTGGGCCTCCGTTCCCTGCTCGGCACGGGTGGCCAGCTCCTGCAGCGTCGCGATGGTGCGCAGGTCATCGACGCCCTCGCGGATCGCCTCCCAGTCCATTGTGGGGATCGGGCCGTCCTTGCCCGGGTACACGGCGCACCAGTCTCGCGCGGTGCCGTCGAAGTCGTTGAAGGGGTCGCCGTTGTAGGCCTGGTAGTGCCAGTAGTACATGGCCTCCGCCGGGCGGCGGTAGAAGCCGAAGCCCGAGGTGTTCCGGGCCTGCCGGCAGTCATTGAGGTACGCCGAGCCGTAGCGCATGTATCGCTTGCCCCGCGCCAGTAGACGCCGCTCCTGCTCAGCGGTGTAGGGCACGTTTCCGCACCAGATGTCGAAGGTGTCGCCCCACTTCTCGCCCGAGGCGTAGTTGTTCACCGTGATGTAGCTCACGGCCCCGGGCACTTTGCCGATCAGCCCGCACAGGTGGTTGGCCTCCTGCCCGCGCTTGTCGTCGCCGCCGATCTCGTCCACCGGGTAGAACAGGAGCTGGGGCGTGTCCTCCCTGGCCGAGACCTCCTGTATCTGGCGCACGGTCTCGACGAACATGGTGTCGAAATCGCCTTCGGGGACGGCGCGTTTGACCATGCCCTGC
>Ga0334884_1001065_pt1 | contig 43939 bp, 33 predicted proteins | sample GraSluR1_MG_7_FD_207215 | JGI IMG/M metagenome (GOLD analysis project Ga0334884, IMG submission 207215) | Sludge microbial communities from methane-producing bioreactor in Wageningen University, Netherlands - Granular Sludge_12_05 R1 | ecosystem: Engineered > Bioreactor > Anaerobic >... | reverse complement strand
GCGATATTAACAAACTGTTCCCTCGGAGAATACATGCAATCACTCCGGAAGGTTTTGTTTTAAAGATAATAATGTTCATTCTAGCATATGTATTTACTAAAATCAACTAGCAACTTAAATTAATTACAATAGTTAGTATAAACAGCAAAGGCCTGCATTGCTGCAAGCCTTTGGTTTAAATTAGTCGGGGTGAGAAGACTCGAACTTCCGACCCCTTGCACCCCATGCAAGTACGCTAGCCAACTGCGCCACACCCCGAACTAAAAAAATACATTGACTGTAAAGAACTAATGCTTTCCCATGCAAGTATCTCGTCAGCCATGACGAGACCAAATCCCGAACCATTTTGCGGTTGCAAATGTAAAGAATAATTTTTAAATCTCAAGCACTCTACAAGCAATTTTAAACTCATTGCATATGCTAATTTTAAAAACTTCATCTTAACTTTGTGCAAATGTCAACTTTGAACTATTTTTCTCCATCTTTGTTGTCAAAACATATTATCTAATCTAAATATATCGATATGGATTTATTCAAACCTCTTGAATCGAAAGGAGACGAAAGTAAGAAGGGCGTGAGTGCATCACCCACCGAACACGTTAAGGTTTTGATTATTGGCTCTGGGCCAGCTGGCTATACCGCTGCCATTTATGCTGCACGGGCAAACCTAAATCCTGTGCTTTACGAAGGGTTGCAACCCGGTGGGCAGCTAACAACAACAACCGAAGTGGACAACTTCCCAGGGTACCCACAGGGTGTTACAGGGCCAGAGATGATGGAGGATTTAAAGAAGCAAGCAGAAAGGTTTGGAACGCAGGTTCGGTTTGGTATGGCTACAGCAGCAGACCTCTCAAAGCAGCCCTATGCGGTTACCATTGATAATGACAAGGTTATAGCTGCCGATGCCCTTATCATAGCAACCGGGGCAACAGCTAAGTACCTGGGATTGGAGTCGGAGGAGAAGTTCAAGGGGCAAGGCGTGTCGGCGTGTGCTACGTGCGATGGTTTCTTCTATAAAGGCCAAGATGTTGCTGTTGTTGGCGGTGGTGATACTGCTTGCGAAGAGGCCACCTACCTATCGGGCATTTGCAATAAGGTGTATATGATTGTTCGCAAGCCATATCTTCGGGCGTCGAAGGCAATGCAGGACCGGGTTGCCACCACCAAGAATATTGAGGTGCTTTACGAGCATACTACAAAGGAGATTGTTGGCAATATGAGCGGTGTGAACGGCGCAATTCTTACTAATAGCAAAGGCGAGGAGGTGAAAATTGATATCACAGGGTTCTTCGTTGCTATTGGGCATCAACCCAACTCCGATATCTTTAAGGAGTACCTCGATATGGATGAGGTTGGTTATATTAAAACTATTCCAGGTTCTGCTAAAACGAATGTGGAGGGAGTTTTTGCTTGTGGAGATGTGCAAGACAAACACTACAGACAAGCAATTACTGCTGCAGGTTCTGGGTGTATGGCGGCACTTGATGCGGAGAGATATTTAGGCACAAGAATTTTTTAGTAAGCATAGGCTGATAATGCTTTAAAGTATAAAATATTTTAGTTGAGCTTTGGATTAATTTTCAAAGCTCATTTTTTATAAAAAAATTAAATGCATAAATAGAACAGCAATATGTATATTAATATGTTTATATGAATAACTAAAATATATTTTAATTCTAAATTATTTAATCAATTTAAAGGCATACCTCTTAATGGATAAAAGAATTTTGTAAGATATAGGCTGTGGTTGATAATAAACCAAAAAAAACATATAACTTGCAAATTACTAAACCCCAATAGGTGCCTCACTCAATGAATGTTGACTTTACCACCGATTTACTAAAAAGCCTTGAAAGCGATGACCTCGTTTTTGCCTACTCGGGTGTAATATCCGATACCATTACGCATAAAATAATCGAACTAACCCAATCGAATATCGATTCGGCAGGTAACTTTGTGAGATTTAAGAATAAGATTAGCTTTTTAATGGCCGAATGCTACCAGAATGTGGCACGCCATAGCAGGTACTCTGTTGATATGGGCTTAAATTCAGAGCTAAGGGGGGCATTCTACGTTCGAAGCTTTGGTGATCGGTTTCATATTGCGTCGGCAAATTCAGTAAGCGTAGAGTTTATAGATACCATAAAGGAAAAGCTTGATAAGGTGAACAGCTTATCACCCGATGAGCTTCGACTACTACAAAAACAAGTTTTAGCACAGGGAAAACTCTCTGAGAGGGGCGGGGCAGGCCTTGGAATTATTGAGATGGCTCGTCGTACGGGTCAAAAAATTCTATACGAATTTGAACCAATTGGTGACAACCTGGCATTATTCTTTCTGCAACTCAATATCGTTAATTCCGATGATCCAACCGTAGGTGTTGATGACAACTCGTTGGAGTACATGAAACAGCTCTACCGAAAGATGCAGGAGAATAACCTGCTGGTCATTCACAAGGGTGATTTCTCTGAGAACTCAGTCCTGCCCATAATTCATATGATAGAAAAGAACATACTTAGGCTCAACGAGGTGAAGCATAATAAGCAGAAGTTGTACAATATATCGGTCGAACTACTACAGAACATCTCTTTGCATGCTGCCAGAGTTGATGGAGTAAACGAGGCATTGTTCACCCTTAAAAAGAGTGAGGAAGGATTTATCGTTGGCACCAGCAACTATATCGATGAGGCAAAGGTTGAACATCTTCGGGAATCGCTCAATGAGCTGTATCAGCTTTCCAGATCTGAATTAAACGATCTGTATCGCGAGAAACTTCAATTATTGGTAGATGAGGGTGTTTCGGGAGTAGGTATTGGTCTGATTTATCTTTTCAGAAAATCAAGCGAAGTAAAATACGCCATTACCCCTAAGGATAAGAAGCATCTTATAACCTTTCTTGTTAGGCTATAATCACCTAGATATTTGGTGCCTCAAGGGGCAACGTGAAGAAGAATTCGCTACCAACGCCCTCAACGCTTTTTGCCCAAATCTCACCTCCATTTAGGGTAATAAAATCTTTACATAGAAGTAATCCCAGGCCTGTCCCTTTCTCGTTTGAGGTTCCTCGGGTCGAGAAAATTTCTCGCCCGAATAGTTTCTTGAGGTTCTCGCTACTTATGCCCTTCCCGGTATCAGAGACTGAAACCATAACCATTCCATTTGAGTGCGATGCTGTTGTTGTTACCACACTTCCTTTATCGCAGAACTTGATGGCGTTTGCTATAAGATTCCTGAAAACCAGCTCAATCATGGCGCTATCGGCGTATACTGCCATTTGCGGGTCGATTTGGTTCCTAAGCGTAATTCCCTTGTTCTGGGCCTGCTCTTCGTATAGCCTTAGCTTGTCCTCGGCAACATCGCGGATGTTAAAGGTAGAGGGGATTACCTTTAAACCCTGCATCTGACTTTGTGCCCATCTCAGAAGATTTTCAAGTAGTTCTGAGGTGTAGCCCACGTTTTTAGATAGCTCGTCAATTACATCCCTGAACCCCTCCTCGGTGAAGTATCCCTCCTGGGTTAGGTTTAGTAGGGTAATAAGCGAACCCAAAGGGCTTCGTAGGTCATGCGATATGATTGAGAACAGCTTATCCTTCAGGTTGTTTAGTTCCCTTAGCTGTTGCGCTTGCTCTTGTATTTCTAAATTCTGACGGCTAATCTCAGTGTTTTTTTGTTGGAGCAAGTGGTTAGCCTTCTTTTTCTCGTTGTAGCTATACATGATGTATGCCGAGAAAATAAGGATAAGAACAATTGCCCCAAGGTAGATGTTTCGCATCTGGTTTTGATGTGAAATGATGGCTTGCTGTAGCTCTCGCTCTTTGTTCAGCAGGTCTATCTGCATGAGCTGCTCGCGCGTAATCTGCTCGGTTTCCTCAAGCATTCTCTGCTTTTGAACCAACTCCATATCACGCTCAACCAGCTCGCGTTCCGTTGCCTGTTTCTCGGCCTCAACTTCTCGTACCCTAGTGGTGGCTTGGCTCACCATTTGCTTGGCCTCATCCTCCTTTCGCTGAATCTCCTCTTGCTGAATCTTTCGGGTTAGGGCTGCAAATAGATTAAAGTATTTTGTCGACTCTTCTCGCATATTCAGCTTATCATATACCTTAGCGAATATTGAGTAAGTGTTTCTTAACATCCTAGAGTCATTTGCCTCCTTAGCTATGCTCTCAGCATTTTCTAGCAACTCAATTGCATCGTTGAACTTTTCCATTTCGTAAAGCACGTTAGCCTGATTCAGCAAAGAGGTGGCATAATCTTGCTTTCGGTTGAGCTGCTGTGCCGATTCACCAGCCTTTACAAAATGTTCTAAGGCTTCCTGAAAGGTTATAGTCTCGGTGTTGATAAGGCCTAAGTTGGTGTTGAGTATGTAGATAGCATTGTGGTTGCCAATTTTCTCAGCCATTTGTAGCGCTTTTTTAAATAGCGCCTTGGCGTTCTCCAAATCATTTAAAGCCCAGTAGGTATTGGCAGCCTTGTTGTAAAAGTATGAGGCCTGATTTATGTCTGAGCGCTCCTCACTCTCAGCGCCAAGTCTAGCATCCTCTTGTGCATGTGCTGCTTTTTCTGCTTGTGCTTGGGCGGTTGAGGGAATAAGTATTAACGCAATTGCAATTGCCAAAACAATTGCAGAGCGCATAAAATTGCTATTATGTACAAATGATCCTGCCATCGAAAACTTAATCTTCTTTCTTAGGAATTAGGGATAGGGGTATTTCGGTTAATCTTGCAAATTCATAACCCTCCTCCTTCATATCCTCATCATACTCATCGAAATACCAGTTAATGCTTACCTCTAGCCCGTTGCGATAGAGCGGCTCAAGATGTGTCACTATCTCTAGCACTTTTTTTGTAGAGGCCGAATTTAGGTACTGCATATCGAAGTTGACGATTGTAACCTTTTGTGGCTTTGTTACATAATGCTTAACCAATTCCTCCAGGGGCTTGTAGAATTGTTCGATGTCTTCGGGCAAACTTTTCCCAGAAATATCCAAAATCCCTCGGCTTGGGTCAAAATGTATTTGTGGCGATTCGTCGGTTGCGAGTATCAATAGTTTGCTCATATTTACGTGTTGTTTGCCAGTTTAACAATACTTTCTACTAAGTTTGGCATACTAAGATACATATTATCTTCTATTTTTGGAATGTTTTTGACGAATCATCCTTTTTTTAAGGTCTGCTTGAGCTGTGGTTGAGTAAAGATTGTTGCATGCTGTTTGTTGCATTTTATGCGTAGATTTGAGTTGCTATTAGCCTAAAGAGTAGTTTTTTTTGATGAAGAAGTTTAAGATTTTTGCGAAGGAGATAAAGGGTATGGGGATTACCGATCCTGATCCTCGGACGATTCTTGCCATAGGCAAGTAGCAATGAGGATTGCCAAGGAACAACGCTACTCTAAATTGCAAATGCTAGAAATAATCAGCAGTATAGTTGAAAAGCCAAATTCTGCTCGCTGAAACAAAACTCCCCTCAAACCTGTGGATGCCGTAGCTGTCGGAAAATCAGACTTCGAGCAGGATGAATGTCGTTGTATAAACTTGTTGCCTTATCACCAAACCTTTCAGGTTTATGGTGATGATTGTATTGAGGCTGGTTGCCCAGCAGGGTGCGTTAATGCCCGATGCGCATGAGGGCTTCGGTTTACCGATAGAAGGTGTGCTAGCAACATCGCATGATGTGGTTATTCCCTATGCCGTTGGGGTTGATATAGCCTGTAGGATGTGTGTGTTCGTTTTTCCGATGGGGGCAGACTACCTGCAAGGAAATGGCCAAAGCCTAAGTCAACTCCTTATGGTTAATACCGTGTTTGGATTTGGGGCGAAGAATAAAAATCATCTGAACACAATGGTTTTTGATCGGCCCGAGTGGAACGACACAAAGTTTATTCGTCAACATCGCGATTTGGCCTATAGCCAGCTGGGCACCTCAGGGGCAGGTAACCATTTCGTTGAGTGGGGCATACTGAGGGTGGGGCAAGCTTGCCCAGAACTCCATGTGGATAAGGGTGAGCACTTTGCTCTACTTTCGCACTCGGGCTCAAGGGGCTTTGGCAGCGAAGTGGCGAATTACTATTCACGGTTGGCCATGGAAAGGGTAAACTTGCCCAGTGAGGCAAAGCGCTTGGCATAGCTCAATCTTTCCTCACAGGAGGGCCACGAGTATTGGATTGTCATGAGCCTAGCTGGGCACTACGCTTCGGCAAATCACCATGAAATCCACAGTAAAATTGCCCTAGGGCTAGGTGTAGATTCGTTGGTTAAAATAGAGAATCACCATAATTTTACTAGGAAGGAGAGGTTAAGCGATGGGAAACCTGTGGTGGTGCTCCGCAAAGGAACCCCTGTAGGGGATGGTGAAATTGGAGTTATTCCTGGGTCAATGACTCATTCTGGCTTTATTGTTAGGGGCAAAGGAAATCCTTTGAGCCTACAAAAACATTGAAACCGTTATGAAGTACCAACGCGATTTGGTGGAGGTGCTTGCGGTTTTTCAACCCCAAATTGTTCGTATGGCCGATGCCGAAAAACGACGGCGAAGACAGAAAAGCTAAGAGGAGTTAAACCTCACACCACATTCACCTCCATCTCAAGGCTAACGTTAAACATTTCCATCACTGATTGGCGAACCTGGTGAGCCAGCTCAACAACCTCCTGGCCAGAGGCATTGCCAAAGTTTACTATCACTAGTGCCTGGTTTTTATGTACTCCAACATTACCAATCCGTTTGCCTTTCCATCCGCTTTTCTCAATTAGCCAACCAGCAGGTAATTTTACAAATTTATCGTTTATGGGGTAAAACGGAACCTGTTCGTACTTTTTATGAAGCTCTTCAACCAATGTAATTTCTACCACCGGATTTTTGAAGAAACTGCCAGCATTACCCAGCTCCTTTGGGTCGGGAAGCTTAGCTTCTCTTATGTTAATTACGGCTTGCCTTACGTTTTGCACGGTTCGCTCACCTATCTTCTCCACTTCTGCCTCTAGGTTGCCGTAGTGTGTAACCAAATTGCAATTCTTGCTCAGCCTAAAAGTAACGTGAGTAACCACAACCTTCCCCTTAAGCTTATTTTTGAATATGCTATCGCGATATCCGAATTTACACTCCTCCTTACTTAAGCTGAATGGCTCTAACGTATCAATATAAATCCCATCCACTCTTTCGATGGTATCCTTAGCCTCAACACCATATGCTCCAATATTTTGTATGGGCGAGGCGCCAACCGTACCCGGAATTAGCGATAGGTTCTCAATACCGCAAAGGCCTAGCGATACGGTATGCTCCACAAACGAGTCCCAATCCACACCCGCTCCAGCTTTCAGGTCTGTATAGTCATCACCACTTGTTACTACCTCAATATCATCAAGGGTAGGATGAATTATAGCCCCATCGAAATTTGAGGTGAAGAGTAAATTCGAGCCCCCACCAAGTATTAGGTGCTTAATGTTTTCAGCCTTTACCTGACGGATGGCTTCCTTCAGGTTGTCGGTTGAGTTGGCATCATAAAACAGTTTGGATACTACGTCAATACCAAAGGTGTTATAACTTTTAAGGTTATAGTTTTTGTGTGGTGTAATCATTGTGGATGTTTTTGCAAAGATAAAAAAATGTATTGGGCTAACAGGTTTTTTTTAACTTAGCCAAAAAAACCTTGGCCACTGTCTATCTACTTGCCACATCCGATATAGTTACCGATCAGCGGGTTCATCGATCTGCCCTAACCCTGGTTGAGGCGGGGCACAATGTGTACGTGGTTGGGCGTAGGCTTAAGTCCACACCTCCCCAGTTTACTAGGGCATACGGGGTCCAATTGTTTTACATCCCATTTGCTAGGGGAATACTCTTTTACCTTACATACAATCTGAGGGTTATCGCTTACCTCTTATTACGACGAGTTGACTTGATCTACGCCAACGACCTGGATACCCTGCTGGGTGCGGGAGTAATCTCATTTGTTCGGAGAAAAAATCTTGTGTACGATAGCCATGAGCTTTTCACCGAGCTCCCCGAGCTGGTTCACCGCAGGGTTAAACGGTGGCTGTGGCAGCTGCTTGAGCGAATGATGATACGAAGAGTAAGTATAGGTATAACAGTATCTGCAAGCATTGCCCATGAGCTAAGGTCGAGATACGGCAAGGAGTTTAGTGTGGTTAGGAATGTTCCCATGGCCAGGGGAAGTGTTATGATCGCCCCTACGGGTGTTAATACCATCATTTATCAGGGGGCGCTTAACGTTGGCCGTGGCTTGGAAAAGTTGGTTGCTGCAATGCAGTACGTAGATAATGCCAACCTGGTGATAGCTGGTACTGGCGATATTGAGGATATGCTAATAGGTTTAGCCAGGGAGCTTGGGTTAACCAGCAAGATACGTTTCACGGGTAGGTTATCCTCCAACGATCTGTTTGTCGAAACATCCAAAGCTACCCTTGGCGTTTCGCTTGAGGAGGATCTGGGGCTTAACTATCGCTTTGCCTTGCCCAATAAGCTGTTCGATTACATCCAAGCAGGAATACCTGTGCTTGTGTCCAATCTGCCTGAGATGGCTAACCTTGTACACAATTATGATGTTGGGCAAACAATAGCATGGAATTGTTCGGTTGAGCATTTGGCATACTCGCTAAACCAGCTGCTGCACGATAATATCAAGCAAAATTATTACAGAGAGATGGCCGCCAAAGCAGCCAAAGAGCTTTGCTGGGAAAAAGAAAGTTTACTATTTTTATCGGCTTTGAAAAGCGTAGTAAGCGTGTAAGAACAAAATCAAACCAAAATAGCACAACGATTATGAAAAAGCTAATTCCTCAAATCCTTTGCTTTATGTTACTTTTCCAACTTACGGGCTGTACCCAGGAGCGGGTAATACTACTTCCTGAGCCACAGAAAACAGGCGGAATGCCTCTGATGGATGCCTTGTCGAATAGGAAAACCTCGCGAGAGTTCTCCCCCAATGCTCTTGAGCTACAAACGCTATCGAACCTGCTTTGGGCTGCCAACGGTATAAATAGGTCAGATGATGGTTTACGTACTGCTCCTAGCGCTGTGAATTGGCAGGAGATTGATATCTATGTAAGTTTTTCCAACGGAGTTTACTACTACAATGCTTTCGAGAATAGGTTGGAACTTTATATGAAGGGCGATATAAGGGAGGCCACAGGGCGTCAACCCTTTGTGAAGGATGTGCCTGTAAACCTTATCTATGTTGCCGATTTTACCCGTATGGGCGATCGTGCCGAGGATGTGAAGCATTGGTACTCAGCAGCCGATGCAGCCTTTATTGCGCAAAATGTATACCTGTTCAGTGCCTCCGAGGGGCTTGCTACCGTAGTTCGTGGTGCGGTCGATAAGGAGGAGTTGAAAAAGGTTATGAAGCTGCCTGAGCATATGCATGTGGTGCTATGCCAGTCGGTAGGTTACTCTGTAGAGTAAAATTCTGGTTTTGTAAAAAGGTAGCGTCCATTCGGTAATTTTGCCTTTGGGGTCACTTTTTAATATCAAACATTCTGCTACATTACCTGTTGATAAATTATTCGTTTGATATTTAGAGCATACCGTTTAGTTACCTGCTAGTTAAGCCCTATGGTACTAAAACTCCGAATCGTTTTGTTACTTTTGTAGTTGTTCAATTATTTGGGAATTCTTTTTAAAACTCTATAGCTTTGAGTTCGTCCAGCAGCCCCGTTGAAACGCCCCTAATGAAGCAGTATAACTCCATTAAGCGGAAGCACCCCGATGCGATTCTGCTTTTTAGGGTGGGCGATTTTTACGAAACGTTCAGCGAGGATGCCATTAAAGCGGCCGAAATTTTAGGCATCACCCTTACCCGTAGGGCCAATGGGGCAGCTTCGTTTGTGGAACTGGCCGGGTTTCCGCATCATGCTCTCGACACCTACCTACCCAGGCTGGTAAGGGCAGGGCAACGAGTTGCCATTTGTGAGCAGCTCGAGGATCCCAAGATGACCAAAACCATTGTTAAGCGTGGAGTTACCGAAATGGTAACCCCTGGCGTATCGTTCAACGATCACGTGCTAGAGCGCAAGGAGAACAACTTCTTGGCCTGTGTTCATCTCGATAAAAGGGCCGCTGGAGTGGCATTCCTCGATATATCAACAGGTGAATTTTACCTAGCCGAGGGCTCCTTCGAGTACATCGATAAGCTGATCACCAATTTTAACCCCAAGGAGGTTCTGGTTGAGCGCTCGAAGTACCGCGATTTTATTGATTTTTTTGGAACCCGATACTATGTTTACAAGTTCGATGAGTGGGCTTACCATGAGGAGGGGGCAAGGGAGAAGCTGGTAAACCATTTTCAAACCGCTAGCCTTAAGGGGTTTGGCATTGATGGAATGAGCCTTGGGATAATTGCCGCTGGTGCAGCCCTTTACTACCTCGATATCACACAGCATAGCCAGGCAAAGCATCTTGCCACCATTTCGCGCATTGAGGAGGAGAAGAACGTGTGGCTCGATAAGTTTACCATTCGTAACCTTGAGCTATTCAACTCGGTGAATGAGGGCGCCAAAACCCTGGTCGATATTATTGACAAAACTGTTTCGCCCATGGGTAGCCGTTTGCTCAAGAAGTGGATATCGCTACCCCTAAAGGATGAAAAGCCCATTACCGAAAGGCTGAATGTGGTGGAGTACTTCATCAACCATGCTGATAGCGCAGATTTACTTAGGGAGAATATTCGTGTAATGGGTGATCTGGAGCGGGTTATATCCAAAGCAGCAGTAGGTCGTATCTCGCCCCGCGAGCTGGTAACCCTTAAGAGTGCCCTAACAGCTTTGATATCGACAAAGCAAACCTGTGAGCAGTCCGATGAACCCACGCTTTTGCGGTTGGGTGAGCAGATTAACCTTTGCACTCGCATTCGCGACCGGATTGAGCGCGAGATTGTTGACGATCCGCCTGCGCAGCTAAACAAGGGCAATGTGATTGCCCGTGGGGTGAATTCTGATCTTGATGAGCTAAGGGACATTATGCACTCGGGTAAGGAGTACCTTTTGAACCTGCAGCAGCGCGAGTCGGAACGTACAGGGATATCATCGCTTAAGGTTAGCTTCAATAATGTTTTTGGATACTACATCGAGGTGCGCAATACGCACAAGGACAAGGTGCCGCCTGAGTGGATTCGCAAGCAAACCCTCGTTTCGGCCGAGCGATACATCACCGAGGAGCTTAAGGAGTATGAGGCAAAAATATTAGGAGCAGAAGAAAGGGTGATGGCCATAGAGCAGCAAATTTTCGAGCAGCTGGTTTTTAGCCTTACTGAGTATATCGCCTCAATACAGCTTAACGCACATCTGGTGGCGCAGCTCGATTGCTTATTGTCGTTTGCCGCATCGGCGGTCGAGTATAGCTACTGTAAGCCTAAGGTTGATATGGGCGATGCCATTGATATCAACGAGGGACGTCACCCGGTCATTGAACGGATGCTGCCGGCTGGAGAGGAATACGTATCGAACGATGTGCTGCTGAATGGCGATGCGCAGCAAATCATCATTATAACTGGGCCCAACATGTCGGGTAAGTCAGCCTTGCTTAGGCAAACGGCACTCATTGTGCTTATGGCACAAATGGGGTCGTACGTGCCAGCAAAGGCCGCAAGGATTGGTTTGGTTGATAAGATCTTTACCCGCGTGGGTGCTTCGGACAATATCTCGCTGGGCGAGTCGACCTTCATGGTGGAGATGCATGAGGCGGCTAGCATCCTCAATAACATTTCAGATCGTAGCTTGGTGCTGCTCGATGAGATTGGCCGTGGAACATCTACCTACGATGGAATTTCCATTGCTTGGGCCATGACGGAGTACATTCATGATAACCCCAACGGAAAAGCTAAAACCCTTTTTGCCACCCATTACCACGAGCTAATCGAGATGGAGGGTGCTTTCCCTCGCATTAAGAACTACAACGTATCCATCAAGGAGTTGGACAATAAGGTGATATTTCTGCGTAAGCTTGTTCCGGGAGGTAGTGCGCATAGCTTTGGTATTCACGTGGCGCGTATGGCGGGAATGCCCCCCAGCGTGGTGAAACGAGCCACAGAAATTCTTTCCGATCTGGAAAAAAGTCCGCAGGATCAGAGGTTGAACAAACCGAGCGCGGAGCTTGGGAAGAGTCGCGAGGGCTACCAGCTAAGTATTTTCCAACTCGACGATCCTGTGCTTAAGCAAATTCGCGATCAGCTATTATCTCTAGATATCAATAACCTTACCCCTGTTGAGGCGCTAAACAAGCTAAACGATATAAAACGGTTGGCGGGAGTAAGAGGTGGAAAGTAGACTTTTTAGCTCCTGATGTTTGGTAATGATATCGAAACCTTTGTCCCCATGTTCGGGGTGCTATCGATGCATAGGGTGCCGTTTAGCTTGTTAATTAGCTCACGACTAATCTGAAGGCCAAGCCCAGTGCCCTTTTCCTTTTCGGTTCCCGGTTGGCTTTCCAAATCATTCGAGTTTAGTATCGAATCAATTTTTTCAGCATCCATCCCAACGCCTTGGTCGGCAATGGTAATTAGTGTATGGTGCTCGTTGGGTAGTATGGTAATTGTTACCACACTTCCTCTATGCGAATATTTAAGAGCGTTGGAAAGGAAATTGCGAATTATTATTGCCAGTATTTCGGGATCGGTACAAATTTGTGAGTATTTATCAGTTTTCATCTCAATTTGTATCTCCTTGCCTTTAGCAATGTCCTCAAGGGCCACAACCTGCTTGCTTACAATGCTTTGAATATCAGCCATTCTCCAGTTAATGTTTATCTCTTCGGTTTGTGCCCATGCCCAGTTCAGCAGGTTGTCGGCTACGTTGTACAGGTGCTGAGCTCTTTCGTTGATTTGTTGTAGCCTAAGCTTGAAGTAGTCGGGGTTGTTAAGATTCTCATTGAAGTTGTGCAGCATCACCTCGGTTAATCCCATGAACGCGTTAAAAGGGCTTCTGAGATCATGGGCAATAATCGACAGGAGTTTTGTTTTGGTGTCGTTTAGGTTTCGCAGCTCAACATTCTGCTTTTCTATTTCTTTGGTTCTGTCGGCAACCTTCTCCTCCAGCGCCTTATTGTGCTCTTTAAGCAATTTGTATGGAACGCTATCGCCAACGTCTTGCCCTTCGGCAGGTTGCGACCAGTGGCCGTGAGCAATTTTCCAGCGCTCATCCTCTTTCACCATAATCACGGTTGAACGATTGTTCTTACAGTTGATAATCTCATCGCCTGCAGATATTTTCATATCCATCAAAACGGTGATGTAGGCTGTCGTTGGGCTGGTTTTAAAAACCTCCATCCCGTTGATATTATAGCTAACTGTAGTGGGCAATTGGGAAAATTCTCTTTTGAAAAATGTTAGGGTTTCTGCGGTTGACCTGCTGTGCTCATCGATGCCCGTGCCAAACATGGTGAAATTATTCGCGAAAAGCGATATCATCTTGTCCCAATTCCGCTGAGTATAGGCATCGAAATACTCAAGATATGAGTTGATAATTGCTTGTCTGTCTGTATGGTCGTTTCCCGAACTCATAATAAACCTTCACCCCTTTTTATCAACCACCAAAGTTATAAATAATTATAAATCATTTCTAAGGATGGTAAAACCAATCAGATTGATACATCCGAGTTTACGATTTGCATGGAGTTTGGTTGCAAGGCGAGCAGCATAAAAACAGTAATGGGAACCATTCAGCGCGAACAGTTCCCATTCACTAGCCGAAACCGGGGTTTCATTTAGTGCCAGACTACGGTTATTCCGACTGGCATACAGCGAGTATCTGGCGATACTCCCTAGTAGCCCTTGGCTTTCCCAACCCTACCGTTTAGAGTAGGATTTTCGAGCTGTCCTTTCGGTTTCTCCGAGGAGTTTCCTTCCGGGACGAAGTGTCGTTTGGTAAAGACCTACTTCCTTGGGCTTTGCCTGTGGTTAGCTCTTCTTGTGCTTTTCCTTGCGGAGCCACTTACATTCCGGGCTATCCATTTTTGGTGGCAATGCCTTTACTCGTTAGGCAACCCCTAGCCTGTTCATACGAACATTTTTTGGGGTTCAGCATTTGCATAGCTGAACGTAAGTTTAACTGTGCTTGCTGCTTTCGACTCAACCATTTGAAGAACGCTAGGCGATCTTGGCTTGATTGACCTTGCCCGCTGGGCGAACCCTCTGGGTTTGGACCTCGGCTCTGGGGTAAGCAGATTTTGCAATCTGGAAGAAATTTTAATGCTACACCTAAGCAGCTATTATCATTTCCTTACCTTTCTGAGCAGCCTTTTATCTCTCGTCTGGTAGAACAAATATACAGCTGGAAAGTACCCAGATGCAAGATTTTTGCATCGTTTTAATTAACTCTGTATCAACATCGTTAATTAACAATTGTTAATAACCTTGGAGTGACCACTAGGCTTGGATTACGCTTTGTTGTTGCTCGTTTTTTGGGAGGATATTAACAGCTCAATAGGAAGCATTTTGCCTTAGGCTAGTATCTCTTCACGCTACCAAGGCCAGAGATATTTGCCTTCACCAAAGGGATTCTTGTGTTTCCATACCCAAAGGTACTAACTCTTCTACAGCACCTCGAAATAATATTGGTTCAACTGCGATTTCAGCGGAAAGATTAGATTTGAATGTCAGTAACATTCATAAAATCAAAATATTAGGAGAGGTTCACTTGTGAAACCTCATTTTTTTGTGTAAACATCAGATCATAAGCCTGATATTTTGGGTAAAGGTTTTTTCATTCACGAAATTGGAGGTAGTATCAACAAAAAAAAGCCCGTTAGCGCTGGCTAACGGGCTAGGGGATTTATTCAAAAAAAACTTTATGGTAATCGAATTTCGTTTTGTGCTTTAGGTAATGCTACCTCACCAAGGATGGCAACTTTTTGAACATTCCCATTGCCTGCGTTCGACTGAACCGTAACTGTTCGGCTAATCCGGTGAGGGGTTGGGCTCACCCTAAAGTGTACCTTAATGGTTCCTTTTTGCTTGGGCGCTATGGGTTGGCGGGGCCAGTCGGTTACCCTTGTGCCGCAGCATGCAGTAACCTGATTAAGAATTAGTGGAACTGCGCCATCGTTATGTACCTCAATCTCAATATTCCCGGTATTCTCATTCACATCATCAACTAGGATGGTGCCCATATTAACCTCCGAGGGGTTAAAGCGTAAAAAGGCGTTGCTCTTTTTTATCTCCTCGTCGCCGGGTTGCTGGGCAAAAGTGCTTGCAGTAATAAGTAGACCGATGATTGAATACAGTATAGTTTTCATAAATCTGTGATTTTATGGTTTTGTTACGGCAAAAATATTCAATTGTTTAGTTTGTGGTGTTAGTTTTAGCTAAAATTATGCCAAGGTTCACTTCACGACGTAACGGGGGATGTTACCAGGAAGACGAGCAAGCGTTTGGTAGTTGAGCTGATTACTCATCTCGCTAAACGAAGCAACACTAATATCGAGCCTGTTTTGCTTACCCACAATTACAACCTCATCGCCGGGCTGTACGTTGGGGATATCGGTAACGTTAACGCTCATGGTGTTCATGGTTACGGTACCCACAACCGAGACCCTTTTCCCGCGAATAAGCACTCGCCCCATATTGCTTAGCGAACGGCTAAATCCATTGGCGTAGCCTACGGGTATAATGGCAATCTTTATTTTCTTGCTGGCCATATATGATGTTCCATAGCCTACAAACGCTCCAGAGTCCACCTCCTTAACTGTCATTACGCGCGACTTCCAGGTAATAACCCGCTTTAGATCAGAATCCTTGGCATGATTCCGTTTGAACTGGTAGATAAACGTTTCTTGCGTTGGCCAAAATCCATACTGGGCAATTCCCACACGTACCATGTCCATTATGGTTTGGTTGTAGGTTAGTGTTGCTGCCGAACCGGCCGTATGCCGGTAGTTGGGTTTAAGACCGTGCCTATTGAAATACCTTACAAACCTTCGGTACTCCCTAATCTGGTTCATCACCCGATAGTAGTTGCTTACGCTTTCGGCACCGGCATAGTGGGTGCATAGCCCTTCAAAAACAATATGGTCGCAGTTATCTTTCATTAGCCCAACAATATCAGGAAGCATATTGTAGTCGAACCCAGTACGGTTAAATCCTGTTTCGGCTTCAATATGAAGTCGGGCTGGTTTCTTTATCTTTTTGGCTAGCTCAATAGCCATATTCAGTCTGTTTAAATCGAAAACATAGAATTCTATCCCATTCTCAATTGCCCATGCAAGCTGGTCGTCGTTGCAGTAGCCCATGATCATAATATCCGATTTGGGGCTGGCCACATTGAAAACATCAAGCGCCTCGCTGGCAGAGAAAACGGCAAAATGCTTTACCTTGGCCTTTTCGGCTAGGGGTACAATGTGCTCAACGCCATGCCCGTAGGCATTCCCCTTTACAACCGATGTAAACCGTACATCTTTTCCAATAATATTCCTTAGGTACTTTATGTTATGCCTGTATGCTGACTTGCTTATCTCGATGTATGAGGTGTGATCCATTGTAGATGCTTGTTTTTAAGGTGTTAATCATTCAGAATTTGTTCAACAATCTCTCTGAATAGGTTGACCGATGGCTCAATGATATCATCGGGAAAATCGTAATCCTCGTTGTGGAGCTGTGGATGACCCTCGCCCGACCCAACCCCAAAGAGGGTTGCTTTGCAAAGCTGAGTAAAATGCCCAAAGTCCTCGCTCCAGCGGAAGGGGGTTTCAAGCCGATGGGTTTGCAGGTTAAGCTTTGACGATGCTTGCTGAACCAATGCTGTGCATTCAGAGCTATTGATAGTTGCGGGAAACTCTTCGGTGTAGGCTATGTCAACGTTAACGCTATGCTCATGGCCTATGCGTTTAATTATTGACTCCGATTGAGCTTTGAGTATCTCCATATCCGAGTTGAGGTAGGTTCGCAGTGTGGCCATTAGAGCGGCGTTGCCAGGGGTAGTACCAAAGGCAACCTCGCCCAGCTTGGCATGTATTACTGTTAGCAGCGTAAAACCGTCAAACCGCTCCTTTTGGCTTACAAGATTATTAAGCTCCAGAATCATTTTGGCCAAGGCCAAATCGGGGTTATTCCCATCCTCGGGGTGTGCTGCATGCGATGAGAGCCCCTTAAGCTTGGCAATTAGCCCTGTGGATGCAGATGCGAAAGTTCCTTCGCGTAGGAATATTTGGCCACGCTTAAAGCCGGGCAGATTATGCAATGCAAAGGCGTAATCGGGGGTAAGGGGTTTAAACTTTTCATCAGCAATAACGGCTGCAGCCCCTTGGCCGGTTTCCTCGGCGGGTTGGAATAGTAAAGTAACTTTACCCTTTTTAAGAGGGCTTTTAAGCAAGCCAACCCCTACACCTGCTAGTATGGTGGAGTGCCCATCATGGCCGCATAGGTGTGCCACGCCATCGTATTGCGAGCGGTAGCTAAAGTCATTCGATTCCTGAATGGGCAAAGCATCCATATCGGCTCGTAGCAGTATCGATGGGCCCGGTTTACCCGAGTCGTAAACTACGGCTAGCCCATGACCACCGAGTCCTGTAACAATGCTCGAGGGATTGGTATTCTTCAGAAAATCTACAATAGTTTTACTTGTTTTCTCCTCTGCCCCCGATAGCTCAGGGTTTTGGTGTAGGTGCTTTCGAAAGTCGATAAGTTTTGTTACGGTATTGCTATCTAGCGTCATAAATTGCTTTTTGATTTGCCAAGGTATTGAAAATTAAGAAGATTAGCAAATGGAAGTATTCGTTCCAATAACCGATAGGCTTGTATTTGGTTCAAATATATCATAATTTCCATTTGATTACCAGATAGCTAGCCTGCCCGTCTGAAAAAAGGTTAAATATACTTTTGCATAGAATTGATTGTGGGGGATGCTCTTTGTAAACTATTTTGGTTCATATAGCTATAGCTAAAGGGTAAACAAAAATTGGTGTTATCTGTTAGTGTAGTGTAAATATCAACTTGAAACTAAATTGTTTGCAATATGAAAACACTAATAATTTTAATGCTTATTGGGCTAAGCATAAGTAGTAATGCCCAGTCGAAATTTGAGTTTCCCGAGTTGCCCTACAGCTACGATGCGCTGGAGGTTTTTGTGGACAAAATCACAATGGATATCCATTACAATAGGCATCACAGGGCGTACTACAACAATTTTGTTAAGGCAGCCGATGAGCATAACCTAAATGCGATGACCCTGGAAGAGATTTTTGCCCAAGTGAGCAAGTATCCAGCAACCATCCGTAATAACGGTGGCGGGTATTATAACCACAACCTTTTCTGGGAGGTTATGTCGCCCGATGGGGGAGGAAAACCAGCTGGTGCTCTCCTGAAGGCTATTGACGAAACGTTTGGCAGTTTCGATGCCTTTAAAAAGAAGTTTGAAGCTGCGGCAGCGGGCCAATTTGGTAGCGGCTGGGCTTGGCTCTCGGTTGATGGAAACGGCAAATTATTCGTTTCATCTACCCCCAATCAGGATAATCCCCTTATGGATGTGGCCACCGAGCGAGGTACTCCAATTCTAGGCCTCGATGTGTGGGAGCATGCATACTATCTGCACTACCAAAATATGCGCGGAACCTATGCAGGTAACTTCTGGAAAGTAGTGAGTTGGGATGCCGTTGAAAAAAACTATAAAAATGCATTGAGCCCTAAGTAGATTTTTTCTTGATATAAAAAATTGCAAGCCCAGCTGTTGATCGGCTGGGCTTTTTATCTTACTGAAAGGTTTCTCTCGCCAATTTTGCGGCTCATTAGGTAGTCTAATCCAAAAAAGATACTGCACAAAATAGTAGCACCCAAAACACCATACACAGTTGCTTGAGTGTTTATTTTACTTGCTACTGTAAGTAAAAACTGAGTGAATTCTAATGACGAAGTGTTGGGCAGGTAGCTTGCAACTATCACCAACGAACCCCCAACAACAATTGCAAGTAGGCTAATTATAAGGAAGGGGTCAATCTGTTTTCGTGGGGTTTCCTCCATCAATTGCTCCATTACAATGCTACTGAGGTTGCAGGGTGCCTCAACCTGCTCGCTTATTAGTTCCGCTTTTAACCATTGGTCAAATTCGCTGTTTGGTTCCTCAAGCAATTGGTTCAAATCTTCTTTCATAGCAGTTATCCTGAATGGTTTATCTCATTATTTTTTGAGTAGTGATGTAGCATCTCTTTAAGTTTCTTGCGGGCTCTATGGAGTTTCACTCTTACATTACTTTCCGATAGTGCTACCACTTGGGCAATCTCGCTGGTGGGCATCTCATCAACATAAAAAAGTGATATAATTGTTCTATCTTTTTTGCTAAGGCTTTCCATTGCTTTTTGCAGATTTTGGCTAGGCTCGTTTTCTTCGGTGGTTTGCATAGCATCATGCTTATTGTAATCAATCTCAGTTGTGATTAACCTTTTCTTGCGTTTATGCGTAATGCAGGTGTTGTAGCAGATGCGGTAAACCCAAGTCGATAGTTGGCTATCGGCTCTAAATGAATTAATTGAACGGATGGCCTTGATGAATGTATCCTGCGCAACCTCCTGGGCGTCATGGTAGTCGCCCAGAAGGTTTAGCGCTAGGTTAAAGACCATACGCTCGTACCTGTGAATGAATTCTGCGGTTGCCCCGCGATGATTCTGCATTACCAGGCGAACAAGCGCTTTGTCGGATAGTTTATCCGTTGGTTCTATCATCCTTTTTTCTCTCAATTAGGTAGTAAGCCATAAGCCCCATGCCGCCAAAAAGAAGAATCATACTAAAGTATGCTGGGCCTGCTTCCATTGCCTTATTCTGGTATAGCAAGGCTCCCGAAATAATGCCCAAAGCAATTCCAACTAGGAAAAGTCCGTATTTTAGTGCAATGGAGTGCGAACTTTTGCTTTTCGATAAAAATATTGATGGGTCAATTCCCTTTTCAAGCATTTGCATACGCTCGCGGTTTCTGTTTCGTAAGTAAATGTAAATTATGCCAAATGCTAGCGAGTGGCTAAATACAATGGCAACAATGGGGATAAGTAGTTCAACTGTGCTCATAGCTTTTGTTATTTAAAATTTGTTTGTGTTCGTTTGACTACACCCATTATTTTATTGTTACAAATGAAATGATAAAAATTTTTGAGATGGCAGGTTGTAGTCAAATTTTAACCCATACCCTATAATTAACCCAGATTAGACATTAGGAGTTCTGCGAACTAATGGCTTAGCTGGGTTTAACCCTCCCGATGAATCGGGACAAGCTGATTTAGAAAAACTAAATTTATAAGCATTTATGATTGCAAATTATTAGTTTTTCTTCATCGATATGTTATCATAACATTCAATTAATCTGTGTATTAACAGTATCGTTTTCTAATGGCAGTCATTAGAAAAAAAACGCTAATGACAAATTTGGGATTAATATAAACTGATATTAAACATAGATTACGCTTGCGGTATGTACGCATTTTCCGTTTAAATTTGTGTTTTGGCGGTTCGAGTAAGTTCGATCCGCTCATTTATTGTAAACCCTAATCTTGTAATGAAAAAAATAGACCTATCTCGCTACGGAATCGGTGAGGCTGAGGAGATATTTTATAACCCCAGCTACGATTTGCTTTTCACGCATGAAACCAACCCTAATCTGACAGGATTTGAAAGGGGCACTCTAACTAGCCTTGGTGCTATTAATGTTGATACTGGTATTTTTACTGGTCGTTCGCCAAAAGATAAATACGTAGTTCGTGAGCCCAACTCCGAGGGTAACGTTTGGTGGGCCGAGAAGGGTAAAAAAAGCTCCGACAACAAGCCAATTACCCCCGAAGTATGGGAACACCTTAAAAGCATTAGCGCAAAGCAGCTCACAGGCAAAAAGCTTTATGTAGTCGACTCGTACTGTGGAGCCAACGAGGATACCCGTTTAAAGGTTCGCTTTGTAATGGAGGTGGCCTGGCAAGCCCATTTTGTAAAGAATATGTTTATTCGGCCAAGCGACGAGGATCTAAAGGATTTTGAGCCAGATTTTGTTGTGCTTGTTGCCTCAAAAACATCAAACCCCAACTGGAAAGAGCAGAATTTTAATAGCGAGGTGTACGTTGCCTTCCATCTTACCGAACGGATGGCGGTAATCGGTGGTAGCTGGTACGGTGGCGAGATGAAGAAGGGAATTTTCTCGGTGATGAACTACTACCTTCCGCTTAAAGGGATAGCCGCAATGCACTGCAGTGCAAATGTTGGTAAGGAGGGAGATGTGGCCATTTTCTTCGGCCTTTCGGGTACTGGTAAAACTACCCTTTCGGCCGATCCCAATCGCGCCCTGATTGGCGATGATGAGCATGGCTGGGACGACGATGGTGTTTTCAACTTCGAGGGGGGGTGCTACGCCAAGTGTATCGATCTTGATCCCAAGAAAGAACCTGATATTTATGCAGCCATCAGGCGCGATGCCCTGCTCGAGAACTTGGTGGTAGACAACGAGGGTAATATTGATTTTAGCTCTAAGGAGAAAACTGAGAACACTCGGGTATCGTATCCCATTTATCATATCAAAAATATTGTAAAGCCAGTATCGAAGGCGGGCCATGCACAAAAAGTAATCTTTCTAACCGCCGATTCTTTTGGCGTGCTACCTCCCGTTGCCAAGCTTACTCCAAACCAAACGCAGTACCATTTTTTAAGCGGATTTACAGCCAAACTAGCTGGTACCGAGCTGGGTGTAAAAGAGCCCCAGCCAACTTTTAGCAGCTGTTTTGGACAGGCATTCCTTTTGCTTCACCCAACGGTATACTCGCGCGAGCTGGTTAAAAAGATGGTCAAGCACGGATCAACGGCTTACCTGGTTAATACGGGGTGGATAGGTGGCCCTTACGGAGTGGGTAAGCGTATCGATTTGCCCGCTACGCGCGCTATAATCAACTCTATTCTAGATGGTAGTATCGAGGAGGCCGATTTTGAGATTATGCCCATATTCAACTTGCAAATTCCAAAAGTGCTAAAGGGAGTTGAGAGTAAGTTTTTAAACCCTCGCAATAGCTGGCCAAACCCAGCCGATTGGGATATTGCTGCCAAGGAGCTAGCCCAAAAGTTTATTGAAAACTTCGAAAACTTTACCGATAATGAAGCCGGTAAGAAGTTGGTTGCTGCTGGCCCTCAATTGTAGAGAGAGGTACTTTGCTACAATAGAAAAGGGGCTTAACGCCCCTTTTCTATTTTGCAGAGGATGTTTTAACTATTATTTCAACCCCCTTTGGCGTAGCAATGGGTCAATTGATGGTGCTTTGCCACGGAACTTAATGTACTGCTCCATACCTTCGCCCATAGCATTCTCGGCAAGGCAATGCTTACGGAACTTGGCAGCAAGCTCCTGGTTAAACAGATCGCCTGTTTCAACGAATGCCTCGAAGGCATCAGCATCAAGCTGACCGGCCCAAAGGTATACGTAGTAACCTGCAGCGTACCCTCCACCGAAGATGTGACCAAAGTTGGTTGTGCGGTAGCGAGGTACAATCTCATCAATCAGACCAATCTCTTTTAGCACTTTATTCTCAAACTCATTAACATCAGTGTCTTTGGTGATATTTGAGGTATGCCAATGCATATCGAGTAGTGCTGCTGCAACATACTCGGTGGTAGCAAAACCTTGATTGAACTTGCTGCTATTCTGCATCTTTTTAATGAGCTCATCGGGAATAGGCTCGCCAGTTTCGTAATGCTTGGCGTATACTTTAAGCACCTCAGGCTCACCAGCCCAGTTCTCCATAATTTGCGATGGTAGCTCAACGTAGTCGCGGGGTACGCTACGGCTAGTACGATTGTAACGCCCATCGGCAAAAAAGTTATGTAGCGCATGGCCAAACTCGTGAAAGAAGGTCTCTGTTTCGTCCCAGCTAAGCATAGCGGGTCTGTTGCCCACAGGGCGTGAGAAGTTCATAACGATGGTTACAACGGGAGTAATTTTTTGTCCATCCCTATAGCTGCCGCTACGGTATGTTCCGCACCATGCACCTCCACGCTTGCTTGCCCTTGGATGTGGGTCGATAAATAGCACCGATAGGTGTGAGCCATCGTTGTCAATTACCTCAAATGCCTCTACCTCTTCGTGGTATACAGGGATATCGGGTCTTTTCTTGAAGGTTAAGCCGTAAAGCCTGTTTGAAACGTAGAAAATACCATCGCGTACATTATCGTAGGTAAGGTATGGCTTAATTTCGTCCTCGTCAAGGTCGTATTTCTCCTTACGTACTTTCTCCGAGTAGTACCACCAATCCCATAACTGTAGCTTAAAGTTGCCCCCTTCACGGTCAATAATTTTTTGCATATCGGCACGCTCTTCCTTGGCACGCTTAAGGGCAGGATCCCATACCTTATTAAGGAAGTTAAACACATTCTCAGGGTTTTCGGCCATCTGCTCCGAGGTGAAGAACTGGCCGTAGTTTTCGTATCCAAGAATCTGCGACATCTCTTGGCGAAGCGTCATTAGCTCAATGAAAAGCTCCTTGTTGTCGTTCTCATTATTGTTGTCGCCACGCATAAAGTAGGCGGTGTAAAGCTTTTCACGCAAATCGCGACGCTCTGAGAACTGAAGGAAAGGAACCCAGCTGGGCTTCGATAGGTTGAACATCCACTTGCCAGGATGGCCAGCCTTCTCGGCCATTTCGGCAGCACCAGTCCTTACATCCTCGGGTAGCCCCACAAGATCCTCCTCGTTTTCGAGTAATAGGGTAAACCCATTATTCTCGGCCAGGAGGTTTTGGTTGAGCTGAAGTGACACCATCGACATGCGCTCGTTAAGCTTCTTAAGCTGCTCGCGCTGTTCCTCGGGTAGGGCAGCACCGTTGCGAGCAAAATCGTCGTATATCTTCTCAACTACCCTCATCTGCTCATGGTCAAGATCAAGGCTTTCCCGCTTATCGTAAACGTTTTTTATGCGCTCAAATAGATCTTGATTGAACCTAATGGCGTTGCGGTGTGCCGAAAGCATAGGGGTGGTTTCGCGAGCAATCTCCTGCATGCGTGGACTGGTGTTGGCACCATTCAGGCCGCCAAATACTGCGCCCACCTTACCCATTAGCTCACCAGCCTTATCGTATGCCAAGATGGTGTTCTCAAAGTTTGGCTCCTCTGTGTTGCTAACTATGGCTTCTATTTCGGCATTATGCTGTTTAATTGCCTCTTCGTAGGCAGGGATGTAATGATCATCCTCAATTAAATGGAATGGTGGGGTGCCAAATGGGGTATCCCACTCCACAAAAAATGGATTTGGCTTTTCGCTTTGTGTGCAGCTAAGCATCATGCCAACCGGAATTAATAAGAAAAATAGTTTCTTCATACTGCATTGTGTTTTGGTTAGAATTATTTGTTGTGGGTATCAAAATTTGGTTCGATTGTTAAAATGGTTTCCAGCTTATTTGAGTGCGAAACCCAAAAATAGTTTAAGCAAATAAAAAGGTTAAGCCATTCTCGCTCTTCCTAATGAGCCATAGTCATCATTGATAATATGCTCAAGGTTGCCCTTTCTGTGCTAAACCCTCAAATATACAAAAAGATAGTGGTGACCCTATAAATGATCTGGGTATTACTAAACATTTTTTATAATTTAGGAGCAAACTTAACAGGCCATCGCAGTATGAGTAAAAAGAGTAAGACCATAGCACATATATACATTGTCGATCATGATTTTGTGTACACAACATCTCTGAAGAAGGCCATTGAAAAGCCATCCAAGTATACTATTCAAACATTTGTAACAGGCGAGAGGTTTATTGCACATATTGCGTCCCATACCTTTCGTAAAAACGATATCCATATCGTATTTTTAGGCTATCATTTTGTCGACGATCGGGACCAAACCCTAATGAATGGGCTTGAAATTTTAGAAGCCACCAAGGTTATAAATCCTAACATTGAGGTTGTTATGCTGTACACGCCTAACGAGGCAACCTTTGGCGCATATGCTCGCAATAGCGGGGCCTATTCGTTTGTTCCAAAGAACGATACCATATTTCTAAGAATAAATAATATTGTGATGCGGATCATTAGCCAAAAGGTGCTGGAGCAAAAGCGAAAGTCGTTTCTTATATCCGCCAAAATCTTTGTAGCCTATCTTCTGGTGCTTCTGCTGGCCATTGTTATTTTTTCCCTTCTGTACTCGTAGCTTTGTAATTTTCCAAGCCACGGAGCTTCCTGCTGACTAAATGGCAGGCCTAACCCTATGGCATTACTTTTGACATCCTAGCTCTGAAAAAACGAATGTTTAACTAAAAGATATAAGCCATGCAGAAGGGTAAGATTAATGTTACTAGCGAGAACATCTTTCCTATTATTAAAAAGTTTTTATACTCCGATCACGAAATCTTTCTTCGCGAAATCATCTCAAACGCTGTTGATGCTACTCAGAAGCTAAAAACACTTGCTTCGGTTGGTGAGTTTATGGGCGAATTGGGCGATCTAACCATTAGGATTCGGCTCGACAAGAAGAAGAAAACCCTAACCATCAGCGATAGTGGTGTGGGTATGACCGAGGAGGAGATTGAGAAGTATATCAACCAGATTGCTTTCTCGGGTGCTGAGGATTTTTTGGCCAAGTACAAGGATAAAACCGAAGCAATAATCGGTCATTTTGGCTTGGGCTTTTACTCGTCGTTCATGGTGAGCGATAAGGTTGAGATAATTACCCGTTCGTACAAGGAGGATGCCAAACCGGTTAGGTGGTCGTGCGATGGTTCGCCCGAGTTCTCCATTGAGGACGCTAAGCGCGAGGGTAGGGGAACCGATGTCGTTCTTCACATCAACAAGGATAGCGAGGAGTTTCTCGATGAGCACAGAATTAATGAGATGCTCAAAAAGTACTGTCGCTTTCTACCCATTCCCATTGCCTTTGGTACCGTGAAAGAGTGGAAGGATGGCAAGGAGGTTGATACTGGTAAGGATAAGATTGTGAACGATACCAACCCTTTGTGGACCCGTAAGCCAGCCGACTTGAAAGATGAGGATTACGAGAAGTTCTATCGCGATCTTTATCCCGCTTCGCAGGATCCGCTTTTTAACATTCACCTCAATGTCGATTATCCATTCAACCTAACAGGTATACTCTACTTCCCTAAGATTAAGTCTAACTTCGATATACAAAAGAATAAGATTCAGCTTTACTCCAATCAGGTATACGTTACCGATTCGGTTGAAGGCATAGTACCCGAGTTTTTAACCCTGCTACATGGTGTTATCGATTCGCCCGACATTCCCCTAAACGTTTCGCGCAGCTACCTCCAGAGCGACTCGAACGTTAAGAAGATATCATCGCACATCACCAAGAAGGTGGCCGATAGGCTACATGAAATATTTAAGGAGAACCGTGAGCAGTTCGAGAAGAAGTGGGACGACCTTAAGCTCTTCATCACCTTTGGTATGATCACCGATGACAAGTTCTACGAGCGGGCCGAAAAGTTTGCCCTGTTCAAAAATACCGATGGCAAGTACTTCACCTTCGAGGAGTACGAAAAGCTCATTAAGGACAACCAAACCGATAAGAACAAAACGCTCATCTACCTATACACAACCGATGCCGAGGAGCAATACTCATACATCGATCAGGCAAAGAGTAAAGGTTACGATGTTCTGGTGATGAATGGCCAGCTCGATCCACACCTTATCAATAGCCTCGAGTCGAAGTTTAAAGACTCTCGCTTTGTCCGTGTCGATAGCGATGTGATTGACAAGCTCATTGTGAAGGAGGATAAAAAAGAGATTGACCTACCCTACGAGGCGCAAACCGAGCTACGCAATGTTTTTGAGGGTGCAACAAACGGATCATCGCAGTACTGGGTTCAGTTCGAGGATATGGGCGAAACAGCTGCACCCGTAGTGATTACCCGCAGCGAGTTTATCCGTCGTATGAAGGATATGGCCGCCATGAGCGGAACCTCAGGTTTTTATGGCGATATGCCCGAAACCGTGAACCTGGTGGTTAACGTGTCGCACCCGTTGGTTAAAACGGTGATTGATCAGAAGGATAAGTCGCTAAACGATAAGATCGCGGAGTTCAAATCACAGCTCGAGCCTCTAAAAACTAAGCTCGAAGAGCTGAAGAAGGCCACCGAGAAGAAGAAGGACGAAGATATCTCGCAAGCAGAGAAGGATGAGATGGAGGATTTGACCAAGAAGGTTGAGGAGATTGAAGGTTCAAAGGCCGAGGTGCTTAAGTCGTTTGGTAAGGACAATAAGCTGGTTAAGCAGCTTATCGATTTAGCCTTGCTAGCCAACAATATGCTCAAGGGCGAGGAGCTAAGCAAGTTTGTTAAGCGTAGCGTTGAGCTAATAAAGCCCTAACGAGGCAACCCGATAGACCAAAAAAGGCGGGAGGGCTTACCATTCCGCCTTTTTTACTGTGTTGCAGTATTGTTGCAGTATTCTACAAAAACTCGTTTACCTCTTTCTTAAGATGATCGATAGCCCTGGCGGTGGGGTGAAACTCCAGCTCAACCACTCCATCTAAAATCTCCTTGCTTAGCAACAACGATGGCGCTTTGGCATCCACCTTATCGGCACTAGTATTGATTAGCTTGATAACACCATCCTTGGCATTTTTCACCAAGCCCCACGCCTTGGCGCTGAGGTATAGCTGCTGCGATAGGTTGTGCTCCCATTCGGTTCGAATAGTGCTAAGGAGTATACTATGGAATTTTTGCGAAGATATATTGGGCTGATTTACCCTAACCAGTAGCGACTCGGGCGATATGCGCTCAAGGAAGAGCACTATCCGCTCGTAGGCTTGCAGCCTAATGGGCATAGTAATCTTCTTATTGCTTGCGTTAAGCTCTGCACGCCGGCGGTTCGTCTCCTCTCTGAGCAATCGCTCAACGGCCAAATATCCTGCCAGAAAAACCAGCAGCGAGGGGATGACAATCTTAAGTAAATCAAGTACCATAGCTTTTTATGTTGGGAAACAAGTTGTTTTCAGATGATAATAATTCTACCTTTAAAGCTTTAAAATTAGCAAAATCTTTTAACCTAAGTGTATAAAAATCTAATATCTCCGTAGCTATGGAAAATGTTTCAAATAGAGTTGCGCAGCTGGCCGTTTCGGAAACTTTAGCCATGTCGCAAAAAAGTAGGGAGCTAAAAGCCCAGGGTTTCAATGTAATTAACCTGAGCGTGGGCGAGCCCGATTTTCACACCCCCGATTTTGTTAAGGATGCCGCCAAAAAGGCCCTCGATGAGAATATCACCTTTTACTCACCCGTTCCTGGATTCCCCGATTTGCTTCAGGCAATCGCAGATAAGCTAAAGCGCGAGAATGGCCTTACCTATGGAACCGATCAGATTGTGGTGTCGGGCGGTGCAAAGCACACCCTGGCCAACGTGCTAATGGCTACAGTTAATGCTGGCGATGAGGTGATTGTACCCGCACCCTACTGGGTAAGCTACGTGGAGCTGATTAAGCTGGCCGAGGGCAAAAGCGTGGTGATTCCAACAACCATCGAGAGCGATTTTAAGATTACACCAACGCAACTCGAGGAGGCCATAACTCCCCAAACGAGGGTGCTTATGCTTTGCTCGCCATCGAACCCAACGGGTAGCATATATACTCGCGACGAGCTGGCCGGTTTAGTCAAGGTGCTTGTTAGGCACCCAAATATTTTGGTGCTATCCGATGAGATATATGAGCACATCAACTACGTGGGCAAGCATGAGAGCATAGCCCAGTTCCCCGAGATATTCGACAGGGTAATTGTTGTGAACGGAGTTTCGAAAGGGTATGCCATGACCGGTTGGCGAATTGGTTACTGCGCTGCACCCAAATGGATTGCCAAGGCTTGCCAAAAGCTCCAAGGTCAAATGACATCAGGTACATGCTCAATAGCCCAAAAGGCAGCAGCAGCTGCCATTGCTTCCGATGCTTCGTACCCCAGAATGATGTGCAAGGCCTTTGAACAGCGTCGCGATAAGGTTATTGAAAGGTTAAGGAAAATACCAGGCTTTAAAACCAACGTGCCACAGGGAGCATTCTATATCTTTGCTGAGGTTTCGGGATTGCTAGGGAAAAAGTTTGGCGATGAGGTTATTAGCAATACTGCCGATTTGTGCATGTACTTAATAAACCAAGCCCATGTGGCCACTGTTCCCGGTAGTGCTTTTGGCGCCGCAGAGTACATCCGATTCTCCTATGCCGCATCGGAGGAGGAGCTTATGGAGGCCCTGAATAGAATTGATAAGGCGGTTCAAGCGTTGAAGTAAACTTATTGGTTTTACAATTGTTAACAAAAAACCCACAGCAAACTTACTGTGGGTTTTTTATCTTTGTAGCTCATTTTTGATTTATCACAATGGCAAATAGCACTATTCGACGAGTCTTGATCTCCTTATCGGTTTTAATTCTTCTCGCTCTAATGGGCGGAGGATACTATGCCTACCGTATGTATAGTAGGATGATGGTATCAAACGTTGATACAGCCGACAGGGAGCATGTTTATGTATATATACCCTCTGGTTCCACCTATCGCGATGTGATTGAGGTAATGATCAATTCTGAGAGTATTGTTGATATTGAATCTTTTAAGTGGGCTTGCTCCCGAATGGGTTATCCTCATAGCGTGAAGGCAGGGAGGTATAGGCTGAGGAATGGAATGACAAATAGGGAGTTGGTAAATATGCTACGCGCTGGATTGCAGACTCCTGTGCGGGTTACATTTACCGGGTTTAGAACCCCCGAGCAGCTGGCACAGCGTATTTCGCGTCAGCTTGAACTCGATTCTGCTGATCTGGTTAATGCCTTTCGCTCCGAGGAGGTAGCTCAGCAGTATGGGTTTACCCCCGAAACCTTCATCGCGATGTTTGTGCCCAACACCTACGAGTTTTTTTGGAATACCAGCGTTAACGGTTTCTTCGAGAGGATGAAAAGGGAGTATGAAGCCTTTTGGACTCCCGAACGCGATAGGAAGGCACAGGAGAGCGGTTTGGGTAGGATAGGCGTTGTAACCATTGCCTCAATTGTTGAGGAGGAAACCGTAAGGGTTGATGAGCGTCCGAAGATTGCAGGTGTTTTTATTAATCGACTGAATAGAGGCACCCCTTTGCAGGCTTGCCCAACTGTTAAGTTTGCTCTCAACGATTTCACCATTAGGCGAGTGTTAACCCATCACCTAAGGGTGGAATCGCCCTACAATACTTATAAGCATAAAGGGCTGCCCCCTGGCCCTATTAATGCGCCAAGCATATCGTCAGTTGATGCTGTGCTCAACTACGAGAAGCATGGCTACTACTTCTTCTCGGCCAATCCCGATTTCTCGGGATATCATGTATTTGCCAAAACGCTGGACGAGCACAACAGGAATGCGCGCGAGTATCAGCGAGCACTTAACCAGCAGCGCATCTTTAGGTAGCGGTATTAGCTAATTTCACTAAACAATGGGGCGATAGGATTTGAATCCTATCGCCCCATTTACTTTAGTTAAGCCAACTCGCTATAAATTATCCTTCACGTAGTTGGTCATTAACGTGTAAAGATGTACCCTGGTGTTACCGCCATAAATGCTGTGATTCTTGTCGGGGTACAACATCATATCGAACTGCTTGTTGGCCTGTATTAGCCTTTCGGCTAGCTCAATGGCATTTTGAACATGCACATTGTCATCGGCAGTACCGTGGATAAGTAAAAATTTGCCCTCAAGTCCATCCACGTGATTAATGGGCGAGTTGTCGTCGTATCCGCTTGGATTATCCTGGGGTAGCCCCATGTAGCGCTCGGTGTAAATGGTATCGTAGTATCGCCAGTTGGTAACAGGCGCCACAGCAATGGCCATGCTGAAAACCTCAGGCGCCTTGAAAAGGCAAAGTGACGACATGTACCCCCCGTAGCTCCAGCCCCAAATGCCAATTCTGTTGGCGTCAACGTAGGGGAGGGTTTGCAGATATCTACCCGCCTCAATCTGGTCTATACTCTCATAGTAACCAAGCTGCCCGTAGGTAATCTTTTTAAACTCCTCGCCTCGGCCACCAGTACCGCGTCCATCAACAGCAACAATTAGGTAACCCTCGGTGGCAAGCTGCTGATCCCAGCCAATACCAAACCTGTCAACTACCGCCAGTGAGCCTGGACCACTATATTGGTACATAAGCACGGGGTACTTTTTTGTATCATCAAAATTTAATGGTTTCACCATGTAGCCGTTCAGCTCAATCCCGTCCGATGTAGTAAAGGTGAAGAACTCCTTCTCGGGGATATCGTACTTGGCCAGCGTTTCTTTCAGCTTGGCGTTATCTTCCAAAACCCTAAGTTCTTTGCCTTTGGCATTGTGCAGGGTAACAAGCGTGGGCGTGCTAATTGATGAGTGAAAATGGATGTAGTACTTAAAGCCCATGCTAAAATCGGCTGAGTTGGTTCCGGGTTGGGTCGATACCTTCCCCTGTCGCTTACCATCGAATGAAACCCAGCTCACTGCGGTTCGCAATGGCGACCCATCGAAAGCGCTGTAATAAATCCGTTTTCCTTTTGCATCGTAACCGTAAACGGAGCGCACCTCATCTTTCCCTTTGGTTAGCTGGCGCACTAAATTCCCATCCATAGAGTACAGGTAGATATGGTTGTAGCCATCCATTTCGCTTGTAATGATAAAATGTTTGCCATCGGCTGTGTATATTGGGTAGTCATCGTTAGGCTCCTCAATATAGTGCCTGTTCTCCTCGGTATAAAGCACCTTGGAGACTCCAGTGTTTGCATTAGCTAAAAGGATTTCTAGCTTGTTTTGTAGCCTGTTAAGCCTTACCATGCTTAGCTGTTCAGGGTTGGCCGTCCACTTAATGCGTGCAATGTACTGGTCAACTTCTGGACCAATATCCATAGCCTTAGTCTCTTGACTATGCAGGTTGTACACGTGAATACTAACCTTGGAGTTCTCTTCGCCAGCCTTGGGGTACTTAAACGAGTAGGTGGGAGGGTATAGCTGATTTTGGAACATAGGCATATGGAAAACCTTAACGTTGCTCTCGTCAAATTTGTAAAAGGCTAATCGTTGGCTATCGGGGCTCCACTGCATAGCAGTTTTTAGGGCGAATTCCTCTTCGTAAACCCAGTCGGCTGCTCCATTGATGATATGGTTAAACTCACCATCGGATGTTATTTGCAGCTCATCGCCCGAGTTCAAATCAGTTATAAAGATATTGTTGTCGCGCACAAAGGCAACCTTTTGCCCATCGGGCGAAAAGGTGGCCAGCATTTGGGCACCAGTCACCGAAAGGGGTTTAACCTCTTTGGTCTGGGTATCGTAAACATAGTAGCTGGCTGTAAACGAATGCCGGTATATTGGGTTAACATCGGTGGTAAGCAGAATCTTTTTCTCGTCGGAGCTTAGCTGGTAGCTTCTGAACTGCTTGAGCGATTCGATGTCGAAATCCGACGCGTCGAAAAGCACATCAACCAGCTCCCCCTTGGCGTAGTTGTAGCGCGCAATTTTTCCGCCCCGCTCCATCACGGTGTAGTGCTCGCCATCGTTCATCGACACGATGCCTCGTACCGACCGAGCGGCGAAAGTACCGTCCCTATGAATATCCTCCAGCGTGATTTTCTGATTTTCAAATTGTGCAAAACTCTGAAAAGCAAATAGGATTGATAAGAATAGTAGGCTATACCTTTTCATTTTAAATGCGATTTTAATTAGTATGGAATGTGACTGTTGTTTTATATGATGCAATATTAGCTAAATGGATTAATAAACGGGAATAAGCCAAAGGGGAATTGCAAAGATTATTTGCAAAAAAAGGTCGCCTTTTTGGGGCGACCTTTTTTACTTCAAGTGGCTTTACCTTATGCTTTCAAATAAATACCGAAGTTCTATATCTCCAGTAAGCTGATTGCTAATGGTGTAGTATACGTGCAACTTGTTGTAATCCATATATACGATGTTGAACGTTATGTTCCCATCGTTAGGATCGGTAAGGGTCAGCTGAGAATCGGTTGCCGACCATGTGCCGGCTTTTGCTCTGCCATCAACATTAATGAAAAGGAACGTTTCATTTCTGTCGAGATGTAACACAGAGTTTGCAAGGAAAACATTATCAGGAAAGTTTACCTGCCTGTCGGCAATAACACTGATTACTTCCCATTTCCCAGCAAGAATTTGAGCGGTTGCTGGCTCCTCGGGTTTCATGCAAGCATTCATGAGAATGGCAAGCCCAAAGAAAACAATGATATACTTTAGTCTATTCATAGTTTTTACTGTTTAAAATTTAATAAACTGCTGAACTTTTACATCCTGCTTGCCAATTACATGGATAATGTATGCCCCGTTATTTAGCATACGCACAGGGATTACATATTTAAGTTCAGTGTCGGTTTTCTGAACTTCCCTTTCAAACACCACTTCACCATTTATGTTAAGTATCCTAATCCTCACATTATCAACTTCAGCACTAGTAAAGTTGACGGTAATATTCTCGTTTGCAGGATTGGGGAATAGCAACAGTGATGTGGCTACAGATTCGTTCTCAACCTCAGGTTCGCCATCGCGACCAACTGACGACTCTAGAACGCAACCATCGTAGGTTACAACCACTACCTTGTATGTTGCATCGTCGTAGATATTAAGGGTACGTGATGTTCCACCAAAGTTGATGATCTTATTGTTGCGATACCACTGGTACGAGCTGGCCTTATTGTTCGGTATAGTGGCAATAAGCGTATTGCCATTTACATCGATATACAGGTCATGCACAGTAACCTCACGATAGCTAGTTGAGTAAACAGGAGCACACATCTCAACGCCATGGCGCCATGCCATAACTCCGAGTTTGGTATCCTTAGTAAGTACATCTGAGGTTAGAATTACGGCATTTTGGTTACCTCCTAGTATTGCATCGCCAGTTGGTTGGTTAGTTGACCAATCGAACAGCTGATACCATACATTGTCTTGAATTGACCAAAGATCAACCTGAGCTGTACCAACCTCGCATAAAACATTGTCTACTAAGCTGAAACCATTAGGGGCATTTGGCCTGTAGTGAATGTTAAGGTTAACGTCGTAATTGTCTGAGAACTCAGAGCATACAGGTACATTTGGATCAAACGGAGCGTTAGAAACCTCAACACGATAAGTTCCACCATAATATATCTCCAGGGTATTGGAATTCATACCTGGTATTATAACATTTCCATCTCCTACGTTGTACCACCTGTAATAGCTGTAGCTATCCGATGTGGTAAGCGTTGCATACTCACCCTCACAAAGTTCCTGCGAACCTTCGAAAGTAATTATTGGCTTATCTGGACGCTCAACTACTGCTATGCTTATTGGGTCCGAAACGTAATCATCGCACTTGTTATGCTTGTACACCACAAAGTAGTCGCCAGTTACAGGGTAGTTAGCAAGAGTACCGCCAGATATTGGTGTTTCTGTATTGTTACGATACCACATGATGTTCCCTGCCACAGGTGCTTCTTCGGTGTAATCGTACAAACGGAAAGATAGATCTGTTGATCCTTCGCAAATGGTGAAGCTTTCTTCCCCAGTTACATCCTTCCAGTATCCAGAACCGAGGTCGCTACCGGTCCAAGTGTATTGAATTACAAGGTCACGTGTATTGAATATGGCCTGATCATTCACCACTAGGGTTTGGCAAGTCAAATCGCTTCCTGCATTGTGTGATGTAACCATAACCTCAACAACAGTCCGCTCGCTAATAGCTCCTATTGATATCTCTAGTGTTCCATTTCCACCATCGGCAGCTGGATTGTAGTATGGGTAGGAGTCAGCATCCATCAGATCCTCATCCTCGGTGTCAACAAATACAGCATCGCCAATTAGTTCGCCTGTTATTACATTGCGAAGCTGGTATGCAAAGTACTCCTTGATGTTGTTAACAACAACAACTCTTTCCTCGTCGGTGCAGGAGTAGTACTCATCACTGCCAAGGGCTTGTGCTGAGATAGCTGGTATGAAATCTTCAATATTTGGAATGATTTCAACGCCTAGCTCACTCCAGTTACCAGAAATTGGGTAAGGATTGTCATTGTAGTTAATGTCAATCGCATTGAGGATAAACTGGACATTTGTTCCTGATATTGGATTGTCGAGCAAGCCAAGGTTTAGGGTAATTTCACCTGTACCCTCAGTTATGCCGGTGTACTTCACGTTCTTATTGTCTATTAGTGGTGTACCAGCAGTTGAGTTAATTGTAAACTCACACAGCTCGCTAAATCTTCCCCTAATGTTGTAGGTAAACTCAATTGATCCATCGGGGCAAGCCGTTAGGTCGTTGGCTACAAGGTCAATCCTTTGAGGTGTGATGGTCAGGTTGTTGGCAATAAACTGTAGGGGAACCCAATGGAAATCTGCGAATGGAAGCAGTTCAATATCTTTGACCATAGCGTAACCCTTCGATTCCTCAACCCTCCAGCGGAGGATGGTTTCTTCTGTTTTAGCCTCTTCGGGGATTTGGATTTGCTCGTTAAACCAATCGTCCAGATCCTCGTTGTCGAAGAATAAAGGATCGTTAAAGCGAGCATCGGGATACGAGGCCATTTCAGTAAAGGTAACACCTCCATCCACTGAGTAGGTAAGCACCAACTTCTGGTCATCGGTAAGCTCTGCTATCTCTTTCTCAAACTTAAGTTTGAATTGAAGCGCAGTTTGATTAGTCAAATCCCAGTTGTTGTTGCTTCCGTTGGTGTATATCTGTTGCATTGCACCCAGGAAGTCTAAGGTGAATGAATTATCACCAAAATTATAGGCACTGTAAACCCCATTCATATCGGAATTGTCAAGGGTATTGCCTCCGCCCATAGAGATGGGTTCGCCAACTGTACCCAACGGATTATCTGATGTAGCAATTATTGCATATGGCACAGAACCCGATATGCTTGGAGGTAGATCTACTATAAAGTTCTCGTTTAGCCCTTGCTTTGCATCGAGCAGTAATTCATTGGCGCCATCGGCCATAATCAGGTTAAACCAAACATCGTTGTAGTTAGATACATTGGTGGTGTTCTCAATGGTTCCCTCAACCTCAATTGTATTACCAGCAAAGATTACAGGGTTGGTTTCCACAAGGGTGGTCCTAATTACATCATTGAAAACACTGATGGTTTTAACGGTGGCCTCATCGTAAACCTCTCCCTCTAGGGTGGCAATAGCCCTTACGCCATAGGCTTTCCTTGTTGTAAGGAATGGGATGGTTGCCTCAAACTCACCCGTCTCATCAACCGTACCGAGCCGAATTGGTTCACCGGTTGTTGGGTCGAAAACAAAATTGCCAGCATCCCACAGGTAGAAGCTAATCTCAGTATCAGCGGGAAGTGCCTCAAGCGGCTCTTCGGTAATTGGGTCAACATTAAGTTCCCAGCTAAAGTCGAATGTGCTACCATTGAAAAGGGTTGGCTCCATTCCATCAACCTCAACTAGAGACAAGGTGTAGTTCGAAAGCCTTGGCCAGGTAAGCTTAATAGCCACAAACTGCTGATGCCCATCGAAGATATTGGATGTACCCGTTTTAATCTTGATATCGCTGCTTATGCCCCATCGATCTTTATTTACACCACCATTTACCTGCTGTTTCCACATGAAGTGGGTGGCGCTGGTTACATAGGCTTCGGGAATCTCTACGGTGTAAGTCTTGTTCCAGTCATTACTACCTAAGAATCCAAAATCGCCAAAGTCGCTATCAACCTCTAGCGGTGTAAAGGTTGCTCCTCCATCAATCGATACAAGTAGCTGGGGTAGCGTGCTGCTCGAAACGGTAATGTTTTCGGCCCAATACCTGAATTCAAGCACAACATTTTTCATCCCGCTCAGGTCGAATGCCTTGGTAAGGAACTTACGATCGCCCTCTGCATTAATCCAATATCCAAGATCAGTAGCACCTTGGAAAACAAGGAAGTCGTCCTTGGTAAGGGGACCAAACTCGGTATTACCCATTATTAGCTCGTCGCCTTGGTATGCAACTACACCGAATTGATAATCCTCGAGGTACTTGCTTTGGGTAGGATCGGTAAGATCTGTATACCACCAAGGGAAATCAATCATCTCAAGATCTTCCATCAGTTTGCCTAAGCCAGTAGCGGTTGTCTCGTCGAGTACTTGGTACTTATCATTTCCATCGGAGTCGATATCGGCTTTTACCACTGCGGCAAACTTCACATCTGTTGGCCATGGGCCATATGTGGAGTAGGTTGCAGTGAATACCTCATTTATGTCAAAGATGTCATTAGCAATGGGGTTGTTGAGCTCAATTTTGCTGGCATCCTGTGCCTGCCCATTCTCCACAAACAGGTCGGTTTTTACCGTGGCACTCCATGCGCAGGTAGTTTCATCGTCAGCAAAATCGGCATATGCAATAATGTGATATATACCTGTTTCAACAAACTCTGGCATTACAACTGTTTGTTCAATGGTATCGTTCACATTCTCGTATGGTCCCCAAACAATTGGTTCGCCTGTTTCGGGATCGAGAATAGGTACAGAACCTGTGGTGTTTAGCTCAAAGTAGAACTCGGTTCCAAGGGGGAACGATGGTTCAATTGCCCCACCAGAGTTGTACTCAAATGCAAAGGTAAACTCCTCACCAGCTACTGCTGCAGGATCAAGAAGCGGATCTAGATCCTCGTCAACCAGTCTCCATGTGTAATCGTCGTACGAATCATCATAATCGGTGCAAGTTATTGCATCTATTACAAAGTTCATGGTTTGCGATGCTGGCAACTTGTCGTAGAATGGAATCTCGTTATTTACGCCGGTTATACTTGGCGACCAAACATACCACCAGCCACTATTAACTGATTGGATCCAACGGAAATGAGTCTCTTCGGTTAGGAATTGCGATGGGATATCTAAATTATACCAATACCAGCCACCGTTTTTTTCCAGTCTATTAAGTGTGTGGTACGTTAAAATCCCTCCCCATAGGTCAGAGTCTTCATTAATTTCGAGGTCAGTATAAGTTACACCATTATCTATAGAAACTTGTACCCGTGGAAGAGTTTGTAGAGTTGCCGTGGTGATACCTGCCACGTATTGGAATTCTAATTTCACTGGTTCTGCCATATTCGACAGGTCATATGCTCTTGTTATGGCATAGCGCTCTTCATCCTTAGTAAAATACAAATCATCCCAATCGCCACTACTTTCAAGAATATCATTTGGGGTGTTGATGCTTTGTGCCTGCAAGTATAACCTCAGGTTGTTGTATCCACCAAACTCCTCGCTGCGCGAGTAGGCATACCCCTTAATGGTAAAGTTCTCGTTGGAACCTAGGGTAACCCCAAAATGCTCAGCTAACTCATCCTTACTTGGTACCGTAAAGGTTACGCTTTGTTCGCCTTGCAGGTTGCTCTCTGCAAGTACCATGTACCTATTGTTGCGCTCAAATACAAAGGCAAAATAGGTGTCGGCTGGCCACAGGCCACGGGTAGCATACTCTAGCGTATATTCCGTTTCGTACTCAAAGTAACCGTTCTCGGCAATAGCCTCCTCGTTAACCACGTAAATATCTCCTACGGTTAGCGAGGGGTTAATAATGCTGATATTATCCTGATCGGAAACGTTAGGGAATACAAGTGGTTTTTCAAGCCTATGCCCAATAATTACGGCATCAATGGTACCTTCCTCGCCGCTTTGGGCTGGACGGAACATAACATCGCCTGTTACAGGAACATCGAACAGATCTACCGCATAGTGGAAAATAAACCCTTCGAATCCAGCGGTAACAGCCTTAGTATCCATAACCTCCCATGTAGTACCATTGTCTACTGAGTATTCTATGGAAACGTTTTGGCTTTCATGAACCTCACCGTAAATTTGGAATCCAAAGCGGCTTCCCTCCTCAACGGTATATGGGCCAACTTCGTAAGTAGTGTTGTTTCTTGCTATGGTTTGGTTTTGGTAACCAATATTCTCGGTATTGGTTAGGCGAACTCTAATGGGTAGTGTTGTGGCGAGTTCCATAAATGGTAAAGTTCCAGTTATGATACCCGAGGTTGATGCTTCTGCCGCTTGACTTGTCAGCGGGTACCAGTTACCCCCCATTTGGTATTCAAGCACAACATCAATGTTTGGCGTTGAGAATTCTCCGTTTATTGTGTAATCTACAGAGATCTCTTTGCCCGGCGAGGTTGCCTCTCCACCAGCCTCTTCAATGGGATCAGTGAACTCTATTGCATCAATAGCTATAGTTACAAGTTGAGTAGTAAAGGCGCTTGTCCAATCGGAATGAATGTAGCCTTCAGCATTTTCAGCTCTTAAATAAATCTGCAGGTTGTTTCCAAGTATAAATGGAGCTGTAATAGAAAAAGTTTGATCCTCTGTTGGCCCAGAAGCAAGCACACCGAAATGAGTTCTGTCGCTTGGTGCTGTGGTTGAGTTCCAAAGATACTTTTCAAACTTAGTGCCGTCGGGGAATTTTCCGTTAACGTTAGTGATGATTACACCCACATTGGTGCCAATCTCAAATGGGCTAGCAGCTGGATTGGTCAGCTCAATACTATAGGTAGGTGTAGTTATGGTAAAGTTTTCACCTGTACTCTCATCAAAATTATTATCAGATGCAGGCACATGGACAATGAAATTGCGAATCTCCCAGGTGTGATTGTTGGCTGTATAGGCTGCATACTTTTGGCGGAACCTAAACTGGGTATTGGCCGACACCATCTCGGCGGCCACGTCGTGCTCAATGGCGCTGGCGGGCCAGGTTGTTCCCATATCAAGGTGAATCGTGTCGAATGTAACCCATGTTTCACCATCAGTGCTATACTCAAAGTAAATCTCGCTACCTGCAGGAGGAACAGCCATACTAGTTCTCCTAATCTCGTAGCTGAGAGTACTATTAGTTGCAGAATGAACGTTAAATTCTGGAGTGGTGAAGTGTCTTGGACCAGCGGCATTGAATATAAAATAATCAATCCAAGTTGAGCCATTCCAGTAGTCACTTCTATATCCACCAGTTAGTGAGAGAGCATCATTATTGTAGTTATCAATCACATTAAGGTTGCTAATGGCAAGCTCACCAAAATCGATACTAGTACCAGCGGTTACACATAGCACCTTAAGGTTATGTAATGCGTAGTTGGTTTTGCTAATGTTATGTGGTACCGTGGCCGTAATAATTATCTTTTTGTGCGTAGTTTCATCGGTTACGGTTACCTCAGAAATTGCAAAACTTAACCCGCTTTGACCTTGAGTGTTTATGTACTCCTGATTCACAAGGGCGTAGCGAGTGATTGTGGTTGTAAAATTAAAATCAACATTTCCGTGAACAACTGCCTTTATTACGTCGCCGGGATATGCATTAGTAAGGGTTGCATCGCTGGCGTCAAGAAACTCTTGGATTACCATATCTGGGGTTTCTTGAGCCTTAGCAAATGGCGCTGCTGATATAAATAGCAAGATCATAAGCCATGTGCCGAGCTTTCCGAATAGCTTGTATGTAATATTTTTCATATTAAAAGGGTTTTAAGTTAATGTTTAGGGCTACTTAATCATGAATCCTATGCGGACAATCCGGCTGAGGTCGATATAAAACTGCGACGATTTAGATTGACCCAGATACAGATCGGAGCCATAAAGAACCTCAGCATGGTTTGTGTACTTGTAGGCAAAGCCAATCTCTGTACCTATATACACAGTCCCTCCAAAGTAAACATCAGCACCACCAACAAGTCCTCCTCCAAAGGACATAAATCCTCTGTTGTGAAAGTTCTGAATGTTGGAGATGCTCCATGCACCTGTAACAGGAACATCGACTGTCGTATCGAAGCTATGCTCGGCGTAGTCGAAAATAATCTCGGCTCCAACATAAGCAGCAAACACTCCAGTTTCAGAGGCCAAGTGATACTCAACGCCCGGACGGGCTGCGAAGGATAAGAAATTTAATGTTGATTCAGGCACATTTTGATGGCTCGAGAAATCGACCCAAGTGGTGAACCGTACAGCGATTTCGTCGGAGACGAAATATCTTGCCTTCAGAAATGTAGGTGTTAGCAGTATTTCGTCCTGAACGAAGAGATTACCGTCCAATTCGACAGTAATTCCTCCTCCCTGACCCTGCGAGAACACGCCCATATTTCCTAGCAAGAAAGATGCGGTTAAAAAAAGTAGGATTTTTTTTCTCATAGAGATGGTTTTAAGTTAGTTAAACATAAAAGGCTATTTTTTCGGTGCTAAATAAATTGTCTGAAAAATGTGAGTTATATATATTTTTTGAAATTGCTAACGGTCAGCTGTCTTGCTTTAGGTGAGTATAAGTTTTTTCATAAATCACATTACTATCTTTAAAACTTTCTTTAAAGTTATTATTACTGTCCGATAAAAATACAAAATTAATTGAAATATTTTTTAACTAATATATTTACAGAGAGTTAAGGGTTGTGGTTTTTTGATTTTAAAAAGTAAGCCCCCTAAAATAAAGATGGCTGCATCAGTTCGTCGTAAGTTTTCTGCCAATCCTTATCCGGATTTTCAAGGAATCGGAGTAAATGTAGGTAATTAAACAGGTGGATCTTACAAAAACTGACCAAATTTGAAAATGCCCATGGTCTCTTCAGCATTTTTTGGACTACAGTCATTAACAGGTTTGCAATTAACGCACAGTATATCTGTATTTTTATGGCATTTTCATTGTCGCCCAGAAAGTATTTTAATGGGAAATTTTGCTTGAGCTGCTTAAAAAGCAGCTCAATTTGCCAGCGGAGTTTATAAATAGCGGCTATCAAGTCAGCTCTCATTTCAAAAAGATTGGTCAAGAACTCCAAGCGTCTTTTGAGCACCCTGTCGTAAAATTGGACCTTACGAAGTTTCAAAGGTGTTGTGCCATTGTCTTTTTTCACCTGAATTTCAATGATTTCATCCTTCTCAACGCCACTGTGTATGCTATCATCTATCTCGCTGTCTGTCACTGTTTCATAGGCCGCATTGTCTTTAATTCGTGTAACAAAGCCTGTTTGTGACAACGTAAACTTCTCAAACGCTTTATAGTCATTGTACCCCTTGTCAAAAACATAGATCGTGTTCGCATCATGCTTGAGTTTGTCTAGCAACATGTGGTCATGGGTGGCAGCGCTTGAGAACCAAACCATCTTTGGCACAGTTTCATCTACATTTATTACTGAGTGAAGTTTTATACCACCCTTCTTTTTCCCGCTCTGCGGATCTCGTCCAACACATTTTAGGATTTCCTTAAAAAGACTGATGGTTGAGCTGTCAATAATCTCTAGCTGTTTATTTATCACGTCCTTAATCCTGCTGTCCGAGATAAGATGACCATGCTTCTTAAGAAGTTCATTGTAGATATTTCCAAAAACATCCGAATCTCGCCGTTTGTTGGCATCTGAAAGCGTACTTTTCTTGGGTATATGATTCAGTTGAAAATGTTTGGTTTTACCAGATAATCCGAGCATTGCTCCACTTACCTCGCGTAAGGATGAGCATTTTGCAAACGAACAGAATAGCATGCTTATCAGGTGGTCCTTAGTCTTGAATTTCTTTACGTATCTATCAGAATCGAACTTTTTCGTGCTGGAGGAAATGATTCTGGGGTCAATTAAAGAAATCAGCTGTCCGAAAACCGAGGTGCCGAAAAAATGTGTACTTTTATCCATAGTAGTTAAATGTTTGGGGTAAAACAAAACTACTAAAAAGAGTTGGGAGTTCCTTGTGAGCTCCCTTCTCTTATATTTTTATCGGACAACAGTGATTTATTGTAACCGTAAACAATATTCTTTTCGTCAAGCAATTTTTTAATCGCATCAACTTTCTCTTCTTCTTTCACATTAAACCAAACCACGGAATTTGGCTTTGTTCTTTTGTCGTACATGTAATAATTTCTCCCGTTGATTACAATACTGACGTAACTTTGAGTAAATTTTAATTCGATATTTTTCTCAATTTCAGAAAGAATCTCAAGGTGTTTTTTTGCAGTTTCCAATGTCCATTCTGCTTTTTCGCTCCAAGTTGTTTCTGTTACTTGTTTTGATTCTTCTTCCTCCTCTTGCTCCACATAAACATCGAGGATTTTAGTGAAATTCAGAATTTTTTCACTGCCAACTTCAAGTAAATCTGCTTGAATGGCAATCATTGGAACTGTCAGACTCAATAATTGAATTACATTAAAATATCTTCTATCAAATGATTCTGCTATTAAAACTGCGATGTTGTCTTTGCGAATATTTTCTTTTTTCATTGTCCCAATATTCAATAGAGCGAATTATATGTGATGGGTCTGTTTCACCAAGCATTACTTCAACTTCATACATTGTATTGTCAGCTGGGTCTTTAAGCAAAATATCAAGTCTCCCTCCATTTGATTGCGTTTTCTCTTTCCGAATAGCAATTAGATTGCCAAGTCCTAATTTTTCAGGGTTTGCATATATAATGTCTTGCAACCAATATTCATCTTTTCCTGTGTTTCGGATAAAAATCTTTTTTCCAAGTTTAATTTCTTGTTCCATTATAATTGATTTTCAATTGATTTTAAAATTTTAAGAATTAATCCTGATTCGAAAGCAGAAACTAAAGCACCGTCACAAAATCTGTCATTACGAACAATTGCAGTAATAATTTTACACTTTGTCGGTATGTCAATTGAATCAAAATTAAAATTCTTATCGTTTACAATTTTTCGACCTTCATTCCATGAACCCCAATCAAAACTTATGACAATAGGTAAATCATACACAATTTGATGAAAACGAGAAACTATTGTAGACTCAACCCAATAAGGCATTATAATAATTCCTTCTTCATTCTTTTCTCCGCCCTTCATTTCTCCGAAATTATTTGTTTTTTCTATTTCAAGAATTAAGTCAAGTAGTGGTTTCCAATCAACTTTTGAAAAACCGTTTATTGTTTCGATGTAATTATTCTCGTTTAATATCATTGTTGTTCTTTTTCAGCATGAGCCATAACGGCTGGGGGTGTGGCGAGTGTGGGAGAGCGTGTTACGTTTTCGTCCCCCGACGAAAACGCCCGAGCGGGCTAAACCGCTCCGAAGTTCCAATGTCAACCCACATTGGCTACACCCCTTGTTGTG
>Ga0334884_1001062_pt1 | contig 44047 bp, 35 predicted proteins | sample GraSluR1_MG_7_FD_207215 | JGI IMG/M metagenome (GOLD analysis project Ga0334884, IMG submission 207215) | Sludge microbial communities from methane-producing bioreactor in Wageningen University, Netherlands - Granular Sludge_12_05 R1 | ecosystem: Engineered > Bioreactor > Anaerobic >... | reverse complement strand
GCGATATCTGGTATGACTTTGATTCTTTTCCTCTTGATCTCTTTGTTCTAGATTCTTCGCTGACCCGCTGCTCGAAGTCCATGCTGCCCGAAGTTCCCGAGCGTGCTCTAGTTTTTCGTAGCCCTCATGTTTTGTAGGCATTCAGACCATGATTAGCAGCATGAACTCCGAGGGAGATGGCTGACCCGCTGTTTGAAGTCATTGCCGCCCGAAGATCGATGACTATTGCATGCTGAATGGAGGCTTCACAACTTGTCGGCATTCATGAACATAACAAGCGGCAATAACTCCAAAGTAGTGATGCGGCATTAACTCCAAATTTCACTAGAACAGCAGTTTGCCAAACTGCCGATCATCCTTCACAGATTCCAGCAAGTCAGCATGTCTCTCCAGAAACTCAATATACTCCTCGCTGATAAACCTTTCGTAGGGTATCTCAGTTCGCTTTCCTGCCCATTCCAAAAAGCTTGACCATGGCCAATCTCCCGGCAGTTGCACGATACCTGCCGCAACAGGATTGTTGTGAATATAGGCAATCAATTGAGCCATATACCTATCATAATCAACTAACTTATGCTGCGCCTTGCCCGCAAAGATGCTGCCATGGCGCTGATAACGTTTGTTGTAATATCTGGCGTAGCGTAGCCACACTTTGTTCATATATTCCGAGGGTGGGGCATCCGAGACTTGTTTGATCAGGATATGATAGTGATTTGGCATCAGGCACAAAGCCAGGATGGAGAAGCTTTTGCTGCTGTATAGCTCTTTAATCAGCTTCAAGCAGATCTTGTAATCCGCGCTATCCTTGAATAATAGGGAGTTATGGACGGCATGATTGTAGATATGATAAATGTTCCCTGGCTTGAAATGGGTTTGTGATAGGCGCATGATGTTTTCCTTTTGGAGTTTTCAGAATAGTATATTTTGTTTTGGGGAGTGTGCAAGTGGTTTGTTCGCGGGCTTGCTGTTAGAAGTCGAAAGCGTGCTGAAATCTCGACTCCGAACGGCATGAGCTATCGGGCTGGGTATGGTGGGCATTATCTAATTCAGAAACGTTTTCAACTCCTAAATATCCTCCCTCGGAGTTGTAAGCGCTATCCCAATTTTATGAAGCCAAGCCAACTACGTTGATCTCCCAATCCCGCATCGGAGCCGATTATGACAAGCGCTTTCGACTTCGAGCAGCGAGACTGCGATATCTGGTATGACTTTGATTCTTTTCCTCTTGATCTCTTTGTTCTAGATTCTTCGCTGACCCGCTGCTCGAAGTCCATGCTGCCCGAAGTTCCCGAGCGTGCTCTAGTTTTTCGTAGCCCTCAAGTTTTGTAGGCATGCAGACCATGATTAGCAGCATGAACTCCGAGGGAGATGGCCGCTGAAGTCATTGCCGCCCCAAGATCAAGGGCTATTGCAAGCTTAGTGGAGGCTTCACAACTTATCGGCTTTCTTGTATATGTCTAGCGGCAATAACTCCAAAGTGGTGCTACGGCAATAACTCCAAAGTGTAGATCGCTGAATTTTCTTGACATTTGCAGGCTTCCGCGTAACTGGGAATTGTGTTGCTAAGGCTATACATAGCCGTATTTAAGCCATAGCAGGGATGCCTCAATAGAAAGGAAAAAGAATGATTAAGTTTTGGTCGATGATTATCCCGTCTCTCGTTTTGCTGGGTCTCTCCGCCTGCGCGGTGCTGGATCTCAGCACTTTGGATACCGCGATGCCGGTGGCTCCTGCCAAAGTGCAAGTGGCTCCCTATCAGGCGATTGGCCTGGATATGAGCAGTGTGGTATATGATGACGATTCGTATGATGACGATCAACGTTATGCCAGCGTGGACTTGGCCAGCGGTTTCAAGGCCAATATCAGTCTGCGTGAAGATCTGGATTTGCAGATGCGCGCTTACATGGGATCAGGAAATTCGCGCGGGGCCAAGCTTGGCATCAAAAAGCTACTAATGCATGAAGGTAACATGTATCTGGCGATTGCTCCCGCGTTCAATTGGGTAACTGACAAGCCCAGTAACAGCGAAGAACCGGACCATAAAGCATACGGAACCGAACTCCAGCTTCTGAACACATACGAATCCGGTGGAGCTTCGATCACGTTGGTCGCGCGGGGTAATTATTCTCGACTGATGCTGGATCGCAAGGTATATGGCTCCGGCAGTGGCACAGACTTTCGTGAATATGACATCGTGCACGGAGGACTGCGGGCAAACGTCTGCCTGAAGGCCAAACACCTGTACATGATCCCCGAGATTGGCTTTGAACTGGTTCCGGTGATCAAGGGAAAACTTAGCATGATCCCGACCATTGGTTGGACGATAGGAGTACAATTGTGAGATATTTGCAGTTTGCCTTGATAATTCTGGTCTGCCTGGCGCTCTATGCCTGTGCCGGAGTGGACGCGTCGGTGATGGACACCGCGGAAACCCTGGGCAGGGGTAAGTTCAGCGTTTCCAATACTTTCACGATGGGCATCAATTTCCCGGAGTGGCAGGCGATGGATCCGGAGGATATCTATTCGAGTGACAGCGTGCATCCCATGCAGTATCAGGAGCTGAGGGTGGGCATCAATCCCCAGATGGATATCAGCCTTCGCGGTGGCCTGCATGAAGATGGTCAATCCGCAAAGCTGCTCTTAAAAAAGCAGATCAAGAAAAGTGAAAACACTTCCTCTGCCATCGTCTTCGGCGGTGGCTATGCCAAGGCGGAACCCCGCTTTTGGGATACTGACGAATGGGACACAGCACAGAATCTGGCCATCAAACACTATCAAGTGCTGAGCGGAGATCTGGCCTTGCTCTTCACGCGTAGAGTATTGGGCGAACACTATCTCACCCTGGCTGCCCGCAGCTCATATCATCGCGTCTCCAAAGATCTGAAACAGGGCATTGGGGAAGATTATGATGTTTACCACGCCGGCATCAGAGCCAACGCAAAGTACTATATGGATTCATTTTACGGAATGCTGGAGCTGGGCATCGAAGCTCCGCTGAGCATCGAGGGAGCACGGCAAATATATCCCTGGATGGGCCTCCGCGCAGGTTGGGACATCGATTTTTAAACTATGAAAGCGAATAAACTATACATTCTGGAGACCATGCCGGTGCCACGAGCAATCATGCATCTGGCCATTCCGAGTGTGCTGAGCATGATGGTGAACATCCTCTATAACCTCACCGATACCTTCTTTATCGGCAAACTCAATGATCCATACCAGGTGGCGGCAATCTCGATCTCCATGCCGCTTTTCTTGCTGCAAATGGCGATGGCAGGTGTGTTTGGCATTGGTGGCGGTAGCTATCTCTCCCGGCTTTTGGGCAAGAAGGACATGGACTCTGCGAGGAACACTCTTTCGGTATCAGTGTTCACCGCAGCGCTGCTCTCGGTAGTCTTGGGCATTTTGGGGATCATCCTGATCCCCTTTTTCCTGAACATGGTATCCGCCAGCGGCGCTACCTACGAATATACCCGTAAATATATGTATTATATCCTTTTAGGCAGTCCCGTGATCCTGCTAAAGTTTACTCTGGTGCAACTGCTAAGAGCAGAAGGCGCGGCTAAAGAAGCGATGATCGGACTCTTTATCGGTACGGGTATGAACATCGTCCTGGATCCTTTGTTCATCTTCGCTTTTGGCATGGGCGTGACCGGCGCGGCTGTAGCCACGGTATTGGGTAATGGCTGCGGTATGCTTTACTATCTGCAATACTATCTGCGCAAAAAGAGCCTGGTTCGGCTCAGCTTCAAACACATGAAGCTGCAGTGGAACTGCTACAAAGAGATTCTGATGATCGGGATTCCGGCCTCGCTCTCACAGGTGATGCTCAGCATAGGCAGCACGATCAGCTATCGCCTTGCCGCTGGATACTCGGATCACCACGTAGCTTCATTGGGAGTGGCCTCCCGCGTCTTCACCATCCCCATCTTCATCTTCATCGGCATCTCGATCGGGATTCAGGCCTTGGTGGGCTATACCTATGGCGCGGGCAACTATCAACGGATGAAAGAGACCATCCGCACCTCCGTCCTGATCTCGCTCTCCTTCAGCGCGGTGCTGACATTGCTTTTTGCGCTCTTCCCCCGCGAACTGATCATCATCTTCATCAAAGACGCGGACATCGTTGAGATCGGCACCTTGACGCTGAGAGCATATGTCTATGCCATCCCGATCGCGGCCGTGGGCATGATCCTGATGACATCACTGCAAGCGATGGGCAAGGCTCTACCGGCCTTGATCGTGGCTTTATCACGACAAGGGATCATGTATATCCCGGCCATCCTGATCCTGAATAAACTCTTTGCCTTCGAGGGCCTGGTCTTCGCCATGCCCCTGGCGGACCTTTTGACCACGATCCTTTCAGCCACTTTCATATTGGTGATTTTGAAGGGAATGGGCACCTGCGGTGCGAGATAGGTGCATGGGGCACGAGATAGGCGGCTTCGCCGCGAGATGGGTGCTGCGCACGAAATGGGTTGCTGCGCAACGATATATCCTCCCTCGGAGTCGTAAGCGCTCTCCCAATTATGTGAAGCCAAACCGGGTTCGTTAATCTCCATATCCCGTAGCGGAGCCGATAGTTACAGGCGCTTTCGACTTCGAGCAGCGTGAACTATCCTCCCTCGGAGTTGAAGGCGCTATCCCAATTATGTGAAGCCAAGCCAGTTTCGTTGATCTCTCAGTTATGCATCGGAGCCGATATTGACAGGCGCTTTCGTCTTCGAGCAGCGTGAGTGCTTCCCATTCGAGCAGCGTGAGTGCTTCCCATTCGAGCAGCGTGAGTGCGATATCTGGTATGACTTTGATTCTTTTCCTCTTTATCTCTTTGTTCAAGATTCTCTCGCATACCCGCTGCTCGAAGTCCATGCTGCCCGAAGTTCCCGAGCTTGCTCTAGTTTTTCGTAGCCCTCAAGTTTTGTAGGCATTCAGACCATGATTAGCAGCATGAACTCCGAGGGAGATGGCTTACCCGCTGTTTGAAGTCAATGCCGCCCCAAGATCGATGGCTATTGCAAACTGAGGGGAGGCTTCACAACTTATCGGCATTCATGAACATATCAAACGGCATTAACTCCAAAGTGGTGAAGCGGCATTAACTCCAAAGGAGGCAAGGCAAGACCAGGGTTAGTCGTAAATCGTAAATTGTAAATCGTAAATCGTTGATTCCAAATGGCTTACTACCTTCCTCCTCCCTTGAGACCATTCATCAAGTCATAATCAAGCCTTAATCAAGCGTTAACTATTAACGCTTGATTAAGGGGGGATAATCGCTTGATTAACTGCCAGGAATGAGCTGGAAGTTACGATTTACGATTACGATTACAATTTATGATTACGATTACGATTACATGTAGTTTACAGCAGTTTTGCAGTAGTCCTTCCAGGTGCACTGACTGAAGCTGGTTTTCCAGAGACTCGTCAACCCAGCACCCAGCACCTGCCACCTGCCACCTGCCACCTGCCACCTGCAACCTGCAACCTAAATAGTCCTTGACACCAATACTGCTTTTTTAATAGGGGCTTAAGGTAGATATATATTAAGCAAAAGACATGGAGGAAAGATGTCCGACACTCTCAAATACGGAACGGTTAGTTCTCGCGAAGCGATGGAACTGGAAGAAAAATACGGAGCGCATAACTATCATCCGCTGCCCGTGGTATTGGCCAAAGGTGAAGGCGTATTTATGTGGGATCCGGAAGGAAACCGCTATTATGACTTCCTTTCTGCCTATTCGGCGGTGAACCAGGGGCATTGTCACCCCCGCATCATCAAAGCTTTGTGTGATCAGGCGCACGAGCTTACGCTCACATCCCGCGCTTTTTACAACAACAAACTGGGTGAATATGAGAAATTCATCACCGAGTTCTTCGGTTTTGATATGGTCTTGCCGATGAATAGTGGAGCAGAAGGCGTGGAAACCGCCATGAAGCTTGCCCGCAAATGGGCTTACAACGTCAAGGGTGTGGAAAATGGCAATGCCATCATCATCTTTGCGGAAAACAACTTCCATGGCCGCACTCTGGCCATCGTATCCGCCAGCAGCGATCCGGATTGCTATGAAGGCTTCGGGCCTTTCACACCCGGCATCGTGCGCGTGGCTTATAACGACGCCAATGCCTTGAGCGAATACCTGCAAAAACACGGTAAAAACGTGGCGGCTTTCATCGTGGAACCCATCCAGGGTGAAGCCGGCGTCTTCGTTCCCGAAGATGGCTATCTGAAAGCCTGTTTTGACATCTGCAAAGAACACAATGTGCTCTTTGTGGCCGATGAGATTCAGACCGGTATTGCCCGCACGGGTAAGCTGCTGGCCTGCGATTATGAGAATGTGCGTCCGGATATGCTGATCCTGGGTAAAGCCATCAGTGGTGGTGTCTTACCCGTATCCGCAGTGCTTGCCGATCGCGAAATCATGCTGCAGATCAAACCCGGTCAGCATGGCAGCACCTTTGGCGGATTCCCGCTTGCTTGCACGGTAGCCAAAGCCGCTTTGGAAGTGGTGCGCGATGAGAAACTGGCTGAACGCGCCTTTGAATTGGGCGAATACTTCCGCGCGGAACTGCGCGCGCTGAACCACCCCATGATCAAGCTCGTACGCGGTCGCGGACTCTTGAACGCCATCGTGGTGGAACCCAAAGACGGCGTGGAAGCCTGGGACGTGTGCCTGATGCTGAAAGAAAAGGGACTGCTCTGCAAGCCCACACATCGCCATATCATCCGCCTGGCTCCGCCACTTGTGATCACCAAAGAACAGCTGACTGAATGCGTCCAGATCATCAAAGACGTGTTTGCTAAACTGTAAGGATAAAACGCTATTGAGGGTGGGCTTGAGATAGAGCTCACCCTCTCGCATAAACTATGTATAAAGCAGATTTCAAAAGCGGCTTCGCTGCCATCATCGGCAAACCCAATACCGGCAAATCAACTCTGATGAACCGCATCCTCGGTGAGAAGCTTTCGATCACCTCCCCCAAACCCCAAACCACACGCTACGCGATCAAAGGCATCTGGAACACCCCCCAGCATCAGATCGTCTTCATCGATACTCCGGGCTACCTCAAACCCCGCTATGAAATGCAGGAAAAGATGTCCCGCATCATCTCGGACAGCTTTCGCGATGTGGATCTTTTGATCTTTATGACGCAGATTCCCGGCTTCCCTTCGGACTATGATCTCGACGTGCTGGGACTGATCAAGCATCTGCGGTGCCCCATCCTGGCGGTATTTAATAAATGCGATATTGCCGGAGATTACGATCCTGAAGCCTTGAAAGCGCATCTGCCGCAAGGCGTGACGGAAAGCATCTTTGTCTCAGCCAAGACCGGGGAAAACATCGATGCCCTGATGGATCGCATCCGCTTCTATATGCCCTATCACGAGCCCTATTACGATGAGGATCAACTGTCGGATCTGCCTCTGCGCTTTTTTGCCAAAGAAGTGATCCGCGAGGCTATCTTCCATCAGTTTGAGGAAGAAATCCCCTATGCCACAGCCGTCTTGATCGAGCGTTTTCAGGAAGGCGAGACCAAAGTGGTGATCGATGCCGTGATCTGGATCGAACGCCATAGCCAAAAACCGATCATCATTGGCAAGGGTGGCGCAAACCTGAAGAAAATCCGTGAGTATGCGGAGACGCAACTGACCGAATTCATGCAGTTTCCGGTGGAGATTCACCTCTTTGTGAAGATCAATGAAAACTGGCGGAAGAAGGCTACGGCATTGCGGGAGCTGGGCTTTGAGTAGCTTTTCCCGCAGATTTACGCAGATGAAAGGCGCAGATGCACGCGGATGTTTTGGCACGCAGATCACGCGGATTTGAAGGATTTTAAGGTTTGACGATGTGATGGTTAATAATCACTCGCTCTTTTCCTCTTTTCCTCTGTGTTCGAAAACCTCTTTGCGTCCTCTTTTCTCTTTGTTTATATAGAACGCGGATCACGCGGATTACACAGATGATATGGCACAAATTACCACAAATGGAGGTAAGATGGCTGCGAAACAAGGACTTATCGACCCGAAGAACTACCATCTGAAAGTGTTGGTAGTTGATGCATCAAACGGTTTTTACAAGATCAAGCGCTATCCCTTGGGTGCCTTTTTTGGCCCGGTGGATTTGGGTTTGCATTTATCAGGAAAATACAACTCGCTGAATTTCGGAGTTGGTCTCTTAGCAGGCTCCATCTTTCCGGGCTCAAATCGCATGGTGTTTACCGGTTTCTCTCCGGCCTGGGGAGGTTTCTATATCTCCAGCATGGGCGGTGCGGGATTGGTCTTCGACGATCTGGGCGTGAATATGGTATCCATCATCGGCAAAGCTGCCGCTCCCTCAGTCTTGATTCTGAATCGTGATCATGGCGAAGAAATTCAGGTGGATATCCAATCCATCAATGCTGAAAAGGGTTGGGCTGAAGACGGAGTGTACAGCATGATGCAGCAAGTGCATCAGCAATTTAGCGAGCGCTATGAACACGATCCGAGGGTGCTGGCTGTGGGCAGAGCCGCAAAATACAGCGACATCGGTGGCATCGTCTCCGTGCCCATCAAAGATGGCAAGCTGAGCCATGTGGATACCTGGGCCGGACGCGGTGGCCTTGGCTCAAAACTCTTTCAGCAACACGGCATTTGCTCTATCATCTATGGCGGAACGCATCTTGATGAAGACTTCCGGGATCGTAAGGTAGCTGACGAATGGTTCCAGGCGCGTTATGAGCAAAAGATGGTGGCCAAGGACATGGAGTCCACCAAAAAATACCGCTTTGATCCGGATTTTGACACCGGAGGTACCTTTGGTGTGAACTTCGCTACCAATGCTTCCCGCTTTCTGGCCTTCAATTACCGCTCCATCTTCTGGACAGACAAAGAGCGTAAGGCATTTCACGAAAAGCATATCCGCAATCACTATCTGAAGCAATTCAATGAAGAGAGCATCGCCACCAAAAACTTCTTTACCTGTGGTGAACCCTGCGTGGCAGTCTGCAAAAAGACGCATGGTATCTATAAAAAAGATTACGAACCCTATCAGACGATGGGGCCTCTGTGCGGGATCTTCGATCAAAGAGCAGCGGAACTGCTGTGTCGCAAAGCGGATAGAATGGGCTTTGACGCCATCTCAATCGGAGGTTTTCTGGCCTGGTTGATGGAGGAGCTGGATAGCGGCAATATCAGTCCTGAAGAGTTGGGAGTAAAAGACCTTCCTGCCTGGGATAGCGAGGGTTTTGACACGGTGAGTGATTCGATGCATAATGCGGAACTGGCCTGCGCGCTTTTGGACAATTGTGTGGGACGTGAGGCCAAAATCGACCTCAGTGAAGGCGCGCGCAAATATGCCCGCAGGCTTTCCCGCAAGAAAGCAAAGCCGCTCATTAACAGCTTTGTTTACAATGCCTTTGGCCGCAAAGGCTGGATGGTGCCAAATCAGTATTGGACTCCCGGAGTGCTCTCACCGATCCCCGCGATGGGGCGTTACTATATGTATTATGGCAATCAATACTTCCCGCCTCGCTATCTGGGCAAAGTCAATGCCGAGCGCATGAAGACAGAGCTGATGCTGGATAACCTTGGTGTGTGCAGGTTTCATCGCGCCTGGGCGGAAGAGATGTTACCGCAGATCATCAATGAACTCTATGGCCTGAAAAGTGAACTGGAGCTTTCCACTCATATCACCGCGCGTAGGATCAATTGCCGCAATGCCTCTGTATTCTGGGAAAGCGAAAGGAACATGGACTATATGATGCAAAGTTTGTTGCAGATGAGCCCTGCCGAGGATTCCGAGGATTTGCAAGAGTGGATTGTGCGCTTCACTGAGGACAAAGCTTCCGCTGCATTTGACTGGTGGTATGAGATTCGGAAGGGCATTGACGACAGCCTGAAGGAGCTTTAGGCAAAAAAATGCTTGCCTAATCTGCCTTGCTCAGAAAAGTGGCAAAAACTATTAATTAGGCTTTGAAAAGCACGAAGCCTGGGGGAGAGTTAATGCGCTTAAAGACCTTTCCTGGGGGCATCCACCCTCACGATGAGAAGCATTATTCAAGTTCAGCACCCATCAGCGATTTTCCCACCCCACAGCGGGTGATCATTCATCTGTCCCAACACATCGGAGCTCCATCCACGCCCATCGTGCAGGTGGGAGATGAGGTTCTGAAGGGTCAGAAAATAGCCGAAGCCTCCGGCTTTGTCTCCATTCCTCAACACGCCTCCATCAGCGGCAAAGTGACCAGGATCTCCAAGTTTATGCATCCCACAGGAGCTCTTTCCATGGGCATTGAGATCACTTCTGACGGGCAGAACAAGTCCGTGGAGATGATCGATGACAATGGCTGGCTGGAGCTTGACACAGAGGAGATGAAAGCCCGTATTGCTGAGGCTGGAATCTGTGGCATGGGTGGCGCGGGATTTCCCACGATCGTGAAGCTTTCACCCCCTGAGGATAAGCCGATCGACGTGGTAGTGCTCAATGGCGTGGAATGTGAGCCCTATCTCACCAGTGACTACCGCCTGATGTTGGAGCGTGCCGAAGACATCATCCATGGCCTGAAACTGATCATGAAGATCGTTAAAGCTAAAAAGGGGATGATCGGCATCGAAGCCAACAAGCCAGACGCCATCCAATTGATGGAGAAGCTCTGCGCGAAAGAGAAAAACCTGGAAGTGGTAGGCCTCAAAATGCAGTATCCACAAGGCGCGGAGAAGCAGTTGATCTATGCTGCTACTGAGCGGAAAGTACCTGCCGGTGGGCTTCCCATGGCGGTTGGCGTGGTGGTGCAAAACGTGGGCACGGCAGTGGCCATCTACGAAGCAGTGCGCTACAAAAAGCCACTGATCGACCGCATCATCAGCATCACCGGCTCTCCGGTGGCTAAACCGATGAATTTAAACGCTCCCATTGGATCCTTATATAGTGAGCTGGTGGAACACTGTGGTGGCACCAAAGAACCGGTGGGCAAAGCCATTTCCGGCGGCCCCATGATGGGCTTCGCGCTGCCTTCTCTGGATGCCGCGATGACCAAAGGCAGCAGTGGCCTGGTGCTCTTCAATGATAAGGCAGCAAAATCCCTGGCCGAGCATGCCTGCTTACGTTGCGCGCGTTGCGTGGACATCTGTCCCATGAACCTTTTACCCTCGATGATTGCCAATGCCGTGAAATACAAGGACCTGGATATGGCCGTGAAAGCCGGACTGAATGACTGCATCAAATGCGGTAGCTGTTCCTATGTGTGTCCCGCTCAGATCCGTCTGGTGCAATACATTGATACTGGCAAAATCCGCTATGCCGAAGCTCAGAGGAAGAAGTAGTTATGAAAGACAAATATATCGTATCTCCCGCTCCCCACGTGCACGATAAGACCACCGTGAAAAACGTGATGTGGAACGTGATTATCGCCCTCATTCCCGCTCTGATCTTTGCCGTTTACCATTGGGGACTGCGCGCTCTGATCCTCACTTTGACCGGTGCTATTGCCGCAGTCATCACCGAAGCTCTGATCCAGAAACTGCGTAAAGTTCCCGTCAGTGTCCACGATGGTTCGGCTTTCCTCACCGGTATGCTGCTCGCTTACAATATCCATGTGGGCGCACCAATCTGGTTGCCCATCGTAGGTTCCGTCTTCGCCATTGGCGTAGGCAAGCAAGTATTTGGCGGTCTGGGCAACAATCCTGTGAATCCTGCTCTATTGGGACGCGCTTTCCTTTTGGCCAGCTGGCCCACACAGATGACGGCAGGATGGGTGGCAGCAAAGAACTCCGCCATGAGTGGCTTGAACAACCTTTCCCGCATTGCCACCAATCTCGAAGAGCTTTCCCCGAAGGCCTATGAACTGGTGACTGGTGCCACTCCCCTGAAAGTAGCTCAAAGCCTGCGTGACAGCAGCTTTGTGGCCGATATCAACGCTCAAGCTGGAGGCTTGGATGTTGGTGGGAGGATCTTTGGCGCGTTGACCGAGATGGAAACCCTGAAAAGCCTCTTTTGGGGCAATATCGGCGGTTGCATCGGTGAAGTGTCTGCCTTTGCCTTGCTGCTTGGTGCTGCCTATCTGCTTTACAAGAATATCATAGAATGGCGCATCCCGCTCTATTATATCGGCACGGTCTTTGTACTTAGTCTTGCCTTCGGGGGGATTCCCGGCTCCGGAAGCTCGGTGATGTTGCCCTTCTTTCATATCTTTGCCGGTGGTCTGATGCTGGGTGCCTTCTTTATGGCCACGGACTACACCACCACCCCGATCACCAAAAAGGGTCGTATCATCTTTGGCATCGGTTGCGGTTTGCTTACGATCGTGATTCGTCTGGTCGGCGGCTATCCGGAAGGCGTGAGCTACAGTATTCTCTTTATGAATGTGATGACTCCCCTGATTGACCGTCTGACCATGCCAAAAGCCTTTGGGAGTGTGAAAAAATGAAATACTATCTGAAGCTTGGATTCATCCTCCTTGTATTTTGCGTGGTTGCCAGCGGGATTCTGGCCTATCTGAATACCCTTACTGCTCCCGTGATTGCTGCGCGCAAGGCTAAAGAGGCCGTCGAAACCCGCGCAGCCCTGATCCCGGAAGCGGAGTTTGCCGAAAGAACAGCCGGCACCGGTGAGACCTACTTCGTGGCTAGATCCGTATCTGACAGCACGGAGGTTTTGGGTTACACCTTTGTGGCAGCCCAAAATGGATATTCCGGAGTCGTGCAAACCATGGTTGGCGTTGACCGCGAGTTCAAGGTGTTGGGCATCAAGGTGATCAACCAGTCTGAAACCCCGGGATTGGGCGCAAACTGCACCCAGCCTTCGTTTATGGAACAGTTTAAAGGCTTGAGCCTGCCTGATCTTAAGGTGGACAAAGATGGCGGGAAGGTCAAATCCCTCTCCGGAGCTACCATCACATCCAGAACTATCGCAAACTCCATCGCGGAAAGCATCAAAGCCGTGCAGGCCGATCTGGGAGGTGAATAATGACATTTAGCAAAGAACTCACAAAAGGCTTTATCAAGGATAACCCCATCTTCATCCTGGTACTGGGTTTATGCCCCACTCTGGCCGTCACCACCTCGGTGGTCAATGGTCTGGGCATGGGCTTTGCCGCCACTTTCGTGCTCTTATGCTCGAATATCATCGTGTCCATGATCAAAGGCATCACCCCTTCCAAGATCCGCATCCCGGTCTATATCGTGGTGATCGCGTCCTTCGTGACCATCGTGGACATGGTGATGGGTGCCTATCTGCCGGGACTGCATAAGAGTTTGGGACTCTTCATCCCGCTGATCGTGGTGAACTGCATCATTCTGGGCCGAGCAGAGGCTTTTGCCAGCAAAAACAACGTGTTGATGAGCATCGCGGATGCCATTGGCATGGGCTTGGGTTTCACGCTCTCACTGGTTGTGATTGCCACTGTGCGGGAGATATTAGGAGCCGGAACCTGGCTTGGGTTCAGGGTTACACCGCTTACTTATGATCCGATGCTGATCGCCATCCTGGCTCCCGGAGCCTTCATCACCCTGGGCTTTTTGATGGCCCTGATCAATATGGTTAAGGAGAAGAAATAATGGGATACATCGGTGAAATCTTCGTGATGGCGATGACCGCCATCTTTATCCAGAACTTCGTCCTTGCCCGTTTCCTGGGTTTGTGTCCCTATCTGGGCGTATCCAAAAAGCTTGATTCCGCGATGGGCATGGGCATGGCCGTGATCTTTGTGATGACTTTGGCCAGCGCTATCACCTTCCTGATCAATAAATACCTCTTGATGCCCAATGAGCTGATGTATCTGCAGACAATAGCCTTCATCCTCACCATTGCTTCGCTCGTGCAGTTTGTGGAGATGGTGATTCAGAAGAATGCTCCCGCTCTTTACAAATCATTGGGTGTATTCTTGCCTTTGATCACTACCAACTGTGCCGTATTGGGCGTGGCGATTCTGAACACCGGAGCATTGCGCAGCGATGGTGTGACAGCCTATAACTTCCTGGATAGCGTGCTCAACGGCTTTTTCAGCGGTGTGGGCTTCACCGTTGTTCTCCTGGCCATGGCGGGGCTCAGAATGCGCATGGAAATGGTGGAATTGCCTCGTAGCATGAAAGGCATGCCCATCGCGCTGATCCTGGCGGGAATCATGGCCCTGGCTTTCTACGGCTTTATGGGCTTCAAAATCTAAGGAGGAATGATGAGTTTGATATTACTACAATCTACCTCGCTGGCTGCCACCATCGGACTTCCGATCATCATCATCGGTGCTTTGGGTTTGCTCTTTGGGTTGATCCTGGCCATCGCTTCCAAGGTTTTCGAAGTGCAGATCGATCCTCGCGTGGAAGAAATCATCTCAGCTTTACCGGGTGCCAATTGCGGTGCTTGCGGACAGGCCGGATGCGCGGGATACGCAGATCAGATCGTGCATGAAGGAGAAGCGATCAATAAATGCGCTCCCGGTGGAGCTGCCACCGTAGCCCTCATCGCCAAGATTATGGGTGCCACAGCCGGTGCCATGCAACAAAAAGTAGCTGTGATCCATTGCAGCAGCGGTGGGCAAGATAACACCAAATGGAAATATAACTACGATGGCGTGAGCTCCTGCAAAGCTGCTGTGAATGTGGCCGGAGGCCCCAATAGCTGTTCCTGGGGTTGCATGGGCTTAAACGACTGTCAGGCTGCCTGCACCTTTGACGCCATCTCCATCGATGCCAATGGCATGCGCGTGATCGATTATGACAAGTGCACTGCCTGTGGAGCCTGTGTGAAAGCATGTCCCAGAGGGCTCATTGCCCTGGTTCCCATCAATCGCAATGTCTATATCAAGTGCTCTTCCAAAGAGAAAGGCCCCGATGCCAAGGCCGTCTGTGGTAGCACTCATCCTTGCATCGGTTGCGGAATCTGTAGCCGTAAATGTCCCGTGCAAGCCATCACCGTCACGGATAGCCTGGCCCGTATTGACTATGATAAATGCATCAATTGCGGCCTGTGCGCCACGGTCTGCCCCACAAAGGCGATTCAAGACCTCCTGGCCGGTTGCCGCAAAAAAGCTGAGATCGATCCCGAAGGCTGCATCGGTTGCACCATCTGTGCCAAGGTATGCCCGGTGGATGCCATCAGCGGTGAACTCAAACAGCTGCACACTGTGGATAAGGATAAATGCATCGGCTGCGAACAGTGCGTACCAAAATGCCCCAAAAAAGCCATCGAAATGGTTTAAACACAAGCCTATAGATATATGGGGACAGGCATATCGTCTGTCCTCATTTTGTTTATTCCCGCAGATCGCCACTCTGGGTTCGTAAGCGCTATCCCAATTCTTTGAAGCCAAACCAATCTCGTTCATCTTCCTTTCCTGAATCGGAGACGATGATTGCGTGCGCTTTCGACTTCCGGCAGCGGGTAGGCGTGAAAGAAAAGGTAGCATGCGGATTTGATGGAACTCTGATCCCCATGATCTATCTGATCAGCATGATCTTTGGAGATATTGAGGTTTGTTAGGGCTGCCAGGCTCTGCTTGGTAGAAGATTGACGGAGTGCTTATCAGAAACGGCCTGCGGCCTTTGTGGCAAGCAGGAGCTAGCCACCCCAGGTTGCCTATCGACACGAGACGTGTCGAATCCTAACCCCAAGCCTGCAACCTGAAACCCGAGCCCCGCCGGGAATCCAAGGCAAAAAAAATGCCCCTGACCAAGGGGCATAGGATTTAGACTTAGGAGGTTGCACTGTGTGGTTTTTGGGGAACCACATGCTATCGGTTGAGGAAACCGATAAGGAGTCTGGCGATGTTTAGCGCAAGTTTTGTGCCAATTCTGAGGAAATCGTAACGTTAAGTAGCGCAACACAGTAGCCCATCGATAGCAACAGGATAAACCGTGTTTTGTGGACGAAAACTGTTGATCTGTGGAGATATTTCCACAAGTTCGTGGCGGAGCTTTCCGAAGCTTCGGGATCATCCAGCAGAGATACTCCTCCTCGTAGCATCGGAATGCTATGTTAGGGGGAGTGCTACCAACTGCTGTCAACTGTCATAATTGCAGTATGTTACGCATCCATTCCTCATTTCTGGCAGTTAATCAAGCGATCATCCCCCCTTAATCAAGCGTTAATTATTGACGCTTGATTAACGCTTGATTAAGACTTGATTAACGCCCTGAAATGAGGAGCGAAGGCGTAAAACATAGCCTCCTTTGGAGTTATAGCACAAGTTATAGCACACCTCCTTTGGAGTTATTGCCGCTTTATTCGTTCAGGAAAGCCAATGAATTTTGCAGCTACCGGTCTGTTCAGAAAAGCCCTCGATCTTCGGGCGGCAATGACTTCAAACAGCGGGACTGGGAAAGTGAAGAGTGTAGGCGATCCCGCTGCTTGAACTCCAATCCTTCGGATCGAAGTCCAAGGAAGAAGGCGATCCCGCTGCTCGAAGTCGAAAGCGCCTGTAACTATCGGCTTCGATGCTTGCTTTGGAGATAGACGAAATTGGTTTGGCTTCAAGTAACTGGGATAGCGCTTACGACTCCGAGGGAGGACATTTTGGAGTTATTGTCGCTTAATCAAGTCAGGCAAGCCGATGAGTTTTAAGTTACCGGTCTGTTCAGAAAAGCCCTCGATCTTCGGGCGGCAATGACTTCAAACAGCGGGACTGGGAAAGTGAAGAGTGTAGGCGATCCCGCTGCTTGAACTCCAATCCTTCGGATCGAAGTCCAAGGAAGAAGGCGATCCCGCTGCTCGAAGTCGAAAGCGCCTGTAACTATCGGTTTCGATGCTTGCTTTGGAGATAGACGAAATTGGTTTGGCTTCAAGTAACTGGGATTGCGCTTTCAACTCCGAGGGAGGCTCCTTTGGAGTTATTGCCGCTTGATCAGATCAGGCACGGCGATGAACTACGAGGCCACAGCTCTGATCAGAAAAGCCCTCGATCTCAGGGCGGCAATGACTTCAAACAGCGAGGCTGGGGGAAGTGGTTAGTGGTTAGTGGTTAGTTATTGACCGCCGACACTTGAAAACCCCAAAACCTTAAAACTCTAAAACCCTACAACCCTACAACTCTAAAACCCTAAAACTCCAAAAAACGCTTTCAGCTTGACAGCCAGAGCTCCATCATTATCTTGTGCATATTATCATAAAAGGATGGATCATGAATAAGGACGATATCGTAAAAGAGCAGGATGCTAATGAGTTTGAAGAAGCTGAGCTCAGAGAAAGTGGGGAAACAGCTGAGACGGATTTAGAGGCTACCGAGGCCTATTTGCTAGGCTTGAAGAAGGATTGCCGCGAAGAAGACGAATGCTTTGATCCTGATCTGAATCAAAGCCAGAGCATGGAGTTCGCTTCTGATCGGATGACGCCGATGCCGGTGTATGGTCTTTTGGGAAAAGTGTTGTGGCCGGCGATCACCGCTGCTGCCATCGCGATCGTTGCCTATGCCTTCATCCACGTCTTAGGCGCGTTGGAGGATTTCCATCCTGATCTGTATTATATGATTGGCGGAGTAGCATTTGCTGTGCTATCGCAGACCTTTATCATCATCGGGATTCGGGATCTGGCAAATCGAAAAGCGGATCTGGGGCTGCGAGTAAACTTATTGCCTTACATCATCAATGCTGTAGTGTGGCTGGGGATTGCGGGAATGGCGATGTATTCGGCCATACGATCCGCCATCAGTATATACAAGACAGCAGTGAGCCTGGCCGGTATGCTGCCTGTTTCGGCAGAGTTTGTGAGCTTTTACAAAGCGGTTCCATCACTGGTGCTGGCAGCTTTCGCGCTGTTCCAGGCCATAGTGTTTATCTTGATTAGCAGAGAGTTACATAGAAGATAAGGAGCAAGACTTATGTCATTTGACGAGATCAAAGCGCGTGCCAGAGAGATGATGGCTCCCCATATGGGGAACCTGATCCTGGTCTTTTTGCTTTATATGCTGATCACATCCGGGATCAGCTCTGTGACTGTCGGGATTGCCTGGATCCTGGTCTATGGCCCGCTTACCTTGGGGATTGCTGGCATCTTGCTCAAGCTGGATCGAGGCGAAAGCTTTACTATCGAAGAGATGTTTGCCGGCTTCAACGATTTTGGACGTCCGCTATTGGCGGGATTATTGATCTCCCTTTACACATTTCTGTGGAGTCTGCTGCTGTTCATCCCCGGGATCGTGGCCGCTTTGAGCTATAGCATGACCTTTTACATCATGCAGGAGAATCCGCATTTGGATGCCAGCAGTGCCATCACAGCCAGCAAAAACGTGATGATGGGGCATAAATGGGAGCTTTTTGGACTGTTCCTCAGCTTTATTGGCTGGTGGATTTTGAGTATGTTTACTTTCGGATTGGCCTTGATCTATGCGATGCCATATTTTAACTGCGCAATGACCGTTTTTTATCAAAACTTAAAACATGAGGTGACACGATGAAACAGATGATTATCATCATTTCTTTTATGTTTATGACCGCACTGCTCTGTGCTCAAACCGGGATCTTTGGATTGCGCTTTGGCATAAGTTCCGAACAGGCAGATAGCGCGCTCAAGCCGGAAGGATTCGTGAAGAGCGCTCTTTATCCCGATGTTTATCACCGCAACAATGATCCCAATAGCATCACGGTGGAGCTTTATTTCGAAGATGGTAAACCGAATCTGGTGGGCTGGTTGATCGCGATCCCGATCCCGGCTGATCTGGATGAGTTTGACCTGGAAGAACAGTATTTGGAAGAGCTCATCAAGCTGCACGGGGATGATTATGAATATGATGACTGGGTCTTCGAAGCATATTGGAAACTGGACGATCATCACTATGTGAACAGCGCGTTTACCGATTATCTGGATACCTATCTGATCCTGTATGGTGATAACCGCTATGCGGATTATATGCCTTACTAAGAGCGAACAGCATGACAATAAATAATATACGATACTCAGAGGAATTGTGGAAGAAAATAAAGTAATATATCAGATGTCCGGTGTGGGCAAAGTGGTGGATGGTAAAAGATATATCCTGAAGGATATCTATCTGGGCTATTATTATGGCGCCAAGATTGGCGTGGTGGGCCTCAATGGCTCGGGCAAGAGCACTCTGCTCAAGATCATGGCCGGTCTGGATCAAGACTATCTGGGACAGGTTGCGATGAGTAAGGGCTACAGCATCGGTTATCTGGAACAGGATCCGCAGCTGGATCCGAATAAGACTGTGCTGGAAGTGGTGCAGGAAGCAGTGGCGGATACCATCGCGCTGCTGGCTCGCTTTGAAGAGATCAATATGAAGTTCATGGAGCCCATGGACGACGACGCAATGAACGCCCTTTTGGCTGAACAGGGAGAGGTGCAGGATAAACTGGACGCAGCCAATGCCTGGGATCTGGATAGCCGTCTGGATTTGGCGATGGACGCTCTGCGTTGCCCGCCTTCAGATTTACCAATTGGCGTGATCAGTGGTGGAGAAAAGCGGCGCGTGGCCTTGTGCAGACTCTTGCTGCAAGCGCCTGATATCCTGCTATTGGACGAACCGACCAACCATCTGGATGCCGAGACCATCCTCTGGCTGGAGCATCATCTGAAAAAGTATCAGGGCACTGTGATCGCCATCACGCATGATCGCTACTTTTTGGACAATGTGGCGGGCTGGATTCTGGAGCTGGATAGGGGAGAAGGCATTCCCTATCAGGGTAATTACTCCTCGTGGTTGGAACAGAAGCAATTGCGGATGGCCCAGGAGCAAAAGGCAGATTCACGCCGGCAAAAAGCTCTGGCAGATGAGCTGGAATGGATTCGCAGCAGCCCTAAAGCCAGACAGGCCAAGAGCAAAGCCCGCATTCAGAACTTCGAGAAGCTCTCCGAGCAGAAATATGAGCGTGAACGCAGCACGGAAGAATTGCCCATCTTCCCCGGCCCCAAGCTGGGTAACAAGGTAATTCTGGCCAAAGGCGTGAGCAAAGGCTATGATGAAAAGCTGCTCTATGAAAACCTGGAGTTCAACCTGCCAGCCGGTGGCATCGTGGGCATCATTGGCCCCAATGGAGCGGGTAAGACCACGCTCTTTGAGATGATCGTGGGCAATATCGCGCCTGATAGCGGTACTTTTGAAATGGGCGAAACGGTGAAGCTATCCTATGTGGATCAGGCGCGCATGATGGAATCCGAACAGACCCTATTGGATCTGATCGGTCAGGGCCGGGATGTGCTCACTATCGGAGATCGCGAGATCAAGGCGCGTGAATACATCGGTAAGTTCAATTTCTCCAGCAAGGAACACGTGAAACCCATCAATATCCTCAGCGGGGGTGAGAAAAACAGAGCCTATCTGGCGCTCACCTTGCAGGCAGGAGGTAACGTGCTGCTCTTGGACGAACCCACCAATGATCTGGATGTATATACCATCCACGCTTTGGAAGAAGCATTGCTCTCTTTCCCCGGATGCGCGGTGGTGATCAGTCACGATCGCTATTTCCTGGATCGGGTATGCACCCATATCCTGGCTTTTGAAGGGGATAGCCAGGTGAAGTGGTTTGAAGGTAACTTCAGCGATTATGAAGATAACAAGTTCATGCGCCTGGGTGATAAAGCTTTGATACCAAAGCGCATAACTTATCGCAAACTGACCAGATGAGAACTCTTGCTCTTTGGCTGTGCCTGATGCTTCTGACCGGCTGTACCTGCATAGATCGCAGCCATCCCTATAACGCTATGCCCATGCCCGCTGAGGAGCTTACTCTGAATTGGGGTTGGGTGAGAACTACTAATCTCTACCAATATCACAAATATGAGCCGGGTCATCTGGATACTCTTAATCAGCTCTCCTCTGGGGATATAGGGCATTTTCAACTCCCAGTCGGGCTAAGTATTGGTTTGGGCAAAGATTACAGCGCAGGCTTCCGCTATGCTTACGGTTGGGGGCCTGCCTTTCAGGGCAGGGGTTTCGATGATCTTTACAATTCTTCGGATAACTTTCAAGGAAAGGTGTTTATCTCAAAATCCATCGAACTGGAGAAGGGAAAGCGGTATCTGGCTGTTGCCCCGGCGTTTACACGAGCCACTGGAGTGCAGAGTGTTTTCAAAGGGGGCAGGCTACGCTATAGATACATATCCGGTGAGTTGCCTGTCACCATCAGTCAGGCGTTTCTTTCTGGCACTAACGATAGCCTGATCATCAGTGCTACAGGCCGGGTGGCGGTAGATAGAACAACGGGGATGATCAATGCCGGTGGCACGGAGCCTTATACCTATCAAGACTACCCCCTGAAGCCGGCGATCAATATCCGGCGTTATGCGGCTTTGGGTATGGTCGAGCTGGTCTTAGACAATGCATTCTCTATCGTAGCTCAAGCGGGCTCAGAGTATGTAAACACGGGCTTTTCTTCGGGTTGGGAACCGGTATTCTACGCGGGTTTCAAAGGCAAAATAATAGATTTCACCACTCCCTGATGTCAGTAAGTGGCCTTTGTTCACACACTGCGCTGCTTCGGTGCTCAATCCGGAATAGTCAGCTTAGAAATCTGCTGAAAACTTCGATCAGGATTACCACGATGGGCACATTCACGATGGTTGACCAGGTGACAGAATGTGCTGTGGCGCGTTTATCAAGGCCGTAGGGCACCAGGAACATATTGGTTCCGGTGATGGGGAGCACGGTATTCAGGATGATCACGGCAAACCAGGCACCGGGAATGAGCCTGAGATAGAGCAGGATGCCAAAGATGATGGCAAAGAGCAGGGGTGTGTATAGCGTGGTGAGCCTGAAGATCTGGCGTACCCAATCCCAATGTTCTGTGCCGGAATCAATGGTCAAACCCAGCAGCTTGCGCAGTTCCGTCAGGTTCAGATCCCTGAGATGAATCCCGCTACCCACATAGTAGAGAGCAGCCGGAATGGTGAGCGCAGCATAAAAGCGCAGAATCACCCCAAAGTTTCCCAGATCAGAGCTCTTGATCCCGGTTGTCTTTTGCATGATAATGGCAGCTGCCACAAAAGAGATAAAGAACCAGGGATAGAAGCGCAGAAACCAGGGTAAGACCATCTTCAGTTCTGGAGTTTTGCGTTTATTCGAGCTCATGTGAGCCAAAATGTATGGTATTACAGCAAAGAGCATGATGCCCACCATGGCCATGAAGATGGCGGCATCCACCGTCCAGCCCGGAATGGCCAGCATTGCACCTCCCACAAAGGCAGAGCTGCGTCCCTGATTGGTGACCATGGTCTTGAGATACAGAGCAGCTCTGTCGGGGTCGAGATTCTGGCGGCGGATCTGGTATCGGGCATAAAGCCAGGCCAGGAGATACATCATGGCGATACAGAGAATGCTGAGCAGCAGAAAGCGGACTTCACTGATGCCCATCACAGTGTCCAGGAATATCCTGAAGATCAGGATCGGAACGAAACAATAAAGGATGATCAGGCCGATTCTTTTCATTACGAGATCCAGCCGATCGGGATCCACAATGAAGGACAAGCTGTTTGTCACCACAAAGCCCACCAAGATCCAGGGCAGGGTGTATAAACCTGAAATATAAGGGATTATGCACTTGAGAGCATCAATCATAGTGTGTCCATACCTCTTGATTCAACATTCTTGGAATGGCTCAAACAGAGCTGATGTCATACACGGGGATGCGCGGAATTGTGTCAATCACATTTTGCCGGGTGGGGTTTTGCCTAAAGTGCAGAGAAAGAAAACCCCCCTCCGAAGAGGGGGGGGTACTAAGGTTTATTGTTTTTAGACTGAGATTACTTCCACAACCTCAGGGATTTCTTCTTTGACGATGCGTTCAATGCCCGCTTTGAGCGTGAGAGTTGCCATCGGGCAGCCATGACAGGCCCCTTTGAGGCGAACTTCCACCACATTGTCTTCGCGGATATTGATCAGTTCGACGTCCCCACCATCAGCCTGGATGGCCGGACGTACCTTGTCGAGGACGGCTTCGAGTTTTTCTCTTGAGATCATTTAGCTTCCTTTTGGTGCAAATTAATGGGCAAGGCTGAGGTTTACGGTCTTGCCATTGGGGCGATGGAAAATGGCCTGATCATCGCTGAGGGTAGCGATTTTGACCAAGCCTTCGCTACCGTGATAGTACCAGGATTTCTCCATCGGCTTGTAGGAAAGTTCCATTTCCTGGCCGGGATTGTCCAGGTCTTCCACGATCACTTGATTTTGACGGATGGTGATCTTGAGGTCTTTGCCGTCTTGCGAGGCATACTTGATCACTTCTTCACCGGAGTTCATGGCGATGGGATTGGTTCCGGTCCAAAATTCTACAGTGTTGAAGACGATAATATCAAGTACCATGACTGCGCTATAAATCTGCACCCAACCCATGACCCAGAACATAATCTGGCCGGTCCAGCCGCTATATCCCTGGTTGAAGTTGTAAAGCTTGCGGGTGGCGGCAAAATTGCCGAAGCAGCCGGAAAGCCCGATGGTGAAGAGTATCACCAGCATGGCGATACTGGTAAGTTTGATGATCCTGTTCATTTGCATGTCTCCTTCTGTATTTTGTTATGCGTGCTAAGATAATAGAACGCTGGGATCACGATCAGGGTGAGGAAGGTAGAAACGATGAGCCCGCCGATGGATACGATACCCATGCTCATGCGGAATTCGCGTCCCGCAGAGCCGATTCCCAAAGCCATCGGGATCATGCCGATGACGATGGACAGGGTGCTCATTATGATCGGTTTCAGCTTCATCTTTCCTGCTTCCAGCAAGGCGTCGTGCGAACACATCCCTTCCTTGCGCTTCACATTCACGTAGTCTAATATTAATATAGCGTTATTCACCACGATGCCAACCAGCATTATCACCGCAAGCATAGAAAACATGTTGATCCCTACTCCGGAGAAGAATAGCGCCAGGATCACCCCGATGATGGCCAGGGGTACTGTGGCCAGGATAATCAAGGGCTGGGCAAAGCTTTCCAGGATCGCGGCCAGGAGCATATAGGTGAGCAGTACTGCCAAAAGGAAGGTGCGCGCCATGTCACTCATGGTTTCATTCAGCATCTTGGCTTCCTGACCCCAGGCAATCTGGTAACCGCTGGGAAATTGCATCTGATTCACACGCTGCTTGATGGCAGAATTGATGTTTCCGGTTGAGAAACCTTTGGCGGCATCGCCGGTGATCTCAATCGTCTTGAAACGGTCAAGATGCAAGAGCTGGCTCACGCCGGGAGCGAAATCCATATCCACCAATTGCGAGAGCAGATAGGCCTGGCCATGGATAATGATGCTGAGATTCATGATCTTATCCGGATGGTCGATATCCTCATCGGCAAGGCTGAGCCTGATGTCATATTGATTTCCGCCTTCACGGTAATAGGTGCTCACCATGCCTTCCACGCTGGTTCTGAGGGCGATTGCGAGGTCATAGACGGTAGCACCGATCTCGGCCATGCGGTCACGCTTGGGATACAGAGTAATCTCAGAAGTGCCGGGGCGCGAGCTACTATCGATATTGATGAGGCCGGGAACGTCGCTGATTTGCTCTAATACGTCCTTTTTCAGCTCTTCCAATACTTCCTGATCCTGGCCCTGAATGTAGAAGCTGATAGAGCTTCCTCCGAAGCCCATGCCGGATTGCACGCTTACTTTGATCTTGGCATTGGGGATATCGGCGAAGTCCTGAATAAAGAGATTCACCATCTCCAGAGTGCTGTAATCGCGCTCTTTGCGATCGATCAGTTGGATGTCCGCGCTAGCCACATTGGTTCCGGTATTGATGAAGCTGAGGGAACCGATGTTGCTGATGATATGCTGCACTTCCTCCCGTTTGCTGGCACGTTCGTTGACCACTTCCACCACTTTGGCAGTCTCATCCAGGCTGTAGCCTTCAGGTAGTTCGATGGAGACGGTGATGTTTCCCTGATCCATGCTGGGCATCAGTTCAAAGCCCAGACCGGGTACCAGAAGGAATGACGCGAAGAGCATGACGACGGATAATATCACGATCCCCAGGCTGCGTCCCTTGCTTTTCAATACGCCTTTCATAAAGCGCTGATACAGCACCGAAAAACGCTCGAACATGGCATCAAACTTGAGCCCAAACTTGCTGTCATGCTTGCCTTCCGGGATGATCAGTGATGCCAGCATCGGGGTGATAGTGAAGGACGAGATCAGAGAGAAGATCGTGGCAAAGGTGACCGTGAGCGCGAATTCCTTGAGGAAACCACCCACCATGGAGGTCATCGATGCGATCGGCAAAAATACCACGATATTGGTGAGCGTGGAGGCCAGCACTGCCACGGTGATCTCGGCTGTGCCCTTGTACGCCGCTTCCTTTCGTTTGTTACCCATATCCTTGTGGCGGAAGATGTTCTCGATCACCACCACGGAGTTCGTCACCAGGATACCCACGGCGGTGGAAAATCCTGTGAGAGTGAGCATATTCAGGGTGAAGCCTGCTGCTTGCAGGAAGATGAAGGTGGAGACGATGGATATCGGCATCGATAGCGCCACAATGAGAGTGGATCTGAGATCATGCAAGAAGATGAAGAGGATGATACCCGTGAGCAGAATACCCAACCACAGGGTCATCAGAGTGTCGGCCACAGTGGCACGAGTGAAGTCGCTGTCATCGCGGATGATATTCAGCTGCGCTCCTGCAGGCAGAGATTTCTGCAATTCCGGCAAGGCTTTGCGAACTTCTTCGGCGATGTTCACGATGTTTCCATCCGAGCTTTTCGTGATGGAAACGCGTACCACATTGGTCTCCATGCGCTGCTCTTCCGCATTAAAATAGATCGCTCTTTGAGTGACCTTTTCAGCGCTGTCCCTCACATCAGCAATCGCGCCCAGTTTCATAGGGCCAAACTGCGTGGGGATATCCAGATTGGAAAGCTCGTTGAGGCTGGAAAACTCGCCCTTGAGACGCACCGAGTAATCCTGAGTACCACGCGTGAAGTTGCCGGCCGGCATGTCCATATTTTGAGCAGCCAGGATCTGATTTAGCTGAGCCATCGAGATACTATTTTGATACACCACGCGGTCTCTCAGTTGCACAGAGATTTCCCGTTTTTCACCACCGGACAGGCTGACCTGAGCTACGCCCTTGATCTGCGAAAGCCTGTCTCTCAAAGTGCCATCTGCTATTTCGTACAATTCACGAGGATCCATGTCTCCGCTTAGCACCAAATCCATGAAGGGGAAGCTGCTGAAGTCAAACTTCTGCACAGAGGGTCGCTCAATACCAGAGGGTAATTCCCGTAGGATGCCATCCACTTTGTCCTTCACTTCGGAGCTGGCCACATTGATATCCTTGTCCAGATTGAAGGCAACCAGAATGATAGAAGCATTTTCTAAAGAGAAGCTCTGGATATAGTCGATCTGCGGCACGGTGGCCACAGTTTCTTCCAGCTTGGTGGTGATCAGGGTCTCAACCTCGCGCGGCCCTGCTCCCGGATAGATGGTTTGAATCGAGACATAGGGCAGTTCCACGTCCGGCATCAGGTTCAAGGGCATGCCCAGATAGGCCATGGTTCCAAAAACCACGAAGACCAGGATGGCCATCGTAACCAACACCGGTCGGTCGATGGATAACTTTGCCAAAAACATGCTTAACTCCCTTCGATAACGCGGATTTTGGAGCCATCGGTGAGGGATTTTATGCCTTCCGTGATGATCATGTCACCTTCGGATATTCCGGAAAGCACTTCAAACTCAAGCTGATTGGAAAGTCCGACTTCCACCTTGACGCGTCTGGCATTGTTACCATCTGCCAACCACATATAGTAGTCGCCATTCTCACGCACCAGATGCTGTCTATGAGCCACAAAGACATTGGCTTTGCGCGACACTTCCACGGCGATATCCGCGGTCACGCCATAGGGTATGGCAGCATTGCGGGCTGGGAAATCCACTTCCACGCGGAAGGCTTTGCTACCGGGATCCATGGCCAGAGCAATAGCGCTCACGCGGCCTTCCAGGCTTTGCTCGTTCCAATGCGCTGATACCCGGGCTCCGCGTTTTACTTTGCCAATCTCAGTTTCAGGGATCATGACCGTCGCTTTGTATCCTCCGGTGGCGGCTATGGTAAAGAGATCTTTTCCGGGGAATACACGTTCGGACACATTTACCATGATGTTGGTGATCACGCCGCTGATGGGGGCTTTGATATACACCAGTTGTTCGCTGGATTGCAGATTCGCTTTGGCCACCAGGTATTGGGTGCGCACGTTTTCATAGTCTTGCAGCGAGATGGCTTTTTGTTCATAAAGTCTCTGCATGCGGTCATGCACCGCGCTGATGCTCTGAAAAGCGCTCTGTGCCTGTTCATATTGAGCTGCAGGAGTATTGACAGGGAAGCTGACGATCACGTCGCCCTGGTTTACTCTGTCACCTACTTTGGCATTGATGGCCACCACCACGTCACTCACCATGGCCTGGGCGGTGCTTTCCTGGCTACCGGCCAATACGGCATTGTATCGTAGGTTTTGCTCAAAGGTGGATCTCTCTGCGCTCACGACGCGCACCGGGATGCCCAGTTCACTGTGTAGCTGATCCATACTTTTAGCGTCATCTTTCTTCTGGTTGCAGGCACTGAGGGCAAATAGCAGGCTCAGTACCAAAATGGAGTTTAGGATGCTCTTTCTCATTTATCTCTCCGCGATCAGTGTTTGACCGATCGATTTTGTAAATTCACGTTCCGCGGCGATCACTTCATAGATCGCGTTATAGTATTGAAGCTTGATGGATGAAAGCATGATCTGGGCATCAAATACTTCCAATTGGATGCCCACGTTGTTCTCAAAACGGAGCTGAGCCAATTCCAGATTGCGCTGCGCCATTTGGATGTTTTGCTCTTGAACCCGATAGTTTTCTACCGCGTGATGCAGCTTCTGATGGTTTTGCTTGATTTGCAGGGCTATCAGTTCCTGGACCTCACGTTGCTGCAATTGCGCCTGAGACAAATCATGCCTGGCATAGGCAATTTTGGAGCGATTGGATAGCCCGGTGAAGATGGGCAGACTGAAGCCGATGCCCACAGAATACTGCCGGCCAAAATCATCTCTTTGGATGGCATATTCATCAGCCGCGGTGAATAGAGAAGCAGAAGCGCTGAGCGCGACATTGGGCAGATAGTTGCCTCTCTCCGCGTTATACTGGATCTGCTTGATCTGTGTGGCAATATCCAGCAGTTCCAGTTCAGTCCGGTTTGCCAATCCCAATCGTTGCGCGTCTTCCAAGTCCATTTCCATCAGCAGGGGTAGCACAAATTCTGCCTCCGGGACCACGCTGTCGTCATTCACCCCGATCTGTTTGCGAAAAGCGGCCAAAGCCAGATCATACTGATTGCGGGCAGCCAGAACCTGAGGCTCCAGTTTTGCCACTTCCAACCGCGCGCGTAAAAGATCAAATTCCGATACCTGTCCCTCGGCGCTCAAAAGTTCCACTCGGGTCAGATGTCGCTGCGCTGTGGCCAAGCCTTCTTCCTGGATTTCTGCCAGCTTCCCGGCCAGGATGCTTTGATAGAATATCTGTGTGGTAGCCAGGATCACTTCCTGTTCCTTCACGCTGTAGGAAAGGCGTTGCACACTGCGAAAGCGATCCACCGCGCGAATGCCATTGATCAGTTTGCCACCCAGAAAGAGCACCTGATCCATCTTCAATTGCATAGCCAGTGAACCTTCTTTTTGTGGAGAGGAGGGCATCAAACTGCCCACAATGCCATCCAGAGCACCAGCAATTGTGTTCTCATTATCCGTAGCGGTATCCGCGTCCAGCATGCTGCTAACGCTTGGCATTCCACCTGTGGCTGAATCCGGCAGATAGGTGGTGTTCAGATTGTAGCCACCTTGCAGATTCAGCTGTGGCAAGAGCATGCCTCGCACGTCTTTATATGTCTCATCTGCTTTGGAAACTTCTTCAGCCGCCATCAGCAGTTCTTTGTTGTTGCGTCTGGCCATCTCGATACTTTCTTCCAGGCTGATGGCTCCCAGAGCCAGGCATCCTGTAATGGCCAGGATCAGGCTTATCCATTTCTTCATTTTCTAACCTCTTTTCACAATTCCATACAAGATCAATTGAATGATCGTCTCATGATCACGCTCGATCCTATTTAGCAGTTCCTCAAAATCCTGCACTACGACGGACATGTTGCCCAATAGGAACCAATCGTTAATTACCTCACACAAAGCTTCCGGGGATACCCGATCTGAGACCAGGCCCTGCTCGATCCCATCACGAAGGATCTCCAAGAGCAGTTCCACCATCTTGCCCCGGTTCTCCGCGTGAAAACTGTCAAAATGCTGCTGCAGATTGAAGGGTATGGTCTTTAACCCTTCCAGCAGGACAGGCATTTTCTGGCAAACATAGGTCACCGGCGCGTGTAAAAAATAGCGCAGCTTGTTCTCAAAGCCGTCGATGCTGTGGAGATTGCGCCGCATCTCATCCACAAAACTCTGAGCCTGCTCTTTTACCACCATAAGGAAGAGCTCCTCCTTGCTGGGGTAGTAGTAATAGATAGTCCCCTTGGCGATCTTTGCTTCCTGCGCGATCTCGTCCAGGGATGTCTTTGCATAGCCATATCGTGAAAAAATCCTCGCGGCTATATCGAGGATCATCTGTTTTTTATCTCGGATCTGATTCATAGCTCTATCACGTTTTTGCGCTAACCCCTTATCTTACAGCATATTTCCCTGTGTTCAACAGGAATGTGGAGCATCAAAGCCGAAGGCTGAATATTTGTCTATCACTTTCTGACTATTTTGGGCAAATGGTCAGAAAGTCAGAGCTTCCGGCATCCGCGGCTCATAGCTTCCATATCGAGATACGCTCATGATACGGTCATGATATCGTGATTTCCATGACCGTATCATGACCGTATCATGACCGTATCTCCTTAGGGATGAGGTGTGAGAAAAAAGGCGGCCGGTAGCCGCCTCACTCTTGTTACTCGGTAGCCTTATTTTTGGAGGATCAATTTTTTGGTGTTGGTTTCCTGGCCGGCATTCAGTTTCAGGAAATAGATGCCGGAGCTTAAGGGATGGCCGCTGTCGTCTTTGCCATCCCAGTTGACCTGGTGCTTGCCGGCGCTTTTGTTGTCGTTCAATAGGGTGCGCACTTTTTGGCCTTTGAGGTTGAATACCGCTATTTCGACCCTTTCAGCTTTGGGCAGATCGAAAGCGATGGTGGTGTTGGGATTGAAGGGATTGGGGAATACGCTGAGGGATGTAGGCCGCAGAGGAGTGGCTCCTTCAGGGTTTGATGTAAGTTCAGAATAGGTGTATAGAGTGCGGGAACTGGGTTCGATCTCAGTGAAAAATACATCAGATATCAGCCATTCGGTCATGTTGCCGGCAGCATCGTAAGTGAAGTCTTCCCGGCTCACAAGCTCCCAATCTTCCTTGCTGTCCCATTCCATGGGAGCCATATAATAATTTGTTTGCAGCAAGCGGAGATTGGCATCATAGCTGTATTCATATTTGCCTTCAGTGTCCCATTCGAGGGTGTCTTCATTCATGTAATATTCCAGCTCTTCCTGCACTTTGATTTGGCTTGCGAGGTGGTTCAACTCATGTTCTCCAAAAGTAACCTGGGAAATGAGAAAATCCATGTAGGTCTGATAGTCGGATTGATCCGAAGGGTGATATGAAATCACGGTTTTATAGGCATCAACCCAGTCTATACCGTCACCAAACTGCATGGTGGCAGTTTGCACTCTGCCCATGGCGTCCCATTCCAGATGGACGCGCATGTAGATATCACTTGATATATCCCAAGACATTATGGTGTCCACGAATTCCAGACGGTTATCATCTTCATTGTAGTGATAGGTCTGAGACATGAGAGGAAAAAGCTCAGCGCCTTCGATCATCTGATGCTGGATGCTGGCCAGGCGATCAACATCCCAGAAAAAGTCTATCTGAGTGGCGGGAAACCACTGGCCTCCATCCCAATATTCAACGATCATCTGCTGCGGATTGCCATCCGGAAGGTAGCTGAGGGTTTCTCTCCTATCTTCTGTCCAGACTTCGCTCCATGTATCCCATGAGCCGGTGAGCAGGCTGCGGATGCGGGCTTGATTGTCATAAGTAATGAGTACCTTACGATCGCCTTCCCAATCACCATAATAGCTCTGATTCTCATACTCGGTGAGAACGGTGGATTTGGCCATGCTTCCGTTGGCCTGCTTGGGGATAAAGCTGCGATACAAGTCTAGGGCTTTCTTCGTGCTTTGGGGAGTTTGCGCGGCTAAGACACCGACAAACAGGATCATCATCATTAGGGTACAGCTTATTAGTCTTTTCATCTTCGATTCCTCTATCTGAGTTTAATTTTTTGGGTTATGAGCAGCTATGGAGCAATTAGCGTGCCAATCATGAGCACATTCGTAAACAACACAGATATATGGAGATATGGTTTGCAGCAGGGCCTAGGATGGGGGACAATTATATCATAATGATATGTGAGTATATCAATGGGTCGCTGCGTGACGAGATGGGCTCCTTTGGAGTTCATGACGCTTGATAAGTTCATGCATGCAGGTTAGTTATGAAGTTACTGCTCGTTTAGTCCAGCCTTCGATCTTGATGCGGCATGGACTTCAGCGGGATTGGGGGAGTGAAGGGTGAAAAGGTCATCCTGACGTTTCAGTGAACAATGAAAAGTGAAGGTATCCCCGGTGCTTGCTCGCTGCTCGAAGTCGAAAGCGCCCATCATCACCAACTTCGATGCAGGATTGGTAGATGAGCGCAACTAGCTTGGCTTCAAAGAATTGGGGTAGCGCTTACGACTCCGAGGGAGGCAATTCCCCAGTCCCTAAAACCGTGTCATTTTCTTCGTGACGCTGCGTCCCATCTGGCTGAGCTTGATGAAGTAGATGCCATTTGCCACTTCACGTCCGGCATCGTCTTTGGCATCCCAGGAAAGCTTGCTTTTGGCTTCGCTGTTGTGCAGGCTGCGTACTTTTTGGCCTTTGAGGTTGTAGATGTCCACCTGCATTGGTTGCTTGGGATCGATGCCGCTGAACTCAATGGTGTTCAAGCTCTTAAAGGGATTGGGGTAAGACCGGATGGAGAGGGGCTGAATCGGGATCACGAGGTCTTCGGAAGAGCTGCTTTCCATGAAGATATTGCGGAAGACGTGGTTCACCAAAGCTCGGGCTCCGGATTCTTCCATGTGATAGAGCGGCGCGCTGAGGGTGAAGATACGTCCATTTTCGTTCTGATTGAGCACAGCGATGTTTTGACCGTTAAATTGTCCCTGCGCGGAGCTTGTCTCATAGTCAGAGCCAAAGCTATAGATGGGAAGGGCATGAATGGCGCTTCCAATGGTTTCCACACGGATGATGTGTCCGGCAAAGGCTGTGGTAGTTTTCAGGCTATCGACTTGCAGCGGAGGGAAGCCATCCTGCTTGGGCTGGGCATATTTGAAGCGGGCCTGGATGCTAAAATCTGCAGAGCTGATGCCCAGGGTGGTGTTCAGGAAGTTTGAGGGAGCAAAAGTGGCGGGATAGCCTTCGTTCATGCCCCAGGCTTTGCTGGGCTGATAACCCGTGTAGAAGATGCTGCCACCCAGCTCCAGATAGCGTGCCAGATCTTCCCGGATGCTATGGGGGATGGTGAGATCGCTGCTGTCCATGCCATGCCAGAGGATAGAGGAATAGATGCCAAAATCTGATATGCGTGGAGTTTCTCCAAGCTGAAGCAAGTCAAGCTGATGGGTTTCAAAATTGTCCATGATGCCAGCGAAGAAATCGTCCACCATCTCATCCGTGGGCTGGAAGGGATTGCTACCGCCAAAATCCAGGCTCTCATCCACGATCAATACTCCATTATCCAGGGTGATGGGACGGCTTTTGATGGGCAGGGATAGGGCTGAGGAATTGCCTGTGGTATCAACGGCTTGCACTCGGTAATAGTAATAAACATCGATTAGCCCTTGCACATTTTGATCCGTGAGGAAAGTGTCATTGAGCAATCCGGGATGGATGACGCTGCCGTTTTCAGAAGGGACGGTACTGCGGTAAACCCGATATCCGGCAAGGTCGAGTTCGGAATTTGCCTGCCAGGAAAGCCGCACTTGGTTGAGCTCAGGGTATTCGCTGAAGTACAGCGGCACGCGAGGATCCACGAGAGGGGTTCCGATGGCAAAAACCCTGTAGCTTTCGTTGCCGTCAATATCCACTGAGCAGAGCGCGATGCTGTAAGTGGCTCCGGTTTCCAGGTTTTCCAGAGTGCAGTCAAAACCACTTACATCAACGTATTGGCTAAAGTCCCAAGAGTTTATTCCGTAATAGACGCGGAAGTGATCAATCTGCGGATCAGTGATTTGATCCCAGGAAATGTAGAGGGACGTGCCATCACCAGTATCCTGCACCACGGGGTTTTGAGGAGCGGCAGGCATCATGGCATAGCTCATGGCTACTGCCACAGAGGCTCGGATCACCTCCGCGGCATAATCCGGATCGATCTGATCAGTGATATCAAGATCGCTATGATAATATGGACTGAAGTCATATTCAAAATAGTAGATTACGGGGTAACCATTTACCCAAAAGGAGTGGCTATCGCTGCTGGAGCTGTTGAAATAGCCATTCACCACGTTCAGGGATGTATAGTTCTGGGTGATGGTGGTGGCGTGTTGCGTGTGTTCCAGAGCGCCTTCATAAGGCATGAGCAGGACGTTGTTGCCTCCGGAATGGTTGTTTGAGATCATGTCGTGATTCACCATCAAGCGGATACTTTGACCATTCAGATAGGCATCATTGGCATAGTGTTTGCTGCCCCAAAGGCCAAACTCCTCTGCGGCAAAGGTGACGAAACGGATGCTGCATTTGGGTTGGTAGCCCGCGTTCATCATCACTCTGGCCATCTCGATGGCAGCCACGGTACCGGAAGCATTGTCATCCGCGCCTGGAGCAAAAACGTATGGCGTGGTGTAAGTTATGGAATCGTGATGTCCACCCACGATGATGTATTCATCCGGATAGAGGCTGCCTTCGATGGTGGCCACCACGTTGTACTGCGTGGTGTTGTTCCATTGAAAGCTTTGCAAGTGCGCGTTGGCGATGCCAAAACGCTGGAATTGATCCTTGATCCAGTTTGCCACGTCCAGACGGTTGGCGGCCAGAGCGTAACGGGTTTGAAGATCCTGTAAACCCTGGATGAAGGCCATCACGCTGTCGGCGGAGACGGTGGAGAGCATCAGCTGGATGTCATCCCGGGTATCAGTGATGGCATGGAACTTAGGGGCATTGGAGCTGAGAGTGATGCCTTCTGTGGGCAGGGGAGTGAAGGAACCTTTCAGATGGGTTCTGAGGGTGAGAAGATCGGCTTCGGAAGAGATCAGCAGTTCCGAGCCCAAATCCAGCAGGATTCTGGCATAAGGCGAGATCTCGGCAGGCTTTGAGGCCGCGATTTTGCTGTAAAGATACAGGGTTTCTGTATGTTTGGGATTCGGGATTGACTGCCAGGGGGAGCTTATGCTGCCCTTATCCATGGAACCCAGGATGTATTGATCGTTGTAGTGCCGGATGCTGATGCCTTCACCGGAATAGACGCGGATAGCAGCAGAAAGCTGCGATGTGGGGATGCTCAGGTCACTTACTTTTATGTAAGCCAGGTTGCCGGCATTCATCACCGACAACAGGCCAATCAAAGTCAATATCAATAATAATCTCTTCACGGGATCCTCCATGGATTTCGATATTTATGCGGTGTGCAATTTGTATTCCGAAAGTGGAGTTTAGTTTTAGTTCTCCCGCAGATTACCGCGGATAAAAAGCGCAGATTAGCGCGGATTGTTTAGTAGGCACGCAGATCACGTGGATTTGCCTCCCTGGGAGTCGTAAGCGCTATCCCAATTTCGAAAAGCCAATCCTTTGTTATGCCCATCTCCATCTACGCATCGGAGTCCCCGGAGTTCAGCGCTTTCGACTTCCAGCAGCGGGAATGTGAAGTTTACAGGTTTTCAGGTGTCTGCGTGTGCGAAGCTATGTCTTTCCCGCAGATTTACGCGGATAAAGGGCGCAGATGAACGCGGATTGTTTATAGAACGCAGATCGGGCAGATTACGCAGATTTTTGGTTTAAGGTTTTGACGTTCTGAAGCTTTGAGCTTTTCATGTTTCGGTATAACGCAGCTCAATTCTACACCACCCATAACGCATAACAACTCTTTTTGCCCTCTTTTCTCTTGTCCTCTTTGTTGATAAATCTTTTCCTTGTAGCAAAAAAAAGGCAGTCCGAAGACTGCCTTTCGCGCTATGAGGATGGCATTATTCGAAACGCAGCACCACAAATTGAGGTGTCTGGTTGCGGTCTATCACATAGAGGCGCATAAACTTGCGTCCTTCTTTGTCCATGGTGTCTTTGGCTGAAGCCAATACGTCGCGGAATTCGCTAACGCTATTCACTTCCGTGCCGTCGATGGTGAGGATTACAAAGCCCGGTTGCAACCCGGAACGGGACGCGGGAGAATTGGGCTCAATCGCGCTTACCACCACGCCTTTATCGGAAGTAACGTTCATGCGTTTGGCGATTTGGGAATCGATACTTTCCACGCTGATGCCGGTGGCGACAGCGGTCTTGCCATTGCGATCCGAGGCTGCGGCCACGCTATCTTCCGGGAATGCTTCCAAAACTACTTTAATAGTGCGCTCTTTGTTGTCTCTCAGGATACGGATGGGAAGCTGTTCACCGATCTTGGAGGTGGCTACGGCAATGCGGAAACGGGCTACGTTGCTCACTTTTTCAGTTCCCACTTCCAGGATCACATCGCCCACCTGCAATCCGGCTTTTTCAGCAGGACTGTCTTTTTCCACTTTGGCGATCAACACGCCGCTAACTTCTTTGAGACTGAAGGCTTCCATGATATCTGAGGTGATTTCCTGTGGTAAGATTCCGATGTATGCCCGGGTAACTCTGCCACCGGCCACCAGGTCGTCAACGACGCGTTTGGCCAGATTGATGGGGATGGCAAATCCGATTCCGATATTGCCACCACTTGTGCTGGCGATGGCAGAATTGATGCCGATTACTTCGCCATCAATGTTCAGAAGAGGGCCACCGCTGTTGCCGGGATTGATGGCGGCATCGGTTTGGATGAAATCCTGATAGATGGGGGAGTTGTTGCCCAGGCTCATTCCGGAACGACTGAGAGCGGAGATCACGCCCAGGGTAACCGTGCGATCAAGGCCATCCGCGAAGGGATTGCCGATGGCGATCGCCCATTCACCGATTTCCAGTTTGGAAGAATCGCCCAGGGGAGCCACAGTCACTTTTTCTCCTTCCTTGAGGGTGATCTTGATCACGCCTACGTCGGTATTGGGATCCAGGCCTACCACTTCCGCGGTGTAAGCCATGCGATCGGCCAGGGTAACGGTGATGGTGCCATCCCGTCCGCGTTCCACCACGTGGTTATTGGTCATGATGTATGCTTCACGGGTGACTTCGTTAAATTCATAGATAAATCCGCTGCCCATCGAGGTTACCGAGCGTTGCTGCGGGGGTTGGGGAAAAAAGAAACGGAATATATCATCATCAAAAAAGGGATTTCGGCTCTGCACAGACACACGGGCTTCCACGCGGATTTGCACGACGGCCTCTCGCACATCACGCACTACTTTGACCACGGGATTTGGCTCCGTGAACATGTTGTTGCGAGCAAAGGCACAACTGCTGAGATTTGCCAGCAGCATCAACAGGACTAGGCTTTTCCAGATTTTCATAGTTCATCTCCTGATTCTTGGAAAGTATTGGTGAAGACAAAAAACCGGGGCGCTATGGCACCCTACAAACGCATACCTTCATAATATATACAGCGCGGCAAAGCGAAACAAGCAAAAAATGTGGTCTAGCGCAAAAATCTCTTGCCAAAAAACGCAATCAAGCTATCCTTGCCTTTTGCCGAAAAAGCTTTATCAATATAGAAAATGCGACTAATTCAAGGAGTGCAAAATGGAAGATAACAATAGCAGGATTCCCAGAACATTGCCGGCGCTACACATGAGCAGCATCGTGATGTTTCCCTATCTGTTGATGCCTTTGGTGGTGACGGATGAGGAATCCAAGCTGGTGGTTGATCACGCGCTTTCGAACGATAAATTGATGGCCTTCTTTTTGGACAAAGGAGAAGGTGACGCCTTGCAAGAGATTGGCACCGCGGTGACCATCCTGCGCATGCTGCGCAATCAGGATGGCAGTATCAGTCTGCTCCTGCAGGGCACTTCCCGAATCCGTTTACAACGCTATGTGCAAAAGGATCCTTTCATCATGGTGGATGTGGAAGCCATCCATGAACAGAATGTGGACGATATGGAGATTCAGGCCTATCGCACCATTGCTCTGGAATTGATGGATAAGATCTCGCAGGAAAGCAGCGTTCTGAACCGCGAGATGATCGCCGGGCTTTCAAACATCAAACAATCCGGACGAGTGGCAGACATCATTGCCGGAAACATCGACCTTCAGCTTAGCGATCGTCAGCGCATCCTGGAACTGGTGGACATCAGACAGCGCTTCAAGTTTCTCAATAACTGCCTGGCAGAGCTCATCCGGCAAATGCGCCTGGAGAACCACATCCGCAACAACATCCAGCTGGAAATGAATGAGGATCAAAGGCGATATTATCTGCGCGAGCAGTTGGATGCCATTCGCAAAGAACTGGGCGAGACGGACGAAGTAAGCAAGGAAATCTACAAATGGCAAGAACTTATCGAGAAAGCCAAGCTGCCGGATTACGTGCTGGACGTGGCCAGGGAAGAGCTGGATCGCCTTTCCGTGATGCAGCCTGCTTCCAGCGAATATGGCGTGATCCGCAACTATCTGGATTGGATCGTGAGCCTGCCCTGGAAAAAATATAGCAAAGACCGCCTGAATCTGGCCAAGATCGAACGCGTGCTCACCAAAGATCACTATGGCTTGGAAAAGCCCAAAGAAAGAGTCTTGGAGTACATAGCGGTGAAGAAACTGAAGGGGCAGCTCAAAGGCCCCATCCTCTGCTTTGTGGGCCCTCCCGGAACCGGTAAAACCTCCATCGGCAAATCTGTGGCCAGCGCTCTGAACCGCAAGTTCATCCGCATGTCTCTGGGCGGTATTCATGACGAAGCTGAGATCCGTGGACATCGCCGTACCTATATCGGGGCCATGCCGGGCAAGATCATCACCGAGATCAAGCGTCAGGGCACGGCAAACCCGGTGTTTATGCTGGATGAGATCGACAAATTGGGACGCGACTTCCGTGGCGATCCCGCTTCAGCGCTCTTGGAAGTGCTTGATCCCGAACAGAATAACAGCTTCGTGGATAACTACATCAATCTGCCCTTTGATCTCTCGGAAGTGATGTTTATCACCACGGCCAATTCTCTGGACACCATTCCCGCTCCACTCAGGGACAGGATGGAAGTGATCGAATTCAGCAGCTATCTGGAACTGGATAAGATCGCCATTGCCAAGCGCTATTTGATCCCTCGCGAGATGGAGGACAATGGCCTGGCCGATTCCCAGGTAAGCCTCCACAAAAGCGCTCTGCAGGAGCTGATCCGCTATTATGTGCGGGAAGCGGGAGTGCGCAATCTGCAACGTCGCATCGGCTCGATCTTCCGCAAGATCGCGCGGGAAGTAGCTTCCGGCAAGAGTGGCCCCTGGCAGATCAAGGACAAAGACGTGCAGACCTATCTGGGGCCGCGCAAGTATTCTCTGGAAATGGCCAATCGCAAGGCTGAGATCGGTGTGGCCACTGGTCTTGCCTGGACCAGCTATGGTGGGGAAATCCTTTTCTGCGAAAGCACTCGCATGCCCGGCAAAGGAGCGGTTACGCTCACCGGACTCCTGGGTGAAGTGATGAAGGAATCCGCCCGCATCGCGCTGAGCTATCTCAAAGCGCATCATACTCAGCTCAAGCTTGATCCCAAGGTCTTCACCCAATACGATATCCATGTCCATTTTCCGGCAGGAGCTGTGCCCAAGGACGGTCCCTCAGCCGGCATCACGCTCACCACAGCTTTGGCCTCGCTCTTTATGCAGCGTAAAGTAAAACATGATATTGCCATGACGGGAGAAGTGACCCTGCAAGGCAAAGTCTTGCCCATTGGCGGTCTCAAAGAAAAGATCCTGGCAGCACGCCGGGCCGGGATCAAGAAGATCATCGTTCCGGAAGAAAACCGGGAAAGCATCGCCGATTTTGCGGAAGAAATCATCAGCGGGTTGCAGATCCATTATGTGCGTGATGTTTCGGAAGTGCTGGATCTGGTGATCATCAAAGCCGAGAAAGATAAGAAGTAAACATCCGTGGAGCGCTACCCGAACATCAATATTCTATTGAACCTGCCTCGGGATTATATCCCGAAGGCAGAGTTCGTGTTCAGGACTTACTGCTATATCTTGCGGCTCAACCCCAAGTTCATCTATGGCAGTCATTTTGAGGCAGCGCACCTGTATTATGGCCCTCCGGGAGAGCGGGATCACCCTTTGCACATCCACTATGATCCCGAAGCGGTGGATTTCTTTGGCCGGCAAGATCTTTACCCTTTGGAACAGGTTAATTTTTGTCGCTTTGGCGCGGATTCGGTGCCATTCCTCTTTTCCAAAGGCGGAGCCATCTTTTCCTATGCTCAGGATAGCTGTATTCTGCGCAAGGATATCGTGGCTTCCGGATTCTATTTTCTCACTTGCTGGCACGAATATGTGTTCAGTGAACGTGGTCTGCCCAAAGGCCGGGTGGACTATAAAGAAAGCCTGCAATTCCGATGGGATTTCACTGAAGTGCCGGTGGTCGATATCTATTGCCGCATCTTGCTCTATGCCATGAAGGACTATTTGCCGGAGTTCATCCGGGATATCTCCTGGCGGGATGATCGCCGCTTTGCCGTGAGTCTGTCCCACGACATCGATTATTGGGATTTTTGGGACGAAGACACGCTGAAGAACACCTTTTTGTATAACAAGCGCAGCTTTACCCAACGCCCACTAAATGCTGCCTACAAGATCCTCGGGCACTATTGGCACAAGCGAGTCCGCAAAGGGCACAAAGGTGTGATCGAAAACCTGCTGCGCAGTGAGCTGGAGCTGAGCATCAGTTCCACCTGGTTCATTCTGGCGCGCACGGATTTCCCGGACAGACGCCAAAACTATATCGACGATGTCGTTGCGCGCACACAGCTTACAGGGCTTTTTGCTCAGCAGGACGTGGGCTTGCACGGTTCTCCAGATTCGGCCTTCAACCTTTCCGTTCTGAACAAGGAACTGGACAATCTGCGAGGCTTGGGTTTCAATCCCACCGGATTTCGCACCCACTATCTGCACTTTGATTATCAGAAGAGTTTCAGTGTGCTGGAAGCAGCGGGAATCAAATATGACAGCACCCTGGGTTATTGGGAAAACATCGGTTTCCGGGCCGGTATCTCCTTCCCCTTTTATCCCTTTAACATCAAAGAAAACCGCCCCTTCCGGGTGCTGGAGATTCCTTTGATCGTGATGGATACCACCCTGCATTCAGCCAAAGCGATGAATCTCAGCAGTTTATCGGGAGCTCGCACCCTGAATCGCTTGATCGAGATGGCAGCCACCTATCAATCGCACATCTCGCTATTGTGGCACAACACCACTTTTGATCCTGTGGACTACCCCGGCTGGGGAAAGCTGTATTGGAAGACAATCAAACGCGCGCTAAACAAACAAGCTTGGGTTACCTCTCTGAACGATATCTACGAAGAGTGGGTAAACCTAAGCTATTAAAGGAGCTTGCATGAAATCTTTGCTGTGGAAAATCTGGTTCATGGGCTTTATGCTTCTGTGCATGATAGCCTTCATCTTTTTGATCGTAGCCAAAGTCCTGCTGCCCAAGAAGCTATATCGCAAAGTGGTATACATCTGCGTGCGTTTTTGGGGAAGGACGACCCTGCTCTCCACCGGCTCCAAAGTGGAGGTCAGCGGCCAGGAAAACCTTCCTCCCCAAAACGATATCTGCTTTATCAGCAATCATCAGGGCATGTTTGATATCCCTCTGGTATTGGGCTTTATCGATAGACCCAGCGGCTTCATCGCCAAACAGGAACTCTTCAAAATCCCCGTTCTATCCTGGTGGATGCGTGAGATTCCCTGTGTGTTCATCGATCGCGCTTCTGCCCGGGCCGCGATGGAATCCTTCAAAACAAGCGCGGAAGTGATCAAAGATGGCCATCCCATGGTGATCTTTCCGGAGGGAACCCGAAGCCGTGGTGACAAGGTTGGGCCCTTTCATCTGGGCAGTTTCAAGCTTCCGGTAATGGCTGAAGCCGCCATCGTACCCCTGGTGATCAAGGATACCTGGCGCGTACACGAGATCGATAAAGGCATCAACCCCACTCCCATCAAACTCAGGATCCTGCCGCCTATCTATCCCCATGATGCGCTGTATCAGGATAAGCACCGGTTATCTGACCATTTGCATGAACTCATCAGTAACAACCTGACGGAGATGTAATTGAGATACTTACTCATCATTATCCTGCCCTTTGCAATGACTTACGCCAGTGCTCAAGCTCCTGCCAGCTGGGGTGCCAAACTGGGTATGAATCTCTCGCAACACTATGGCACCAAAGGCGATGAGGGAGATTATCAAGTCAAAACCGGGCTTCGTCCCGGCTTCATCGGTGGACTGTATGTGGATTTTGCCGCCAATGACAATCTCAGTTTGGGCTTCGAAGCTCTGTACGCCATGAAGGGCTCCCGGGAACAGATCACCATCAGCAAGATGGAGCTGGATGGCGTGATGGAAGAGTTGGAACGTCCGGCTGTGATGGACGTTAAATACTATATGGATTATCTGGAAATCCCTGTGCTGCTCAAGCTCAAAACCTTGAAAATCAAGAATATGGAGATGGTCGCCATCGCCGGCACCGCCATGGGCTTGAAGCTGAAGGGTTATCACGAACTGGAAGGCAGGGTCTATTTTCCCGATGGCGATGGCGAATACTCCGAGATCCCGATCTGGGAGGAGAGCCGCCTCAGTGACGTCAATATGCTTGATTTCAGCTTTGTCTATGGCGGCGCGCTGAATCTCATGGCCAGCTATCCCTTAAGTTTCGAATATCGCTTCACCCTGGGTTGGGACTATCTCTATCTTCCCACCTATCAATTCTTTGAACCGGTTGCCTTGCGCAATCAAGCCTGGTCTGTGCTGCTGAGCACCACCTTTTAGGAGCCATTATGAAACTAAGCCTATCTTTGATCCTGATCATCCTGAGTATCAATCTCTTTGCCCTGCGGGATTTCGAACAAGTCTGGATCTTCGATGATCCCGATACCACCAGCTTCATTGTGTACTCAGCTGAGCCGGTGCAATACCATTATCACGCCATGGTCAACGGCACTCCGCATGTTCAGAATTTGGAAGCCGAAGAATGGCTCTATGGCTGGCAAAAAGGAAGCCTGGAAGTCCCCGGATATGTGGGCTTTTCCAAGCTTTTCCCCCAGCCCCTGGTAAGCCCTGTCTATAGCGCAATGCAGCCCCAGATCTATGCCACCACGCAGCTGGAAACAGACCCTCTGAACGATCATCTGTATAACAACACGATGCTGGATATCATGGACTACCGCATGGTCTATACTGCTGAAAAGCTCTATTTTGCCATCAAAACCGCAAATCCCAGCTATGCCACCTCCTCCGGCTTCACCTATTTTGCCTATATGCCGGTGATCGTGGATCCCATCTCTGATCCGGAAGATAACCCCATTGTCTATGGCCTGATGTACACTGTGAGCATGGCTCCGGTGATCAGTCCCGGTCTGTATAAGATCACTGGGAGCGGATTCAATGGACTCAACCGTCTGGGCGACATCGAGCATAGCATAGAGGACGGCTATCTGATTCTTTCCTGCAATATTGCCGATCTCACTGCCGATCCGGACTTTAGCTCCTGGTATGATCCGGATTATCCGCTCTTTACCACCACGGCTACCACTTCCCGCATCACCCTGGTCAATGGCATCCAACAGGCGGATATGACTGATGGCGTGAAGGTTTTGCTCAAACCTCACTATGTGGAAGTGGTAAATGATGGTAGCCCGATTTTGTCGAACCCGGGGATTATGCTTGATGGCGCAAACGTCGTGGCCAATGTGGATTACTATGATGCTGATGCAAATGTTCCCAACTACGCTTCAGTCTTGGTGGATGGAATCTATGCAAATCAGCTGTATCCCCAAAGTGCCGGGGATCTTGATTTTAACTCCACTGTCACTTATGCCTCAGTCCCGCTTGATCTGCCCGAAGATTGGCAAAATCTTGTGTTCACTTTTTCCGATGGAGTTGCCAATGTGCAGCTCACTTACGATAACCCCGCTTCTTTCATAGCTAACGCCACTGCTATCCCGATGCCCGAACTTCGGATCTACCCAAATCCCGCGTCCGGCACCCTGTATCTGAAGTCAGACATGGCTATACACAATCCGGTATTTATCTACAATCTCAAAGGGCAAAGAATGGGGGAGATAGATCTCAGCAGCAAAGAAGCCGAGAGCGATATCAGTAAACTGAGCTCCGGTATCTACCTCCTCAAAGCTAAAGGCTTGAATAGCAGGAAGTTTTTGAAGATGTGAGCAAGCAGCTCCCCTTGGACTTCGTAGCGTAGCGAAGGAGTCCAAGCAGCAAGATCGCCTTCCACCCTTGGACTTCTATCCGAAGGATTGGAGTTCAAGCAGCGGGATCGCCTTTCCCCCTTGGACTTCGTAGCGAAGCGCAGGAGTTCAAGCAGCAAGATCGCCTTCACTTTTCGTCCTCCAGTCTCGCTGTTTGAAGTCATTGCCGCCCGAAGATCGAGGGCTTATCTGAACAAACCGGTAGCGTTGAAACTCACCGGCATGCCTGACTTGATTAAGCGACAATAACTCCAAAATGTCCTCCCTCGGAGTCGTAAGCGCCATCCCAATTACGCGAAGCCAAACCAATCACGCGCGCCTCCCAAACCAACAGCGGAGATGAAAATGACAGGCGCTTTCGACTTCGAGCAGCAAGATCGCCTTCACTTTTCCCTCCCCCAGTCCCGCTGTTTGAAGTCATTGCCGCCCGGAGATCGAGGGCTTATCCGTACTGACCGGTAGCGTAAAACTCACCGGCATGCCTGACTTGATTAAGCGACAATAACTCCAAAATGTCCTCCCTCGGAGTCGTAAGCGCCATCCCAATTACGCGAAGCCAAACCAA
>Ga0334884_1001061_pt1 | contig 44079 bp, 30 predicted proteins | sample GraSluR1_MG_7_FD_207215 | JGI IMG/M metagenome (GOLD analysis project Ga0334884, IMG submission 207215) | Sludge microbial communities from methane-producing bioreactor in Wageningen University, Netherlands - Granular Sludge_12_05 R1 | ecosystem: Engineered > Bioreactor > Anaerobic >... | reverse complement strand
CTGCCCCTGAGTACACGTGCTGCTTCACGTTTTTCCTGTATGCTCAAGTTTTCGGGTAAAATGGTATCAGGCAACAGCCAGGCATTGGTTGCTGCATCAAAATATTCCTGTTTGTACAAATCCGAAACAGCATTGGCATTCTTGTAAAACCCCGTGTGGAACCATGTTTTGGTGTACATCGGGTACGTGTCGCCCTCCTGTAAATTTGGTTGGCTGAGCGGAGTCGAAGCCAACGTTCCATAGTCTTCCGTATCCCATTGTTCGACCATTCCAAAGCCACGAAACTCTCTTTCGTAACCGTCAAAATATCCATGATGATAGGCATAGCGGCTAACATACTTGCTCTTTGTCGGCTCATCGTAAATTTCTATTCTTTCAACTACATGTACCGGAAATCCCAATTTTGTAATCCATGGTTTTCCTGCCCGTTTGTCCTGCAAATAAAACTTAGTGGATGGGGTGTAAAACAGATTTCGCTTTGCACCCATGTTGTTGTTGATTTCGCTCAACAAAAAGGGCTTTTTACCTCCTGTAAGTTCTATGTATTTAATCCTGTCGGGTTTGCCGGGCAATGGCGTTGACCATACCAATGCAGAGGTGCCGTTGCCTTCAATATCGAACACGCTCACGTTGGTAAGCGCTCCCATCTTCGGGAAAGTAGGTATAAGTATTGCTTCGCTCCATGAATTACCCGAAAGGTTTTTCCAGTAATTTGTTTCTTTTACTCCGAGATAAATAATATCGGTGGTGCCGCTACCGTCAACATCTGCCAAACGAATCCGCGATGGGTCTAATAGGTCGGAATGGTCGAAACGAGGGGCTTTACGCATCTGTACTTTTTTGCCAAAACGTCCGTAACCGAGATTGGGCCAATAGCAGATGCTGCCGTTCTTTATTCGCACAATATCAGTAAGTCCGTCGCCACACATGTCGGCAAGAAAAATTGTTTGCTGTTGTTCCGAAAAGATTACCCGAGGTCCTTTTTCTTCGTCTATGGCTTTGCTTATGCGTTGTAGGTTGCCATAGCCTTCTTTGTGTTTTGAGTATGACACCAGAAAACAGTTCTCTTCGCTCATCAGCAGGTCGGGGTAGCCATCACCGTTCAGGTCGAGCATCTTTAGGTTGGGGTCGTTAAAATCAATGTTCGGCATTTGTTTGAACGGCACAAACGGAGAGAGCTTGCCTGATTCATCAAACGAATGAAAGCCTTTGATACTCCCAACCATAACTTGTATCTCGTTCAGCCCGTCGCCGTCAATGTCGGTAAGTTGTGCTGCTTGAGGGTTTCCCACAGCAAGGCTGGGCAGTTCCTTTAAGATAAAGGCTTTGCCAAGGTCTATTTCATCGCTTGCCTCACTATTGAACCACCGGCGATTGCCCATATTAGGTTTGTAGTACCAGGCTTTTGTGCTTTTTATCAATACTCCGCTTATGCCTTCGCCCCAGAGGTCGGCAAACGACACTTCGTCGCCCAGTCCGGCTGGCATGTTTTCTAAATCCTTGCTATCTAAGGTTTTCGAGCGGGCAGGAAGTTCAGGTTGCGAATAGCTGAATTCAATGGCAGGGAGGCTTGTAGGCGTTTCGGCGGCATCGTAGCCGGTAAGTACGGCGCTTGTCAGCAGGTTCAGGCCGCTGGCGTCGTCATACGTCAGCGAAAGTTGTTTCACTTTCTGCTGCAGTGTGCCTATGTTGTGGTGCATCTCTATTTTACTGCACAGCCTTGTATTACGCACTTCAAAGCCTGGTTTAAATACAGAAAAAGCGTCATTCCGGTTGGTGTCGTAAACAAACACCAGCGAAAAATAAAAATTGCCGGCGTAGGTCGCTTCAACGTCGGTTACGGAAGTATCGTTGCCATATTCTACCATGGATAGGTAAGAGCTTGCACAATCGGGGCTTCCGTCGTTGGCATAAGAATATTTGGCAAAATTGCCGAGGCTGTCCATTGTATATTCCAGCTTCCAACTGAAAATGCGCTTAGGATTCTCGGGATCTGCAATGCATGCCAATGCCGAATAGCCGTAAAGGCTAACGACATTGTCTTTGCTTGTTACACGCCAATAGACATAGCCGTCGGATTTTGTGATGCATTCGATTTTTGCATTCAGCCCTTCGGTTCTTGGTATGTATTGCCGGATTTTATTTCCGCCGACAAGGGTATCAATAATTTCACCCCCTGCGTCACAAACCGGCACTAAGTCTTCGGCGCCCGACAGGATGAAGGTGTCGGAATTTTCCTTGTCGTGATATTGCGATAGTTCTTTGTCGGTTTTTCGGGTAATCTCAGGTAAGCCCACATTCCAGCCCAACCCAAACTCGCTGTTTCCTGCACCCGAACTGTATGAAAGAACCAACTGCGGTGTGAATCCCGAACGCCCCTGTGTCAGCGGCAGGGGAATGCTTACCGAACCGGAGCCGTTCACAGGGTTTACTTCGGCTTTTTCGCCAATACCGCGTAAGGCGCCGCCGCCCTTGGGCAGTTCTATGCCGCCGGGGGAGTGGAGGGAGTTCTTTAGGGCTGCAGTGTAGGAAACCTGGGAGTTGTTTTGCTCATTGTTCCTGTTTGCAGTACCCAGGCCCGCACTTTGCGGCTGATTTACATTTTTATTATTTCCCGATTGCTTCTCGGTATTTTTATCCTGTTTTTTCATTATTTACCGACTAAAAAGTTAGAATTACCAAAGCTTATCAGAGTTTTGTAAAACCACACCTGTTAAGATTTATTTAGCAGGTGTGGTGAGGTCAAAGTGTTATTATTCTTCCAGCGGATCAATAAAATACTTTATAAGCATATAAATATCACCATCCCCGGAGAAACTACCGGAATCATACGACAAGTCAAGTGAAATCCCTGTATCGGTAAGCGTTTCACCATTGGTAAAGGTCCACTTCGAGTTTGAGAACTCTGGAAGACTGCTTCCCAGGTCATTCGGAAAATCATTATTTGAAATCAATTCTACTTCTTTTATCTTTATTTCTCTTGAATTTACTAAAGTATGAGTTCTTTTAACATAGTCCGTAACTAAAAACGGTATGTGTTTTTTCTCAATTTTAAAAGTACACGACGTATTATTTAGCAACTCATAAAGTTCATCAGCGAATTCAGACTTAAGGCTATGAGCTATCATAAGAACTGCTTCTGAATCAACCAGTTCATCCATTAGTGCATTCAGAGCCGATACAATGTTTCCTTCAGCAGCGCTTTTTAGTGTGCCGCCTGCATCTCTTGCCGTAAATTTTATGTGCAGTATCACGTCCGAAATGCTTTCGTAGTCGAATTTGCGGATGGCAGTGGGCAGTTCAAGGCTCCAGCTTCCGATGGCGCCGGCACCTTCGAATGGCAGGTAGCGTTCGTCCCTGAAATTGAACTCGAACATCCCGGTATCGTTATTGCCGGTGCTGGTAGCAATCGACTGTATGCCGACCAGGTTTTGTACAAAACGTGAATCTTCGATACCGGTATAGGCATATCCGCTGCTAAGGCTTGTTAATTTACGGAAACGGTTGCTTGTTAGGCTGAGCTTACAACTTACCCCGTTATAAGGGCCTGTAACCGCCGGAATGCTTACGCTTACGGCCTTGATGCGGCGCATGTAATGTCCCAGATGGTCGATGTCGTAGATCATTTCGGGAATATCGAAGGTACATGAACCATTGGTTTGTAAGTTGATAAGCGCCTGTGGGTCAATCATGCTGAGCGGAATATCTTTGGAGAGTTCCATTTCGCGTGCGTTCGATTCGATGTAATCCATTTCAAGGCGGCGCAGGTCGTTGTAGAGCAGTTCGCCGGCCATCAGGCCTTCGTAAAGGTTGTCCCAGTAGGCGGAAGTGATAAAACTGCTGTAGCCGTCTTTCTGCCTTTCGAAAACATAAGCCTTTTCGGCGGCAAGCGCCAGTTTGTGCGCCATCTGGAACGCCGACTGGTAGAGTTTCGACACTTCGCCCTTCATCCAGTTGTACAATTCTTTGTTGGTGAATTTGTCCTTTAGGAACTGGTATTCTTCTTTTTTCTGGTCAATCTGTAACAGGTGATTTTCGAGCTCCTTCTGGGCCATGGCAAGGCGGACATTGGCGGCAGCCATTTGCTTATCGAGTTGAAGCAATTCGCCCGATGCCTGCGTTGCCTGAAAATCCCAGTCGTCCTTCCTTTGCTTATACGAACCCAAAGTATTGATAACCCCCGAATTGAATTGTATTAGTGATGAGTTTACATCAATGCTTGACGCTATCCCCATCAATGCACCTGAAATGTTTTTGCCACCATATTCTGCTGCTGCTGCAACTCCTACATGGGCCTGTGGGATTGCTTCTGCCACAGCGGCGGCAGATCTTAAGCTCGAACTGATGGAAGACAGTATGGCCAATTTGCCACTTAAAGCCATTGCAATGATCTCGTAATTGTTCATAAACGATTTACTTGCATAATACGTTTGGCGTGCAGTAAGGTTATCTTTTGATTTTTCGATAGAAGCAATGTTTTCATTTGCTTCCTCAATTGATTTGTTTCTTATCTGGGTCATTGCATTCAGCATGATCTGTTCCTGCGACGAGCGGAGCATGGCCATGCTTTCGGCATCGCGTTTTTCGAGCACCGACAGCAAAGTGTTGCCCAGCGCCTTTACATCGTTGGTAAACTCGACGGCTTTTTGCAGCATGTAATTGAACCGGTACAAAGGCATTGGGGCCGAAAGCGTGCTCAGGGCCGAGCTGAGGTCGGCGCCGGCAGCCATTGCGGCAACCACGGAACCCGGGTCAATGGGAGGTGCGGTTACGGGTAGTTCGCGCACAACGCCCTGTATGTTCATGCTGTTTCGGATCTTGAACAGGCGGTCGGCTACAACATCCCAGTAGCCTTCTAATTTACTGTTGTGGGGAACACCGAAATAAGACACTTTGTAGCTGGTTGCACCGAAGCTGGCGGTTTGTTCTGTTGAAACCTGGTTTAGGTTGGCAACTACCGTCAGTATCCCGCTGATAGTCTCCATTGAATTGGAAAGCGCATCCAGCCCATTATCTGCAGCAAGATCGTTGTATGTCTGAGCATTCGGCAGCGTACCTTCGAGTTTCTGGGGCTTGATGCCGAGAATATCGGCGGCGAGAATATACAGCAACACAGCCTGGTTGATGTCTTCGGCCGTGTCTTTGGTAAACAGCATATCGCCCCACGACAACAGGTTCTCGATGTATTTGGTAATCACGTATTTCATGTATGCCACCGGCCTCGTTTGGGCAACGAGATGAGGGTTGAAGGGATTATCTTCCCATTTTCCTATAAATGCTGATAAGGTTGAATTTTTATTTAAATCATTAACGAAGTCTGAAACATTTTCAGGGGTGTTTAGTTGACCGCTTTCACCGAATTGCTCACTGAATGCTTTGATCCTCCAGTATTTTTTTGGAGCCGATTCGTTACCGCCGATAGTAGGATTAAAAATGAAATGGTACCATTTCTGGGCTTCCTCAAATTTCATATTGGCCGATAGATTGTTGGCTATCAGCATCGGGATATGGTAGAACAGTTCCCAGTTATACAATGTATAGGGGTCGGTGATGTTGTTATTATTATTTGAAAATGTCAACTCGCATTTCAATTTATTGCCGGTAATATTAGTAACATTCGGTATTCTTGAATTATCAACACCATAATACCCGCCAAATGTATCCTCATTGATTTTTAAAACTTCAGAACCATTATTTCTTAACTCATTACCGAATAAACCTTTCTCCAGGCCATAAAGGTCAAATTTTTCTTTAATCTTGCTGAAATACGTATGGTATGTCTGAATGACCTCATAGGTTAACGAATCACCATCGTTTAAATATACGTGCGATTGGGCATTTGATAATGTTAGCTTTGGAATGGCAATAAAACCAATATTGTTTTTCTTGTCAGTAAGTACTATCGGTTTGAACCATTCATAATAATTGCCAAGAATGCGACCATCCCATTCAGGATAATGAAGATTATCATAACCAATAACTATGCTTTCCAGATTTGTGAATAAAGGTATTTGTGGTAATGGACCTATTGGGTCAGAATTAATAATTTGACTTCTTGCAAAAAGTAAATTAAAAGTATAATTAACATCTGGGAAAATTCTATTATTAATAATATTCAAATTTACATAAGGAAACATGAACCGTATAAAAAATGGATTTAAATTACCCCAGTAGTATTTTGAATCATAATCATGAATATTGTTAGGCACAATTGGATTAAAAGGCTCTGTAGGTTGATAATATTCAAATCGTATAGAAATTCCGTTAAAAATAAAATTACCCCTGGAATAAACATGACACTCGGTTTTTAAGGTAAACCCAAGATTAATTTCAATCTGCGAATCATTATTTGATTTAACATTAACGCTTATATTTTGAGTTTTTGCGTAGAAACTAACAGGTTCCACATACACGTCTTCGCTCATTACCGCCTTAGTCCATTTACCGTTTTTTAGCATCGACCAGTAAAGTCTAATAGCAGTGAACTCCTTCACATAGTTTTCGCTATTAATTATGTTTGTGAAGTACCATGCGATATTTGCTTTGGAATTTTCTGGGATTTTATTGGTTACATACACCTCGGGCCAAAACATATAAAGGTTGTTGTTCCAATACACAAGGCGTACCATGTCGGCTTTTATTCCGTTGGTCACTTCTTCCCAGGGAGACCAGCTTGAGGGATACTCAAGTTTTCGGTAAAAATATTTGTATGGAGCGCCCTGTGTCCTTCCCAGCAGGTGTATCTTTTGCGAACTATAGTCGTTAGCTGTCGTAAACACCCTGTGGGCAGCCAGTATTTCGAGGTTCGAGACCTCTTCCAGTTTTTCGAGGTATTCGTGGTATGCTTCCAGCACGGTGGTGTCGTCAATGTCGTTTTGCAGCAGCTTTTCTTCCAATTCTTTGTAGAACGGGCTTTTGTCGAAGCGCAGGTCGGGGTCGAGCCAGTTTTCGGGGAAAAACAATATTTTGCGGTTGGCTTCCCAAACCCGGTAGTTTTTGCGCCATACCAGTTCGGCTTTTTCGTCATCGTTAAAACCCAGGTTGCCTTCAAATCCCATTAGTACCCGTTGTATGAACAACTGTACCGATAAAATCGCCTGGGCAATGCGGGTAGTCTTTACGGCAGTAGTAACCTCGGTATCGATCAGAAAATGGTAATACAGATCGTTGGTATAGGCATAGTCAGGGGACTTCATAATTAGATAGTCGCGCAACGCATCGCGTTGTTTTTCCCTGAGGGGGTTGCGCAGCGAAGCAGCAATGGCGAGCCACTCGTCCTCCGAATACTTGTTCTTCACAAGTTGCCTGATCATTTCGCTTTCTTCAAAACCAATCGCTGTATCGGTCTTGTTCAGGTCAATTACCGTTTGTGCCTTGGCTCCCAGGTGCCTGATAATATGCCGGCACTGCAGCAGGGCATTAAACCAGTTGATGTACAGATCATCGGGCAACACAGCCGTAAGTGTATCCAGATCGTCTGTTTTGCAGCCTGTAATATCGCTTATAAAGCCTTTGGCATCAGCCGATAACGAAGCCACATCGGGATTGTCGGTGAAAAATGTAAATATATCCGTCTCATCTGCAAAGTAAGTATGAGATAAGCCGATTGCGGTGCTGAAATTAAGATAATGCTGCAGATCGGTGTTTGGATCGTCGGATATATTAAAAATATTAAGAATGTTAAAATAATTGTCAGCCTCCTCTGTAATGGTCCATATTTTATCGAGCATAGTGCAACTGATCTTAAATTTATTGATGATCAGGCTCGATTTATAAATAAGTTTGTACAGTCGCGAAAGTTGTGGGTAAACCACAGACGTTGAGAAGCTCGGATTATTAAAGAACAGTTTGTTGCAAAAACTGTCGATAGCTGGGGAATCCAGCGATGCCCCTGTATAGTCAAACAATAATTTAACAACTGCCTCTTCATCGCACGAAAACCTTTGGGAAAAGAAAGAAACGATGCTGTCAACCCTCGATTCCTGTTTAAGATAATCCAGAACAAAATCAACCCTGAGGCAGGCGTTTACAATATAGTCGTCTGATTCAGTATCCCACAGGCAATTCAGGGCTTCTGTCCTCGGAATAAAAGAACTGAAATGATCTTCGATGATTTCTTTACGTGCTTCGGCGCTGATATCGTTGTTTTGCGGTTCGGCAATAATTTTGATTGAGTCATCCATATATTCATGGGCGATATACAGTTGCATCAGATCTTTGAGTTCAACAATTTTTGACTCCAGAACGCCCAACTCCATTGTTGAAACATAATTTGCATATCGCGTATCAATATCCGTAGAGTAATCTTCTGCTTGCTCATTAGTCAGAAATCCTGTTTCGGCGGGAAATGCACCCGGATTATGGGCGATAAAATAACTAACGGTCAACGATTCGGCGAAACCGATACTAATGCCGGCGCTTGCCGAGTTTGTAAGCGTGGTTTGTTTGTTTGTTGCCGAATATTTATACCCCGATAAGCCTGACCTTATATTTGTATTTATCCCTTCGCCCGAATGCGAGGTGCCGGACGTTTGAGTATAGGGTATGGATTCAGGTTCAATATTAATATCAATTATGATATCCTGAACGGAAACCGCCGTGTGGTTTAAATCGAACCTTTCGTCAAATTTAACGGAAAGCGGTTCCATTTCAATGATTTGTAAAAGAATGTTGGTTTTTATCTTTAAAAAGTTGTTTTTCAGGATGGCTCTTGTAATTTTCCTTTTAGGCGATGATGTAAGATCCTGCTCAATTCCCAGTCCGACTAAAACAGCACGCAGCTTTTTGGCAGAATCGGCCTTGTTGCTAATAAAATAATTTAACAGGCTTACTTCATTAGATTGCTCGTCTGTGTACAGTTCGCTGAAATTGTTGAACAGATCAATATGGTCCGAAATGAAATCGGTTGCAGCGGATACATTTTCCTGGACAATTTCATCGAAAACATAATCGAGGGCCTGTTCAATACATTCATCAAAATAAACAGCACAGCTTGTCAATACATGCTTTCTGTAAATTTTTTTATCCACCGGCTTGATAATTTCTCTTAATTCGCTCAAGCCTGCTGAAATGTCTTTTTCAGCTTTATATACTGTGTTGCCCTCAATATTTGAGTCTTGTAAAATATATGCCAGATCGGAAATTGAAAACCCGTACGATTTTATTCGCTCTACATGAGTGATGAAATTGTAAAAATCGGCAACCGGGTAGCCGCCGTTGTCAACCAACCCGCTTATTTCTTTCAGGAAATAAAACTCCTCAACGCTTATGCTAAGCGAACGGCAAATATAGGCAATACGGATAATTAGTGATAATTGTTCCAGGTCAGGCTGAGCGTTAAGAGCATATCCCTGCTTGGATACAATCGTATTATATTGTTGTTCGGTGATTTTTATTCCTGATATAAACGGCAATATGGTTTGCAGTTGCCCGAAAACAAAATCGTTGTTCAATGGTGTATCTCCCTGTATCAGTGCTTCAAACAAACTTCTTAACGGGTAGTTTTCCGATTTTTTCAGGAAAATAAACTCATACAGGTTTACGTAGCCGGAATAGGTTTTACCGGTAATAAAATCGCCGAAGAGTAATAAGGTCTCTTCGAGTTTCAGGTTAAATTTCGATTTTACCTTAAAAAAGTACGCGATTCTAAGAATATCCGTCTGGTTAAGGGTGCTACAATCTAAGTAATTCAGTATCAGGTCCAGTTGATATACTTCAAGCCCCAGCTTGCGCCGCAAACGCTCGAAGCGGTGCAGACGGTCGTAGAATGCATTACCCGGCGACGGTTGCGGAATGGGATCGAATTCGCTCTGGGGATCTGTGGCTGTATCCTCATTCATAATGTAGGTCGAATCGAGCGTGCCCGGCTTTATAACGTTATTAGAAACATGCTCCGGGATATCTTCTGCGAGCAGTCCCGGGATAGTGTAAAGAAAATACCGGTGCCCATAAAAATTCGCAGGATTGATAAAGTACGATTCAAGTAATTGCTGAAAATTTTCATACGACAAACGCGTTAGTTCCATCAGCCCTTTTACATTTCCGGTTCCTTCGTCTTCACTGATGCCGGGATAAAATAGATTTAAATCTTCCGGATCGCTTAACGGATTTGTGATATACCCCGTGCTTTCGTTAACTTCGTTTAATGTCAGTCCCAATGATTCAAACAGGTTTTCGTTTGTTTTGGGAGAATCTTCTGTTATAGTTTGGGGCGAAAAACAACCGATGATTTCTTCGCGGCTCAATCCCAGGGTCTTCAGGTACAGTCGGAATTCTTCGAGTGGCAGGTTGAACGGTAGCGACCAGGGGGCAATGGCATTTTTAAGATAGTTATAGGCATCTTTGGTAAGAGCCTGGTTTTCGGGATAAGCTGCAAGCTCCTCAGTTTTCCAGGTAGTTTGAAATTCCTTCATATCTATTTCACCGCCGCCGTTTAATGAAATTACATCCCTCTCCAGGATTTCGTTGACTAAGTCGATCTGAGGTAAAACATTATTGGAATTCGAACAGTTCAGTAAGATGTACTGCAAATCAGGCCTTCGTGTCAAAAGTGCGTCCAATTTGGTTGGGTTACACGTCTTTAAAAAATGAAGTAAATCCGTCAGATAGGCAGCCTGGCTGAAAATGGTCCTGCAGGCGGGGTACTCGAAATAATCCTGCGAACCGAACAGTTCGTACAAACTGGGTAGCCCACCTGAAGTATCCGTTGAATCAAATGAATATTGTGGTGTAACAGGAGTGCCTGTCTGATTGTATCCCGCTCCAATTCTGATTGCTTCAAGGGTTGCCGCATTGGAAACAAAACTTGCAAGGGCATACGTGCGTTCAAGATCAACTTCGCTAACTTCGTTCCCTTCGGGCAACGAGTCGAGCATTTGTTGCACAAAGCCTGTCTTCGTTTTAGATGCAATATTGCTGGCTGAAGTAAAATTATTTGACATCATGGCTTCGGCGAGCACCGATTTATTCGGTTCGGGGGTCAACTGGAATATTTGTTCAGCCGCCAGTAAATCTTTTCTCAGTTGCAGCTTATCTTCATCACTCATCTCGCCTAAATTCAGATTCGGATCAGCCATTGTTGCCCAGGCATGATTTACTCCAAACTGAAAATCCGGGTTTAATGACAAAAGAGTCGGTATATTAGTGGTAGCAAACAGGGTGGCGCCGGTTTTACGAATTTCATGTTTTAAGAACTGTGACGGATACTCCTTTTCCAATTGTTTAACCATATACTTTGCGTAAGAAGTTGCATCCTCTATTCCTTCTGGGAGAGTAATCAGCGGATCGGGTTTGCCTTCTCCGTCAAGATGATTGAGCAATTCGGTTATTTTTGTTTCAAAACCCGACTGCCCGGCAATAATATCATCAATACTTGTCCAGTTTAAATTTACATCACTGAGAATAGCTTCCGATAGATCTATATTGTTTATAGAAACCTGGGCAACCGTATCGTAAACAACGGTTTTATTGTATTGTTGTTCTGTAATTACCCCTTTGTTGTAGAGAAATTTGTTTAATGGATATCCTTCGCTTTGCGATAATTCATCGTTTTTCCATATTATCATTGACTCTACGATTGCAGTTTTTTGTGAGGCCTCGGTTACACCCGTAAGACTAAATTTGGTGCTTACTTCCGGTTCATCTATGTATGCAGATATTAAGGAATTCCGCAGATTCGTAATTTCATTTTCAATGGTATTTTCGTCAATTTCAATAAAGTTGATGATGTTCCGTTCGTTTGCTGCATTTACCTCTTCAATTAGTTTTTCAGCTTTTGTAAATAAAATATCTTTATAGGTGCGTGTAAGATTGTTATTTAATAGAGCATAGGCTATTTCTTCGTTACAGTTATATTTTGCAGTTAATAATTTTGTTTGAATAATGTGTTTTGCTTCATCTTGGGTTGTTTTAAGTTTTTTACTTACGTATTCAGTTCTGGTCGAAGCAATTTCAAGATCTTTAATAGTAAGTTCGTTAAATTCGCTTACCGAACTAACTAATTCCTGCTTAATAGTAAAATCTGGTTTTTCAATAAAACTCTCATCAGTAATTTTTATTTCAATGTATAAATCGGTTCTAACGTTATAATATACCTCAGAATATACATCATCCCTTTTACCCCCTAGTGGGTTCTCTAGCCATATTTGAATGTCGAATGAAGAATTATCTGCAAATGCAGGATATTTTTTCGGGTCTATAACTTTTAACAATACACTTGTCAAAGCCTTAAACTCAAAATAGAAAACGCCATCAGCATTAGTCATTGTCTGCCCTAATTCTGTGGTTCCAGTTAAAGCATGCTGAATAATATTTATTGAAGTTTCTTTAGCAATTGCGCCCTTGGGTAGTTTAACGATTCCAGACAATAATATGTGAAAAGTTAATTCAAAAAACTCAATGTCATATACTGGCACAAGTAAGTCATTTACATTTTCAGGAGAAGTCCTTATACTAAGGTCTGCATACTTTAATTCAATAAAATGAGTTGTATTGGAAAGCAAGTCCTTTGTGTTGAAATTAATTTCATAAGTAAAGTCCTGATAGACTTTAGCGGATTCAATTTTTGCATATTTCAAAATTCCGATTTTTTCCTCTTCATTTTCTTTTTTTATGCCACTTAAGTAATCATAATAACAAAGACTTAATTGCAAGTGTTCAGGATAAACGAATCCAGTTTCTTTGAAAGTGATGGTTCCTGTAATTTGTGCCATGGTTGAAAATATTAAATTAGTATTTCAAAACAAAATCTTTGTATTCTCTAAAAGAAAGAATGCTATTATAACTTCATATTTAATAAATTATTATATCAAAAATATGTGAAAAATATTATCAATTTAAAAAAGTTTTGAACAATTATTAATCATTATGAACATAACCATTTCATTTACAATAGACTGATTTACAATAAATTTTAGAAAACAATCTTTATGTTAAATTAAAGAATTAAAGTAATGTCATATTGCCTGTCTCTCAAGCGTTTTTTTACCCAGTTCACTTTCAAAATGTATTGGTCTGCGCTGCTGAGTCCGGTCGGTATGTGTCTGCAAAGCTGGGAAACCGAACTGCCCCTCACAACATAGGATAAATAGATATTCCTAAGTGTTCAGCTTGCTGCGGAAGACTTTGTCGTGATTTCATTCTTCGTGTGTGTTTTGTTTCGGCCGAACACTAAGGACTATCTCTGTTGCTGAGGGTCAGTTGCGGCTTCCCTGATCGCAGCAGAACATACTCGACGAACTCATCAGATGCATTATGGAACATTTTGAAAAAATACAGCTATGTGCAAAAAAGCAGAAACAGGCAGACAGAAAAAACCTGAACGCCTCTCAAAATCTATCATCTGCATGTGTGTGCGGGCTGTCGGGTGCGGACAAAAAATTCATGTATTCATTAACCATTAAATCTTGTAGTATGGAAACTGTAGTAAAAAAGAATGGGAAAGCAACTCAAAACGACGTTGCAGCTATCGTGTCGAAAACCGGAATCGCTATCGACAAAGTGAAAACCGAAACGGCTATTGCCGAAGTGAAACAACCCGAACCGGTACAGGTACTCGCTCCGGTACAGCCGGTAGAACCGCCCAAGCCTGTGTTAACCCTCGAACAGAAAATTGAGAAGGTGGAAACCCTCAAAACCCTGATTGAGAAACGCGAACGCCTTGAGGCAAGCCGGAAGAAGTTAACCGCCTTTACGGTGGGTGCAAACCAGTTTAGCGAAAACATCGTATTGACCGACGAGAATGGCAACACGTTTAAAACCTCCAACACCGAAGTTTTCGCCAAGGTGGTAGATACCATTCAGAACACCCTGGTAAGCAAAATTGCCGAGATTGAAAACCAAATCGAGTTCTAAACCATCGGGGCAGGTCCGGTTCATCCCGGGTCTGCCCCTTAATTTTTTTGCATCATGAAAATACTGTCATTCATATTCAATAAGGCAAAATCCAAGAAGTCGTCAGACCTCGAATTGCTGATTGCCAAAAATCCCGAAGTGAAACACCTGATAAAGAAACTTGATTTAGTCATCGTTAAAACATCCAAATCATGAACACCAACGAGATATATGAACGCATCACCAACACCATTATAGAGCTGTTGGAAGAGCACAAGGCAAGCGATTATTCGCAGTCGTGGTACAGTCTGTCGGGGGAAGTGTTCGCCCGAAACATCGTAAATAAACATGTATATAATGGCATCAATCAACTGCTGCTATCGTTCATCCGGCGCAAACGGCAATATCCCTGTAACCGCTGGCTCACTTTCAAGCAGATGGAAAAGTACAACGCCCATATCATTAAAGGCAGTAAAGCTGCAATGGTAGTTTATACTTCTGTAATTTACATTGATGAAGACACCGGACGCAACATTACCCATACTGTTGAACAACTGCTGCAGCAAGGAAGGAGCATCGAACACCTGAACCTGCGAAAAATCGGATACCTGAAAAGCTACAACGTTTTTAATGTGGCTTGTGTGGAAGGTTTACCGGAGGAGTTTTACCGTATGGATGAACTGGAACAACTCAGCGAGATAGAGCGTGATGAACGAGCCGAAAGCATAATTCGGGAGATTGGAGCCGAGATTGTGTTCGATGCCCAAAACGAAGCGTACTACAAACCATCCGAAGACAAAATCTATATGCCCCTGCCGAAACAGTTTGTCAGCAAGGAAGCGTTTTTGTCCGTAATCTACCATGAAATTGGTCACTGGACAGGCGCATCCCACAGGCTGAACCGCCCTATTTCCAATGCTTTTACGAATGAATTTTATGCATTCGAAGAATTGATTGCCGAGTTAAGCTCCGCTTTTATGCTGGCATATCTGGGCTACGAGAGCCGCATCACCGACAACGCAGCCTATATCGAAAACTGGCTTAGCGTAATGAAAAACGACACCAAATTTGTCATTCAGGCAGCTTCCCAAGCACAGGCAGCATCCGACTACATTTTACAGCTTGCCAATGTAGAGATAGCAGCCTAAAAACGAAAATCAACACGGTTCCGGTCCTCCCAATCTGGAACCGGTTTCGCTACACCCAGACCTCCGCAGCCACTGCACCCGAGCCTGTGGCTTTTTCGTGGGGGAAAATCCAATAAATTTGACAAGCCATCTGTAAATCTTTGGCAATGATAGCTTTAATTAACAATTTTTAAATTTTGTTAATAATTTGTTAGCATATTATTTGGTCTTTTTAAATTGATTTTCTACTTTTAGGCATATCCTTAATACATCACAGCCATGAAGACAAAAATCCTTGCCTTTGTTTGCCTCAGCTTATTTTCGCTAGTGGCAACAGCCCAATCTGCATTGCAGGTTAAAGACATTTTGGTGACTCCATCAATTGAAATTGATTCGATTTCGGGTTTACCTGTCGATAATGATGTCGAAAACTTCGACGTATTTTTCAAAGTGAACGACCTTTCAGCAATTTCGAATGTACACATTCTGGTTGGGACTTCTCCAAACACAGGAGATATTTTATTAATTGAAGCAAATTTATTGGAAACCGATGGAAATTATCATCTTGTGTATAATGGTTTCTCCGAATTGCTTATCGACAATATCATAAAAGTGAAAATATCACTGAATAACTCACAATATGCGTCATATAGCTATATTTCGGCATACGTATCAAATGCCAGCCAACAAATAAGCAATGTGTTAATATTCACCAAATAATCGCTATCACCATGAAAAAACTATTCATCATCAGTGCTATATTATTGATAGCCTTAAGCGGTTTTACCCAAAACATTTTTGTGGTTACAAAAAACACCGACCCGAATCCATTTTCGGATCCATATAATAACATCGACAGCCTGTGCGACCCCGATATGTACGGCACGCTACAATGGGCTGTACGAAAAGCGAACGATGCTATTTCACCATCGCGCATCGAGTTTAATATTCCGGGAACGGGTATCCACGAAATAGAGTTGCAATCGTTTTTGCCCCAAATAATAAAACCGGTTGAGTTAGACGCTACCTCGCAGCCCGGCTACCAACCAGGCAACTGCGCGATTATAATTAACGGGCAAGGTAAGTTCAAATCTTGTTTCGAAATTTACAATGCAACTGTAAGTATTTCAGGGTTTGAAATCACTGGATTTGTAACCAATGCCATTTGGCTGAATAGCTCACCCAATTCTTTAATACTCAACAATAAAGTAATACTAAGCAGCAATAGCAGTATTTTTAGCTATGCCATTGGCTTTGCCATGTCTGATAATGTTACTGTAAAAGGAAATATAATTTCAAACGTTCAAACATCCGATTCAATTAATTCTTATTATGGGATGTACATTAAATATTCCAACTACGGAGTTATTGGCGACACCACAACTGACGGAGCAAACCATATTTCGAATTGTGTTGCAGGAATATTATTAGCCCAATCGCAAAATGTAAAAATATCAGGTAATAGCATCTTTAATAACAATACCGCAATTCTGCTAATGAACGGATCGAATAATAACATTTTACCTCCTGTGATTCTGTCGTATGCCAATGGTATTCTTTCGGGAACTGCCGTGCCTAATAGTACCATAGAAATCTTCGGGAGCACAGGACCTGAGAATGCCAATGAGTATTTGGCTTCTTGTATAAGCGACAGTACAGGTAATTGGGAGACATATGTTGAAAACACAAATGATTATTTCACAACAATAGTTACTGACATTCACTTTAACACATCACCTATGTGTTCTGCGTTTAGCAAAGAGCCATCATTTAATTGCATTTACTCCGAACCATGCAATATGGTTTGTAATCCAAATATGTTTTGTCCCGATGGTAGTTGCGGTGACCAATCTTTACCGTCTGGGTGGATTCCATCTCATGGCACTGGTGACTGGTGTATTGGTGATGGGTCTACCGAAGAAAATGAGAATTGCTATTTGGCACCTGATAATCCTCCAGATGAAGGATTTATTCATATTTGGGCTTGTGGTGGATATAATCCAATTGATTATGAACCAGGAGAAGAACCGTGTATGCACTCTTACCCTTGTGGTGAAGGAATAATCGTTAAGCTAATAGATGAGTTTGAGCCAGGACTTAGCTATCGATTTTCGTTTTTCTGTGCAAAAGATCAAATAGATTACTTGTATACTAAGCTATTGAACTACAGTTCGATGGAAGAGTATTTGGAAAATTGGTTGGGGCAAGAATACCAATTGCCAGAACTTCAAAATGCCAATGGAGTATGTAAACCTATGATTAGTCAAGGACCATCATCAAGTTCTGGTTGGGATTATTACTACATGGATTTTACAGCCACAGATGAATTTTTAAATTATGATGCTTTATGGATTTATGTTTACAACTCTTCAGAAGGCGTTAGAGGTGAAGCATTTATTGATAAGGTGAAAATTGAAAAAAAATCAGAATTTAGTGCATATAGCAATACTACTTGTCTTAGGATTAATGAACCATTAATACTTGGAATTGATGAAGTCGGGGTGCAATATCAATGGTCAAGCACAACTGGTTTTACCAGTAATCAACAATATCCTGTTGTTTCAATGCAAGCTAATCAGGAAATGGCAGGTATATATTCCGTCACAGTTACTACAAATGAAGGTTGTACGATAACATCAAGCATAGAAATATTTTATTATGAAGTTTATGTTTATGCAGGTCCAGACATGAGCATTTGTCCTGAACAAAGTATTGGCCTTAATCCATCCTATACATCTTCAGCCAATGCTCCGCTATTTTCTTATGAATATGATTGGGCAGAAGATGAAACTTTGAATACATCCGGTTCATATCCAATCGCTTCTCCGAATCAAACAACAATATATTATTTAACTATGACCACAAATCATGGATGCATATCTACTGACAATGTTACAGTTTATGTCAATCCATCTCCTCCTGTTCCAAATCCGACCAATACCGGCCCCTATTGCTCAGGAATGACTATTTTGTTACAATCTGAACCCGTTGGGGATTTAGGTCAATATGAATATAATTGGAATCATATTGGGTCAACTTGGGCAAGTGATTGGGGAATAAATAATAATAACTATTTACGCGAAAATGCCCAAAACAATATGTTTTGTCTCGGAGAAGACGTTCAAGAAAACCTTGATATTGATGGAGGAACGTATATTTTACAAGTCAGGAATGAGTTTGGGTGCATTTCAATTGCTGCAACTGATGTAGAAGTAGATCCACAAATTGATGGTTGTTTACTCGCTGTAAATAACGGTCCATTATGTTACTATGGAGATGAATTAATTTTGAATGTTGATGCTGATGCTGCTGATAATTGGGGCAGTCATTATCTAAATTACAATTTTAGCTGGACACAAACCAATTCAAGTTTTCAGGCTTCAGGGATTCCAGTAGTTATTTCAAACGCAACCCCGCAAACATCAGGTCAATACAATGTTTTGGTAACTTCTCCAAATGGATGCACAGGGCTTCTCCATACAGATGTAACAATATTGGAAAATTTAAATCTATCCATTTCATTTGGCAGTCCCGTATGTGAAGGTGGAGAACTTAAGCTTTTGCCAGTTCCTTATATTGAAGGTGTAACATATCAATGGTTTGGACCAAATGGTTATCTTGGTTCTGAAAACTACGCCTTCATTCCATTTGTTACCACTGAGATGTCGGGAACTTACTACTATATTATTGAGAATGGAGATGATTGTTCTTTCAGTGCTTCAATAAATATTACAGTTGACCCAATGCCTAATATTAATTACTTGGTCACAAGCCAAGCAGAAAATGGGAGTACGGGTGTTGTAGAGATATATAATAGCGCCGAACAATTGGGTTTCACGCTTTCTCTTAATAACAGTAACAATTTCGTATTCTATCAAAATATTATCCAATCTGAAACTACCATAATAAATAATCTACCTGCCGGATCATATACGATAACAATATCCACTCCTAACGGCTGCAAGAAGAGTGAACAAATCATGATTTTCGGCACCTCACCTCAGGTTGTTGCAAATTGCAATGTAATACCAAGGACATGTGCCAGTTCTCAAACGACAATTTTCGAGATTACATTAAATGGAGGATTCCCACCATATTCTGTTGATGTATTTATTGATGATGAAATTTTGTCATCTGATAATATATTTGCCTCATCTGGAACCTACCAATTGATTTTTGAAAATATACCCTTTGGCTCAAACTATTTTAGTATAACTGTTACTGATTCCTACGGTTATACTTCTCAATCAACCTGCGGATTATCAGACTATGCGTGGAGTTTCAACAATGTTATAACAAATGGAAATATCAATAATATTTCGAATTATAACAACATGACCTTGTGCATTGGAGACGCTAGCGACCAAACCTTGAATATAACCCAAAATACAACTTTTACGAATTGCACTATTTATTGCGCAACATATAATTATTCCGATATAATCCAAACTCTTTGGACAGTTGAACAAGGAAAAACCCTAACACTAAATAACACAAAGATAACCAGTGGTTGTCCCGACCATTTATGGAAAGGCATTGCTGTTGAAGGCGATAATATGGGGCCAAATCCTCCTGCTCAAGGTGATCCGGGACCAGGCTCCCTTATAGTAAAAAACAATTCTCAAATCGAATTCGCTTCCGAAGCAATTTTTTCATCCGACAATGGCATTGTGAAAGTTACCGACAGTAAATTTATTAATTGCCCTGTTGGAATCAGGTTAGCAAATTTCAATCAAAGTGCCCTTAGCTATAGCGTTATTCCCAATGTATTGACTCGTGCTTACATTTATCGCACCGAATTTATTACTGATGAAAATTATGTTGAGCTTCCCGCAACACATGTAAAACTTTATAATGTGGACAAAATTAACCTAAAAGGGAACAGGTACATCAATAATGCGCAACTTGGATTTTCAAGTGGGAACGGTATTACTGCACTCAATTCAGGCTTTAATGCCATTGAAAACTGCCATATATTAAATGCTCCGGATGTAGCTTGTTCTCAAGATGACAAATCTGTTTTCGATGGACTTAAATATGGCATATATGCCGAAAACCTCTACACTACACCTATTAAAGTAAGGAATTGTGTATTCAATAATTACCGTAACATCGGTGTATTCATCAAATCTGCAACAGCTCCGGTTATCACCACAAATACGTTTTCCAATCCAGTGGGAAGCGGAGGTATGGCCAAGACTGCCGGACTGTACCTGCAGGGCTGCAGCGCTTATAAAATTGAAAATAACACCTTTTACGATGGCGCTATCGGTATGGTAATAAATAATTCTGGAACCTACAACAACACGGTATATCGTAACCATTTTATTTCACCGCTAAATGCTTTCCAATCTTACAATACTAATAGTAACGCCGATGGCTCCGAAGGTTTATTCATCCACTGCAACGACTATCACAATAATACTATTCAGAATTATATTAGAAGTGGTAACGTAAAGAAGGACCAAGGGTTCTTATCAACTAACCCTCTGGTTACATCTATCTCCGCTGCAAACCAATTTGATGCCTCACATATGAGCTACCCGAATGCCTTCCGTACTGATCCGGGTTACACTGATAGCTTCAACTACAAATACTGGTACAACATGCCAAATGATGTTACTGATATTAATGGATTTACTTCAGATAATGTGGATGCTTCTGCAATAAATGTTACATATAATACAAGTCAAACATGTCCATCCGATTTGCCGGGTTTACATTTGGAGGAAATATTATCTGTGGACGGTGTTTATGATATTATTATGGAAACCAGCAGTTTAATTAGCACTTTGAATAATCTAATCGATGGTGGAAACACCCAAGTCGTTTTACAAAATGTTCAAGCTTTAAAACCTAATAACTTTAATAAAACATGTAACGATTTATTGGAAATGTCTCCATATTTATCAGACACTGTTCTGGTAACTTTTATGCGTACAAATGTTAATGGGCATACTGTGGCAAAAACTAATGTTTTATTAGCAAATTCGCCACTGCCCGAGAATGCTTTGTCGGAATTAGATGTTATGGATTTACCAGCTCCACATAAAACCCTGATACGTCAGAATCAGGATGGAACTAATGCAGTTGTTCTGAAGAAATCGGAAATATCTCAATTGGCATTCGAAAAAGACCAGATGATTGGCAGCTATCTGAGATTCGGGTTGCAAAACGATAGTTTAATGATAAGGAAAGATTCTATTGTTGATTTCCTAATTAATGATGACAATTTTGAATCAAAGTGTTTAGTTATACCGATTCTGGTTTCGGATAAACGATACAATGATGCTCAGTCGCAAATAAACGAACTGGAATATTTGGCAACTAACGAAAAACCGGCATTACAAGCTGAGCTATCAGAATTTGCAGCATTGCAGGAGGTAGTTATTAAAGCCGACACAGCGATTTCGGATGGAAGTCTTACTATGCTTGTTAACAATAATCTTAGTTTTATTGAAGCATTAGCCTACAATCCTTCTCATCGTGGTTGTGCTCAGGCACAAACCTTACTTAGCATTGCCGGAATTACAGAATTTGAACCTGAATTATTCTTCCCTGTTGACAACCGTAATTTAAGGTTTAGCACACAAAAGTTCCAGATTTCAGAAAATATTGACATGAACGATTTGCTCGAAATTTATCCAAACCCTGCAAGCAAAGAAGTGTGGATAGAATACTTAATATTTGATGACAACAACGTTTCAAAAATCGAAATATTTGATATTGAAGGTAGATTGGTAATGACTCAAGCAATTAGAAATGGGTATGGAATCGAAGAAATTGATGTATCCAACCTTAGAGAAGGTAGTTATATCTTGAAAATTGGTAAATACTCCAAGAAATTAGATGTGATGAAGTAATAATTTAGTAAATTTGTACTCAGGGATAATAATCATCCCTGAGTATTTTTTAATATGAAGAATCTACTTGTTCTATATTGTTCACTGTGTAGTTTATGGTGTTATTCACAAACTACAACTTTCAACATGACATTTAACGACTTTTATCTTGCAGATTTACGAAATATAATTTTATATAATGATGGATATGTTGCAATTGGGGGGGGACGTGAATTATCAAATCCAAATGGGAAAATAAAAATCATCATTTGCAATTTTGATAATAATGGTAACAAAATTTGGGACAAAACAATTGGAGATGAAAACTTCAATTATTACCATGGTGAAAGAAATTCTTTAATTAAAAATTTTGACGGTACTTATACTTTATCAGGTTCGAAAAATATATCATCTGCGAATGCTGGTATGTTAACTAAATTTGACCAAAATTTTGACACCTTATGGACTCGATTATATTTTGATAATCCTGATTTTATAGCTTTTTACAATCATGTTCAAACCTCTGATGGTGGTTATGCTTTAGTTGGATGCATTGCCGATACAGATCCCGATGGTGATGTTTTATTGGTTAAAACCGATAGCGAAGGCAATATGGAGTGGTATAAGAAGTATGGGACAAGTGAATATGATTTAGGCTTGTGTTTAGTAATTACTCCAGATAATGGTTTTTTGATTGGTGGTGGTTCATATTTTTATGGAAATGGCGATAATTATCTTATAAAAACAGATAGCCTTGGTAATTTGGAATGGACAAAAAACTATGGTAGCACTTGTTGTACGGATGGGGGAATTACAAATATTCAAATTACAAATGATTTAGGATATGTTTGCACGGCAAGTCATACAATTTATGAAGATGGCATGAATGGTTACTTAAAGTATGGCAAAGCAAGTATTAAAAAAATTGATCATGATTTTAATGATGTATGGTATAAACTTTATGGCAATATAACATATCAAACTGGTTTCGGTTCAGTTGTAGAAACAATAAATGGTGATTTTGCATTAACTTTATTTGAAGACTACCCAAGTCGTAGTAAGTTGTTATTTTTAAATTCTGAGGGAGATAGTTTGAGACAAGTAGGATTCGAAGCTGAAGGTTCACTTTCTGAACAGTGGCTTCTCGCCATCAAACAAACCCCAGACAATGGTTTTATAATGGCAGGAGTCGCTTATGAGCCACAAGTTATGTGGCTTGTAAAAACCGATAGTTGTGGCTGTGTTGAGGAGGATTGTGAGTGTGGGGGAAGTGCAGTGGAGTCAATTACAGGGGTTAATCAAATTAATGTTTATCCCAACCCGGCTTCCGGCTCAACAACTGTTACAACACCGGCAGAAGATGTGCTCGAGCTTTATAGCAGCACGGGCAGTGTGGTACTAAAAACAAACGTAGGCAAAGGCGAAAACCGCATCGCCCTCACGGGTTTACAACCGGGCATGTATTTGGCAAGGCTAAAAAACACAGGGTTTACGGCTAAAATTATAGTACAATAGATTTCTTCCATTTGACGAATTATCATTTCCCACAACTCTCCCCTATTTACACATAAGTATATTCGCCCCAATACAGCATAAACACCCATAACACAGGTAAGGCGGGTGATGCGGAAAGTTGATGCTATTATTCCTGTATTTCTGCTATTATTTTTGAGTGCGTTTTACTGCTGTGCACATACAGCAAAAGCCTTGCTATTACTATGTAATATTCAATACGCATCTCTTAATTTATCACCAAAGTATCTCTTAAATATCATACAAATATTACCTAAATATTATCCAAATGTCGTTCAAATATCATCCAAGTGTCACCCAGGACTTTCGTGAATTTCGCTTTTTATTAATGATAACGGCAAACAACGGTAAATAACGACAATTACTCCGGTTAATATCACTTAACGGAAAGCGCTTTAAACGGGTAATGTAGATTTACAACAAAAAGACCATGAATAAACAAATGATTACCCCCAACCAAATGTGCCGGCAAAATATCATAGGCGTAAAAGTGACTCAGGAAAACCGACAGTTTACAGATTTGGTGCATGGGTTTACAACTCGGCAGATCAACCGTACAAACTACCTCAAGGTGTGCTGGATGTGTGGAAAAGTCTATGAGAGCAAACGCTATGATTCTTATGCCTGTTCGCCCCAGTGTGGAAGTAACATTGCCTACGCTTTGAAACGGGGACACAGACCACCGGCCAATATGGACCGGTTAACCAAAGAAAAACGAGTAAAAGATTTGTTGGATCGCTTCGGATATGAGTAAAAAAAATGCCCTTTTCGGGGCATTTTTCATAATGTATAGGTAGAAACTTACAGCTCCTTTTTGTCGAGCTTAATCAGAAGATAAACTATCCCACAGGTAAGTATTAAAGCGAGTGCTTGTACCCAGCCGGTATTCGGCTGTTTTTCTTTTGCATAGGGGTTTTCATGGATGATCTTCTCCACCGGTATTTCTTTTACGTGAACAAGGGTGTCGGGTTTTTGAATCGCCTCTATGTACACCGTATCTCGAACCTGATGGATCCGCACGGTGAGCTTTTCCTTTTCGATGGTAACGGTATCTTTCAGCCTACTGTAATGAACCAGAGTGTCAATCCTTACTTCCGGGATCAAGGTAGTATCCTGGATGCGGATGGTGTCCTTCGTCACCAATTCCGGATGTAAGGCAACCAGCCGGTGTAATCTTTTCTCTGCAGAGCAAGACATCAGCAATACTCCTAAAATGACAGCTATTAAGCCTGTAATAATTTTGTGTTTTGTTTTCATATGATTCCTTCGTCAGCAAATGAGTAATAAGCGTTGTTTGTAATAATGATGTGATCGAGCAGCTGTATATCCATCAGCTTCCCGGCATCCTGCACCTTTCGGGTAAGGTCCTTATCCTGCTGGCTCGGGTTCAGGTTCCCCGACGGGTGGTTGTGGCTCATAATTACTGAAGTGGCCAGAGAGTTCAAGGCTACCGAAAACAACAGCCTGATGTCGGCCACGGTTCCTGTGATGCCTCCCATACTCAGCACATGATAACCCAGCACCGAATTCGACCGGTCGAGCAGCAAAATAATCATTTCCTCGCGGGTGTCGATTTGCTTGCTCCAGATGGACTTTAGTACCTGGTATGCATCATTCGAACTGGTGATTTGCTTGCGGTCGCCATGCTTTTTACTGTACACAATCCGCACCCTTGGGGGGCGCACCGATGGAGCAATCCTGCCCAGGCTGTCATCTTTCTTTTTGCGGTGGTAATACCAGATTCCCATCACCACAGAAACAACACTCAGGGCAACTATCAGATATGTATATCCGGTTTTCATGCCAGGTTGCGGAATTCGTCAATGTTCAGGTTCTTGCCCGGACAGGCCGTGGAGTTGCCCGGGATCTCCTTGTGACCATACACGGCCAGGTTCTTTTTCAGCAACTTCTTCAGGTAACGGATCAGCCATTTCAGCGAGGTTTTCTGGGCTTCGGTGGGTTGCTCGTTCTCGAAGTTGCCGTTCAACTCGATGCCTATACCGTTCTGGTTCCCATTGATGGTGTGCCAGCTTTTTGCCGTCAGTTTGTTTACCTGGTAGATTGTTCCATCAGGCTCAATGCCGAAGTGATACGCAATGCCCGGGGCTTTCAGCCTGCCGTTGGGATCGATATGCCATCTTGCAAAATCCCACACGGTAAACTTACCGGCCGGTGATGCCGAATGGTGGATGATTATTCGGTCAATGTCACTCAAACTGCGCTGCGTGTACTCGCCTTTGCGGGGCAGCTGGTCAATAATATCTTTTATCATTTTTCTGAATTTTAGTTTTCGTATTACAATAAAAATCACCACTGCAATGGCAGAGATGATAATCCACTTCTTGTATTTCAGTATCCGGCTTATCACAGCTTAAAGGGCATCATTGCTTTAGCCATCTTTGCCATATCTTCGGCTTCCACACTGGGACCGTAACCGTTGGCAACAAGCACCGCTTCGGTCTTGGGCCCGAAATTGCCGTCTTCGGTAAGCCCTGCTTTGTAAATCTTATTCAGGGTTTTCTGCAGGCTTTTTACCATTTGACCTTTGCAGCCGGCTTTTATCGGGTAACCGGTACAGTCAACCCATCCACCGCTATTGCTGCTGCCGTTGGTGTTTGTGTTTGGACTCGGTGCCGGCAAGGATTTACGCTCCTGCATTTCTTCGCCGGTGGCTACTGCCGGAGATAAGCCCAGCTTCTGCTTCAGGTAATCTCTTTTCCAAAATATGATGCCCCCGATGATGGCGACAATCACAACAATTACAATGTTTTTCGTTTTCATGGATATTCAATTTTAATAGGTTATTCCGCTTCTGCCCAAATTCGACTGCAGCTCTTCCATCTCGCCTTCGTCGAGATCATCCGAAAGCCAGGTCTTTAAATCTCCTGTAATGTCGGAGAAAAATGTCCCCCCGTCTTTTTTTCTGATTCCAAAACACTTCTGCAGATAATTCCAGTCGTCTTGTGTCTTGAGCCGTGTCATTACGGTCATGATGGGTTCCTCCTGGGTACCGCTGCCGTTCATCGACGATTCCAGGGTACTGCACATCGAGTAATATTCACTGCGCTCGTAGGTCAGGTTGTTATGATTCACTTCCACCTTGGCAATATCGCGGTGGAATATCCGGGTAAACAATCCGGAAAAACGGTTCCGGAATACTATCAGCAGCATGATGATCAGTATGATAATCCATGCCTTACGCTTGGTTTCGGGAGTGATGGAATCGTACTTGTTTTTCATGTACATTCCGGCTTTGATGAGTGCTGGGTGCATGGCTTAACTTTTTAATACCCGTAATACCTGCTTTACATACACCGGCATACGAAGCAACATCTGCGCTTCGCTCAGTTCTTCGCCTTCCTCAATCATTTGTTTTACCAGGGGAATGAGTTCCGGCTTCTCGCGGATCATCTCCACGGTGGACATCAAATCCTCGTGGTTGATTGCTTTGTTCAGGAGTTTTAAAGCGTTCAGCTTTTCGGAGAGTTCCGATGCACTGTTGGCTTCGAGAACCAGTTCTTTGCTAAGTTCTTTACCGCCTTCGCTAATCGTGATTTTCAAGTGATACTGTTTCATCTGTATTCGTGTTTTTAGTGTTTTTGTTGTTCTGATTTTCTTCTTCAAATCCTTCCATATCCTCAGGGATCAACACATCCATAAGCTGCATCTTCTGGTCGTCTGACAAGCCTTTCACTACATCGAGGAGCTGCACGAATGCTTCGTTGCCACCCGGCTCGACTCCGCTCGCTGTCCGGCTTTTGCTTCCTGCTTCCGTAAATCCGTCGTCCTCCAATTCTTCGCGTAGGCTGCCGCTGAGGTTGGGTGATTTGGCAATATTGCCTTCAGGCTGTTTATCGTTTTTCTTTGGTGTACTGCCCAGGCTATCCAGGCCAAAAGCAGCCTTTCCCAGTTCGAACAAGCCACCGGCAATGGTTTTGGTGTAGTCTTTTATCGTGCCCAGGCCTTCGGCTTTGCGGGCTTCGAGTTCATCAATTTCATCGTACAATCGTTGTTCCTTGGCTTCTACTTCTCTTGCCCTGAGATCGAGCTTGTACAGCTCCATCTTCATTTCCAGTTCGGCAATGCGTTTGATGGAGTCGGCTTCCCGTTTGGCTGCCTCCTCAGCATATTCTGCACGGATGGACTTGGTGGCATCGGATACGTTTTTATCGATAATGCCCTGCAGATCCGTTAACGAAAAACCGCCAAACCCCATGGGATTTCGTGGACTGATGCCCATAGTGTTAAACGGTTCTACCTGACCGGAATAAGGATGAAAGCCATTCAACACCAAAGGCCGCTCCTCGGGAATGCCTTTGTACAAGTCAAATTTTACTTTGTAGTACATGCGGCCATTGTTTTTCATCTTGCCGGGAATGTTTTTTTCGCTGTTGCCAATGGTAATTTTCAGTGCTGCGGGCTGATCTTTAGCGCAGTGATTATTAATGAACTCACGGAACTTCTCCACGTCAGCACTGTTACCACTGGCAAGTACCTTAGTATCGTTGTGCAATGCCGTGATGTTCCATAAATCAAAATAGTCAGTAATCTGGGTACTGAACTTATCTAATAAACTCTCATCGTAATCGTGTATGTCGTAGCTGTTCATTATTTGATGATTTTAAGGGTTACGTAGCTGACTGTATAATTGAATGCTGAAGATTGAGAGAAGTAAATGCTTCCCTTGTGCCTCGTTACCGTGTTGAAACTGAACAGGGTTTCGGCATCCACGGTTTCTGATATCAAGCGGCTTTCGATGCAGGAATGGTATTCGAGCCAGAAATCGGAAGAAGCTTTCATTTGTATCTTATGGATGAACACCATTTCATCGCGCATCACATCAATACGGGAAGGGCTGTCGGCCTGATGGTGGCTCAACACGTAAGGCTGATCCTTTTCAAGTTCAGCCTGTATCATGCTTTCTATGATTCCTGCGGTTCCGCTCATCTTATTCAAGTATTAAGTACACCGATTGATTTTGTGCAGGGCTGAGCTCGTCAATGCCGGAGATTACACCGGTGATGAGTTCCATCTGCAAGGGCTTGTCGAAAAGCAGTGGCCGCTTGTTCGGGGGAACATCGCTATTCGTACCGGCTTCATATTTGTCAATTACGACCTTTTTGCCATTGGCAAATGCCAGCGATAGCGTGTTCCCTGCCGAACAGAACGCCCCCTTCACACGGGTAAAACCTTTCACGGTAAACCGGAAAGATTCACTGCCTTTATGGGACAACTTGCCCTCATATATTTTATGCAAATAACACATCACAAACTTTCTCGGGGTTGTTGGTGAGTAATAATTGTATCTGAAGCTGATAGTTGCTTGCCCAGTCGGGATCGCGGAAACGAATCACAATCTCATCGCCCGACACCGGAACCGGCTTGAACCAGGAGAAGAAACGTTTGTTGGGGGCCACTGCCGCACTGCTACGTATATGGTTTACCTGAAAACGCTCGGGCAACACGTCGCTGCCTTTTACTTTGACCACCTCCAGAATAGAAGTATCGGAACATTTGCTGTCGGTGATGGCAATGCCTACCAGGTATTTGTAGTCTTTGTCGAGTTCGTCTTTCAGCTCATATACCTTGTCGGCTTCGATACTGGCATCGAGGCACTGTATGATAAAATCCATGTTGTTGTCTGCCATTAGTTGTTCCTCCCTTTGTTTCGTTCTGCATTGATTTTTATTTCTTCAATTTCTTCGCTGTGCTTTTCGAGCAGTTTCTCGTGTAGCTCCACCGACTTGTTCAGGTACTCGATGTCCTTTTGGCTGCCTTTGATGGTGAGCGACAGTTCCTGTATTACCTTTTTCAGTTCTTTGATATTGGTAACAAACAGCGTTAGCGTAATGCCGTTAATCGACAGCAATACACTGATGATAATGCCGAATATGGAATCATTGGCCATGATGTTCCTCCTTTTCTTTTTCGTGATTTCTACCGTATAGCATGGCTTCTGCAAATTTCTGTAATGCCTTGGGTGCAAAGCTGGCTGTGATGAGCAGGATGTCCAATTCTATGTGGATGCGTCCTGCTATCATCTGCCAGGTAATCATTACATAAGCGAAAAGCAGCGTTGCCAGCGATTGCAAACGTATCAGCGAGTTCACGCCGCTTTTCTCTTCCAGGTATTTTTTGAGCCAGTGCATTGGGTAGCTGTTTTTATGATTTATTCTCCTCCTCCTTCAGGTGGGTCGGGTGGTGGCGGTGCCGGTGGGTCTTCCGGTGCCGGTGGTTTCACTTCTTCGGTGTCGTAGTCGAGAGTCTCGCTCTTACCGGCAACAATCACCACCTCTGTTTCGTCCGACTCAATGCCATCTACATTAAACTTTACCATGTAGGTATCGGGGTCTAGCTCCAGTCTATAAAAACCATACTGATTTGTTTTTGTCGTTTTCACGGCTTTGCCTGACTTGCTAACCGTTACATCTACCCCTTTCAGCACCTCAGTACCCGTATAACAGGTTCCCGATACCATGCCATAAGCGGCTGTTTCGTCAAGACCGCCAACACCATTAATGGCATTGTACAACTCGGGGTCTTTCAACAGATACTTGCTCATCATAGCTCGCTTTTGCTTGCTGAGTCCTTTTAATGCGTTTATTTCAAATTCTTCTGCCATAGCTTTTTGTATTAATGGTTTATCGTGTTACCAAAAGGCTTGTCCCGACTTGCTGCCGGGACTGCCTTTTAATGGATATTAATAACTCTTCACTTCGGTGCCGATCAGCTTCAGCTTCACAAACCCACTCATGCTCGATGCGGCATCCTGAATGTCGAAAGCAATGGTTTTCTTTGGGTCAATCAGCTTGGGATTGTTCAGGATAATCACTCCGAAATCTTTGTGGTTGTTGTATCCGAACACAGGGCTCTGGAACATATCCACGGGGTTTTTGCTCATGATTTCGCGGGTACCGAGTTTGAAGGTGAACACGGCATTGGCCAGAAAATCGGGGAACAGTTCGTCGAAACGCCCCGAGCTGCCACTGCGGTACTGCAACGAGATGGCCGACAGCAGGAAGTATTGGTTCTCTGCCAGCTCGGCATCATCGAGGTTACGCAGTCCGGCTTCCGATTTTTCGTTTTTCTTGATCACATCGGTGCTGGTGCCGGCCAGTTCCCTGATAACGAAAAATTCTTTGTCGGAGATCTGGGCACGGTCTTCTTTCAACAGCTTCTGCATGTTTGCCGGAAGATTCGGTATGCGTTCGATCATCTGCTTGCGAAACAGGCTTGCACCCAGTTTCGAAAACTGTCCTTCTTGTTTTTTGGGATCGGCTTTACCGTCCACTTTTCCACTCAATCCGCTGAGGATGATTTCCTCACTTGTTAACTCTTTCATTGGTCTTACTTATTTGATTAAACATTGATGAATTCTTTACATTTTACATTATCCATTATCTAAAAAGCTCTCTCGACGCCTGCTTCACACAAGTCTTCCACTGCATCTTCGGATGCGCCTGCCTGATTTTTTTGGCCCTTTCGGTAATCATTTTAAAGCGTGCCGAAGTCTCGTTGCTGCCCGAAAGTGTCTTGTACTTTTTGGGCTTTGCTCCTGATATGGGTTTTCTCTTTTTCATTCCGCTGAACAGGTTGGGTTGATTAGCTACGCTTTTTTTTTTACTTCTGCCCATGCTTCTCTCCAGGCTTGTGCTCCGCCGCCTTTGGCTTTGGCGAGTTTCCGCACGGTAACATACATGTTGTTGTAGTTTTTGGCAGCACTGATCTGTGCCGTAGACAAAGGCCTGCGGAACGCATCGGAGAAAATCTTCTTGTAGTAGTTCCTGCGCATCTCCGAGTTGTAAGGCTTTTTGTCCTTTTTGATTTCTTCACGAACCAGCGAGGCATAAGCCCGATTGTTCAAGCCCTGGCGTTTGATGAAGTTTTCCTGCTTGCTCGACAGTCCGGCTTCTCCCAAACCGTGTAGGGAACGCTGACGGATTTTCCAGATGATGAATCCGGTAATACCTACCGTCAGCACAACGGCCACAATAATGATCATGGTTTTGTGCTTGAGCATGAATGCCTTGAACTTGCCGATTTCGTTACCGTCTTTGTCGCGGTAAATTGTCGTTTCTTTGCCGCTTTCGTCAACTACGGTTTCGGCGCTTACACCGCTTTTTTCGTCAACTTTCACATTGGGCTGGGTCTCGTTGGATGCAGCCGGATATTGTTTTGTGTTCTGTGCCATATTGTTTGTGCTTTTGGTTTGAGATTTTGCGTTGGGTGCAGGAAAAGATCCCGAGTCCGTGATGGGAACTCCGTTGCTGTCGGTTTTTTCATCGGCATAGCTACCGTCTTTTTTCTTCAGCTTAAGCCTTTTGAATATTTCGATGATGCCGCCAAATACTTTGGCTACCACGGCTATCACTGCCGGAGCAATACCGAGTTCGCCTTTCAGTCCGGCTTTCTTTGCACCACGGCTTTCGAGAACCATATTCCTGAAGTTGTCTTTGTCACCTCCCAGAGCTACCCATTTCTGTTCTGCCTGGTCTTTGGCTTTCACAAACTCCAACCATTCGGCTTTGCTGTAACCGAGGTTTTGTGCTTCGCTTTCGCTGGCATAACCTACGGCAAGCTTTTCGCCCATGTGGAATACATTGGCTTTCAGGAAAGCGAGCATTGATGCTCTCAGGGTTACCGTTGCCGGACTGTATTTCACCAGTGCCTGACCTACCTTGGCAAGTTTCGGATGGTTTTCTTTGAGTTTCTGAACACCGGCTTTTACCTTTTCTTTGAGTTTGTTCAATGCGCCCAGATCTTCTACATCGTCGTAGAGTTTGTAATCCTGCATCACCTTGAGGTGATACTGATCGTCTTCGTCATCGCCGGCCAGTCCGTTTACGGCATCATCAAGGCCTACACGGATGGTTTTGTAAAAATTGGCGTACAGGGTTTCCTGATTGATGGCATCGTTGATGGCTTCATCCCTGGCTTCTTCATCTTCGAAGTTCTCGATGATACGATTCACCAGTTGCAGCTCCTGCATGTTGTCGTTGAGTTGCGACATCTCGCCCGGGTGCCTGATCTCGTTTTCGAGGGCTGCCCTGGCATCGGTGAGCTGCCGGAGGATGATATTGGTCTGCAGTTCGGAGCCGCTGAGAACGGCATCGTAATCGTCGTCTTCGTCATCTACAATGACTACATTGCCCAGCAGACCTTGCACGGTAGTCAGGGCGTCCAATTCACTTTCGAAACCCCTCAGACTGTTCTCGTCAAAGGGTTCGGTGAGCTCGCTGAGCATGTCAGCGGAAACGGCTGAGCCTAATTCTTCTAATTTCATGGGTACAATTATTTGGTTTTTAATCGGTTGTGCTTCGTAATTGAAGTAAGGTATCTCGGGTACGCAGTCTATCACATAGCGGTTCCCATATTCGTTGTACACTGCCGGATAGATGTGCTGCCACTGGTCGGGCTTTTTATAGGCTGCTATGCACAGTTCGTGCTCGTAACCCATATTGGTGAGCAATGCCGAGATGAGTATTGTCATGTCGTCACAGTCACCGGTGCGGTCCATCAGGGTGCGCTGGGGAGTGCGGAGCTGTTCTTTGCCGGGCTCGTCGTTCTTGTAACGGATGTTTTCCTTTACGTAATCCCAGATGTTCCGGAAAGTGGCCACGGCATTTCTGCCTTCGATATCGGCAGAGAGTCCATGCAACACTGGAGCATTTTGCCTGACAATGCGCTTGATGGCAGCAATGGTGTCGTGCACATCGGCGTACTGCTTCAGCGTGGTGCTTTTACCGGTTATGGCGTAGGTCTCAGTCATACAGTGGATAGTCCATGTTGATACTCAGGTTGATGCCCTCAGCTACGATGAATCCTTTCAGTTTCATGGTGAGCTTTTTCATGTTGATCTCTTTCCAGTATTGGGCCGGCTGGCTGATGACCTGCCAAACCGTAGCATCTGCCGGCAATACTTCGCTTTCTTTGAACATGAGCAATGCGTTCACAATGTTCACGGTGTATTCCAGCGGGATATTGGTGGTTTGTTTTGCTTTGAGCACAATGTTTTTTTCGATGATATTGTTTTGCTCGGCCAGCAGGGTTTCTGTTTTCGGGGTAAAACAGTCTATATTCAGTTGGCTCAGGGTGTAGTCCCTGCCGGAGAAGTTCCTGATTTCAATAAAGCCTTTTACCTTGAGTCCGGAACTGAATATCTCAGCCAGATCGGTGAACTTTTTGATTTCTTTGGTGGGCTTCAGGCTGGTGTCGCCAATCTTGAGTTTGTCGGTGTCTTTTACTTTTCTGAAGAGTTTCCAGGCAATACCCAATGTCAGGATGACCGCAAACACTATGATTATTTTCTTCAGTTTCGACATGATCGTGATGAAATTTCATCACAATGTTAAGGACACTGTTAGGAGCACTTTCCGTTAATCGGGTTATCCGAATTAATGATGTTTTATTTCACTTATTTGTGATTAACCGAGGTATTCGCGTATGCGTTTTACCTGCTTCGGTATAAAAACACGGGTGCGTTTTTTATGGTTCAGGTTCATTGCCATGATCTCCTCTCGTATGGGCTCTATCCATGACAGAAAAGTGCGGACAGTAACTCCGTAATCTGAAGCCAACTCTTTAGGCGTATATGATCTTGTCTCGCTCATACGCCACAAAGATAAACACAAGTATTCAAATATCGGCTACGCAAAGGGGTACAAAGGGGTGCAAAGGAACCCGAGTGTGAACAAGTGAGGTTTTTGGTCACTACTTTTGGAAAAAAAAGATGACTGATTTATACATCGACCTCGAATGGTTTTTTAACCAACAGATCTTCCTGGTAGGATACGCCTACTCCGTGACCAACTACAACCAGCTCTATGATGAGAACCTGAATATGTACAACATTCAACGCATGCTGGCACCAGTGGACGGCTACATTTACTTTTACGGTCCCGATATCGGGATGCTGGAGAAAAACACCGGTCTGGATATCCGCAACAATTACCGTTGCGTGAACTTGCTCAAAGTATTCCGCGACATCATGCCCGGGATGGACTCGTACAAACTCGCCTCCTTCGAAGAAATGTTCGAAATCAATCGTTCGCAACGCCAGTATAAATCAAACATCTTCAAACTCGCCGAAGACTGGAATAACCCCTACAAAAAGCAACACGTCCTAAAATACAATCTTGAAGACGTGGTAAACCTGGTCCGGCTAAAGAAGGAAATATTCTCAATCTTTGGGATTGGGGAAGAGTATTTGGAGGGGGTGAGATGGTGATTAATTCACTTTCCGAATTATATATTGAGACTTTACACAATATACTTATTTTCACAATATCATTGGAATTTAAATTAATGTCATTTTAGTCTGATATCAGGCATTTTTGTTTTAAACTCAGCGTCAATATTATGGCATTGTTCTTTAATTATTCCTCTACGCTTAATTGCGGGTTGTAAGCAATACATATCAAACTCTTCTAAATTTACTTCACTTGTTGTTGTCCAATGCGGGAATAGCAACTTCATGTATGCTGTTGTAATACGCTTAACTGCGTTAAAGTCACGCATGTCTGAGTCTTTCTCAAATATTACAAGTTCATCGAATACCAGGCTATATTGGTTTTGTGTTCGTAATGAATGAAGTATTTCCGAAAAATATTCAACATTAATAGTCCAACCCTTGAAAATCAAACTTTTTTTAATTCGTGGTAAATGCCAACCTTCAATAAAACAATGGAATCTGTCCAATAGTGCCGATTCTCTGAAATTGTCAGGGAGAGAATTGAAATACTTGTTTGAAATTGGCCGACGATATTCATTTAGCGGAATATTACCCATAAGAATTAATCCACATTCAGAAGTAAACTCATTATTATCAATTGTGGTTTTACCACTTTCAAGATATGATTTTAAAGCAGCTTGAATTTCTGAAGGTTCTTGAAATACAATAGTTTGAATTTCATCAAAGGCCGTAAAATCATGGTTTCTAATTATACCGTTTTGTTGTCTTTGTTTATCGTAAAACAATTTCGCACGTGTAACTTTACCACCACTAACTAACCAACCATATTTTGACAAATTACCAAAAACATATGATTTCCCTGTACCTTTTGGAGCAAGTTCAATTACATTTAACCGAGGTTCAACGAAAATGAGTAAACGAGTTAGAAATTCCAATTTTTGTGATATGCTTTCAAAACCATCAGCATCGTATTCCATTGCGGACAAAAGAAAATCAAACCATTCATCGGTTGTGAATTGCCGGCGTGCTTCTTTATAATAATCAACATCAACCGATTTGTATGGTTTGAAAGGTTTGTAATCTACCATTTCGACGTGGTTCTTTTTTCCATCTTCATCAGGCAAAACACATAATTTGATTATACCCCACTTTTCTCCATCAACCAAAGTACCTTTGTGTTTCGAGTATACATATTCGGGAATTTGACCTTCGTTTGTTTTAATCCCTAAATCTGGAATACTAAATCGGCGTATACCTTTAACAAGATCAATATTAATATTAAAACGAGCCAATAATGTTATTTCTTCACCATTTCCAAGTCGGTCTTTTACATCCTCCGATTTTTTAGGGATTACTGTATCAAGAAAAAGCGTCAAACTATTACTATCGACTTTACCTAATTCATTTATATATTTTTTAAGAACAAAATCCTTGACAAAAGACGGCAAATTTCTTCCTACAAAAAGGCTATTGGTTGAATTTGGGTCTTTAAAAATTGCCATCGAGGCAAAATGTGTCCTAATTTTTTCTGCTAAATTATTGCTCATATTACCCAATTTTAGAAATCAAACAAATTATCTTCGGTAGCCCCCAAAATTAATCTAATCGTATCTGTTTGCGATTTTTCATCAACTACAAGTGTTACGGATGTTTGTGACTCAACAATGTATAGTGGTTCACTAACATATATTGTATCGCCTTGTCTACTTAGTTCGTAACGTTTGCTATTATAAATGATATATGGGAGAGTCATATCCGTTATTCCCTTAAGATTGTAGCTTATCACAGGATTTGCTGCTGACAATTCTTTTGTTAGCAAGGTTGCTGTCCAATTAAGAGCCTCTTTTTGTGATGAAATAATAATAACTGGAACGAGTACTTCCTCCGGGGTACAGCCACCGTGTATGCTTTGCCCATATGGTACCTTACCACATAATGAGTTATGACGAAGAACACACATTGTTTTTTTATCTTCACAAATAACATATTCATTACTCGAAACACAATTCCCTGAATTTCGTATTGCAATGCGTCCGTGATGATCAGATTCCACACCAGCCATATTCAAACCATCGCAAAATTGCGAAAGTGCAGTTAAGCCATGATCCGAGACAATGGCAATCTTTTTCCCATTGTATTCAGCAGTAATATCGTGAATAGCTGTTTTAATTATTTCAATTTCCTCAATAATATATGCTGGGTAATTATTCGTCACTTTGTGTGCATGACTATCCAAGTCGCCTTTTTTCTTCAACTCTCCTTTCGAGATTTCTAATAAAGATTGCTTGTTAATTGAAGTAGTGGTGGGATATTGTGCCCTAGCAATATAAACTTCATTTAAATATATACCCTCAGAAACCTTATGATCTAAAAGATATTTGATATATGGAATCCAATCTATGCCTAATCCATCAATCCAATAAAAAACCTCAATATCTGTGCGAGAATTTAGAACTGTTTTTGTCGTTTTAAAACTCTGATACCACGAATTGAAGGAGACTTCTGAAGCATTTTTCTCATTAATAATACATGCAATCTGTGAGTTATACTTATTTTCGATTTTGGATTTCTTATATTCGTCGAAATAATCTATTACCCATTGTTGAGAAGAGCCAATTGTTTTGCCAAGATAGTAATACAATTCCGGGAAAAATGGAAGCACATTATCTTTTACAATGAAACCCTCAGAAAACCAAATTATCGCAAGTGTTTTCTCAATATTTGTTAATTGCGAAAAATATCTAATCGCTAAAGGAAAACCAACGGAATGTGCCAAATTTTCCAGTTTAGTACGAAGTGTGTGTTGTACATCTTCACTCAATTTAATATTGCGATGAGCTGCTTCTTGCAAGCAAACTTCTCTTTCTTTCAAGTGATTTTCAGGATTATCAATATCGAATATAGTCAGAGCAATTGAAGTGAAGAACTCGCTATTTGTAAAGTTTTTTATTTCTTTAGCTGCCTTGCAAATGTAGCCTTGCTGACAAAACTTACTATCGTAATAAATGATTAGCAACCATTTTTCGAAATCATCTTTACACACGAACCAAGTTTTCAGAAAGACTTTATAATCCGCCAAATCATCAATATGAAAATAACTATTAAAGAATTTCTCAAAGTTAAAATTGCTAATATCGATTTCGGTAGCAAGTCTTTGCCAATGAATTTCATCTGCTGCATTATAAGATATTGCTCCAAAATCCAATAACAAACCTTTTCCAAGAAATTCGAAAACATTATTACATACACAGAAACTAAAAGCATTATCAGGTTGAGCAAACACTGCATTTGCAAAAAGCGACTTTGAAGTAGAAATAATCTGCTGCTTTGCATTTTTATCTCTCCAAACTTTCAACCATTCCTGCATATTCTGTACAACAGTGTATTTTTCCGATAGTTTTTCAACTCCGTAAACAGTTCCGTCAGTCATTATCAGATTGTAATTAAGCTGCCTATCTTGACTTTTAAAGTACCAGATAAAAATTTGAGAATCGTTGCAAAATTTTGACATTTTTCCTTCAAGACCAACAATTGGAATGTACACTCTTTGACTGTTTTCAAACCCCTGAGTACTTGTTTCTATCGCTTTTATTGTTTTTACTAATGCATCAAATTCACATAACTTCTCATTATCATAAAACCTTGCTAATTCTGAAAATGGAGCAATTACGCTATCTTGTGTTGAATTCTCAGTTACATAATTAATGATCTTATTTGCAAGACTACTGTGTGTAATGATAGAGTCTGAAAAATTTACATCAAGCCAATTATCAACACTTTCCACATTACAATGCATTTCTTCTTGCATTTTTGATACAAATTCAAATGAATCTCGAAAATTGTCAAAAAGCACAAATCGTATAGCATAACGATTTAAATACGTGGAGTAAGAATCTTTAGTATACTTGTCGATTTTTACTTCATTTAACAAATCTTCGAAATTATTATACTCTTTATACATCGTAATTACCTATTATATCAATAATTTCTTCGTTGGCATTATCACAAATTCTGTCAAGCAATGTTCTAGCATGACTTATTTCGCTAATCATTTGTATTTTTTCTTTTGCAGATTTTTTCTTTATCGAAAATTCGTGTTCATGTTTTTTTTCTATCACACTCGAATCTTCATCATTTTGTGATTGTGTTTTTGAATCTTCTGGAATACTAACTTTTGATAATCTCCAATTTTTTAGTTGGTCAATTACTTCCAATTCGGCCCATAGTCCTATCTCACTTTGCAAATGCAAATAAAGGTAACTAATTGCTTCATCAACCTCATCATCTTGAAGTTTAACTACATCAACAGTCTTTAAAAAAGCTTCAAATCCTCTTCGAAAAGAATTCGGTTGAATCAGTAAGTTCCCTAATTCAAACTGATAATCCTCTAAACCTGACAGTGTTTCAGAAATTAATTGTGGATTGCGAATATCAGACTCTGTGCAAATTTTCAAAATATTATCTGCAAGGTTTTTAACCCCATCATTAATTTTCAATACAGAATTCGACGCGTATTTCAATGACCATAATGGGAAACCTTTTGTTTTTGAAAACTCATGTGTTATTGCCCAACGCGCATCAGTTAAGCTACTAATATCATTATACTCTTTAAGCTCTTTCAGTTTAAAAACTTTAATTATATAATCGCATAGTTTTCTTGTTTCTTTAGATTCAAAACGAAAATAAAGCTTTGGGTTCTGTTTTTCGTTCTCCCATGCTTTAAACATATCAACAATGTCATCAACTAGATGTTGTGCTTCTCTTGGTTTTCCATTAGTATCTAAAATTTGTTTGATGTAACGTCTCATTGCAAAAGCCACCATCGCCATACCAGCATAAGTCTGATATAACCCAAATGGAGGTTTTGTTAAATCAATAAGCTTATCACCAATATTGAATGTCGAGTTCTTATCTGTATGATCAAATTTTCGCTTTATAAAATCAGAAACTAAATATAATGGATGATTTGGATTAATGTCAGATTTCCAATCTAAGTTTTCATCAACACTATCCTGAAGTAGAAATATTACATGCTGAGATACTCCGCCACATTTACTGACAATATCCGCCTTATTATTGTAAGAAAGTATACTATCAACCACCTGTTTTGCAGAAACTTTGGCCCAATAAGTTTTAGAGCTATTAGATTGAATTAAATCTAATGATTCTGCTCCTTGATTAAATATTAATGGCGAAATGCATGAGTTAATCGTACTCGCAATTTTTATCGTAGCATTTGAGTCTTGATTACCCCTAATAAAATATTTAAAGTTACCTCTACGAATTTCGTTCATCCATTCTCTTATCATATCATTGGCACATTTAGTATGTGTCTTTTGCTGGTCTGCAAATCCATGTTTTTGAGCACATGTTGCATTTGCAATAAATTCAATAAATCTTTCGAAGTTTTTATCTCCAAATACGCTTTCAAAAACAATGAAAGCCGCATTTTTAAATCTCTCTTCTGATGATGCTTTCTCAGCAATTTCCTTTAATAAATTTAATTCATTTGAATTCCTAGCAAACATCATTGCTATGTACACTTCATAAGACTTTATTGATTTAATTCCATTATCAATCCTATTCAATAAAGTATGCTCATTACTATCAATTGAAAACATTAAAAATTGATTTGCACGATTAACGCTTTTTAGAAACAATCTTTCTATTTCACTTCTAGCTGTTTCTCCAAAATTTACGATATCACTTGTGTATTTATACTGAGTTTTTATAAGCTCCTCCTTAATATCTTCAATCTCTTTTGCAGGTAATGCTGTAAATTGAATCGAATAATGGCCTCCAGGTTGGCGTTGAATAATTCCATTTTCATCAAAATATGTTAAAATCTCAGGTAATTCAGACTCTATTTTTGTTCCTGCAAATAAGTAGTTAATATTATCTTCACTTGGCGTAACAGTTTCGTTGTTTGCAATATTATTTAATGCATTCAACAACAGTATGCTTTTAAAAACAGCATAATAATTTACTCCTTTTGCCTCAACCTGTGATTTACGCGAATTAAATCGCTCAGTTACTGCTCCAAATTTAGATACATTATTATTAAATTCAACCACAACATAATCCCATAAATAATCAGCTGTAATTGTATCTAAATTCTCATAATGAACCTCACTATCTAAAAATTCTCGAATCGCTTCATTTTCTCCAATAAATTGAAAAACACTTCTACTTGAAGAACCAGCTTCACGTGCATAATATGTCGCTAAATTTGCAGTTGAAGGATGTAATGGAAACAAATTTCGAATATCACTTCTTGTCTCTTCAGGATTAGTGGAGTTTCCTGAATATATTTCTAATAAATCAATTCTGTCTCTATAAAACTTATCACCAAGATTAAAATAAGTGATTTTGTTATTTTCTTCTACCTTAAACTTTCGAGACATTATTTTAAAAGCAGAAACAGGCTCCATATTATAACCCATATAATGATAGCGGCCCTTAGTTTTTTCCCTCTCATCTTCTCTCAATGAATTTAAAGCAGATGGATGAGATATATAAAGAAAATATGAATTATTTTCTTCATTCATAACCATTTCATCGATTTCTTGTAAAGTCACTAATAAACTCATACCAATTGGTGATGACATAACATCAGTAAATTCATCCCAAATTACTAATAAACCATCAAAATCCGTTGACTTTGATAGTTGCTGTTGAACCTCGAAAAACCATTTTTTTAATTCCGCATTTTCTATTCGAATATCAATTTTTTTATCTCGCAAGGCACTACGAACCTTATCTAATGTGGAAAGATCTCCGTTTTGCAATTCATTTATTAGCTTCTGACGTGTTGGTGTTACTGATTTTAATCTTGAATTTGTTTCTATTAGATCATCCCATAACTTTGGCTCTTCCTTAATGTGGATTATATAATTTTCAAAGTCTGTTTTTACAGATAAATCGATACCTGCATTCTTTAATGCCGCCGTAATTTTTGTTTGTAACTGTAATGAAAGATCTTCTTTGTGTGCAATGGATGATTGTCCATATAACATTACTGGAAATAATCTCTTGTTTTCTCTTAGCTTAAATATTTCATTTCTTAGAACATTGTATTTTGCGTTTTTATATTCTTCATTTACGTAATCAAAAACATTTTCAACTGTATCGCATAAGATATGTTTAATAACTGCAGCTGCATGGCTTTTCCCAGTACCATAAGTGCCTGAAATCCAAAAGGACTTATGCATATCAATATCGTTATTACGCACAGAAGAAATAACTTTACGAAGAATCTCATTAAATTGTTCATTAGCAATAAAACTTTTCCAATCATCCGACTTTTCATTCTCAATGTTGTAAGCCGCTCTTTGCCCACGAATAGAAACAATTTCAGAATATTTTTTAGTCATAATTTAAGTTTTTATCTTTAAAGAAATGATTTTTTATAACATCAAGTAATGATTTACAATTATGATCATCTTTTAACAAATCCCATAAAGCATTATCAAAACATGCGTATTTAATATTTTCGCGTAATTTTTTTTCAGAAGATATTGTGCAATTCATTTTGTTTTTCCATTCAATATGCCAATAGCCATCAGATGTTAAATGAAAAAATGGTTTATAAATTGGAGTTATTTCCTTATTTGACTCATATATTAAATGTATTTTCTTATAGTTCTCTTTTAAAATATCATCAAAATATATTTTATTGTCTGATACTTCACCTTCTCTTATCTTCTCAATTATTGAAATTAACAATATTGGTTTTGCGTTTATAACTCTACCATAACTATTGCCTCGTTTTGTTTGCCGTAAAACAAAACTATAGTATTTGAGTTTCAATAAATCTGACATTATCTTAGGCTTGTAAGTATAGATAATACTTTTGCAGAATCCAAATCCTCTCTTAAACTAATATGGTCAAGCCCCATATTTAACTCCGCAATAAGTATCCTATTTGTATCACTATTTAATGAGCGTAACTGTTTTAAAAGGTTTGTCTTACTAATACCAAATTCTCTAAATACTCCCTGTTTATTATCTGATGCATATAAATCAGCAACACGGAATGATTTTATTCCTTTTTGCTCTGAATATTTAAACAAAGAGTAAGCAACTGCCTCACGGGATAAATCATTATACGGAACTTTTTTATAATATAGCTTATCTATTTCTGTAAGTAAGCCCATAGCTCCAATAGGACTTTCTTTTAATGTCCTAAATAAAGCGTAAACAATATTTTTAATTGTTGTTGGGCTATCTGCGGAATAGTCTATTTTAACAAGTTCTTGAATATCTTGTTGCGTAAAAGATAAACCCCAATCAATACTCTCTTTATACCATTTAGCAATTGGAGAATTATAACTTAAATTAATCCATACAATCTCCCATACTAAATCAGGCATATCCCGATATAAATCAGAAAGTAATTTTCCAAAAGCGGTAATGCCTTTGTTTTTTGAATCATCCATAATTTCAGCCTGAATAACCCATTTTATAAAACTTGGCATTTGCTCTTTAGGGTTTAAACCGTGTGAATTATCAGTAAAATATGTACTATAAGACGACAAGTACATATCCAACCAATCTTCTCTTAATCCAAAGTTATTATAACTAATTAATTTCATATTATTATTTTTACTATCATTTCCAGTTATATGCAATGAATTTGCGACAATACAACCAAAATCGTGAAACATCAAGCATTTGTGACAATGTGTGCATTTTTTATTGTCAATTATTGGCTCTGGTAATATAGTCAACGCACCAGTTGGGCATTCTACTTCACATGATTCACAATTCAAACAATAAGTTGCTTTGTAGAGTGCTCTTTTTAATAATCCTTGAAACACAGGTAAAGCTGATGTGTTTTCAAAAACTATTAGCTGCTCTTTTTCTTTTTTTGTAATAGCAAATTTGTAAATATTTTTTTCATATATTATTTCACCAACTATTTTGTTGTCAATAATTTTAGAATTATATATTGTATAATCTCCAACCGCGTATAACCAAGTTAATATGTTTTTTTGAGCTGAAAGGCACCTAATCTTTAAATCAGGCTTTGTAGAAATAATCTCCATAAATGAAGGGAATGAAATTCCTCGCCCCCCTCCTCTACGTTTCCAATTTCCATTTTTTATATAATTTTTTACATCTTGAACTTCAGATTTTAAAATTATTTTTTCAATGCGAGAAAGAAATGGTTTTAAATCTGTATGATAACAAGTATTTGATATCATATCATTCCAATCTGAAGAAAATGGGCATATTAAACATCCCACACGAGTCATTCCCTGCCTGTATGATTGATTTAATATGAGATCATACTTGAAAATGTAAAGAAATATTTCTGTAGTATTCCAATTTAAAAGAGGACTTGCATTTATCACAGTAGCATGTTTTACCCCTTTCCCAATCCTTTCATAATTACTCCTTCTTGTGCTTTCTTCAGCGCGCACACCATCAAAAGTCAATATTCTACCTTGTTTATTTATAATACTCCCCGAAAATTGGACCACTGGTTAAGTTGAATAAAAACAATTAAATTTACCAGTATTATGAAAAAAAGCAGAAGGAAATTCAGTGCAAG
>Ga0334884_1001060_pt1 | contig 44183 bp, 31 predicted proteins | sample GraSluR1_MG_7_FD_207215 | JGI IMG/M metagenome (GOLD analysis project Ga0334884, IMG submission 207215) | Sludge microbial communities from methane-producing bioreactor in Wageningen University, Netherlands - Granular Sludge_12_05 R1 | ecosystem: Engineered > Bioreactor > Anaerobic >... | reverse complement strand
GCTGCAATGGCTACCTGTGCTTTAAAACTTGCACTGAATTTCCTTCTGCTTTTTTTCATAATACTGGTAAATTTAATTGTTTTTATTCAACTTAACCAGTGGTCCAATTTTCGGGGAGTATTATACACATCTCGAAGTGTTGGGTATGAACTCTGATTGTTTAATTACAGATTTTGATGATGCCTTGTTGGTTGATGCAGATGTTAAGTTGTTGGATATTAGCGAATCGACACCCAAAAACTTCTTTAAAGGCTTGTCGCGAATGCACAGTCTTACATATCTGAATGTAAGCAAATGTCGTAATTTTTCGTGGGGCGATGCTTTAAGGGAATTACCTTACGAATTATATTCTCTCGACAGCCTGAAATACTTATTTGCAAACAGCTTGAATATTACTCGTTTGTTGCCCGAAATTGGTAACTTGCGGCACATAGAAGTTTTGTCGTTTCATAATTGCAGACTCGTCGACCTGCCTGCACAAATGTTTATGCTAACCAAACTCAGGGTGCTCGATCTTTGCTTTAACGATTTTATCTATTTGCCCGATGTGCTTACCCGATTGAAAAATCTTGAAGTACTCCTTCTCGAAGGCAACCCGCTGAAGCACGCATTGCCTGAATCGTTTGCCGGATTACAAAAACTAGAGGTATTGAGCCTGCAATTTTCGCCCGAAATGGAAGAAAAAGACGTGATTGCCAGTCTCGAAATTGTCTCGAAGCTGAAAAACCTCAAGGTATTGCATCTGCGCGATTCGCAACTCGAGGTATTGCCCGATTGCATTTCGCAAATGGCTTCACTTGAACAAGTTAGTTTGAGAGGTAACAAAATTGATATGAAAAAAGCAGCGATTACACTTTCTCTATTACCCAGGCTGCGGCTGCTCGATGTTAGTTCTTGCGGTATTAAGCGATTACCTAAGGAACTGGCTAAATTGTCACAACTCGAGGTTTTGTATGCCGAGAACATCAGTAGCAGTGCCTCTACTTCGAGTGCTTACAACAACAGTTTCGATAGTTTTCCAACAGAACTACTGCAAAGTGTGTCGCTTAAAAGCATTTACACTTACAACTCTCAAAAATTAACCTATAGTTTAAAAGAATTCGAGGCTGATAACAGCCAATCTTTTATCGAAACCATGGCCTACTGATCAAATTTATTTTCCCGGACAGTTCTTCTTTATTTCGGGAGCAATATTGCTTTTTCCATACGATTTATCGAATGAATCGGAAAACTGTTGTGCCAAATCTTTAGCAGTTTTTGAGAATTCTTCGGGATCTTTCCATGTATTTATCGGATATAGTATTTCGGCAGGTACACCGGGACACGATGTCGGAATATTTAGATGGAAGAGACTGTCGTAGGTGTAATCAACCTTTTCGAGGCTTCCGTTAAGCGCTGCTTCAACCATGCGACGGGTCAGGTTCAGGTCGATACGTTTTCCTACTCCGTATTTTCCTCCCGACCAACCCGTATTAATAAGATATACCGAAGTGTTGAAATGGTCCATTTTGTCGCCAAGCATTTTGGTATATACACTGGGCAATCCGGGCATGAAAGGTTGCCCGAAGAATCTGGAAAAAGTGGCCGAAGGTTCTACTACTCCTCGTTCGGTTCCCGCCAGCTTTGATGTATATCCCATCAAAAACCATAGCATTGCCTGATCTTTGTCGAGCTTCGAAATGGGAGGTAATACTCCGTATGCATCTGCCGTGAGGAACAATATGGTTGATGGGTGCCCCGAAGTAGAACATTCTTTTATGTTTTTCAGAGAATACAGGGGATATGATGCCCTGCTGTTCGGAGTGAATCTTTCATCGTCGAAATCGAACTCACCATTCGGATATATCATAGCATTTTCAACAATGGCACCATGGTTCAGGTAGTCGTCTTGGTGCACCACCGCTTCATAAATATCCGGTTCTTTTTTCGGATTGATGTTAATCATTTTTGCATAGCAGCCATATTCGAAATTGGCAATACCATCTTCGCTCCAGCCGTGTTCGTCGTCGCCCAGTAATGCTCTGCTTGGGTCGGCCGATAAGGTTGTTTTTCCTGTTCCCGACAGACCGAGTATCAAGGCCGATTTGCCATCGGGACCTTCGTTGGCCGAACAATGCAGAGGTAAAACATTTTCGAATGGTAAATAATAATTCATTACTGTGAACATCAGTTTTTTGATGCTGCCCAAATAGGCTGTGCCAATAACCAGACCGATGCGTCTGTCGTAGTCCATGGCCACCACTAAATCAGAGGTGCTGCCATCGGGTAACTTGCGTAGTTTCCATTCATATTTTTGCTGATCGAGTTTGTGATAGGGTAGGGCAATCAGATAGAATGGCTTTTTCGCAAAGCAACTCTTGTCGATGTCTTCGGGTACAGGCCTGAACATATTGTCGGCAAACAGCGATGGTAGAGCTTTGTTGGTAATTAGTTTAACTGGCAGTGCATAAGTTGAATCGGCGCCAATTACTCTGTCGTTGATGTATATTCGACGACAATCTTCAACAAACTTAACGGCATCTTCAAAAATTGAGTCGAATAATTCTTCGCTCATAGGTAAGTTGTTTGGCGAATTCCAATCGATGTGCACCTGACTCGAATGCCTTTTTACCATGTAGGTGTCTTTGGGACTGCGACCAGTCGATTCCACCGGAGTCCATGTTGCCAAAGTTCCATATTTCGATACCACACATTCTTTAAAGTTAACGGCATCTTGAATCAGCACTTTTCTCGCTGCATTGTGAATGACGTTTTTATGAGAATTAATTTTGTCGAGCACTTTCTGATGAAAATTTAAACTTGTTACCTGTTCCATAGTTGATACTTTAAATTGATATTTTAATAATATGAAAAGCAAAAGTATTAAAAAACACATAAAACCATTACCCTAAAATACTATCTAAAACTATGCTTAACAACAAATATTTTAGCTGATTGATACCTTTTAATGCATATAGTAGTATTGTTCGTTAAGCCTTGATATTTTTTTTGTAAAAAAGTAATATTGGTTTAATTTTGTTGATTCGTGTTTGGTTATTAATTCATCCTATACACTGAGTGCATTAATATGCTTGAAATTTATGAGTTCTTATTAAATAATTTTGCAATGAAACAACTGAAGCGATATTTGTTTGTATTGGTCGTAGCTGCTTGTAGTATGCCGTTATCGGCACAGCAGAGTGTTCATAGCTCGGGAGGCACTGCTAACGGCGATGGGGGTAATGTTACCTATTCGGTGGGTCAAGTGGTGTATTCGTTAGGGGTAGGCGATACAGGCACTGCTCTCGAAGGGGTTCAGCAGCCGTGGGAAATATCGGTGCAAACAGCCTTGCCCGGAACCGATGGTATTCTACTAAATGTAAGTCTGTATCCTAATCCCGTTACCGAGTTTGTAACGCTTAGTATAGCCGATATGCAGAATGGTGTATATTCGCTGGTGCTATTCGACAATCAAGGTAAGACCTTAGAATCAATACCTGTGAACAACAACGAAATGCAAATATCTATGAACCTATATGCACCTGCCATGTACTTCTTAACTGTGCGGCACAACGATGTAGATATAAAAACATTTAGAATAATCAAAAATTAAACACAATGAAACAGAAAACTAAAATGTTACGTTTTTTAACCCTTTTCTTATTTTCAGGCTTATGTTCCCTATCCGCAGCATGGGCTCAGTCGCCTCACGCTTTCAGCTACCAGGCAGTAGTTCGCAATGCCAGTAACCAATTGGTTGCCAATACCAATATTGGCATGCAGGTAAGTATTCTTCAGGGCGCTATTGATGGACCTGCCCTGTACATCGAAACACACGAGGCCACTACCAACAATAATGGGTTGGTAACTATTGAAGTGGGCAATGGCACTACACTAGGCAATTTCTTATTAATCGACTGGGCTGATGGACCTTACTACATTAAAACAGAAATTGACTTGAACGGATACAACGAATACACCATCACCGGCGTAAGTCAACTGTTAAGTGTCCCTTATGCCTTGCATGCTGCATCGGCCGCGTCATTTACCGGACAGTTAAACGAGGCTGATCCCGTATTTTTAGGTTCACCGGCTAATGGTATTTCTGTTACCGATGTCAGTAACTGGAACACTGCCTTTGGTTGGGGAAATCATCAGGGGCTTTACAAACCGGTTTCTTATCTGCCTACTTGGAGCGAGATTCTCTATCATCCGTTCAGTATATTAGGTGCTACCCACAATCAAATTTTACGCTACAACGAAGTTAGCGGCAAATGGGTAAATGTAACCCCAAACTTTTTGGTTACCGAATCACAGGATATTGCCGAAGTACTTGATCAAGGTAACGATGCCGGTAATCAAAAAATACTGAATGTAAACCAGCAGGCTATCGGTACCGGAAATCCAAGCCCAAGTGCAGCCCTCGAAATACAAAGTACTACACAAGGTTTTCTGCCCCCAAGGATGAGCACCTCTCAGATATTTTCAATTCAGAACCCGGCCGAAGGCCTTGTGGTATATAATACCGATAACAAAATGCTCAACCTGTTCGATGGCGAAAATTGGGTCGATATGAACGGTAATTCTGCATTAAAAGTGGGCAATTTTTATGGAGGTGGTTATATATTTTATCTCGATGTAAGCGGTTTTCATGGACTGATTTGCAATGCCGAGGATATTATTCAAACACAGTGGGGCTGTAACGACCCCGACGAACTAATTTCAGGCGCCGATGGAATTGCTCTGGGAACAGGTGAGCAAAACACTATTGACATTGTTACTCAGTGTACCACTCCGTTTTACGCTGCAAAACTTTGCGATGACATGTTTTTTCAGGGTTACGACGATTGGTTCTTACCGTCGCAAGATGAAATGTTGCTCATATACAGCGAGTTGCATGAAAATGGAATTGGGAATTTCACCAACACCCAATATTGGACATCAACTCAGGTTTCAGTCGATCAAGCAATTAGCATTGATTTCGAAACCGGTGCTGTAGTAAGCGAGTTGAAAGATAACATGGAAATTACGGTTAGGGCTGTGAGAGCCTTCTAAACTATAGCGTAGTTAAAAAAAACGGGGCAGTATGATTGCCCCGTTTTTTTTATTATCCTTTTACTTCTTCAGTATCAATATAGTATCGTCTTTGTCAACAACATCGGCTTGACGGAAGAACACATTGCTAATTTCTCCCCCTATTTCGCTTACCAGTTCACGATATCCATGTTGGGTTTCGAGGTAACACAGTCGTTGGCCGGTTTTTAATTTATCGCCCGATGAAGGAATTTCCATGCCATCGCCAAAATTCAAATCGAAGTATATTCTCCCTTTCTCGGGCGATTTCAGTTCGATAACATTGTCAACCGCTTTCACCTTGAGGGGGTTGATAGTTGCTGCTGCCTGCAGTTTTTCTATTTCTTCGGCCAGGCGTTCTTTGGCTACACCCGATTTATAGTCGCGGTATTGTCGCTCGTGCATAGCAAATTCAAACAATTCTTCTTCGTTTTTACCCAAATCCCAACCGTTTTCAATCATCTCTTTTCTATATTGGTCTAGTATGTCGGGATAGGCGTCTTGTGGTAATCCTTCGTAAAACTCGTGATTCTGCGATTTTGCAAGTTCAATAATTTCAGCATCAAGAGGCCCCGGTAATTTCCCCGCTTTTCCGAGTATCATATCCCAGGTGTTTTTGTCAATCATTTGCCAACGTGGTTTGCCTTGCATCATATATACAATATTTACCAGGGCAACATTTTTAACATATTGCGAGAATGGAGTTACCAGTGGTGGATAACCCAACTTAGGCCACACATACTGCACTTCGTCGAACAGCGTAATCAGCAAATCGTCGAGGCTAAGCAGGGGTTTGCCCATGGCCGCAAGCGATTGATTTATCCCCTGATGCACACCATCAAGGTCAGCCATCAGGCTTCCCATCATTCCTCCCGGAAGGCCACTGCCAATCATCAGAGCCGAGTTTAAATGATTTTTCGGGTTTATAAACAGGCCCAAAAATTCATCGATAAACTCCTGATTCAAGGCACGGGCATGCATATAGGCTTTCATATTGATATCGGGAACCTTGAACCCGGCATCTTTAAGCATAGCCTGTATGGTTATAACATCTGGATGCGATGTCCCCCATGCCAGCGGTTCAATGGCGGCATCAATGTAATCGACACCCGCTTTGGCAACTTCAATCATAGAGGCTACAGCAAACCCAGGCCCTGCGTGGCCATGATATTGAACTACCATGTCGGGGTAGCTCGATTTAATAGCTTTTACCAGCAAACCCAGCGAGTGTGGGCGGCCGATACCGGCCATATCTTTCAAACATATTTCATCGGCACCATAAGCAACTGCCTGATGAACTACATCCATGTAATAATCAACGGTATGTATATCTGAATGGGTTATGCTAAGTGTAGCTTGCGATATCATGCCTGCTTCCTTGGCATATTTTATCGACAGTTCCAGATTTCTTGGATCGTTGAGCCCACAAAACGAACGGGCAATATCAACACCCTGATCTTTCTTTACCTTATACATGAGGCGCCTTACATCGGCAGGTACCGGAAACATCCTAATGCCATTCAGTGCCCTTTCGAGCATGTGAGTTTGCATGCCTGCTTCCTTGAATGGTTTTGTCCATTCTCGCACTACATCGTTGGGGTTTTCGCCAAACATCAGGTTAACCTGTTCGAAGGCACCCCCGTTAGTCTCTATTCGGCTGAAACACCCCATGTCGATAATAGCCGGTGCAATTTTCATCAATTGATCGCGGCGAGGCTGATACTTACCACTCGATTGCCACATGTCGCGATATACCAAACTAAATTTTATTTCTTTCGCCATAACATTTATTTTTTGCAAAAATACATTTCTAAATCATACGTATCATGTACGACTCAATAAAAAAGTTATTCATAAGTAGAACCGAAAAATGCTCAAACTGTTTTGTCAATCGATAATGATAATTTTTTCGGTGTATTTTATCTCTCTCGAATCAGATATTCTGAGTATATAAGTGCCTGCTTTCAGGTCGCTTACGTATATCTGTCCGTTGCCGGGCATGATTTCGGTAAGTACAGTTCTGCCCACTACATCAACAAGTTGAAGTGTATATGGCTGATTTTCGAAATTGCTTAGATTTACCATGAATCCGGTGTGAGCAGGATTGGGATACACCACATTTTTCCCATTACTATTGTCGTGTATCGAAGTATTCAACTGAACCGTTGCTTGCCGAGTTGCCTGACAACCCACATTGTCGGTAATGTTTACCGTATAGGTTCCATAGCATAAATCTTCCTGAATGCTTCCGAACTGCCCAATCAATGGCCAATAGTAAGTGTAGGGGCTTATTCCGCCATTTACGGTAACCCACGCCTGACCATTGCACGATCCATCGTCGGGAGTGCTTGAGGCAGCGGCCTGAATTTGCGATACAGTTATGCTAACCTCGTCCTGAAACATATTACCACAGGCATCGTATATTCTTACCCAATACTGGTTTTCGCCTGATGATGGAGTAAAGGTGACGTTGCTTTGTGTAGTGCTGTTGAACCAAAGGAAAGTAGCATTTGACTGATTGGCTTCAGCACTCAGCGATATTTGACCGGGGTTTGCACAGAATACCTGACTGCCAGAGGTAATACCTACCGAGTGATTAATTGGAGGAGGATTATACAGCGTGAATTCAGTTTCTAACTGACAACCTATGGCATCGGTAACAGTAACAAGATATGTGCCGGGGCAAAGATTGGTGAAATTACCATTGTACTGGTGGTGAATACTGTCGGGCCACCAAACATAGTTGGCATTTACATAAGAGTAGGTGAATGGTGCAAAGTTGTTTACCACATTTACCTGATAAGAACCGTTGCATGCATTGTTGCAACTAACCGGGGTAGGTTGCTGGGTAGCAAATTGCATATTCGACACCCTGATAGTAATAGAATCGTACACTTCGTTGCCGCAGTCGTCGGCCATGGTTACGTAGTATGTGGTTGCACCCGGTTGTGGTGTAATAGTTGTTGTATTGGTTGTGCTGCCTGTGCTCCATTGATAATACACATTTACATATTGTACAGTATCGAGATTACACCCGGCAGTAAGGGTTATTTGGCTAGGTGGTGCTACTCCGCAATACTCAGTCTGTGCATATTGAATGCCTCCTTTGATAGCTTCTGCATCAAAAATAAAGATAGTGTCGGAAATTACCGAAGGCATATTGCCACATGGGCAGGTGGTGTAAAAATTCAGAATAATGGTTTCGGTTCCTTCGTCGATGCCATCGTTAAAGGCAGAATAAAATAAGGTGTCGGAAGTTTGACCGGCGGGAATTGTAATTTGCGATGGCAGTGGGGTGTAGTCAACACCCGGTGTTGCGGAGCCTCCCACCGAGAGGTTAACAACAACCGGCTCGGTAGAACCTGCTCCGGGAGCTCTGCTGATTACGTAATAATTTTCGCATCCTTCCCAAAGGTCGGCTTCACCGCCGTATTGGCTGTGATTAATACCTTCAATCATTGCTCCCGAAACAAAACTATTGGTTTCGAAGAACACCCCACTATCGAATGCTGAGTCGCCACGGTCGCCAACAGCCAGTTTAATATGATAGGTTTGGCAAGGTTGAACTACAGCGCGGGCGGTTAGCACAATAGTGTTGCCGTCGTATTGCACTGCACCATGGTATGAGCCGGGCGAATTACTGGCCGAAGAAGGATAAGCTGTGTAGTAGCTGAAATTATGTACATTGTTAATGGTTACCGGTTGTCCGTTGGGAAGCAGGGCAATATTTATGGCATTGTTCTGATATGGACCGTTGATGCCGGGACCCGATAAGAAAAACCCGAATACATCGTTAAAGTTTGAGTTGGCATATTCAGGAAATTCTTCCGACCCAAATATATATCTAAACTCAACAGTATCGTCGGCAGGTACGAAATTGAATTCAATTTTGGTACAGTCGTAAATACTGCCGCCTCCAGCCAACGAAACCAAATCGGGATCGCTGCCGGAACCCAGGGTGCCTCCCTGACTACCACTAGTGTTAGGCCCGTGTGCATTGGTTATTGGCCCCGAGGCTATTATAATGCCCGACGCAAATGGAAACTGAGAATTGTTCTTCTTGAAATACCCGTACGCTCCATTGCTGTTTACGGTTACGCTCGACACCGAAGTGCATCCGTTAATAAGCGTGTCGGCGATAAGCACCTGCAGGGGAATATTGGTTTGCGTGGTAATATTCGTCTGGGCTGTAATCTGATGTATTCCGGTTACTACAAGCAAGGCTACGACAAATAAGGATGATAAAGTTTTATTCATAGTAGTACAATTTTAATCAATAAGCCCCTAAAGATACGAATTATTTCATGTAAATACAACAAAAAGTTAATTTTGCAAAAAAATACTCAAAGTATGCCGAGATGGATGGCACTGGACATTGGGCAAAAACGCACCGGAATTGCAGTTACCGATATGGCTAATCTGATTGCTACACCCATTGGTTATATGGCTACCCGCGAGCTGAAAATATTTCTTCAGCAATACTTTCGCGATGAAAAAGTAGATAGGGTAGTGGTAGGTTGGCCGCTGCAAATGAACCATAATGATTCAGAATCGGTTAAATATATTGAACCCAGAGTGAATGAATTGAAAAAATTATACCCCGACATCGAATTTATATACTACGACGAAAGATTTACGTCGAAAATGGCATTTGATGCTATGATTGCCGGTGGTTTAGGACAAAAAAAACGACGCGAGAAAGGTCTGGTCGATCAGATTAGTGCTGTATTGATACTACAATCGTATATGGATAACTTAAAATATAGAGCGCAATGATATACCCTATTTATGTAATTGGCCATCCGGTGTTACGAAAAAAAACTGAAGAACTGAGTGCCGATTTCGAAGGTTTGCACGACCTTATCGATAGCATGTTCGAAACTATGTATGCTGCCAATGGAGTTGGTTTGGCGGCTCCTCAAATCGGAAAATCGCTGCGCATTTTTGTGGTTGATGCCGAAGTACTGGCCGAAGATAATCCCGAATTGGCAGGATTCAAACGTGTGTTTATTAATCCGCAAATTGTGGAACGCAGTGCCGACCTCATATCGTGGGAAGAAGGCTGCCTGAGTATTCCTTCAATACACGAAAATGTGAAACGAAATACTCGTTTGGTGATGGAATACTACGATCGCGATTTTAATTTCGTAAGCGAAACCCTCGATGGTTTTAAGGCTATTGTGGTTCAACACGAATACGACCACCTCGATGGAGTATTGTTTACCGACAAAATTCATCCTATTCGGAAGAAATTTCTGCGTTCAAAAATTCATGACATAGGAAAAGGAAAAATTGGAGTTGATTATAAAATTGTTACCGCATGAAAAATATTGTTTTGCTTGTTTTAGTGGTGTTAATAGCTGTTTCGTGCAATCAAAAAAACAGTAATATTAACCGTAGTGAAGAAGAAAAGATTGAATTGCAGCAGGCTATTGCCGAGGCCGAAGCAAACCTGTTCAACGATACGGTGGCCAATAATCAGAAGGCCCGCGATATCATCGGCAAATATGTGCACTATGCCAATGCATTTCCTGATGATTCTCTTTCGCAGGAATATCTGTTCCGTGCTGCCGAAATTGCCCTAAGTATCAATCAGCCCAACAATGCAGTGAAATATTTGCATAAAGTGGAGCAAGGCAACGAAAACTATAAAAATTATCCGCTCTGTCTGTTTTACCTTGGATACACCTATCACTATCACCTTATCGATACGGTGAATGCCCGAATCTATTATGAGCGCTTCCTCAACGATTACCCCAATCATGCGCTGGCAACCGATGTGCAAAACCTTCTGGCGTACATGGGTATGACCGACGAAGAAATTATCAGCATGTTCGAAGAGATGAATCAGTAGCTTCGTGAGTGCGGCAATGAAAGCTTATCCTTTTGCAAGAATATTGATGCCTTTTATTGCAGGTATTCTGTTTTCGGTGTATGTGGCTGTGCCACCGGTGTTGATGTATGTGCTACTGTTTGCTTCGTTAGCTTGGCTTTTTATTGATACCAAACGCAATCGTTCACAATATCTCGACTTTTTCGGCCTGTCCTTCTTTGTTTTTCTTTTTGCTGTAGCCATGATATTGTCGGTAGAGAGAGCCGAAAATCATACCGATAGTCGCTTGTCGCAGTATAAAGGACAACTCATTGGTCAATTGGCTTCTGAACCTGTTGTTGCCGGAAAAAACATGAAAATTCGTCTTGATTGCGAAGCCATAAAACTGGTCGACAATTGGTACGAAACCAAAGGTAATATTTTGGTTTATCTTAAAGCCGACGAGAACTCTCAATCGCTGAAAGCCGGCGATAAAATTGTTATGAGTCCCGATTTAAAACAATTCGAGAACAAGGGGAATCCCGGTGAGTTCGACTACAAAAAGTATATGTGGTATCAGTATGTTCAATACAGCGATTTTCTCGACGTAGGAGAATGGCAAAAAATTGATTCATACAGCAACAACACTCTTATAATGAAGGCTGCCGCTATGCGCAATTATATAATAGCGCAATATGAGAAATACGGCTTGTCGGGTGATGAATTGGGCGTGGCTACTGCCCTTACACTTGGCAATAAGTCGTACCTGAGCGATGAGGTAAGGCAAAGCTATTCGTCGTCGGGGGGAATGCACGTGCTGGCTGTTTCGGGCTTGCATGTAGGCGTTTTTTATATAGTGATTTCACAGATTTTCGGCTTTTTGAAAAGTAAAAAATATCTATGGTTAAAAACTATGCTAATTGTGGGGTCTATCTGGTTTTACGCGTTTCTTACCGGATTATCGCCATCGGTTACCCGCGCAGCTACCATGTTTTCGCTATTTTCTCTTGCCGCTGTAACTCAACGCTCGCGCAATTCTTATAATGTGTTGGCAGCATCGGCTTTTATTGCATTGCTTTTTAATCCATTTGCCCTGTTCCAGATAGGTTTTCAACTGTCGTATGCAGCCGTGTTTTCGATTTTGTTTTTTTTCGATAAAATTCATAATCTGATTTCGCCGCGGAATTGGATATTGCAAAAGTTGTGGTCGCTGGTGGCTGTTTCTCTGTCGGCCCAAATTGGAACTATCCCGTTTACACTATTCTATTTTCAACAATTCCCTACTTATTTTCTGCTGACTAATATTGTGCTTATCCCTCTGGTTTCGGTAGCAATATATTTGGCCATAGCTCTGGCTGTTTTTTCGTGGCTGCCAACTGTTGCTTCGCTGTTGGGTTGGCTGTTTAAGAAATGTATAGGTTTCATGAATGCCTCGGTAGCCGGTATCGAAAGTTTACCCGGATCGGTTATCTCAAATTTGCATATTACTACTTTCGAGTTTGTTGTTTTACTGATGATGCTGGCCGTTGTTGTGCTCATATTTAGCGAACGGCGTGCCGGTGTAGTTATTGCCGGTTTGGGTTTATCGGTTGTGTTTGCAACTTCGCTACTCTATCGTAATGTAGCTGCGCTAAGCAGGCAGCATATTGTGGTGTATAACCTGAAAAACACTACTGCGCTGAATCTTATCGACGGGCGCGATAACTTGCTGTTTGTTAATACATCCGAAATTGACGCCAAAGCTCGAAACTATAGCCTCAATGGTTATTGGCGAAGCCTGGGTTTACATCAGGAGAAAACAATTAGTTTGTCGGTAGCCGACAGTAAACAATTGCTGAAGAATATTGTCAATATTAATAACCCGAGAGTTTTTATGAAAAATGGTTTTATTGGTTTTTACGATATTCGGATATTTATTCCCGACGATAGGCACAATACCTCCATTGCTATGCAACAAAAACTCAGAGTCGATTATGTGTTGTTTACCGATGAGTGCAGCCTTAGTCTGCAACAGCTTAACGAAATGGTGCAATACCGCCTGCTGCTTATCGATGGTTCGGTAAATCGACACCGCGCCGAACAAATTCTGTCACAAGCCTTGGGACTGGGAATAGACGTACATTCAGTAGCCCATTCAGGAGCATTCTTGCTATAGGAAGCTTGATTTAGCCGACCGGCCAAATAATTCCCGAATAATTAGCAGGCGCAGTTGTTTCGCGTTTTATTTTATGTTGTGCGTAATAAATATTTACCTTTGCTGAAAATTTTCGCTGATTATGAAAATTATTATTGCAGGGGCAGGCGAAGTAGGAAAGTATTTGGCTAAAATGTTGCTGAAAGAAAACCACGACATTGTGGTAATCGACAACAACGAAAAACGCCTGAAAACTATCGAGCTCGATAAAGATTTTTTGTGTATCAACGGCTCGTGTACTTCGATAAGTGTGTTGCAGCAGGCAGGAGTGAAGAACGCCAACTTGTTTATTGCCGTTACCATTACCGAAGAAATCAACATTATGGCGGCTATTCTGGCAAAAAAACTGGGAGCACGTAAAACCATTGCCCGCATCGATAATATGGAGTATCTCGAACCCAAAAACAAACCGCATATGCTCGGGCTGGGTATCGACAGGCTGATATATCCCGAATTAATCGCAACAAAAGAGGTGGTGGGTAACATAAAGCAGACAGGCACGTCGGAGATTTTCGAGTTTTCGGGCGGCAAGCTTACGCTTTTTGTTGTGAAACTTGATGCCGATGCTCCTATTATTAATAAATCGCTGCGTGAGGCTGATATGATCACTAAATCGACCGACTTCAGAGCAGTAGCCATCACGCGCAACGAAAAAACCATTATCCCCAAAGGTGACGATTTGTTGCAGGTAAACGATATGGTGTATGTTATCACCAATCCTTCGGGCATACACGCTATACTTAAATATGCCGGAAAAAAGAAGCTTGAAATCTCGAATGTAATGATTCTTGGGGGTAGCCGTATTGGCAGAATGGTTGCCCAGCGCCTGCAATCGCAAATCAACGTAAAGCTTATCGAGATTGATATCGATAGGTGCGAGAGTATCGCCACTGAGCTTAACAAAGTGCTGGTTATTAACGGCGATGGTCGCGATAGTGAACTGCTTTTAGAAGAAGGCATCAAAGATATGGATGCTTTTATTGCTGTTACCGGAAATTCAGAAACCAACATTCTGTCGTGTATAATGGCGAAAAAAATGGGGGTTAAAAAGACCGTTGCCGAGGTCGAGAATCTCGATTTTATTGAGGTAGCGTCAAAAATGGGTGTTGACACCATTGTAAATAAAAAACTGAGTGCCGCCAGCAATATTTACACCGAAACCATGAAAGCACGCGTAGAATCGATTAAGTGCCTAACGGGGTCTGATGCCGAGGTTCTTGAGTTTGTGGTGCAACCCGGTGCCACTATTACTACCGATATACTACGTAATATCAATTTTCCGAAAGGGGCTATTATCGGCGGTGTGGTTCGCAACGAAAAAAGTTTTATTGCCGATGGAAACACTCAGGTAAAAGCCAACGATAAGGTGGTGGTTTTTGCTTTGCCTGAAGCAATTTTCGAAATAGAAAAATATTTTAACTAAGCCTTCAGATTTGTAATTTTGCGGAAAACCCTGAACTTATAATACAGCGAAAGCTCAATAAAGGTGTTGTGTACCGGATAGTTGAATAAGGTAAAGCTATCGCTGAATACCGACTCGAATCCGTAGCTGATTTTAAGGTCGCAATCAATATTCTTTGTGGCCTTATATTGTATCCCCGCTTTTAAACCATAATCCCACTCGCGCATTTTCGACGAATAATCGAGTTCCTGTGTGATGGTGTCTTCGGTGGCATACCCCACCGTGCCAATGCCAATGGCATAGGTGTTGCTTTTGTGCAACCATGCCGAATACATGCCTATGCTTGCGTTTAGTTTGGGAGTAATACCAATATGATGAGTTAGCGCCTGCTCAATAAAAAAGTTGTCGAACTCGCCCAAAGCAACACCATTGAACCAAGTGTCGATTTCGAAGACAATGTGCGGCATGGTGGGGTGCTGCATACGGTCGATATATGGCACATTGTCGAGAGGAGTCTCAAAACCGGTGTGCTTGCGCGTTGACGATATTTCGTAGGTAACACTGTAACGGTCGTTCATTTCAAAATTGATAAACATTCCGATATTGCGTCCGGGCTTAATTTCGCCTTTGGCTCCGGGAGGAATAAAACTGTAGGGAACCGGCGAGCCGGCAGTAATCCCCAGTTTCGGGCCAAAGCTTATCGATTGCGCGCATGCCCACTGGCACAACGTAAATAGTAGTGCTATGGCAAATGCCTGCCGCATTAGTTTACATATATTTTTTGCACCCGCGGTTTCTCGTTGCCTATGCTATAGCGGCAAATATAAATGCCCGTAGTGAGACCGGGTACCGGCAATTCGCTGGTGTTGCCCTGCAACGACCATGTTTTTATTTTTTTACCGGTGAGGTCATACAACTCCAGTTTACCGTCGGCAGCTGTGTTGCGATAAATATTGATGCTGCTGCGAATATTGTCGTAGGAAATTACAATTTTCTGTTCGCCTATGTTTACTGCCTGCACCGGCGACAGGTCGTAATACAAATTAATGTTGTCGATGAATAGTTTGCTGCCAATGCCTCCCTGAAAAGTATCGCCGTAACGGCTCGATGCAAACACCACCGAAATGGTATCGGGTTCCAGCGCACTTACATACACAAAAGGCAAATTAAAATAGGTGTACTGCGTTATGGTTTGGCTGCTATACAACTCGGCGCGTGCTATTTCTACCCGCTGCGAGCCGTTCCAGCGCGACAATATGGCATAGATGGCGCACTCGTCGGGTGTGCCGCTATACGAAACCGAAGTGTATTTGTACCAGCCCTGAAAGGCATCGGGTTTGCCCGTGAAGGGGACCCCAAAATGGGCAACCGAATTCATCAAATTAGGCTCGAACCAGCCCGTAAACAAAGTTCCCGATGCGGGTTGTGTCATAATGCTTTTTGTTTCAAGACAAGCTGCGTAATTGCCACTTTGGGCATCATCGGTGCGAGTGGTAGGAAATATATTTACGGTTGTGGAAGCCGGATTCCCTGTAGCCCAAGTTGTGGTTGGAAGACATTCCCAGTAAAAGTTGTTAGGAAATAATGTGCTATAGTGTTTTTGCTGCCAGTCTTCAAAATCCATATTTGGCAATGTGGTTTGAGCGAACAAACCAAGGCTAACAATTACCAGAACGAAGCTAAGGATATTTTTAATCATAGGTGTTTGTTAAAATTATTTGTACAAATATACATAAAAGCGCGAAAATGCAAATTGCGTGGTGTTAAAAAAACATTAACAGCGCCGGCCTGAAAACTTAGAGGTAGTCGATGCATTTTTCGAGGCGGATACCGCGTGAGCCTTTTATAAGAATTAGGCTGCCCGATGGCGGGTTTTTGGCAAGGTATTTATTAAGCAGTTCTACATTTTCGAAAAACAGGAACTCGCTGCGGTTGTTATATTTCATAAAGTGCTTGCCAACCAAAAATACATCGCTGTGCCAGATGCCTTTCAGCATATCGAGTATGCCTGCGTGTTCTTCATCGGCCACATCGCCCAGTTCGAGCATGTCGCCGATAATGTAGCATTTTTTCGGATAATCGTATTCCTGAAAATTCGATATCGCAGCAGCCATGCTGGTAGGGTTGGCATTATAGAAATCGAGCACCAGGTGGTTTCGGCGTCCGCGCACCCATTGCGAACGGTTGTTGCTGGGGGTGTACGATGCTATGGTTTTATCGATAATGGTTGACGATATTCCGAAATAGTTACCCACACAGATGGCGGCCATAATATTTTCGAAATTATAGTCGCCAATCAGGTTCGAATAGGCTAAGCCTGTGTTTTCTTGGCATTCCCATTCTATTCCTACAAACATTTCTTTGTGAGTAATAGTGCCTCTGCAATATGATTTTTCGGTATTTCCATATTCCACGTGCGAGTAGCTGCCTATAATTTTTTTCAGGATGGCATTTTCGCCATTTAAGAATACTACGCCCCCCTTGCGTTTCAGGTAATCGTATAGTTCTCCTTTAGTTTGAATAATATTTTGGTAGCTGCCAAAACCTTCGAGGTGTGCCTTGCCAATATTGGTGATAATGCCATAATCGGGTTGGGCAATTTCGCAAAGCTCGGCAATTTCGCCCACATGGCTGGCTCCCATTTCTATCACCCCCATGTCGGTGGTGTAGTTCATTTGCAACAGGGTAAGCGGCACGCCAATATGGTTGTTCATATTACCTTTGGTGGCAATCAGGCGGAATTTTTGCGCCAGCAGTGCCGACACCAGCTCTTTGGTTGTTGTTTTACCGTTGGTTCCCGTAATAGCCAATATAGGAATGTTTAGCGAGCGTCGGTGCAAAGCAGCCATTTGTTGCAATGTCTTAAGAACATCATCAACCGGCAGCATTCGGTCGCAGTCTACCACCGAGGCATCGTCGACCACTGCGTAGGAGCAGCCTTTGTCTATTGCCATGCGTGCGTATGTGTTGCCATCGAAGTTATCGCCTTTCAGGGCGAAGAAAATGGCATCTTTAGCTACACGTCGGCTATCGGTGCAAATGATGCGATGTTTCTTAAACAGTTGGTATAGCTCAGATGTACTTATCATAAAAACAGAAAGCCCCAAAAAGGGGCTTTATTGTATGAATTTAAGATTATTTGCTTTTCACCGGGGAGCCTACACGCGTCATAGCACAGCGGAAACCCAAATCAGCCCGAGCCATTTTTTCGTCGAGGAACCGACGGGTTCCGGGTACCAGCCAGTAAGCGCGGTCGTTCCACGATCCGCCTTTAAACACGCGTGAGCGGTCGGTAATGAGAGAGTGCATACCCGTACCTTTATTGTTTTTCGGGTTGCTGTTGTCCCATTCACCACGACCCCATTCACCATATTCGCCCCATTCTCCGTCTTTGTACATCTTTCCGGTTTTCGCTTGGAATATAGCATCGGGATACACTTTACTTCCGTCGGATAGTTGAATGATACCGCCGGGAAGAATCATCGATCCATCGGGCATTTGTATTTCGCCAGTGGGCAGACGTTCGTGGCCAGAAGGCAGAATATAGGTTTGGTCGGTCAAATTTATTTTCACCTTATTTGGCAGAATCAGTGTGTTACCGTCGGATGATAATACGCTACCTGCCGGCAAATTGGTTAGGCTAAAGGTGCTGTCGAGGGGTTGTTTTACTTTAGGTTTAATACTGTCGCGGCCATAGTTGGTAGTTTCGTTCCACCATTCCGAGGCTTGCGGGTTTTGTGGAATAAGCGATTCAAGATCGCCATCAAGATAGTTCCTGTTATCGGAAGTAGTATAGTTTTCGCGGTTGAAACATTCTTCATCACGCACAGGTTTCCGCAATATACGACCACTATATTCAAAATAGTTTTCGGCTTCGGGTGTTAGCTCAATGGTACCATCGCGCGGGTCGATAATGATTTCGTAGTCGGTGTACACGTTACCCCTGAAAGGTCTGAATTCTTCCATGTCTTCAAAAGTCATATCGCGATACACATCCATCACCCATTCGTTTACGTTACCTGCCATGCAATAGAGGCCATATTCGTTTGGCCAGTAGCTTCTTACGGGAGCGCAGATATCTGCTTTATCGTTCAATGCACCGGCAACCCCCATGTTATCGCCGCGACCACGCATTGCATTGGCCATAATTTGACCGCGGTCTTTGCTACGGCTGTCGTTACGAATGTAGTGTCCGTTCCAGGGATATAGTCTGCGGTTGTATATACGTTCGTTGTAATGGTTTCCGATGTGAGCCAGTGCTGCAAATTCCCATTCGGCTTCGGTGGGGAGCCGGTAACGCGGCAAGAATATGCCGTCTTCTATTCTCACCCAGCGACGGTCCATACCTGTGTTGGCTTTTTGAGCCTTGCGTCCTTGGCGGAGAGTGGTAGGGTCAACATACATATTATGTACTTTACCATCGGGACCTTTATCCATCGAAACGGGCATATCGGTTAAACCGTCGGCATATAATAAATAGGAGTCGAGGTTAAAATGTTTGGCTTGATCCATTGGAGCCAGATAATTGTCGAAAACACCTTCGCGGGCAAATATTACTTCGTTCACCCGGTCGGTTCTCCAGTCGCAGTATTTTGAAGCTTGCACCCAGCTAACACCAACCACAGGGTATTCTTCGTAGGCGGGGTGACGCAGATATAACTCTACCATTGGCTCGTTGTAAGCCATACGTTGCCGCCAAACAAGTGTGTCGGGCAATGCCTGCCTGTATAGATAATTATAGTCGCTGGCATACACATGACGCAACCAGTAGAGGTACTCGAGGTAGTCGAGGTTCCTGATTTCGGTTTCGTCCATATAGAACGACGAAACAGTAACACGGGTAGGAGCATTATTCCAGTCGAAAATAACATCTTGTTCGGTTCTACCCATGGCAAAAGAACCACCTTCTACAAATACTAATCCGGGTCCGGTTTCTTGTTCGTAGCCGGGATGGTTTTGGAAACCACCGTGTTTCGGATCGTTATAATTGCGGCCTGTTGTGTTAGAAACCTCTTTTTTACAGGATACAAAGGCAACACTTAAAACTATCAGAAATGTCCATTTAAGCAAGTTTGTTTTCATATTATAATAATATTTAAACTTCTACAATAATAATATAACTAAAATGACGGGCAACTTATTACACGTTTCTTGGCAGTTTTTTCGTGACAAGGGAAAACTATGGCAAAAGAAACTTCGTGCGAACCGTATGTTGAATTCCTGAGGCGAGAAACCGTGAAGTCGTAACTGTAGGCAAATCTAAGATTGTCTTGCCGGAATCCTACCAGCATAATAAATGAATCGTATTGGAATTGGAAGTTTTGGCGCAGCCAGAAACCGGCTACTATGGCTTTACGGTTTACATAGATACCCCAATTGAATTGTTGGAACTGACCTTGCTGATGAAAGAGCAACTGTGGCGAAAGCGACAATTCACCGCGGCGGTAGTTGCGGTTGTTCAGAGAAATATCGGTGCCAAAGTGGGCGGTGAATTTGCGTGGTAACGTTGCGTCGCTGCCTCTGAGGAACGATTCCGACGGCTCGGTAAGATGATGAACTGCAAAACCGAAGAAAGTTTTTTCGGTGAATCCTACAAATCCTGTTGAAAAATCGAAATAGTTTTTATGATCGTTTACCAAGGCCGGATTTTCCTGAGTTGAATAAATAGGTCCGTAAAGGGGATGTATCATATCAGGGAAAATGAAATCCCATTTTATGGTTTTCATCACATACGATGCCTGAAATCCTCCAGCTATGGCAAAATTTCTGCTCACCGGAAGGGTGTAGGCATACATACCACTAATAATGTTTGTTTTAATGGTGCCATCGCCCTGCACATCGCTGAGCAGGTGTAAACCGGCGCCTCCCTGAATAAGGTTGACGTGCTGGTCGTAGGATGCACTATAGGTTACATAAGTGGGCCCGAGGGCAGGCCATTGGTTTCGGTAGCCAAGGGCTACACGCGGACAATTTTCAGATCCGGTGAATGCAGGGTTCAAATGGAGGGGATTGGCATAGAACTGAGAAAAGTGGGCATCCTGTGCCTGCAGGCCTCCGTAAATCCCTAAAATCGAAACACTTAGAATGAGTAGTATGCGTCTTACCATGCTATTATAATTGAACGACAAACTGCAATTATACAATAATTTTCTTTTAAATAAAATATCAACTACAATATTAGTATAATTTTGGCGTTTTTGAAACATTGTCGTAATTTTTTTAATTATTAATTCATTTTATGAAAGCAATCAAATTAATTTGTGCAGCGTCTATCACGTTAATTGGCTTATTTCATGGTTTTTACGCATACGGACAAAATTTAATAATATCTGATACCCTTCGATGGAACCCAGAAATTTTGGTCAAAAATAGCGAAAATAATGCCGAAATATTTTTAAATTTTAAAAATTCTCAGCAAAAAAACGACAATTTTCTTCCTGTTTACACAAAAAAAATTGAATTGGCGAATGAGATTAATGTGAGAAACTTGAATTTTGTTAATTCACACTATGAAATTCTAAGCGATTCGGCTCAGAACTTTTTAACAGATGTTGATAAAATAGCCGAAGATATTAACATTGATACGTATATATCATATACGCGTAAACAAGCCTATTTTAATATGGAGTTTGTGCCCCTGCGACGCAATCCGCTAAACGGAAAGATCGAAAAGCTTGTGTCGTTTCAGTTACAGGTAATTGCCGAACAGGTGCCGGCTGTAAAATCCACGGCTGTGTGGGCATCGTCATCTAAGCTAAACACAGGTAGATGGCATAAGATTAAGCTTAGCAACCCGGGCATATATAAATTGACTTATGAACAATTGGTTAACATGGGGTTTACCGATTTTTCAACGATTGGTATATTTGGCTACGGGCATATGTTGCCTAAGAAAAACAGTGAGGCTCGATACGACGACTTACCCGAACGCGATGTTATCAGGGTTGATGTAAACAACGACGGTCAGTTCAATCAGGGCGATTACCTGTTGTTTTATGCCGAAGGACCCAACCGTATTTATTACGAACAAACTGCGATGCGTTTTCGTCACGAAAAGCACGATTACTCCGAGTATGCCTATTATTTTGTTTCCGACAGGGGGAGCTGGAAACAGGCAACCACTGTTCAGTCGGAACCTACCTATAATGTTACGGTGAATTCGTTCGATAATGTGCAGTTTCTCGAAACCGACAGCATCAATGTGCGCAATATGGGACGCACCTGGTTCTGGAGGCATTTCGATTTTTACACCACGCACAATTTCAGCATGAATTTTGCGAATATCATCACCGGCTCTCCGGTAAAATTCGATGTTGCTCTTGCTGCCCGTTCGTCGCAAAGCAGTTCTTTTAAAATATATGTGAACAACGAACTGGTAAATACCACCAACATTGGTTATGTAAGCGGAAGCTATAGTTCATCTTATGCCAAAGAAGAAACAGCGGTTTTCAATCACTCGGTAAATTCGGCGGGAGTAAATTTCAGAATCGAATACATAAAGACTACCGGCGATTCAGAGGGCTGGCTTAATTTTATAAGAGCATCGGCACGTTGCCAGTTGATGCAGGTTGCTAATTTTATGGCATTTCGCGATATCAACTCGGTGGCATCGGGCAATGTAGCTCAGTTTATTGTGGGTAATACTGCTGCTCAAACACAAATTTGGGATGTCAGCGACCCAGTAAATGCCATACGAATAATGCCGGTGAGCAGTGGTGCTGAAACGCGTTTCAATCGCGATGCATCAAGCTTGCGCGAGTATATAGTTTTTAATGCCTCTGCCGATTTCCCGTCGCCCGAAACCGAAGGTGACGATTTGGGCTTGGTGGCCAATCAAAACCTACATGCTCTACCAAACCCCGATATGATAATTGTTACATACCCGGGTTTTAGGGCACAGGCCGAACAAATTGCTCAGATACACTCGGTGAACGATGGTATGAATACCTTGGTTGTTGAGCCCTGGATGATATACAACGAGTTTTCGTCGGGTTGCCCCGATGTAGCAGCTATACGCGATTTTGTGCGTATGTTTTACGAACGAGCCAATACCGATAACGATATCCCCGACAATTTACTTTTGTTGGGCGATGGCAGCTACGACAACAAGGCTGAGTCGGGCGTTAACGGTAATTATGTGCCTACTTTTCAGGCTGTGAATTCTTTCTCTCCCAGCAGTGCTTTTGTGAGCGACGACTTCTATGTGATGCTTGACCCTAACGAAGGTAATGTTACAGGTTACGATAATCTCGACATGGGAATTGGTCGTATTACCGTGAAATCGGTTAGCGAAGCTCAGGCCGTTGTCAATAAAATTTCGTCTTACTATGCATCGGCGCATCTGGGTTCGTGGCGCAATATAATGTCGTTTATCGGCGACGATGCCGAAGACTATACCATTCATCAGTTCCAGGCCAACGAACTTGCCGAGAAAGTTGCAGCAATGTATCCGGTGTATAATATCGATAAGATATTTCTCGATGCCTACGAGCAGGTAAGTACTGTGCAGGGTGCGCGTTATCCCGAGGTGAATCAGGCTATCGACGACAGGGTGCGAAAAGGGACTTTGGTGATGAATTACACAGGGCACGGTAATACCAAGACTTTGGCTCACGAAGTAGTGGTCGATATATCGCAGATACTGTCGTGGAATAACGCCGATCGTTTTGCTATTTTTGTTACGGCTACCTGCGAGTTTTCGCGTTTCGACGACCCTACACTGGTTTCGGCCGGTGAACAGATACTGTTAAACCCCCAGGGTGGCGGCATTGCCCTTTTTACAACCACACGGCTGGTGCAGGCAACCAGTAATTTTAACCTCAATCTGGCATTCTACGATTACTTTTTTGAACGGGATACCGAAATGCGCCCGCTTACTATGGGGCAAATAATTATGAAAACCAAAAATGCGCTCAGCAGCGACTCGAACAAACGCAACTTTGCTCTGTTGGGTGACCCCGCATTGCGCCCGGCCATACCCAACTATCAGGTGGTAACCACATCGATAAATGGTGTTGATATCGACGAGTTCAACGACACGGTGGGTGCTCGCAGCAGGGTTACTGTTACCGGAATTGTTCGCGACCACAACGGCAATAAAATTACCAATTTCAGAGGGAAACTGTACCCTACGGTGTACGATAAAAAAATGACGTATTTTACCCGTGGAAACGATGGAAAACCGCCACTGGAATATACCGAGCAGATGAATGTGTTGTTTCGGGGACAGACCTCTGTTGTAGATGGTGACTTTAGCTTTAGCTTTATTGTGCCGGTTGATATTGCATATTTTTTTGGTAACGGAAAAATAAGTTACTATGCCCACAACTATCAAACCGATGCGCACGGCCATTATTCCGATTTAATTATAGGAGGCAGCTCCGATAGCGAAATCAACGATAACGATGGTCCCGAAATCAGCTTGTTTATGAACAGCGACGACTTTATTGCAGGTGGCATAACCGACGAAAACCCTATTATGCTGGCTTACGTCAGCGACAGCTCGGGTATTAATACCGTTGGCAGTGGAATCGGTCACGACATCATTGCAATTCTCGACGAGAACACACAAAATTCGATTGTATTGAACGATTATTACCAGTCGAACCTCGACGACTACACCAGTGGAAGCATAAACTATCCGTTCTCGAACCTTGATTTGGGGCCACACACCCTGAGTCTTAAAGTTTGGGACGTACTAAATAATTCTTCGATAGCATATACCGATTTTATTGTAGCACGTAGTCATGAACTGGTTATCGATCAGGTATTCAACTATCCGAACCCGTTTTCAACCAATACGCAATTCTACTTTAATCACAACCAGCCTAATGTGCCTATGGATGTGATTATTCAGGTATTTACTGTTTCGGGAAAACTGGTAAAGAACATAGAAGCAGTAGTGATTTCCGACGGCTTCAGAAGTCAGCCCATTTCGTGGAATGCACTCGACGACTACGGCGATAGAATTGCAAAAGGAGTATATATTTATAAACTTATGGTGAAAGCACCCAACGGTAACATTGCACAACAAACCGAAAAATTGTTTATTCTGAATTAAAAACAGCAAAATAAATATTATGTAATTTCGTTAATTGCGTATATTTGTTGCTTAAATTTTTGAAAATGAAGTTGAAAAAATTATTGTTATCAATTGCCGGCCTGTTGGCATTTGCAATGATATTTGCGCAGACGCCTGACATCGATATCATAAGAGGAAATTACACACAGAATGTTCCCATTATTACTACCTCGGTGCCATTTTTAATAATTGCTCCCGACAGCAGGGCTGCCGGTATGGGAGATGCAGGTGTTGCCACTACTCCCGATGCCAATTCGGGTCACTGGAATCCCGCCAAGTATATTTTCAGCGATAAGGAGCTTGGTGTGGCAATATCCTATACTCCATGGTTGCGCAGGTTGGTTCCCGATATGAACATAGCTTATGTGTCGGGATATAAACAGCTTGACAAAGAGAATGCCATTGCTGCATCGTTGCTGTATTTTTCGCTCGGTAGCATTACGTTTACCGATATTACAGGAGGAACCATCCGCGATTTTACGCCTCATGAATTTGCGGTTGACTTTTCTTATTCGCGTTTGTTGGGTAACAATTTCTCGGGAGCAGTTTCGCTGCGTTATATCTACAGTAATTTGAGCGGTGGTGTTACCAATAGCGGTGCCGAAGCACACCCGGGCAATTCAGTAGCAGCCGATGTGGCGTTCTACTACAAAGGCAAAGATTTTAAAGTTGGCGATATGAAATCGCGCATGATGTGGGGGTTGAACATTTCGAACATAGGTAATAAAATATCCTATACCTCTAACGAACAGCGTAATTTTATCCCGACGAATTTTAGAACGGGAATAGGCTATATGATGGAGTTGAACGAATATAACACTTTGTTGCTAACGGTTGATATGAACAAACTCCTGGTGCCCAGCCCTCCGTCGTACCTTAAAGATTCGCTGAACCAGTATGTGTACGACGACAACGGCAATCAAATAATTGCCTACGGCAAGAATCCCGATATTTCGGTGCCTGCTGCTCTGTTCAGCAGTTGGTCCGATGCAGCAGGTATCGTGGAACCATTCCGTCGCGACGAAACTACCCCAAATGTACTGAAGGAAGAAATTGCCGAAATAATGTGGAGTATAGGTGTAGAATATTGGTACAATAAGCAATTTGCCCTGCGTACGGGGTATTTTCACGAACATCAGTATAAAGGAAATCGTAAGTATTTCACTATCGGCGCCGGTTTAAAATTGAATGTATTTGGTCTCGATTTCGCCTATCTCATACCCACAGCACAGCAACACCCGCTGCAAAATACGCTTCGCTTTACACTTACATTCGACATTGCCGGTTTAGCCGACGAAAGCAATTAGTGCATGACGCCCTTCAGGATTGGTTTTGGTTACGATGTACACCGCCTTGCCGAAGATATTCCTTTGGTGCTGGGAGGGGTAAGCATTCCTCATAACAAAGGTTGTGTGGCCCATTCCGATGGTGATGTGTTGTTGCACGCATTATGCGATGCCTTATTGGGTGCTGCGGCAATGGGCGATATCGGTAAGCATTTTCCCGATACCGACGATGCATATCGAAACAGCAATAGTTTGTTTCTGCTTTCAGAAGTTGCCGCTATGTTGAAGCAGCAATCATATGCCATTGCCAATGTAGATATTACCCTTGCTATGCAGAAGCCCAAAATAGCTCCTTACATTGCAGCAATGCAACAAACTATTGCTGATTGCTTAGGAATAGATCATAACAGGGTAAGCATAAAAGCCACTACTACCGAAAAACTGGGTTTTGTGGGTGAAGAAATAGGGGTGGAGGCTTATGCCGTTGCTTTAATTTATAATGTGTAAGCCCCGGGTTCATGCTGGCCGGCAAATTTCTGATACACTAACACATCTGTAAACCCCGATTCCGAACTACGCCATTGTTTTAGTCTGCAAGAACATTCAAACCCTTCGTTTTCAAATAATTGTATGCTGTCGATGTTTGTTGCCGGTATCTCGGCATACAGCATATTCAGTTTTAGATAATTGAATGCATAGTTGCAGAATAAAGCCAGTGCATCAACGCCATAGCCTTGTTTGCGGTGCAGGCCGCCAATGAGTATGCCGATGCCTGCCCTTTGGTGAAAAGGTTCAAACGCGTACATATCTATGATGCCGACACAGCTGTTTGTTTCTGTATCTTCAATCATCAGTCGTAGTTGACGGCTGTTGTATATGTCGCGGTCGAGATTTTCGATGTATTGCTTTATCTGGTATCGCGAAAACGGTTCAATGGTTTCGCTTACAAGCCAAACACCCGTATTGTTCTCCCAACCATAAATGGTTTCGAGATCTTCGGGTTCGGGCGCCCTGAGTTGTATGCGCTGGTTATGAAGATGCACGGTCGAGTTGCTTTATCGATTGAGAAATGAGAACTATATCGCTAAAAACACTATAGTCTTTGGCATAGATAATATTACTTTTTTCGGCCATTTCGGCTGTTTCATTTCCTTTCAACGGGTCGAGAGGATTCAGAATACCGGGTCTTAGTACCGGCAAGCCACTGGTATCTGCCATTCTATTGTAACCTATAAAACTCTTTAAACCAAACAATACCGACACTATGTTTCTCATGAAATATCCGGGACGTTTCATAAAAAATAGCAGAATAGGAGATATGAGTATCGTAATTACGGACAAGCTTATGTCGAGCAGTCGTTTTTTTCGTTTGTTTTCGGGTTTGCCGATGCTGTTTATGTTTATTGAGTACAGGTCGCCGGCAGTATGAACGCTGTTACTGCCAATCACTGTCAGTCCGTCGGGCCCGGCAATTTTGTAATCGAGCTTGTAATCGGCCAGCAAGAGCATAAATTTTATAATATCGCGTGAAGCGATATCGCGTGCACTGAAAATAATTTCGCTAATCCGATGAATTTTTACAATTTCTTCGATTTGTTGCAAATGACCCAGATAAAACCCGTTATCGGAATCGCTGCCGCTGTTCACATAACCCACCACATTTTTATTGAGATCGGTGTTGTCGAGTAGGTTTCTCACCCGGTTGATTTCCTGTTTTTTTCCTGCTATCAGTGTTCTTTTTGCCGTAGGGATGCTGAGCCTGAATTCACGCATTTTGGTGAGATGTAACAGAATTCGTCCGATAGGAATCAGCAAAAAGGCACCGGCTGCTCCCAGTAATATTAGTGCTCTCGAGAAGCGGAGGTGCTCGGGAAGCAGCGAATAGTACATCAGTATTATGGCCGTTCCAATAGCAATGCCCTTAATTATGTTGCCGAGCTTTAACGGACGATCGTACCCACCTGCAAAAATCAATGTTATCAGCCATGTTAGAATGTAAGCAGGCACTGCATAGGTAAAAAACTCAGGCGGGTAGGTTTCGGTTTCGCCCCATTTATACATTCCCCAAAGGGGTGTAATGAGCAGGAATAAGAGATATGTCAAGCTGAAATCGAGAAGGGGAGAGGCCATGCGCAGCAGAAACCGGAATGCAATGGCTATGAAGGCCCTAAAATATATGGCCATGTTGATGAGTAACGAGAAGAGCCTGGCATTTTTGGTGCTGAAGTGCTTTTTCGAAAATATCATCATGGCTTTGTAAAACACCACTACATAGTTGATGCTTCCCTTTTTTGTGCTTTCGCCTTTGTAGTGGATAATAGTGGTTTCGGGATAGTAGTAATTTTTGTAGCCCGCTTTGGTAATGCGATACGATAAATCGATGTCTTCGCCATACATAAAGTAATCTTCGTCGAGACTGCCTATTTGGTCGATTAGCGATTTACGCAGCAGCATAAAGGCTCCGCTTAGCACATCAACTTCATGTGTTTTGTCTTTGTCGAGATACGACAGATGATATCTCCCGAAAAGCTTCGATTTTGGAAAAAGCCTCGATATGCCGAATACTTTATAGAAAGCCACTGCAGGAGTTGGAAGGCCACGTTTCGATTCGGGCAGAAAGCGACCTTTTCCGTCTATCATTTTCACGCCCAGTCCCCCTGCATCGCGATGGGCATCCATAAACGCAACAACTTTCTGAAATGTATTCTCCTGCACCACCGTGTCGGGGTTCAGCAATAAGATATATTCGCCCGAGGCTTTTACTATAGCCTGGTTGTTGGCATACGAAAAACCGTAGTTTTGGGTGTTGGCAATTAGTATTGCGTCGTTAAATTTTTCACGCACCATCGCACATGAGCCGTCAACCGAGTTGTTGTCAACTACAAAAACCTCGGAATCGATACCTGCTGTGGCCGAAAACACCGAATAAAGGCATTGTTCCAGAAAATGCTTTACGTTGTAGTTTACTATTATGATCGATAACTTCATTGTGCTGCAAAAAGAGGGCTAAAGATAGAAAATTCGTATTAAGCCAAAACCCATTGCCAAAATTATTTTCTGATACCTATCTCCTGATTCTCTGTTTACCTAAGCGGCAGTCTGTTTTAAACAAACTCCCCGATAAAAGAATCGGGGAATTTGCGATTTATTATTTTTTTGCTGCTTCGGCGTAGTAGGCATAGAAACGGGGAATGGTTTCGATACCTTTGTAAAACTGCTCAAGAGGGAAGTTTTCGTTGGGCGAATGAATGGCATCCGATTCCAGACCAAATCCCAACAAAATCGATTTTATACCGAGCACATCTTCAAACGTAGAAATAATAGGAATGCTGCCACCACTGCGGAAAGGAACGGCTTGTTTTCCGAATGTATCGTGTAGGGCTTTTTCGGCCGCCTGATAGGCCGGATGATCGATAGGACAAACATAACCTTGTCCTCCATGCAGCGGTTTAACAGTCACGCTTACATAGTCGGGAGCTATAGCTTCGAAATGTTTGGTGAAAAGCTCGGCAATTTTACTGTATTGCTGATTTGGCACCAGTCGGGTAGAAACTTTGGCATAGGCCTTCGATGGCAATACAGTTTTAGCCCCTTCGCCGGTGTAGCCTCCCCAGATGCCGCAAATGTCGAATGATGGCCTGATACCGGTACGTTCGGTAGTGGTGTAGCCTTTTTCGCCTTTAAGTGCCTTAACATCAAGGGCATTTTTATATTCCTCTTCGTTATAGGGAGCCAATGCATACATCGCTCTTTCTTCGGCCGACACTTCAAGAACATCGTCGTAAAAACCCGGAATGGTAATCTTGCCATCGTTGTCCTGCATTTTGGCAATCATATCACACAACACATTTATGGGATTGGCCACGGCACCGCCAAACAGGCCTGAGTGCAGGTCGCGGCACGGACCGGTTACCTCTACTTCCCAATACATAAGACCTCGCAAGCCGGTGGTGATGGTGGGAATGCCCGGAGCTATCATGCCGGTATCGGAAACCAGAATCACATCGGCTTTCAGCATATCTAAATTTGCTGCACACCATTTGCCCAGCGAAGGTGAACCAATTTCTTCTTCGCCTTCTATCATAAATTTTACGTTGCACGGCAGCGTTCCTGTTTTAACCATCAGTTCAAATGCTTTGGCATGCATAAAGCCTTGGCCTTTGTCGTCGTCGGCACCACGTGCCCAAATTTTACCGTCTTTTACCACGGGTTCAAACGGCTTGCTGTTCCATAAATTCAGTGGATCAACAGGCATCACGTCGTAGTGGGCATAAACCAAAACAGTGGGTAGAGTTGGGTCTATCATTTTTTCGCCATACACCACAGGGTTGCCATCGGTTTCGTACAAACCGGCAGTGTCGGCTCCCGCATCAAGAATGGTTTTTTTCCAGTATTCGGCAGCTTTTCTCATGTCGCCTTTGTGTTCGGAAAGCGAACTTATCGAAGGAATTCTGATAAGGCCGAACAATTCTTCGAGAAAGCGCTCTTTGTGTGTTTCGATGTAGTTTTTAATTGTGTCCATAATAGTTATTTAATGATTAATGTTTTGCTTTATAGGCCGAACTGAAATAGAAATGCAATTGTACTCCCAACACCTGATACTTGCTGTTGAAGCTACCGTAAAGCGATGTGCCGATACCTAAATCGTAAAAGAATTTATAGGTAAACTGCAATTCGGTGTGGGCTCCCAGTGTGTGAAACACAGTGTAGTAGTGGCGCCCCCATTGGTCGGTGTAATCGTGAAGTCGCACATACGACCACGTAGGCCCAATGAAGAATGCGAAGTTGAAATGAATGAACTCGAAACGCAGACCTGCCCCGGCATGCACATCGTTCAACTGCACCATGGGGCGGTTTCTCAGGAAAAACACATCGCTGCTATAGTGGTAGCCCAAATTAAAATACATGGCTTTATAGCGATGATGATAGGCCATCGAAAAGTTCACCTGATCGAGGCGTAAGTTGGTGGCGCGACCCAGTCCGCCTCCTGCTGTGAACCAGTTGCTGCCGGTTTTATAAACTTTATCTCCAACTTTAATGGTGGGGAACATCTTGTCCCACTTACTCAAACCCGGGGTGGGTATCGATTCTCGACCTCCCTGAGCCATCGAAAACACGGGAAATAACAGAATAACTGATAATAAAACGATATGTGAAAAGCCACGTAGCATATAGAAAAAATTCAGCCTAAAAATAGTAAAAACGGCGGTTTTAAGAAAATATTATTGGTGTTTTCAATGTAATATATTTCAGCGTAAGTTTACATAGATTGGTTTTGCCTTTTATAAGTTGTTTTACACTTCGAAACCTATGAGTTTAAACCTTATTGAAATTGATTTATTCAATCACGATATTGAAGCATTTCGTTTGTTTGTAGTCCATATACAGGCAACATGAATACATGCCGGGCACCAGCTCAGAAACATCAATTTGGGTTGCCAGTTTCTGGTCCATCACAATCCTTCCCGTAATATCGATAATGCATAGTTTTGTGAATTGCAGCGCTGGGTCAAAGTAAATGTTTAGAGTGCCATTACACGGATTGGGGAAAACTGCAATTGATGACATAGCCCCAATTATTTCAGAATTTGTATAGAACACATACACCGTGTTCGAAGGAGCCGACGTACATCCCCATTCGTTTATTACTCGTGCATAGTAATTGCCTGTTTGTGAGTAAAACAGTGTGTCGGTTGTGGCACCGGGAATCTGAATGCCGTTACGATACCACTGATTTCCGTATGTTTCGCTACTGATAATTATACCCTGTTCTTCGTGAATATACGGTGCTTCGGGTTGCGGGTGCACTATCAGACTAAGAATTCTTACACTGTCGCAACCCTGGCTACCGGAAATAACAACAGAATATTCGCCTTCGTCGAAATAGTTGCTGTTTTCGAAGTACACATATTCGCCATCGCAGATTTCTTCGGTAGTAAGCACTGTGTCAACCGGCAATACAATAAGATGAAGCACAATCAGACTGTCGCAACCAACCTGGTTTGTAAGAAGTTGCTGGTAAACGCCAGAGGAGTCGGGGCTGATTCCAAAAAACTGATACCCGCTTCCTTCGCAGGTTTCTGCCGAAAGATGAACTGTATCTACTGTCAGTGCGACCAGTTGCAACATCGTAATTGCACTGCAATTGCCTGTAGTTCCTGTAAGAAACACATCCTGGTTTTCTAAAACAAGCATGCTGAAATGGTCTCCCACAATATTTTCGGATGTTTGTGGATTGAACCACGAGAATAATTCGGCACCTGATGCATTTAAATTGATCTGACTTCCGGAACAAGCTGAAGTATCGCCCCACACCGAAAACTCGGGACCTCCGCTTTCGCTGATAATGTATCCCATTGGAGTCAGGGTACAGTAATCGTCAGTTATCGTGCAGAAATACACGCCGGCTCCCAGGTTATTGAGCAATTCACCCGCAGAACCGTTGCTCCATAAAACCGTGTAGCTGCCGCTTGTTCCCGAAATATTCAGGCTGATTGAACCATCGGCCACTCCGCAACCGGCTTCGCCAACACTTGCCGATACCAAGGGTGGCTGATGAAATACTACAGGGTAGGCAATTACCGAATCGCAATACGTCATCGACTGAAGGGTTTCGTAATAGGTGCCGCTAACACTTACATTTAGCCCGCAAACGTTTACCATAGAACCCGCACAGGCATGAATGGTATCGGCAAATACAGTGTCAACCGGCAGTACCCCAATTGTAAAACTCTGACTTTCGGGTTCTGCCCCGCAGTTATACGGATCGTGAAGCGAAATAACATAGGTGCCGGGTTGTGAAACACCGAAATGATAGAAATTGCTGTTGGTTTGGTATGATGATGTTTGCCCCGACAAACCAAAATCGAACTCAAACGGAGGTACACCCTGAAACAGCAAATCGACATTGGCTATTTCGTTTTCGCAGAATTGCGCATCAGCAATATAGGTGAAGTTCTGTGCCGGATTTTCGTAAGCCCCAAGGTCAACCGTTCCGTTCATAATGCGGAGATTGCCGTTGAAATCGCCAAGGCTGTCGACGGCATACTGGTTATTGCCATGGTCGAAGACGATGGAGTTTGAACAGTGATTTATCGACCAGTCGGCCAGCAGTAATTCGGCGCTGTCGGCGGCAGTCTGGGCAGTGCCCTTAAAAGAAGTAGGTTGTACAAAATGAGGTCCGGAACTATTTTCGTTTTGAACCGCAAGGGAGTAAAAATTTTCGTTTAATGAGGCTCCTACAATTACCCCTTGTGCTGCATTATTCTTTAGAATAACTGTAGCCCATGGATAAGCAGAGCTAATATTTATCTGAGACCCGATTTCCGCTTGATTTCCCCAAATGAGATTGTTATAGAATTCCGCCTCACATGTTCTTATATATACCCCACCTCCTTCACCATCCGGGTCATTCACAGCGTTGTTTACAATGGTATTATTTATAAAAACCGGCTTTGTGCCGCCAATTGATGAACGAATATATACACCGCCACCGTCTTGTGCTGTATTATTAAAAACCACATTACCAATAAAAACGGGGGCTGTCTGAGCCATAATGTTTGGTATTAATTCTCCATCTCCTCTGATAACAATACCTGCTTGTGAATTATTAAAAATGTAATTATTAACAAACTTTGGATAACACTCTCCAGTAAAGCTAATACAGTTTATTCCGTTGCTTTCAAAACCAAAAGTATCTCCACTTTTATATTGCCCCGAAATTGCATTGCCTTCTACGAAAGACTCAATTTTCCCCCGAGATTCTGTCCATACATAAATACCGGGGTTTTGATTCGAATATATCTGATTGTTTTGCACAAACCCGCTTATATACGCATTATTCCTTGCAACAAGGTTTATCCCGGAATATTGATTGTAACAAATGGTATTGTCGTAAACATTGGGTGAAATATTACTGGTATCGGCGGCAATAATAGCAATTCCATCTCCTCCGGCCTGTGTAAAAAAATTGTTCGATATTCTTGGCTCTGCTGTACCCAACTCACAATAAACTGCAAGATTACCTCCATAATATCTAAACTCTGAAACTGAATTATTGTTTAAATAGTTATTTCTGATAATTGGCTTTAATTGACCTAAAAACCCATATCCATCGCAAGAAATACCGCCTCCATGTAATTGGGCAAAATTTTGGTAAATTTTACAATTCTCTATATTGGGTGAACACAAACTGTTTTTGGCAATGATTTTAATTCCCCCACCCGAATGCTTATCTCCCGGTCCATTTGCATTTCCATGTATTACATGAAACCCATCGAAAACAAAAGTGGTGTCGAAAATACCGTAATCCGATGAAATTAGAACTACATGATAACAGTAATCGTAATAATCGTTACTGTTAATCCTATTCCCATCAAGAATCGTAAAGTTTTCGCTGAGATTTCTATCATCAACCGAGATCTCGTTCCCCGAAAAGCCTCCAAACAAATTAACGTTGGGGTGCATAATAAAAGAATAGTCGCGAAAATTTGTATTTTCCTCGCTAATTCGTTTTGTGGGGAAATATGTTCCCTCTGCAACCCATACTTCGCCACCGGAGCTCTCCGACAGAAAATCGATAGCATCCTGTAGGCGATAGGCTGGCAATGCATTTTCCCAAGACGAACCATTACCCTCACACAGGCCATTTTCTTTCACGTATAAACGCTGTAGCCCCGAAGCAATTGGTGGGTAGGCTATGGGTATTTCCACTTCAAACACATACACACAGCCCCAGGCATCGGTAATTTGCAATTGATGCACTCCCGGTGTAGTAAGGATTGTATTCGGAGAGGAGTCGTTGTTGTCCCAGAAATATAGAAACGGGGGATTTCCTCCCGTAGTAACCACCGAAACAAAAAGCGGTTCTCCGGGACAAATGGCCTGAATGCCCGAAAAACTCACAGCCGGCTGATGATTAAAGCCCTGAAACTCGTAAGCACCCATATCAACCGTACCTTCGTCATATATGCGTGGCAAACCGTTTATGTCGGTTCCAAGATTGGTAACATATGAGTTATTTCCACCGTCAACGCAGCGGCTGCAAGCATTCAGGATACGCCAGTCAGCATTTGTACCATTGTCATTGCAACCAGCATTTGCAGAAGGATTAACAAATTGGGGGCCTAAAGAATTGCTATTATCCAGGTGAAGTAAAATATTATCATCAAAAAATCCAATACCATAAAAACCTTGGTTTATGGCGGAATGATGCGTATATAAATTATAGGTGTTTTGTTCATTACAAATCTGACTGTGGCTCAGCGCTTCGTTACCCCATATAATACAATTCAGAACACTTGTTTGGGATGTTTCGGTTGCAACTGTCTCAAAATGTATTCCGCCACCTGTGCCATTCAACGATTTGTTTTTTACGATGGTGTTATTACGCATAGCACAATTAAAATCTACTGTTGGAAAACTATTTAACACCCTGATTCCACCGCCGTCAAATAAACTTGTATTGTTGCAAATAAGGTTATTGTCAAATTTCAAATCTACACCATCAGATCCGACAATGGTCCTAAAACCTGAGCCCCCTCCAAATGATGCGTAATTATTAGATATGTTATTCTCCGATAGCAAAAACGAGTTTTCTGCATTTCCTGTAGAACTGAGAATTGAAATACCGCCACCTTCATAACCTGTATTGAATCTTATATTATTACCAATAATCACAATGGTGTTATTAATATTGTTGTTGTTCCATAATTCAATATCTATTGCTGCAGAACCCGCATTATTTGTTATTCTATTCCCTCTGATAATGGTGTTACAGGAATTATTATTTTCGTAAATCACAATATTAATTGCTGCTCCTGAATGTTGACTATAGTTGTTTTTTATGCAGTTATTCGTAATAAGTGGAGAACATTCGGTAGGCGTAAAAGGAATCTGAAAATAATAAGAAACATACATATCAATAGCACCCCTCTTCGCTCCCGTTATTGTAAAACCATCCAATCCACTACGCAAGTCGAAACTCCCCATGTTGCCATAAAACACCACGCAACGATTTAAGTTGTCTGCTTGGTTTGTTATAATCCATTTATATTGCACAGCATTCCATGTCCACCCATCATTATTATTCAAATCGGCTGTTATAGTGCTTACATGATTTTCGAAATCTCGCTGGTCAATGTCGGTTTCGTTACCCTGAAAACCTCCGTAAAGCATAATTCCGGGTTTCATCACAATGGCTTTGCTTGCCCAACCGGTATCGACTGTGGGAGCTAATACCGTCGGATAATACGTTCCTTCGGCCACCCAAACCTGGGCGTAATCGTAATTCTCGTGGGCTACGTCAATGGCTTTCTGTATGGTGGCAAAGGCCTGGTTCCAGCTTGTTCCAGTATGGTTGTCGCTGCCTCCGTTCAATGGAGTTTTTACATAGTACACAGGAATTTGAGCCATGCCCGCAAGACAGCACAATATAAGTAAAGAAGAAAAAACAAGTTGCCTCATGGGAGCCGACATTATATCGACTTAAAATTACAAAAAATGTAATTACATAGTTAATTTAGTTAGTTATTTTGTAGCAAAATATCCGAATTCTATGATTTTATGCTAAAAAAAATAGTAATTTATCAAACTCAGAAACAGCAATAGAATGTATATTTCCATATTATTGAATACTATTGTGTAGCCAAATAGTTTTCGGCTGTGAGCCTTAATTCTTCGTACCAGGCTTCCCCATATTTTCTGATGAGAGCATCTTTCAGAAACACATATACAGGTGTGCCTGTTTCTCGACCCAAGGCCAGCGCATCGCGGCAGATATCCCATGCATGAAAATTAACGGCATCGTAGAACTTATACTTTTTAATGCGAACCGGGTACAAATGGCACGAAATGGGTTTGCGAAAATGGGTTTTCCCTTCGGCATAGGCTTTTTCGAGCGCGCATATTGTGTTGCCATATAGGTCGTAAATTGCAAATACACAAGCCCCTGAGCCATCAATGGTGTTGGTAACCAGCTCTCCTTCGGGGTCGAATACCGCAATGCCTGATCCATCGATTAGTTCTCTACCGTCGGGGGTCAACATATCGATTATGGCAGGCAAGCAGACCTCAATATCTTCCATCTCTTCTAAAGTGATGGGAGCGCCCGCATCGCCTTTTACACAACAAATGCCCTTACACATTGAAATGTTGCAAACAAACTTTTTTTCGATTACGTCGAGGCTTACCAGTGTGTTGCCAATGTATATCATAAGCTATGTTTTTAGCTGAACTACCGTTATTCCATCTCCTCCAAATCGAATGTCTTCGTCGGCAAAATACTGCACTTGCTTAATGGTTTTTAAGTATTCGCGTATATTTTTTCGTAAGATGCCATCGCCTTTACCATGCAATATTTTTAGCTGACTCACACCCAATACTATGGCATCGTCGATAAAATAGGTTAAGGCACTTATTGCTTCCTCGCTGTTCATTCCCCTAAGATCGGTGTAGGGTTTAAAATTGTCGCGTATCTCTTTAATGTTTTTGTAGGCAGAACCACCGGAACGGGTTGTGGCCGGCTTTTCGTCGTGCATTTTTTCGAGTTTGTTCTGTGCAATACTGGTAATAATATTTCCGAATCGTACCACAGCGTTATGTTCACCCAAATCGCTTACCTCACCGATGTTTTCGGTGCCAACTATGCGTACTCTGCTGCCAATGTGTATTTCGTTAGCATCGATGTTTACGATTTCGGGTTCTTTGGGCATTTTGTTAACATCTTTGGCAATGGCCGAGTCAGTAATTGTTATATCAATTTGGGAAGCAAGATTCTGAACCTTGCTATCGAGCTCTTTTCGCAGTAATTTTGTTTTTTCTTTTTCGGCATTAGCTTCTTTTATTGCCCTTATAGTGTTCTCGATTGTGCTGTTCAGTTGTTTAACAACTAAATCGCTGTGTCGTTTGGCCTCATCAAGTATTTTGCGCCGTTCTTTTTGCAACACCAATATTCTTTGTTCGTAATCGGTTGTAAGTTGTTCCAGTTTCTTTTCGTGTTGCCGCACAGCTATACGTTTTCGTTCGTAGTAGCGTTTGTCTTTCATTACCTTACGCAGCAAGGCGTCGAACTGCTGATGACCTGGTCCTGTTTTTTTTCTTGCATATTCGGTAATATGAGCGGGCAGCCCTATGCGATGGGCTATTTCGAGTGCAAACGAATTACCGGGTAACCCGGCCTGAAAAACAAATGATGGCGTCATGTCGGTGTTCATCAGCATGGCTCCATTACCGATTCCATTGTTTTCGGCGGCAAATATTTTCAGATTGGTGTAGTGTGTGCTAATAACTCCAAAGCATTGTTTTTCGATAAGTTCTTTGAGAATGGCCTCGGCAATAGCTCCTCCCTGTAAGGGTTCGGTTCCACCCCCCAATTCGTCGATGCCAACAAGCGAACGGTGGTTGGCTTTGTTCAGTATGTTTTTCAGATGAAGCAGGTGAGCCGAGTAGGTGCTTAGGTCGTTGTCGAGCGATTGATCGTCGCCCATTTCCAGAAAAAAGTCATGCGCTATACCCAGTCGGGTATTGCCTCCACAAGGGATTAATATTCCGCATTGCATCATATATTGCAGCAGAATCACGGTTTTCATGGCAACACTTTTTCCTCCTGCATTCGGGCCCGAAATCAGCATAATGCGCTGCGAACTACTCAACTCGACACTAAGGGGAACCACTGTTTTTTTCGATGGTTTATATGCCATCACCAACAGCGCATTTCGTGCCTGATGGAATAAAAACTCCATGTCGTCGTACACAGCCGGTTTCACAGCGTCCATCTCAATGGCCAACAGTGCTTTAGCCCTGATAAAATCGATGCGTGCGATGGTTTCCTGAATATGAAGCAATACATCGCTATATGGCGCAATATCTCCGGCAAGTTCCCTTAATATTTTTTGAATTTCGCGTTGCTCTTCCAGCTCAAGTTCCCGCTGCCTATTGTTGAGTTCCACAATTTCGGCAGGTTCTATGTAACTGGTTTTTCCGCTTGCCGATTCATCGTGAACCAGGCCTGCAATTTTGCGTTTGTAACTGCTGTCGATGGGAAGAACTGTGCGACCGTTTACAAGGCTGGGCGACAAATCGGAACTCAGCCACTTTTCTTTGTGAAAAACATCGAGCAGCGCAGCCAATTTTTTTGAGATATGTTGCTTATTGCCGATTAATTGACTGCGTATTTCGGCAAGAGCCTTCGATGCACGATCTTTAATTTTTCCATCTTTCGAAAAGGTCTGTTCGATGCGGTCGAGAACAAATTGTGGAAAAACTACATCGCGAGTGTGTCTCTTCAGGTATGGGTACAACTTGGCATCTGTCTTCTTAAAAAACTGCAACACGCCTTTTGTTACAACAAGCAACTGCAAGATATCGAGAAACTCAGCAAACTCCGGAACAAATCCATCAATCTGTATTGCTGCTACAGCCCCGCTTATATCGTGGTACTCGTTTAGCGAAAACTCATCTTTCAACACACATATTTCGCGCATTTCATCAGTTTCGCACAGCCATGTAGTTATAGTGTCGAGCTGCTGCGTCATTTCGAATTCCCGGCAATAGCTTTTGGCGATGCTCCCTTTGCAACGCACCGAAATCATCTCTCTAATTCTTAGAAAACCAATCTTATTTTCGAAACTTTCGGGATAAAACAAAATGGCAGAATATTTGTTATTTTTACACGTCCTAATTCAACAATACTATGCGCAAAATTACATTATTATTTTTAATTGCGATAAGCGTATCTTGGGTATACTCGCAGAATGAGTATGATGACCCCCAAAATATGGATATAAACTATAACCGCGAAGCCAGCTATCCGGGAGGAACAACCAAGTTAATTGGCGATGTTTGGAAAATGATGGAATTTACCGATGAAGCCATCGAAAAGCGCATCGATAGCGAAATTATGCTAAGTTTTGATGTTAACCCCGACAGCACGCTTACAGGCATTATTTTGTTAAATAAAATTGGATATGGTGTTGAGGAAGAAGTCCTTCGCGTGTTTAGTCAGCTGAAGTTTATTCCTGCCTTGGCACAAGGTAAACCAATTAAGATGAATGTAATGATGACCTTGCCCGTGAGAACCGGCCCCAACTCTAAACGCAAATCGCAATAAGCATTGCCTGATTGCTTTAGCATTCATTTTTTCTGATAATACAAATTTTTTGTGCACATTCGTGTGCAAATAAATGATAGGTCGATCCACCTTCGGCTACAATACCGAACATGGTTTCGGGACGGGTAATGCGCGTAGTGGCTATTACGTCAACACCATAATCGAACCATACGTCGGGAAGCAAACCACCCGATGGGCCAACCAGTAGGATTTGGGTTTTTTTCGGAATCATGCGCAACATACTGTTGTAGGTGTTATTTGATAGAACCGACCCTGTCATAATAACTGTGTTGGCCTTGGCCAATACGTCTTTGGCACATTGCTGCCCAACAAATAAATGCCGGTATTCGGGTGCGACAGCTTCGGCATTCATCTCGATAATATGTAGATTGTTCGGTGTTGAGGCAATATGCTTGATGTACGATTGAAATGCTCCTACGAGAACAATGTTTTTGGTGGCGGTGAGGTCAACAAAATCTATAGCGTCTCTATCTGTTCTGATGTCGAAATACGTATCGGTAAACAGCATCGACGACAAGGCATTCATGCAGGCCAGACGGATGTTGTGGAACAATGAGTCACCGTTTTCGAATGTCAGCAGCTCGTCCACAGAACAGCCCGTAATAGTTCCGGGCGAGAATTTTCCGGTATTTCGCGAATAGCGGCTTTCGCAATCGCAGCCCGATGATTCGGTTTTTACCAGCCCACAATAATTTCCGGTAATTTGAACAGCAGTGAAAACGCTGCCCAACATCACTCTTTCTATAACAATTGACGAGGTGTCAATCTGATATTTTCCCCTAATCAACTGATATGCTTTGTTCAGAATCATTTTTTCAACTGTTTATATCCCAAAAATACGATGCTTTGTGCATTTATACATCATTTTATTAAAAAAAATGGACTAAGTTTGCAAATGCAAGCTACAGATAATAATTTGCATGTAATTGTGTTATATTATTGAAGAAATTGAAATTGGTTTTGAAACATATTATCGCTGTAGTCCTGTTTTCTACAATTGTTCTGTCGCTTCATGCACAGCGACGGTCTCCCGAAAATCTGCCTAAATTAGACCTGCAAGCAGCTCATTTTGGATATTCGCTGGGGCTGAATATGATGGGGTTCACAATCAGGCCATCGGCTGCCTATTACCTTATGGATACTGTGTATGCCATAGAAGCAGGTCATTATGTGGGTTTTAATATCAATATGATAGCTAATGTGAGGCTTGCCAATTATTTAGATCTGCGATTTTTACCCGGACTTATGTTTGGGCAGCGAGATATGGACTACAAATTGCTTGAAGATGGCAGCTTTAGAAGGCACACAATGATGATTGAATCAACATTTCTCGATTTTCCGATATTGCTGAAATATAAAGCAGCCCGATTAAACAATTTCAGGCCTTTTCTTATAGGGGGCGGGTCTTTTAGGGTCGATCTCGCAGCACAGCGAAAAGTTGACCCTAGCGAATACCCCAAAATTCGACTGAAGCCTATCGACGCTTATTACGAAGTGGGAGTTGGTGCCGATTTTTTTCTCGAGTATTTTATGTTTGGCGTCGAGTTGAAGGGCTCTTTTGGCATTTTTAATATGGTGAGATACGATAACTCCGAATATACCATGGCATACAGCCGATTGAATTCGAAGATGCTGGTATTGTCGTTCCATTTCGAAGGAGGAAAAATCGATAAAATAAAGTGGTGGGATTAGATAGATACAAAAACTTATATGAAATCGTTTGAACTGGTCCTAACACCCGAAGAAGCATACAACGACCATGCTCTGAAGCAATTGTTAGCAAAAAAAGAAGGTGTAGAAGCTTCTGCAATAAGCACAATAATAATTCGTCATCGTTCTATCGATGCACGAAAAGCCGTTAAAGTTCTCGTGAAACTTGATGTGGCTTTCGATGGAGAAACCATTGATATACCCGGAGAAAAATTTTGTTTCGAAAAACTATCCGATTCTGCCAAGCAGGTGGTAATTGTGGGTTCCGGTCCGGCCGGATTGTTTGCTGCCCTGCGATTGCTGCAGCACGGCGTAAAACCCATAGTTGTGGAACGGGGTAAACCCGTTGAAGATAGAAATCGTGATATTGCATTGCTAAACCGCAACGAGGCTTTCGATCCTGAGTCGAATTATGCCTTTGGCGAAGGAGGTGCAGGTACCTATTCCGATGGTAAATTATATACGCGTTCAACCAAACGAGGCGATATAAACCGGATACTTTCACTATTCCATTTTTTTGGAGCCGACAGTAATGTGTTGTTCGAAGCCCATCCCCATATCGGAACCGACAAACTGCCTGCTATTGTTAAGGCAATGCGTAATTTGATTGAAGAAAAGGGCGGAGAATTTTTGTTTTCGAAAAAAGTTACTGCTCTCAACATACACAACCAGAAGGTTTGTAGCGTAGTAACACACGATGGACAAGAAATAAAAGCAGATGCCTTGATATGGGCAAGCGGTCATTCTGCTACCGACAACTACCGTATGCTGCACGAATCGGGACTATTGCTGCAGGCTAAGGGTTTTGCGTTAGGTGTTAGGATTGAACATCAGCAGGAACTAATCAATACCATTCAATACGGTAAAAAATACAGTAAACTATTACCTCCGGCGCGCTATTTTATTTCGCATCAAGTGCAGGGTAGGGGAGTGTATTCGTTTTGTATGTGTCCGGGGGGTATCATCGTTCCGGCATTGACTCAAAGCAAAACAATGGTCGTAAACGGAATGTCGAACAGTAAGCGAAATTCTCGTTTTGCCAATGCAGGTCTGGTTGTTGAAATAAAACCCGAAGATATCGAAGGTAGCGATGTGTTTAAATGTCTCGATTTTCAACAACATGTCGAGGCTATGGCTTATACCAACGGGGGAGGAGATATGATAGCCCCTGCACAGGCCTTGTCTGATTTTATGAACGGCAAAATATCGACACAACTGCCCGAATCGAGTTATCATCCAGGCATAGTATCTTCGCCGGTACATTTTTGGTTGCCCGAGTTTATTTCGACGCGTCTGCGTGAAGCATTGCGGGTTTTTTCGAAAAAAATGCCGGGTTTTGTTACCAACGATGCCATTGCTGTTGCTGTGGAATCGAGAACAAGTTCGCCGGTAAGAATTATCCGCGATACCGATACTTTTCAATCGCCGGCTGTTGAAGCTTTTTTTCCGTGTGGAGAAGGCTCGGGTTACAGCGGAGGTATTGTGTCATCGGCCATCGATGGAGATGTTTCAGCACAAAAGATTATCGAATATCTTAAGCTGTAAACTATGAGAATAGATATAATTACAGTATTACCCGAATTGATTCAAAGCCCGTTAAATCATTCTATTGTTAAACGGGCATGCGATAAAAAGCTGGTCGAAATTTTTATTCACGATTTACGCAACTACGGATTAGGAAAGCACCGACAGGTCGACGATTATTCTTATGGTGGCGATGCCGGAATGGTTCTGATGATTGAACCGATTTATGAAATCATTAAATCATTAACCGCCGAGCGTAGTTACAATGCGGTTGTATATACTTCACCCGATGGTGCCCCATGGACACAAAAAACAGCCAACCATTTTTCTACCCTAGAAAACCTGATGATTCTTTGTGGACATTATAAAGGAATCGATCATCGCATTCGAGAACATCTCGTTACACACGAGTTCTCGGTTGGCGATTATGTGCTTACCGGCGGAGAACTGGCTGCTGCTGTTTTTGTCGACAGTATCGTGCGCTTGATTCCCGGAGCTATCTCCGATGAGCAATCGGCGTTAAGCGATTCGTTTCAGGATGATTTACTGGCTCCCCCTGTCTATACCCGTCCCGCCGAATTTAATGGATGGAAAGTGCCCGGAGTACTCCTGTCGGGCAATGCGGCAGAAATTGAAAAATGGAAAGAACAACAATCGATGGAACGCACATTGAAACTTCGCCCTGGTTTGCTCGATGTGTAGAAAACTATTCTATAACTTTATACAATAAAAAAGAGGCTGACATATTGAATCAGCCTCTTTTTTTGTATCCGGTTCACTAATGTACTACTGTAACTGTTCCGGAATAGTGTGCTCCACCGGCGTAAAGCCGTATAATATACAAATATGTTCCTGTTGGAACCGGATTGCCTTCGTAGAATCCGTCCCAGTTACCATCTTGCATGCTGCTGTCGTAGAGTAACTGCCCCCAGCGGTTAAACACCTGTACCACTGCGCCCGGGAAGAGACCAATGTTTTCAATAATCCAGGTGTC
>Ga0334884_1001055_pt1 | contig 44293 bp, 46 predicted proteins | sample GraSluR1_MG_7_FD_207215 | JGI IMG/M metagenome (GOLD analysis project Ga0334884, IMG submission 207215) | Sludge microbial communities from methane-producing bioreactor in Wageningen University, Netherlands - Granular Sludge_12_05 R1 | ecosystem: Engineered > Bioreactor > Anaerobic >... | reverse complement strand
GTTCTCGGCACCGTTGTCTTCTTGTACGGCGGCTTGGTCTTCCTCAAAGGGGGCCTGCACGAGCTGAAGGGGCGTCTGCCCGGGATGATGACCCTCATCTCTCTGGCCATTTCAGTCGCCTTCATCTTCTCCTGGGTGGTGCAGCTGGGCCTCATAGATGCTGAGTCGCTCTGGTGGGAGCTCGCCACCTTGGTGACCATCATGCTCTTGGGACACTGGATCGAGATGCGCTCCATCACCCAGGCCCAAGGTGCCCTCAAAGAACTGGCCAAGCTGCTTCCCGACACCGCCACCCGCCTCTCCGACGAGGGGGAGGAGACAGTGCCCGTCGACGAACTGAAGAAGGGCGACGTCGTGCTCGTGCGCCCCGGAGAGAGCATCCCGGTCGACGGCGTAGTGCAGAAGGGAGAGAGCACCGTCAACGAGGCCATGCTCACCGGAGAATCCGCGCCGGTCGACAAGGGCGAGGGCGACGAGGTCATCGCCGCCACCATCAACGGCGAAGGCTCGCTGCGCGTGGAGGTCACCGGCACAGGAGACGACACGAAACTCTCCGGCATCATGCGACTCGTGTCCGAGGCCCAGCAATCGAAATCCCGAGCCCAGCACTTGGCCGACCGTGCCGCCCAGCTCCTCACCGGTGCCGCCATCGGGGCCGGCGTGATCACCTTCGTGGTCTGGCTGCTCCTTGGGGCTGCCATCGACTTCTCGGTGGTGAGGGTGGTGACCGTCCTGGTCATCGCCTGTCCGCACGCACTCGGGCTGGCCGTTCCCTTGGTGGTTGCCATCTCCACCAGCCTGGGCGCGCAGGGGGGCCTACTCGTGCGGGATCGACGGGGTCTGGAGGAGGCCCGCAACATGGACACCGTGGTGTTCGACAAGACGGGTACCCTCACCCTGGGCGAGTTCCGCGTGGTCGAGACGACCGTGGTCGAGGAATTGTCGGAGGAGGATGCGCTGCGTATCGCGGCCGCGGTGGAATCCGAATCCGAACACCCCATTGCCCGGGGAATCGTGAACACGGCTCGCGATCGCGACATCGACATACCAGAAGCGGAAGACTTCAAGGCCATATCGGGGAGGGGCGTCACCGCCGTGCTCGATGGGTCTCCGTATTACATGGGAGGTCCCGTCATCCTTGAGGATGAGGGCGCGGAGGTGCCCCCGGTACTTCGCGAGACGGCCGACAAGGCCGCGGGCCAGGGCCGCGCAGCCATCTACTTGCTGAATGAGAAGCGCGCCTTGGCGGTCTTCGCGGTGGCGGACGCCGTGCGCGAGGAGAGCCGCGAAGCCGTGCGCGAGCTGCACGAGCGGGGCATAGAGGTCGCCATGCTTACCGGGGACGCACAGGCGGTGGCGGACGCTGTCGCCGCCGAACTCCACATCGACACCGTCTTCGCGCAAGTGCTCCCGGAAGACAAGGCGTCCAGGGTGAAGGAGCTCCAAGAGCAAGGGAGGCGCGTGGCCATGGTGGGCGACGGAGTGAACGACGCTCCCGCCCTCGCTACGGCCGACGTGGGCATCGCGATCGGGGCAGGAACCGACGTCGCGGTGGAGGCGGGGGATATCGTACTCGTGCGCTCCGACCCTCGCGACATCCCCAAGATACTCACGCTCTCCCGGTCCACCTACCGCAAGATGCTACAGAACCTGTGGTGGGCCGCCGGCTACAACATCGTAGCGATACCCCTGGCGGCCGGCGCATTGGCAGCCTGGGATATACTGCTCACGCCGGCGGTGGGGGCAGTGTTGATGTCCGCAAGCACGGTCATCGTGGCCGTGAACGCCCAGCTCTTGAGGCGCGCGCGTCTCTGAGCCAGGCCCGCGGCAGGCGCAACTCTCCCGACCGGCCAATGGTACCGCGGGCACGAGGGCCGTCCCCGCGGTACCATTGGCCGGTCGGCGCCAAAGCTCTCGAATCCGCGCGAGGCGCGAGGGAGGCGACGCACACGGCCGCCATCGAAACCAAAGGACTCTCCAAGCGCTACGGCAGAAGAGGCGTGCTCGCTCTTGACGGACTGAGTCTGCAGGTGGAGCCCGGCGAGGTGCTCGGCTTCCTGGGGCCCAACGGCGCGGGCAAGACCACCACCATCCGCCTGCTCCTCGACCTGCTGCGACCGACAGCCGGTTCCGCCCGCGTCCTCGGCCTCGACCCTCGCGAGGGGAGCGCCGACCTGCGCCGGCGGATCGGGTATCTGCCTGGAGCGCTGCCCTTCAACGGAAGAGAAGCGGTGGAAGAACTGCTCACCTTCCTCGGCAACGTGCGGGGAGGCGTGTCCCCCCAGAAGGTACGTACACTGGCCGAGCGCTTCGACCTCGACACCAGTCGGCCGGTGCGCACGCTTTCGAAGGGCAACAAGCAGAAGGTGGGGCTGATACAGGCCTTCATGCACGACCCCGAGTTGCTCATCCTCGATGAACCCAGTAGCGGGCTGGACCCTCTGCTGCAGCAGGAGTTCCTCGCCCTCGTCCGTGAAGTGCGCGACGCCGGGCGCACCGTCTTCATGTCCTCCCATAGGCTAGCGGAAGTCGACGTCGCGGCCGATCGTATCGCCGTCCTGCGCCAAGGCCGGCTGGTCACGGTGGAGTCGGTGGCGACCTTACGCGAACGCGCGGGCTACTCGACTGAGATCCACTTCGCAGAACCTGTGCCTTCGGGGGCCTTCGACGGCCTCCCCGGCATCCGCAATCCTGCAATCGAGGGGAACGTCATGCGCTGCGTAGTGGAAGGCAGGGCCGACGCCCTGATCAAGAGGGCCGCCCAGTTCACGGTCGAGAAGGTGATCAGCCGGCCGCCCGATCTGGAGGCACTCTTCCTGACCTTCTACGGCGCGACCGGAGCCTACTCGGCTGAGGAGGGTAAGAACGATGCCGCCTAAGGCCATGCACCGTAAGGCGATGCTGCACAACGTCTTCACGAAGACCCTTCACGATCAGCGTAAGATGTTCGGGTGGTGGTCGCTGGGAATCTTCGGCGTGAGTCTCGTCTATGTAGCCGGATACAAGCAGTACGCGGATGCCGGAATACTCGACGCCGAGCTACCCGAATACTTGAGCGCCTTGATGGGTGCCATGGACTACGCCTCACCCGAAGGCTATCTCAACTCCACCTTCTTCACCTTGATCGGCTCCCTCCTGACGGCGATCTTCGCCCTCACCATCGGCAGCCAGGCGATTGCGGGCGAAGAAGAATCGGGCATGCTCGACATCCTCCTTGCCCACCCCTTGACCCGAACTCGTTTCGTCATGCAGCGCTTCGCCGCTCTGGTGGTGGGAATGGTCGCCTTCGGCTTCATGGCCTGGGTGGGAGTCTCCATCGCTTCACGCATCGCGGACATGGATATCGCGCTCGCCAACATCGCTGCCGCCTGCACCGGCCTCACCCTCCTGGGGGTGGTGATAGGTGCGGTCGCCCTCGCCCTGGGAGCGTTCACGGGTCGAAGAGGTCTCACCACCGGGGTGACGGCCGGAGTGGCCCTCGTGGCCTTCTTGGCGAACAATCTGGCACCGATGCTCGAATGGCTCGACCTGCCCCGGAGATTCTCTCCCTTCTACTACTACCTGGGCATGGATCCCCTGCGCACCGGCTTTGACTGGGCCGGCTTCGGCGTGCTTGCCGGCGTGGCGATCGGGCTGGCCGTACTGGCTGTGTGGGGTCTGAACCGGCGCGACGTGGGGATATGAGAGCAACGACGGCGAGAGGTGGCAGATGACAAACGGGCACGCAGCTCCGAGTATCAAAGTAGTGATGATGCACAGCCCAGGCTGCCCCGGTGCCGGTCAGGCCACGCGTGAAGTCTTGCGAGCCCTGGACGATCTGGGGCTGAGCCGCGAGACCATGAGTGTGCGGACGGTGCGCGATGAAGGGGAGGCCGACGCCTGCGGCATGCACGGGTCTCCATCAGTCACCGTCAACGGCCTCGATGTTGACCGGCGCATGTGGCACGCGCCCACGTCGCTGCACGGTTGACGGCGCTACCCCGTTCCCGGTCGGGAACCGCAACCCTTCCCCTCGGCCGAGATGGTAGCGGTAGCTATCAAGGCGGCGCAGTGAGTTCGACCTACCTCCACCGCGCCGGCACCCGGTCACGCCGTGGTTGCCTTCCCGGGTGCTGAAGAAGCCGCCGCTCCTTCACCGTCCCGAAGGCATGGCGACCCGCGGGACGACGGCGCCCAACCGGCTGCGGCGCGTGGACCGCTGGCTGGTCGGCACCCAAGCCCCACTGCTGCGCTCCAGCATTCCGCCACCCCTCGTGGTCGACCTGGGTTTCGGCGCCTCCCCGGTCACAACGGTCGAGCTCTATGAACGATTGCGACGCGTCCGGCCCGACGTGGAGGTGGTCGGCTTGGAGATCGACCCCGCCCGCGTGGAGCAGGCCGTGCGGTTCCTGGCCGGGCTCGACCGGCCGGAGGACTATCAGGGGTTGACCTTCGCGCGCGGTGGGTTCGAATTGCCGGTGCCGAGACCGCCCCTGCTGGTGCGAGCCTTCAACGTACTGCGGCAATACGATGATGAACAGGCGCAACGGGCGTGGGAGCGCCTCTGCGCAGGTCTCGCGCCGGACGGCATGCTGGTGGAAGGAACCTGTGACGAAATGGGCCGACGCGCTGCGTGGGTAACACTGCGCCCCTCCGCTGTCTCTCCCGCTCAGCCCCGCACCCTCACCTTCTCTACCCGGGTATCCAGTCTGTGTCACCCGTCGCAACTCGCCGAACGGTTGCCCAAGGCCCTCATTCACCGCAACGTTCCCGGTGAGCGCATTCATCGTTTCTTTGCCGACTTCAGCCGCTCCTGGGCAAGCACCGCCCCGCAATCAGTGTTCGGGCCGCGCCAACGTTGGACCGCCGCCGTGGAGCATCTCTCCTCGACGTGGCCGGTCATCCAGCGGCCGCCCGCCGGGGGCCGGGCCCGTTGGCGTCTCGGTGAGCTCACTCTGCCCTGGGCGGCCGTCGCCCCTCGCTGAAGGCCGGCCCTCCTTGCTCCCCGACCGCCACCGACTCTTGCCACACGGCTTCACCGTTGCCGCCGCGACGCGTTCACCGCCGTCGTCGTTGCCACAGCTTCACTGCCGCGGGTGTCGCCGTCATTCCCCCTTTGCCACTTCATACACCAACCACAGAGTGCTCTCGGACATCCTCTCCAGGTGCTTCAGGCGGCAGGAGATCGTCATGTGTGATCCCTCCAGTTCCGGCGCGAAGAAGAAGGGCGGGGCGGTAGTGCCTCCCACGAGCTGGGGGTGAACGAGGAGGCTGAGCTCATGGACCAACCCGGCCCTGAGCAGTGCACCATTCAATGTGCCACCGCTGTCCACGCGCACCACGTTCACGCCGAAACGCGTGTTGAGTGTTTCGAGTGCCTCCCTCAGATCAACCTGTTCATCTCCGGTGACGAGGTGTGTGATGCTCCTTCTCTCCAGATACTCGAGGTGGTCTTTCGAGGTCGAACCCGCGCAGAGAGCGATCCAGTCACGCCAGTAGGGCTGCTTCCTCAGATAGTGCCAGGTGTGCACCCGGCCCCGGCTGTCGGCCACCACGAGCAGGGGGTGCGAATCGTCGGGCCTCTCCTGCGGTGGTGAGATGTCTGCGGGCAGCTCGGGCGGGATCTCTTCCATCGGGCTCAAGGCGGTTCCGCTGCCGACCAGGGTGGCGTCTTCTTTCCAACGGCCGGCGAGCCGGTAGAAGAGCTCGATGTCGGGCATGAACCCGGTGATGCGCCCGTCGAGACTCACGGCGTTGTGAAGAATCACTGTGGGCAGCACAATCCGCCTCCTCCAGACCGGGACGCCGACCCCTTCATCGGCTCACCATCGCTATTCCGTGAAGTAGTCCGTGTCGACCTTCTTGACTTCGTAATTCGCAGTCGCACTGACTCCGAGGTTGTGATCGATCATCAGATCAGCAAGCTGCGCACCATCGATCAAGACGATCTTGCTATCGATCTTCGAAACGTAGTCAAGCGCAGACGCCGAGAAGGTGGAGGTGGTAAGCATAATGCCCTTCTTGGCGCGCTGACCTTGAAGCGCCCCGGCAAACTTCTGCACCTCGGGGCGGCCCACGCTCGACTCCCAGCGCTTGGCTTGGATATAGATGATGTCGAGACCCAGCCGGTCTTCCTTGATGATGCCGTCGATTCCCTCGTCACCGCTGCGACCGATGGCCCGACCTGCATCTTGACGGCTGCCGCCGTATCCCATCTTGAGCAGCAGTTCGACCACCAGCTTCTCGAAGAGGCTCGGCGATGCCGACCTCACCTGTTCCAACACTTCGCCTGCGAGGCTGTCCCGCAAGCGCCCATACGCCGACTCCAGCAACTCCTCCGGTGTTGTCTCCTCCTGGTCGGAACTGGCTCCGTCGGTGCTCCCGGAGCCCGATCGCGTTCTTCTCGGGTCGCGAAAATCACGGAACTCCTCGAACCGATCCAGGTACTTCACGTCAATTCGGTCGGGACGGGCAGCGAGCACTTGACGGCCGCGTTCTGAGATCCGGAAGTGACCCCGCCGAGTCCTCTCCAGGAGTCCCGCCTTTGAAAGATACGTCCGTGCCCAGCCCACCCGATTGTCGAAGACAGACTGCTGACCGCTTGGCAGTAGCTCCTTGCGCTCATCCGACGTAAGACCGAACTCGTCGGCAAGGGCGTCGATCGTCATGCGCAGAGAATGCTCCTGTCCGTCGCCGGCGAAGCGAAGCAAGGGCAGCATCAAGGTCTGGTAGTCAGGTACGCCCACAATCCCTCCCTTCTCCTCGTACATGTTCTTCGACGTATCCGCATCCAGCACCGAAAGATGCGCGGGCGCGGCAGTCAGCGCAACAGACTGCTGTCCACGAGCGGCCGGGTGGAGTCCTGCCTGCGGCCCCCTGGCGGTTATCACGCCGCGGCAGCCTAGCAGCCGGCGCGGTGGTCAGACGCCTTCCGGGACGACGGCGCCAAGAGGCCGACAGGGGCTACAGCGGTCTCACTCCCGGCCGCCGTCGACCGCGCCCGCCAGCAATCTCGTCAGGGCCTCACGCCGAGCCTCGAGCACATCCAAAGAGCGCAACTTCACGTGCCGCACAAGCGCCCCCGTGCCCTCGAGCAACCCCTCGGGGTCATGGAGCAGAGCGCCGCGGAAGAATATGAGAGATACCCACCCCTTGTAGGGTACCAGGGCCGCCATTCCCCAGCCGTCATAGCCGACTGGTGCGGGCGGTAGCCGATCCCACCGTCCACGTGGTCGACCGAATAGCGCACGTCGGGCACCGCGCCCAAGACCAAGCGGTGCGTCTCCAGATACAGGTCATGATGGTTCGGATGTATGTCAACGCCATGCGATGGTTGTGCAGCGGCAGCACTACGTAGCAACCGGAGGCTCCCACTGCCCTCCCCGCCGCCGACCGCCTCGCCATTGTCACAGACCCTTCCCACTGTATCCACCACTCCACAGCGCGTCAAGCAACCACGGGGACCTCGCCGTCTTGACACAATAACTCTCGTTATATAACATGTGTCATCCATTGCATCAGACGCTATACGGAAGGCCATCCCGTGACACAACCCAGCGTGTACTCACGCGCCAGCGTCATCGACGCCGCCTTCGAGCTCATCCGGGAGAAGGGATGGGCGTCGGTCTCCACCAGATCCGTCGCCAGGAAGCTCGGCTCCTCCACCATGCCCATCTACTCCCACGTGAAGTCTGTCGCCGAACTGGAGAAGGAGCTGCGGATGAAAGCCCGCGACCTTCTCCTGGGCTTCCAGCAGCGCCCCTACACCGCCGATGCCCTGCTCAACCTCGCCATGGGGTACGTCATCTTCGCCCGAGACGAGCGGCACCTGTTCCGCTTCCTCTTTCTGGAGAAGCCGGAGCCCATCCCGCTCGAGGAGTTGGCGGGCATGAGGGGGTCGCTCACCGACCAGTTCGGTGAGGACATCGCCGGCGGTGACGCGCTTACCGGGTTGTCGGTCCGCGGCCAGGAAGCCCTTGTCCGCTACTCCTGGATCTTCACCCACGGCTTGGCTGTGCTGGTCAACTCGGGAGCATTCGGCTCCCTGTCCGACGACACCCTCGTCGAGTTTCTGACCGACAGCGGAGAAGCCTTCTACCTGTGGGCGGAGAGGACCACTTCATGAGACACACGCATGCCATCGAGATCGAGAACCTCTGCAAGCGCTACGGGGCCACGGTCGCGGTGGACGGTCTGTCGTTCACCGTACCGACGGGCATGATCTTCGGCCTGTTGGGACCGAACGGAGCGGGCAAGACCACCGCTCTGGAGTGCATCGAGGGGCTGCGCAGGCAAGACAGTGGCACAATCCGTGTGGCGGACATCGACCCGCTTTCCGAGCCTCGCCGGTTGTGGGACATCATCGGGGTGCAGCTGCAGGCCTCGGGGCTGCCGGAGACCATGACCCCGTACGAGGCGATGAACCTGTTCAGCCGGTATCATCGCAAGCAGCCAAACCGGACTCTGCTCGACCGGTTCGGGCTCTCCGAGAAGGCCGACGACCAGTACGCCAACCTCTCCATGGGGCAGAAGCGACGACTGTCTCTCGCCCTCGCCGTGGCCCACGATCCGGAGGTCCTCTTCTTGGACGAGCCGACGGCCGGGCTGGACGTCGAGTCCCGCCTGGAGCTCCACGACCTCATGGCCGAGATGCGGGAAGCCGGCAAGACGATCGTCCTGGCGACCCACGACATGGCCGAGGCCGAGAAGCTGTGCGATAGGATCGCCATACTCATCGCCGGCCGCCTGGCGGTCACGGGCACTCCCAGCCAGATCACAGCGGCCGGCGACAAGAGAACTCGCATAAGCGTCTCCACCACGCAAGGCACGATAGTCGAACAGCAGCCGGAGCTGCCCGACGCCGCTCTCGTGTCCGTGGAAGACGGTTATGTCCGCTATTTCTCGGACAACCCGCTCCGACCGGTGACCTCGCTGCTCGCCCTCGTGGAGCAATGCCAAGACGAACTCATCGATCTCAGGGTCGAGCGCCCCTCACTGGAAGAACGCTTCATGGAGATCACCCGGAGGCAATGACCATGAACCGCATGAGTGGGTACGCGGCCCACCTCTCACATGATCTGAAGACCGGCATCAGGGACAAGTCGTTGATGCTGATGACCTACCTCTTCCCCATCGGGTTCTTCCTCATGGTGGGCATGTTCATGCCCGCCTTGAACCCCGGGTTCCTCGACATCATGATCCCGGGCATGATCGTCTTCGCGGTCATGTCCGCCACGCTCCTCACCATCCCCTTCACGTTGGTAGGTGGCCGGGAGACAGGCGTATTCCGGAGTTTCCGGGTGAACGGGGTTCCCGCCGGCGCCTTGATCACCATTCCCGTCGTGGGCTGCCTGATCCACACAGCCGCCGTGGCCGCGATCCTCACCGTGGGCGGAGCCCTGCTCTACGGCGCCCGCCTGCCGACGAATTGGGGGTGGTTCGCGCTCGTGTTTCTGCTCACGTCGGCGTGCTTCGCCACTCTGGGAGTCCTCATCGGCATCGTGGCCCAATCCACCCGCTCGGGAACGCTGCTGGCACAGGCCGTGTACCTTCCTTCCGTGATGTTGGGAGGACTCATGGTGCCGGAGGAGATGCTCCCCGAGGGACTCCGCACGGCCGCGTCGCTCCTGCCGGCTACAAACTCGATGCGGGGATTCACCGCGCTGGCACTTGACGGAACCTGGTCCGCCACTCACGTGTGGCCGCTCTTGATCCTTGCCGCCGGCATCCTGGTCAACGTGGTGCTGTGTTTCGTCTTGTTCCAGTGGGATACTCGGCCGGCGAGGCCGCGTCTGCGTCTGCTCGCACTCCTGGCGGTGGTTCCTTTCGCCGCAGGTATGGTGATAATGTAGGCGCACGAGAGACTCCCAGCTTCTTCCAGCAAGGACATGAGCACCGCAGACCTGCGCATGACAGCGAAGGAACACGCGCCCTCAGGCCCGCAGCTCGAGGAGTGGCTCGGCGAGAAGGCTCAAGGGTACTGGCGGCGTGTCACAAGCCTCATCGAAGAGCTCTACCCGGGTGTCTTCGCTCCAGAGTGGCTCTACGGCGGCAAGCAACACGGCTGGGGGCTCCGGTTCAAGAAGAGCAGACCACTCTGCACGCTCATCCCCGAGAAGAACCGCCTCGCCCTCCTCATGGTGTTCGGCGCAAAGGAGCGGGAGAAGGTGGAAGCCATCAGGAACTGTCTGTCCCGCCATACCCTCCAGGAGTATGACGCAGCCCAGATCTATCACGACGGAAAATGGGTTGTCCTCACGATCGACAGCGATCAAGCCGTCCGCGACCTCGCGCTGCTCTTGACTGTGAAACGGAAACCACGCAACTCAGCCTGAGAGAGAAGCTCGACTCGCCCTCACAGCGAGGTGTTCGCCCGCATTAGCGATAGACAGACGTCAGTGCTGTTCCTCGACTCCTTCCGCGTGACCGCCGACTGAAGCACGCCGACGAGTAGAGAGGGTACGCCGTCGGGGAGAAGTGCTCGTCGAATTCGGGCATGGAGCCGGTTACACCTCCGTCGAGGCTGACGGCGTCCTGGAGTACCACCTGCGGAATCACGACTTGCCTCCTTTGGGGGTACAATGGGTGAACACATCTCGAGCCGGGGGGCCGTTCAAGAGGGTACTCCGTGAAGGGCGAGACATCAGTTGCCGATTTGCCCGACCTACTCAACGAGGCGTTGGCGCGAGAACTCCAAGTCTCCGTGCAGCACATGCTGCAGCACGCCGTTGAGGCAGGCCGGGCGACGTCTGACCCGGCCGCACCTCGAGGTACCAAGCAGAGCAAGTTCGTGGCCAGCCATTCCCTGTACTGGCTCCCCGGTGCGACTCTCAAGAAGGTCGCCATCACCGAGATGCGGCACGCCGAGGCCATTGCGGAGAGACTCGTGTTGCTCGGAAGAAGGCCTACCACCGAGCCCAACCTGGTGAGTGTCGGCGACTCCGTCACGGAGATGCTGGAACTCAACAGGGAAGAGGAACGCGGTGCCATCGAACTCTACACACGCATCATCGCAGTGGCCCAAGAGGAGAACGACCTCATCACCATGAAGCTGTTTCAGCGGATTCTGAAAGACGAAAGAGCGCATCACGGGCTGTTCACCAACCTGCTCGCCGAACTCTGAGCGTCTGAGGACCGTGAAGGTACTCGACCTCACCGAGGACAAGAAAGACCTCTTCTGTCTCTGCCTCGAGGATTGGTCGGACGAAGCCAAAGAGGCCGGATCGAAACGCCGGCAGTGGCTTGACCGGTCGGAGAAGCTGGGGCTGCGGGCAAAGCTCGCCGTTGACGACCAGGGGGTCGAAGGGGGCATGATCCAGTACATACCCATCGAGCACTCCTGCGTAGACGGTTCCGGTCTCTACTTCATCTACTGCATTCACGTGCATGGGCATCCGCAGGGGCGCGGCAACTTCCGGGGGCGCGGCATGGGCAAGGCCCTGATCCGAGCCGCCGAGGAAGACGCGCGTGCTCTCGGTGCCGAGGGTATGGCGGCGTGGGGATTGGCGCTTCCCTATTGGATGAAAGCCTCCTGGTTCAAGAAGCAAGGCTATCGCACGGCCGATCGCCAGGGCATGTCGGTACTTCTGTGGAAGCCTTTCACCCCCGACGCCCAGCCCCCTCGCTGGTTCCCGAAAGTAGGCCGACGACCCGAATCCACGCCGGGAAAGGTGAACGTCACCGCGTTCTCCAGCGGCTGGTGTCTCGCCCAGAATCTCGTGTACGAGCGGGCCAAGCGGGCCGCGGCCGACCTGGGTGACGGAGTCGTCTTTCGCGAGATCGATACCTCACAGCGCAGCTGCGTGGCCGAGTGGGGCCTCTCGGATGCAGTCCTCGTAGAAGGCAGGAGCCTGCAGAAGGGCCCGCCTCCCAGTTACGAGAAGATTCGAAAGGCGATAGCCCGGCGGCTGCCCCACCACGCACGGTGAGGGCTCAGCGAGCCGTCCATTCAGCGCGCGATCGCGGCGCGTAGTCCTATTCGATGCCTAGGCGTGCCGCTTCGTCAGGCTCCTGCTGCTTGAGCAGCTCAAAGTCAGCGTACTGTGTGAGGATGTTGAAGCTGGAGAGTAGCCGGGAGAACTCCTGATCTGAACTCAGGTAGTGGGCCTGGGTATCCGTGTACTCAGCGTACCAGTCGGCAGCGGCGGCCGCGCTGAGCGCAACCCTCACAGCCGCGTTCACACTCGCCTGTTCCGACGCTCCGAGTGAGGCCCTCTGCCGGCCGAACCCGACCAGCTTCTCGATGTGCTTCTCCTTGAGAGCACGAACATCATCACCCACCGCGGCCGCGTCCGGCCTCTCGGAGAGCAGAGCATTCAGTTCTTCGATGGCTTCGACCCAGACGTCGCCGATAGCCTCCCCCAACTGCGAAGGATCAAGGTCGACGCTCACTGCAGGGGCCGTGGTGGTCAGTCCCTCTGCTGTCGTGCCGGTGGCCTCTCCCTCCGTGCCCCCGCCCCCACATCCGGCCAGCAGAAGCAGCCCGAAGACGCTGAACACGGCGGCTGCCAGTAGTCTGGCGGTGGATGGTGTCGATGTCCCGGCAGAAAACGGCGCAGTGCGGCGGGTGGTCACGTCTGGTTCCTCCTTGGCTTGGGTGATGATCGCGTGAACCGGGTCACTCATTCGGAGCCCGGCGACCGAGCCACTACAATATCAGGGCGTCGACACACGCGCCGCGAGAGAATTCATCCGCGCAGCGCGGTGCCCCGAGGCCCGTATCGGCCATCCGTACACTCCTCGGGCGGTGGTACGATGGATTCGGTGGAGATTGCCGTGATTCAGGGGGGTGGAGCTCATGTACAGAGTCCGTGTCGCCGACGTCCGCGTACCGGCCTTGATCGTCATACTCATATGCCTTGTGGCCGCGGGGTGCGGCGGTGGACAGCAGGAAGCCGGCACCAGTCCGACAACCCAGGCAGCAGACATCTCAACGACCACCACGACCGAGTCCATCCCCGTACCTTCCGTGAGCGGCGAGGAGCTGTGGCGCTTCAAGACCAACGGCCAGGTCTCCTCTTCCCCGGCCATCGCGGACGGAATAGCCTACGTGGGGAGCAACGACACCAATCTGTACGCCTTGGATGTGGCCTCCGGAGAAGAGGTGTGGCGTTTCCGGACCGGCCATCGCATCACCGCCTCTGCAGCCGTCTCTCAGGGGATGGTCTACGTGGGGAGCTGGGACTACAGCCTCTATGCGCTCGACGCCGCCACCGGTGAGGAGGTGTGGAGGTTCGAGGCCGGGAAAGAGATCTCTTCGTCTCCCACTATCTTCGAGGGAGTGGTGTACGTGGGGAGCGAAGATTCGAGCCTCTACGCGCTCGACGCCGTCACCGGCGAGGAGGTGTGGAGCTTCAATACCGGCTACGCCGTCCAGTCCTCGCCGGTCGTCTCTGCCGGGGTGGTGTACGTGGGTAGTCACGACGCCAATGTCTACGCCCTCGATGCTGCGACGGGCGAGGAGAGGTGGAGCTATCAGACCAACGGCTTCGTCCCCTCCGCGGTCATGTCCGACGGGCTGGTCTACGCCGGCTGCACCGACGACAATCTCTATGCCCTCGACGCCGCCACCGGCGAGGAGGTGTGGAGGTTCACGGCAGGCGACGACATCCGCTCGTCTCCGGCGGTCTCTGACGGGCTCCTCTATGTGGGGAGCAGTGACAACAACCTCTATGCGCTCGACGCTGCCACCGGCGAGGAGATGTGGAGGTTTGAAACCGGCGACAGCGTATTCTCCCGGGCCGTCGTGCTCACGGGTTTCGTGTACTTCGGCAGCAATGACGGCCACGTCTACGCGCTCAACGCGGTGACCGGCGAGGAGGAGTGGAGCTTCCAAACCGGGGGCTCGGTGAGATCCTGGCCCACCATCGCCGACGACATCCTCTATGTGGGCAGCGATGACAGCCACGTCTACGCGCTCAAGTAGCAGACTCGGTCGCCAAGCGTGACCCGCCAGCGACACCGGATCAACACTACAGGAACCGTGTTCAAGGAGGTCGGCGATGGATAACCGTGAAGCGCAAATCGAAGTCAAGGATATCCCCGAGATGCACGTAGCCTACCTGCGCCACCATGGCCCCTATGCGGGTGACAGCGAACTCTTCGGGCGGATGTTTCAGAAGCTGTTCGGCTGGGCGGGTCCGCGAGGCCTGGTGGGTGGGGACACGAAGGTTCTCAGCATTTACGAGGAGGATCCCGCCACCATCGATGAACAAGGGCTGCGGATGGACGTCGCCATCAGCGTTCCCGCCGGCGCCGCTGCCGAGGGAGAGATCAGCACAAGAACGTTACCCGCAGGCCGGTACGCTGTCGGCCACTTCGAAATCACGGCGGACCAGTACCGGGAAGCCTGGGTAACGATGATGAACCGGTCACTTCCCGAGGCAGGCTATAAGCCCAGCGCCGGCCCCTGCCTCGAGATGTACCTGAACGATCCCGGCCACGATCCGAAGGCGATGCACATCGTGGACATCTACATCCCGGTGGAGCCGCTGTAGGACCCCATGCCCTCGAAGGATCTCCTGTGTGGGCTGGGGCGCGTCGGTGACCCCACCGACGCGCCCCAGCCCTTCCTTGCGGTCCCCCGTCTCTTGCGGTTATACTTGGCCAAGTATCACGCTGGTCTTCCGGAACCTCAGCCTACCCTTGGAGGGATACTTGAGAACACCGAAACCTTGTGGCACCGATCCTCGCACCACCTATCCTTCTCACGCCGGCGCCTGTGTGGCCATTCTCATGCTCCTTCTCCTTGTCCTCCCTGCAGCGGGCTGTAATGCCGAAACCGGTCCCGGCACTGAGGCCTCCGGCTCATCAGCGCAGCCGGAAACGACCACTCTGCTCATGTACGCAGGGGCGGCAAGCAAGCCTCCCACAGAAGAGGCCATCGAACTCTTCCGTGAGAAGACCGGCATCACCGTCGAAGTGACCTTCGGTGGCTCCGGTAGTGTGCTCTCTCAAATGAAGCTCACGGAGCAGGGCGATCTGTACTTCCCCGGATCGTCCGACTACATGGAGCGGGCGAAGAGAGACGGTGACGTCATCGCCGAGACGGAAGCCAGGATCGCCTACCTGGTACCGGCCATCAACGTGCAGAAGGGAAACCCCAAGAGCATCCTCGCGCTGAAAGACCTGATCCGGTCTGATGTCAAGGTGGCCATCGCCGACCCCGAATCGGTGTGCCTGGGTCTCTATGCCGTGGAGATCCTCGAGCAGGAATTCTCCTCCGAAGAGAGGACCGCCTTCCGCAAGAATCTTCTCAACTACACCGGCAGCTGCGAGAAGACCGCCACCGCCATCTCCCTCAAGCAGGTCGACGCGGTCATCGGCTGGAGCGTGTTCGAGTACTGGGATCCGGAGGGGATCGAGACGGTGCCTCTGGAGGAGTCACAGATCCCGCGCGTGGGGTATCTGCCCATCGCCGTCTCGAAGTACACGGGTAGCCGAGCCGCCGCCCAGCAGTTCATCGATTTTCTCCTGAGCAGTGAAGGCCAAGCGGTGTTTGCGAAGTATCATTACTTTGCCACGCCCGAGGACGCCTTCGCCTGGCTCGGCTCCGAGAAACCCGTGGGTGGAAACTACTCGTTGCCCCCTGAGTGGATCGTCGACTAGGGAGCACAAGGAGTAGGACCATGTCATTTCAGCGCCTGACGACAGCCTGCGCCCTCCTGGTCCTGTGCATCTACGGCGCGCTCATCGTGTCTCTCGTCTACTTCTTCGACTGGTCGAAGATGCTCTCGACGCTCGCTTCGAACCGAGTGCTGTTCTCCATCCAGCTCAGTGTGGTGACCGCCACCGTGGCCACCCTGCTCGCGCTCCTTCTCGCCGTGCCCGCAGCCTACGCGCTCTCCCGCTATCGCTTCCGCGGCCGGGAACTGGTGGACGCAATCTTGGAGTTCCCCCTCATCGTGTCACCTGCGGCACTGGGTGCCATCGTCCTCATCTTCTTCAGCAACCCTCTCGGTGAGTGGATTCAAGCCCACTTGGTGCAGTTCGTCTTCGCGGTGGCCGGCGTCGTGCTGGCCCAGTTCATGACCGTCCTGGGGGTGGCGGTGCGGTTCATGAAGACCGCCTTCGATCAGGTGCCCACTCATCACGAGACGGTAGCGCGAACTCTGGGAGCATCGCCTTCCCGGGCATTCTTCACCATCGGCCTACCCTTGGCGCGACGGGGGCTCCTGGCATCAGGGGCGCTGGCGTGGGCCAAGGCACTGGGCGAGTTCGGCGCCACCATCACCGTCGCCGGCACCATGGCCATGCGCACGGAGACCCTCCCGGTCGCCATCTTCATGCGCCTCTCCACCGCGGATATCACCGGCACCGTCGCCCTCATACTGGTCCTTCTCACGATCGGCCTCGCCGCCCTGCTCGGGGCAAAGCTGCTCTTCCGGGAACGCCGTGCTCGAACTTGACTCCGTTTCCACTCAGGCCGGTACGTTTCGGCTCGAAGATGCCCGGCTCACCGTGGCCGAAGGAGAGAGCCACGTCCTTCTCGGACCGTCCGGCTCCGGGAAGACCACCCTTCTCGAGGCCATCATCGGACTCCGGCCCCTTACGGGAGGCCGCGTGCTCCTCGAAGGGCACGATCTCGCGAAGGTGGCCGTGGAGCGTCGCAGGATGGGATATCTTCCCCAACGTCTCGGGCTCTTTCCCCACCTCACGGCACAACAGAACATCCAGTACGGCCCCCGCGCCCTGCACCTCGACCCCGCAGAATACCAGCCGGTCATCGATGGTCTGGTAGAAGCCACGGGCATCACGCACCTTCTTGACCGAACCCCCGACACGCTCTCGGGGGGAGAACAACAACGGGTCGCCTTGGCGCGCGCACTCGCCGCCCGTACGCCCATCCTCCTGCTCGACGAACCCTTCGCCGCACTCAACGAGTCTCTGCGCCAGGAGATGTGGAAGCTTCTGAAGACCCTCCAGGCACGCCATGGTTTCGCCGTGCTGATGATCACCCACGACCTCACTGAAGCCTTCTACATGGGCGATCGCATCAGCGTGTTGATCGACGGACGCATCCACCAGACCGGCACCAAAGACGAGGTGTGGCGACATCCCGGCACCCTGGCGGTCGCCGACTACCTGGGCATCCACAACATCTTTGCGGGCACCGTCTCCCGGGTGGACGCCGCCGCCGTCCTCGTCGACTGCCCCTCACTGGGAGGATCGCTCCTCGTGCCCCTCGTTTCCGAAGGTACCCTCCCGACAGCCGGGGAGAGCGTGCACGTGGGCATACGCGCGGAATACGTGGTCTTCCGCGATGTCGAGTATCCCCCCCGAGACGATGAGTTCGTTCTTCGCGGCAAGGTCACGACGGTGCTCGTTACCGGCAGAGTCGCCACCCTGCAGTTCCAACCCTTCGGCAGCGACCTCACCTTGGAACTCAGCGTGGGAAGACGACTGCTGCGCCGTATAGGCCTCGACATCGACCAGACGGCGACCGTGGCACTGCCGCACCGGGACCTGCTGCTCCTTCAGTCCTAAGCTGCGGGCAACTGTCTCAGACGGCGGGACGCTCCTTCAGGGTCAGCCCCGCGCCTGGGAGTCCATTCCTCTCTCGATGAGCAAACCGGCCGTGCTCACCACGACGTCCGCGGGTATGGCGAAACCCACATCCTGTGCCCCCGTCTGGTCCGGTGGCAGATAGGCCACGTTGATGCCGATCACCCGCCCCCTCTCGTCGGCCAGTGCCCCGCCGGAGTTTCCAGGGCTGATCGCCGCATCGGTCTGGATGAGATCGACGAGAGCCTGGCTTCCCCCGACACTCACCGGTATCTCCCGGTTGAGACCGCTCACCACTCCCAGTGTCACCGAGTTCTGAAAGCCGAGAGGGCTTCCTATGGCTATCGCCCACTGACCGATGTGCACAAATGACATGTCCGGCACAAACTCGGCAGCGGGCAGGCCCTTCCGATCGACCTTCACCACTGCCACGTCCGTCGATTCGTCCCTCCCCACAACCGAGGCCTCCAGCTCTTCTCCCGTGGCGAGTGTCACTACTATGTCCTGCCCGAGGGTGCCGTCGCTGCCGGTCACCACGTGTTCATTGGTGACGATGTAGCCATCTTCGCGAAAGATGACTCCCGACCCCTCACCACTGTACAAGCGCCGCCCGCCGAGAGGAGTGGAGACGGTGCCACTTACCTTGAGATTCACCACGCTGGGACCGAGGCGCTCGGCAGCCGCCACTGCCGGGCTCCCGAGCTCAGCGTCCGCCGACGAGGAGAGCCCAGCCTCCGCCACCGCTGTCGGCTGCCCACCCGCTACCTCGGCCGGCTGTACCTGGGACACCGTCGCGCCGGGCAGACCTCCGCAGCCGGCAATGACCGCACCTTGAACGACGATCACAAGAAGCGCTCCACCGACGACGGCAGCCCAAAGCCGCCGCCGAAGCTCTCTCAGTCTCAGGGCCCGCCGCTCCTGGCTGCGCCTGCCTCCAGTGAGCTCCACTTCACCGAGTTCTTTCCGTGTTTCCGGTCTCTCGCCGATTGTCCTTCCTCTCCTCATCGCCCGGCCTCCCCGAGACTCTCCCCATACTTCGCAATGCGGCAGTATGCAGACTGATGTGCGCGCACACAGTCACAGGGTACAGGTCCTCAATGAGCAACCTGCGAGAGAACTATGATGAGAGTGTGAGAAGTTTTAGGCGTGGCCTGACACTCTACCCGCCGACCCAGCCCCGCATGTCCCTCAGTGTTTCTTGGCGCGGCCGGCGGCAGCCAGCGGAGCCACTGCCAACCACAGCGTGATGGTGATGAGCATGGAGGTCACGTATCCGATGTCCGGAAGCCCGAGCCTCGCCGACACCGGCCCCCACAAGAGCATGACCAGCAGGGAGCTCACAAAGAAGCCGGGTATTGCCGCCAGGATGCTGAAGTAGCCCATCACATGCCTCTTCTTCTGCTCGATTTGCCCGATATGAGTTCAGTTCAGAACACGACGGTGTTGCAGCGCGACGGGTTCACTCCACAGTGGGTCGCTCCCCGAGGCTTCGCTGCCCGATGCTATGGTGACCCTCGTCGAGAGGTCTCAAACCTGTGCGCCGGCCCACCTGCCTTACCGGCCCACCCTTGACGGAGCCCACAGGGTGTGAGACAAGAGGCTTCGACCTCGAAAGGGACCTTGGTGTGAGGAGCAACGATGATGGGCGAAACGGCAGGCACGGCATGACAAGCGACGAACCGGGCCACGGCCAATCGGCAGGCGAGCCGCAAGACTTCATCCGGGAGATCATCCAGCAAGACCTGGCCACCGGCCACTGCCGCGAGGTGGTCACGCGCTTCCCACCTGAGCCCAACGGCTACCTACATATCGGCCACGCCAAGTCCATCTGCCTCAATTTCGGTATCGCTCGCCAGTTTGGTGGACAGTGCAACCTGCGCATGGACGATACCAACCCCACCAAGGAAGATGTGGAGTACGTCGACTCCATCACGGCCGATGTGAGGTGGCTCATCGCCGGATGGGCCGACCACTGTCTGGGGCTGAAGCCGGCCGGAGGACTGGCGGAGAAGCGCGAGGTGAACGGACGTGATGACTTCTACATCGCACCGGTCATGCCCGCGGAAGGCTCTGGCGGGGCGCTCGAGCCGTTCTATGCCTCGGACTACTTCGAACCGCTGTACGAGTATGCCCTGGAGTTGATCCGCAAAGGCAGGGCCTTCGTATGCGACCACACCCCCGCAGAAGTCGACGAGATGCGCGGAGCCCCCGACCGGCCCGGCCGGGAGAGCCTGTACCGCAACCGCCCCGTGGCCGAGAATCTCGCACTGTTCGAGCGAATGCGCGCCGGCGAGTTTCCGGACGGCGCCCGCACGCTACGGGCAAAGATCGACATGACCGCGCCCAACGTGTGGCTGCGCGACCCCGTGCTCTATCGCATCCGCCACGCCTCCCACCACCACACGGGTGACGCGTGGTGCATCTACCCCATGTACGATTTCGCTCACGGCCTGAGCGACTACATCGAGGGCATCACTCACAGCCTCTGCACGCTCGAGTTCGAAGTCCACCGGCCCCTCTACGAGTGGATCCTCGAGGCCTTGGACCTGCCCCGCGTGCATCCCCGCCAGCGCGAGTTCGCACGTCTCAACATGACCTATACCATCATGAGCAAGCGCCGTCTCCTCCGTCTCGTCGAGGAAGGCCACGTGCGCGGTTGGGACGACCCCCGCATGCCCACCATCTCGGGTATGCGCCGCCGCGGCTACCCGGCTCAGGCCATCCGCGCGTTCTGCGACCGTATCGGTATCGCCAAGCGCGAGAACTTGGTCGAACTCGGGCTCTTGGAGCACTTCGTGCGCGACAACCTCAATCGCACCAGTCCCCGGGCCATGGCCGTCCTCCGGCCGCTGCGGGTGGTCATCGAGAACTATCCGGAAGGCCACGTCGAGGAGATGCAGGCAGTCAACAACCCTGAGGACCCGTCCATGGGCACCCGCCGGGTACCGTTCTCCCGTGTCCTCTACATCGAAGAGGACGACTTCCGCGAGGTACCTCCACCCAAGTACCGCCGGCTGAGCCCCGGCGTGGAGGTACGACTGCGCTACGCATACCTCATCACCTGCACGGGCGTGGAGCGGGATCCGGAAAGCGGAGAGATAGTCGAGGTGCGAGCCTGCTACGACCCGGCCACCCGCGGCGGCGACGCCCCCGACGGACGCAAAGTCAAGTCGACCATCCACTGGGTGTCGGCAGACCACGCCTTCGACGCTGAGGTCAGGCTCTACGACACGCTCTTCTCCGTGGAGAAACCGGAGGCCGAGGCGGAAACGCAGGACTTCACCGCCCACCTGAACCCCGCCTCCCTCGAGGTTCTCACACAGTGCAAACTGGAACCCTCGCTGGCGCAGGCGGCTCCCGGCACCAGATACCAGTTCGAACGGCTGGGCTACTTCTGCGCCGACCAAGAGGACTCACGGCCGGGAGCCCCGGTGTTCAACCGCACCACCACGCTGAAAGACGCCTGGGCGCGAATCGAGAAGAAGCAGGGTAAGAGGCAGTGATCCCCCGTCCGGCAGGCTACGCTCGCAATTGCTGTCATCGCAGCAGGGCGTCAAGGCGGCTGGGGTGGTAGACTTGACGGCGCCGATGCGCACGCATCGTTTCTCTGCCCGGTGGTGTAACGGCAGCACGACTGACTCTGGATCAGTTAGTCGAGGTTCGAATCCTCGCCGGGCAGCCAACTCCTTCACGCGCTATCACTTCCGATGACGCCCAGTCCGTCGGCGCCTGCTCCACCCATGGCGGCTCCCCGCACTGGAATAGAGGCCTCCTCGGGCTTCTCGAGAAACGGGCTGCCCTACAATCGATTCGGAAGCGGACCCCGCACCGTCGTCGTCTTTCAGGGGCTCGTGTTCGAGAACCGGCCGATGAGCGGACTGGATGCGCGCTTCACCTTCAGCATGTACTCCTCTCTCGCCGACGCTTACACCGTGTACGTGGTGACTCGCCGTCGAGGTCTTCGCAGGGGATGCTCCATCCGAGACATGAGCGACGATTACGCCGATATGGTTCGCGAGGAGCTTCACCAACCAGTCGACATCATCGGCCTTTCGACAGGTGGTTCCATCTGCCAGCAGTTCGCCGCCGATCATCCTGATCTCGTAAGACGACTGGTGATTCACTCCGCCGCATACACACTGGGCCCGCGCGGCAAGAGTATCCAGCTCCGCGCTCGGGATTCCGCGCTCGCAGGGAATTGGCGCCACGTAGGTGCTCTCATGATGGAGTGGGCCGCCAAACCCTCGTGGTACCGAGGGATAATCCTTCGTGTGGCTTCGCCCTTCGTGGCCCTCGGCGCACCTGACGACCCCTCGGACTTCGTCAGAACCATTGAGGCCGAGGACGCCTTCGACTTCCACGACCGCCTCGGGGAGATCACCGCGCCTACGCTCGTCGTGGCAGGAGCCGAAGACCCGGGCTATTCGCCCGAACTCTTTGCCCGGACCGCACACGCAATTCCCAACGGGCGCCTCGTGCTCTATCCCGGTATGGGCCACCCGGCTCGAGGGCCCCGGTTCGCCCGCGACCTGCTCGCATTCCTGGACGAATAACGACATCTCCTGCGGCGCGTCAGAATAAGACGCCGCCGACAACACGACCTGCTCACGCTCCGTCGGCACCCGTACCCGTTGCACGCTGCGCCGGCACTCGCGCTCCTCACCCGGCTGGACTCCCGGCGCAAAGCTCTGCATAATCGATGCGACTGTCGGGAAACTGCCACAAGGAGCGAAGAGCAGATGCCCATCACCGACCTACTCACGCGGAACGCCCGGCTCTACCCCAACGAGGTCTGCCTCTCAGAAGTGAATCCGGAACTCCGTGGCGGTCCCGAGGCCTTGTGGTGCGAATACGATCTGCTTGCACCCGATACCGGCAGCTATGCCCGCCGGGAGATCACTTGGCGGCAGTTCGACGAAGCCGCCAACCGCATCGCCCACCTCCTTCTCAGCCGTGGCATAGGCAGAGGCAACAAGGTGGCGATCCTCCTCACCAACTGCCTCGAGTGGCTGCCCATCTACTTTGCCGTGCTCAAGACGGGCGCGCTCGCCGTACCCATGAACTACCGCTATACAGCCGACGAGATCGAGTATTGCCTGAACCTCGCGCAGGCGGAAACCCTCATCTTCGGACCGGAGTTCGTCGAACGCATCGCAGCGATCAGCGAGCGCATCACCGAACTGGCGACCCGGTTCTTCCTGGGAGCCGACCATCCTCCTTTCGCCGAGAACCTCTCACTGGCGGCCGAATTCCCTCCCGAGACTCCAGCGATCGCCCTCTCCGACCACGACGAAGCCGCCGTCTACTTCTCCTCAGGCACCACCGGTTTCCCCAAGGCCATCCTGCACGATCACCACGCCCTCATGGCGTCCTGTGAGACCGAACAGCATCACCACGGGCAGACACGGGTCGACAACTTCCTGTGCATCCCACCCCTCTACCACACGGGAGCCAAGATGCACTGGTTCGGCAGCCTGCTGGCCGGAAGCAAAGCCGTTCTCCTGAGGGGCGTGACACCAGAGTGGATCCTCAAGACGGCGTCGGAGGAGGGCTGCACCATAGTCTGGCTGCTCGTGCCCTGGGCCCAGGACATCCTCGACGCCCTCGACCGCGGGGATCTCTCCCTCGCCGACTACGACCTCTCCCGCTGGCGGCTCATGCACATTGGGGCCCAACCGGTACCGCCGAGTCTCGTCGAACGCTGGCTTGAGCGTTTTCCCCACCACCAGTACGACACCAACTACGGCCTCTCCGAGTCGACCGGCCCGGGATGCGTGCACCTGGGAGTCGAGAACACCCACAAGGTGGGCGCCATCGGTAAGGCGGGTCACCTGTGGGAGACCGCCATCGTGGATGAGAACGGAGATCTCGTCCGCCCTGGTGAGGTGGGGGAGTTGGCTGTCAAAGGGCCGGGCGTGATGAAGGGCTACTTCCGCGACCCGGAGGCCACGGCCGCCGTGCTCCGCGACGGCTGGCTGCTCACCGGTGACATGGCCCGCACCGACGAAGACGGCTTCATCTATCTGGTGGATCGCAAGAAGGATGTCATCATCACCGGCGGTGAGAACATCTACCCCGTGGAGATAGAGGACTTCTTCCGCCGCCACGAGGCCGTCAAGGATATCGCCGTGATCGGTCTGCCGGACCAACGCTTGGGCGAGACCGTGGCCGCCGTCATCGAGCTCAAACCAGGAGTGGTGGCCACCGCCGAGCAGATGAGCGAGTTTGCGGCCGCCCTACCCCGCTACAAGCGTCCGCGCACCGTCATCTTCGACACCGTTCCGCGTAACCCCACCGGAAAGATCGAGAAGCTCACGTTGCGCGAGAGATACTGCGGGGGCAGCCTGGTGGAAGCCCAGCTCAAGCGGCCGACTGAAGAATCTTCCGGGAGCAGCCCCTCCGGTAGCCCGGGACCACAGCGCTGAGAACCCGGCACGTGGGACCCGCGGCCGCGGGTGCGACTTTCTGCCCGCCGGCAGAAAGTCGCACTACCCGCCCTTCCGGCGCGGCCCCAACTCCTCCCCCACCCGGAACTCGACCATCCGCCGGATCAGGTCGACCGGAAGAGGCTGGCCCAAGGGGAACTGCACCGACCCTTTCGCGCGCCTGTACGGACGCAACTCTTCACTGAACGCCTCGATCGCGCTCGGCGCGGGGTAGAAACCCACGTGTCTGCTGTAGCCGGCGAAGTGCACGAGATGGCGACCGTTCAGGTCGAACGTGGGAATCGCGTAACTGATTCTCTCAACGGCTGCCGGAGCAGCTTCTCTTATGACTGCCCGGACTTCCCCCAACACCCTCTGCGTCTCCAAAGGGAAGCCGGCTATGTACTCGTCGATGGAGCCGATTCCGCTGTGACCCTCCACTCCTTCACCTCCATGAACCAGAGCATGGGCAGGAACGCACACCAGATGATGATGTCTGCCACCTTGGGCGAGGGCGCAGGACTACCCACCACCGCTCCCAGTGCCAAGAAGAGGACCATGCCATAGAGAGCAACAGCGGCGAACAAGACCCAGCAGCCGAACACCGGCAATCGGTCAACGGCCCGAATATCGAAATCCCATCGCGCACCGGCCTGGATCACCACCTGCCCTCACTCTCCCACTTTCACGGAGCCGGAGAATCGAATCCACTATAGATACGATTTCACGCTATTCACATTGTTCCACGCCGGCATGACCACCACCAAACCTGGCCGGGAAAGCGCCTTGGATTCACATCACTACATCCTGGGTACACCGGAGGACTATCGGAGACGGCAGCGACACGACGGAGGCCGCCGACCCGAAGCCCGGGGATCGGCTGAATGTCTGCCGGTCGCCGGGGAAGTTGAGCGCAGTACAATTGTACGTGTGACTCACATGGTCCAAGAGAGAAGGCACGCGCACTCAACGAAGCATCCCGGGGCGCGCTCCCTCCTGCATGGAATCCCTTCGCCGCTGCTGTTCCTTGCGGTGCTGGTCATCTCGACCGCTGCAGCCTTCGCGATCACGCCACCGATGACGAATGCAGCCGCGATCGGTTCTCCCCTGCGTTCCGCCTCGGAGATCGACTACCCTCCGTTCTGCATCGTGGAGGCCGACGGCACGGCAACAGGATTCTCAGTGGAACTGCTGCGGGCCGCACTCGCGGCGATGAACCGTGATGTCACCTTCCGCACGGGAGTCTGGGAAGAGGTACGCGGTTGGCTGGAATCTGGTGAGGTCGAGGCTCTGCCGCTCGTAGGGCGGACTCCCGAGCGGGAGGACCTCTACGATTTCACCTTTCCCTACATGTCGCTCCATGGTGCCATCGTCATCCGGGAAGACACGACCGGCATCGAAGATTTGGATGATCTTCTCGGCCGAACCGTGGCGGTGATGAGAGACGACAATGCCGAAGAGTTCTTGCGCCGGGAAGCGCGTGGCATCGACATCGTGACCACAGCCACCTTCGAGGAGGCCCTCAGGGAACTGTCGGAAGGCCGTCACGATGCCGTGGTGGTGCAAAGACTCGTGGCGCTCAGGCTCATACAGGAGGCGGGGTTCTCCAACCTGCACATAGTGGACAAGCCCGTGGAGGGCTTCCGGCAGGACTTCTGTTTCGCCGTCCGCAAGGGAGACAGCGAGACCCTTGCTCTGCTCAACGAGGGTTTGGCCCTCGTGATGGCCGACGGAACGTATCGCTCCCTGCACGCCAGATGGTTTGCGGCTCTCGAATTGCCCACCAACCTCCGTATCGTCGTCGGCGGAGATGAAGACTACCCTCCGTTTGAATACGTGGACGAGAAGGGTCGTCCTGCCGGGTACTGCGTGGAACTCACGCGAGCCATCGCACTCGCGTTGGGCCTGGATGTGGAGATACGGCTGGGGCCGTGGGACGACATCCGCGAAGCACTCGCCGACGGTGAGATCGACATCATACAAGGAATGTTCTACACACCGGAGCGGGACTTGGTTTATGACTTCAGCCCGGCTCATTGGGTCGCACACTATGTCGGGGTCGTGCGCAAGGGAGAGGATTCTCCACCCGATTCGCTCAACGACCTCGCGGGCAAGAAGCTCGTTGTGCAACGAGGTGACTTGATGCATGAGTTCCTCGCAGAGCAAGGAGCGGGCGCCGAATTGGTCTTGGTCGATTCCCAGGTGGAGGCGCTCAGACAACTGGCTGCCGGTGAATACGACTGCGCACTCGTCTCCCGCGCGACGGCTCTCGGCCTGATCGAAAGTGAAGGCTGGACACACCTGAGCGTGGGGCGAAGTCCTCTCTATTCGGCCGACTACTGCTACGCGGTTCTCGCCGGCCACGGTGCCCTTCTCGCCCAGTTCTCCGAGGGGCTCGCGGTCGTGGAGAAGAGCGGGGACCTTCGTCGCATTCAAGAGAAATGGCTGGGTGTGTACGAGCAGCCCCCGGTCGACCCAACAGCCGTTGTCCGCTATGTCGCCTACGTGGTTGGGCCCCTTCTCTTCCTGCTCTTGGCCGCGTTGCTCTGGTCGTGGTCCCTCCGCAGACAGGTGGCGCGGCGCACCGAAGAACTGCGCAGAAGCGAGGAACTGCTACGCCAATCTCAGAAGATGGAGGCCATCGGCCGGCTTGCGGGGGGCATCGCACACGACTTCAACAACCTTCTCACGGCGATCATTGGTTACAGCGAGTTGGTGCTTTCCGATGGTGAGTTCAAGAAGACGCGATGGCATGACGACGTGAGAGAGATCAGAGCGGCAGCCGAGCGGGCCGGAAGCCTCACTCAGCAGATACTCGCCTTCTCGCGGCGACAAGTGCTACAGCCTAAGGTGGTCTCTCTCAACGATCTCATCGAGGAGATGACCCCTCTGCTCAGACGCACGCTGGGGGAAGATGTAGAGCTGGTCACTTCCCTGAGGCACGACTTGGGCCTCACGGAAGTCGACCCTCACCAATTCGCTCAAGTGCTGATGAACCTCGCCGTCAACTCCCGTGACGCGATGCCTTCCGGGGGACGCCTGACCTTCACGACCGCGAACACGATGCTCGACGATCGGGCTGCTGCCAACGATCTTGACCTCAGTCCCGGCATGTACGTAACCTTATCCGTCTCGGACACCGGCACCGGCTTCGACCCTGAGTTGACCGAGCACATCTTCGAGCCCTTCTACACGACCAAAGACATGGGCAAGGGGACAGGTTTGGGCCTCTCCACCGTGTATGGCATTGTGAAGCAAAGCGGAGGTGCAGTGACCGTAGAAACCACCCCGGGCGAAGGCACCACCTTCATTGTGTACCTCCCACTGGTGAGGGACGGATTGAGCCCAAGCGTAACTCCCCCGATTGGCGATCCTGCGGTCGCTCCCCGAGAGAGCTGACCCGGCCGCCGAAACCCGCCGGGCTGACCCCGAGGCCGCACCCCGTGGGCTGACGCGGAGGCCACCAGCGAACCCGGGGCGCTGTGCACTCGTCTCAGTGACTGGTTGGCGCTGACGGCGGGGCCGGAAGGCGTAGACGGCGCAGCCGGTCGCCACGATCGTGGAGTCTCTTGGTTGTAGAGCTCCCCCCGACAGAGGTCCCAACCGACCTGGCGACGTGGTTGAAGGAGGCAATCCATGCGTATTCGGATGACGGCACTCGTGTGTGCTCTCGTTCTCTTGGCGGCGACGGCCGCGGTGCTCAGCGGGTGCGGCACCGAAGTCATCACGGTTCCCGGCACAGGGGTGTTGAACACGGTCACAGCAAGCGGGGAAGGCAAAGAGGCCACCGCTCCCGACACGGCCGAGATGACTTTCGGAGCCACCGCGCAGGGAGCAGAGCCCAAACCCACGCTCGCCGAAGCCTCGGAGAAGGCGGACGCAATCTTGGCTACAATCAAGCAGGTAGGCATTCCCGACACAGACATCCAAACCACCGGTGTGAACCTGTATCCCCAGTACGACTACACGCAGGGCCGCACACCGAGCATCACCGGCTACCAAGCCTCGGTTCAGGTGCGCGTGACACTCAAGGACATCACCAAGATAGGTGACACCATAGACGCGGCCGTGGAGGCCGGAGCCACCGACATCTCGGGTCCCATGTGGACCCTCTCAGAGAACGCCGAAGCCCGGTCCGTTGCCATCGAAAAGGCGGTGGCCGATGCCAAGGCCCGCGCCGAGGTGATGGCACAGGCGGCCGGCAAGTCGGTGGGAGAGGTCATCAGCCTGGGTGAGGCCGGCGTGTCGGTGCCGATAGTGTACGGAGACTTCTCCCGCACAGCTGCAGACGGAGCGGCGGCACCCGAGATCGCCCCCGGCACCCTCGAGGTGGTGGCACACATCACGGTGGTATATGAGTTGAAGTGAGTTGCGGCGCCACCTCGGGCGAGCCGCATCGTCACAATGCCGTTGGAGTGAAGCGAAAGCCCGCGGAGAACCCACACCTCTACGATGGGGAAAGGGGCGTACCGTGGGCGTCGAGAAGGGGCCGTGCCGGCACGCCACCGGCGAGCACGTGAGGAGGGATGTCGCTGTTCACCAGACTCTGCGCCGAGATCACCGCACCGTCGCCGATGACGACACCCGGGAGGATCGTGCAGTGAGCCCCGATCACGACGTCCCTTCCAATAACCACCGGACCGGTGCGGAGCTCCTTGACCAGAAACTCATGGGCCAGAATGACGCTGTTGTACCCGAGGATGCTGTTGTCGCCGATGTGGATCAGTTCCGGGAAGAAAATATCGAGCATGGCCCCGAGGCCGGGCGACACCTTTGCGCCCACCTTGACCCCTATCATCCGATACAGACGGATCTTCCACCTGAGGCTGGGCAGATAGCGGCACACGAAGATGACCAGGAAGTTGCGTATCACGCGCCACGCAGGAACCCGCGCCCGCCAACCCCACAGGCTGTTCTCGCCCGCCGGAGCCGGGAATCGGGTGAGGTGTTCCGTCCTCGAGGAAGTCGAGGGCCGGCCGGCCGGCGTTCCCTCTTGTCCATGTGTGTCCTGCAAAGCCGTCACCGCACCCCTTGCCTTCCCTCGCTTGCCCATTTCCAGTTCGGGATATACCCTGTACTGCCACGTCGTGACCGTAACCATTACCGTGAATATGCTCACACACGATACCGCATCTGCAATCAGACGCCCCTGGGGAGCGTGGGGGAGGTTCTCGGCATGGATGCTCGGGACACCCTGGGTGGCGTGGACGCTCGCCGCGATCAACTTCACCGCGGCCGTGCTCGGCTACATCTACTGGTACGGCGACAAGATACTGGGTTCTCCCTGGTATCTGTGGCCGTTCGTCCCCGATAGCCCCCTGTCGGCCACGCTCATGGGCGCCGCCATCCTGGCCCTCCACAAGGGACGGCGGTGGGATCTCCTGGGGCTCTTTGCCGCTACCGGCTCCATCAAGTACGGCGCCTGGACCCTCTGGGTATGGTTCACGAACTACCTGAGCGGCGGTGGCTACAGCCTGCAGGCGCTTGTCATGAGCCTGAGCCACTTCGGCATGATCGCCCTGGGGGTGGCTCTGTTGCCGGCCATCCGGATACGCTTATCCCACGTCGCCCTGGTAGCCCTGTGGTTCGGGTTGAACGACATCCTCGACTACCGCTTCGGCACCCGGCCCCCGATTCCGAACCCCCACGACATCGGCTCCATCGAACTGTTCGCGGTACTGACCACCGTCGTGCTCGTTGCCTGTTGGCTCATACTCTCCCGTCGCGAATACACACGTCCTTCAGCTTAGGACGAAGACCCCGACGGCCAGACCGATGACCTTGCACAGGCGGAGGTGGGAGCAAGGCAAGTCGGCACCCAGCAGCTTCTCCCACCGCCGCCGCCAAGGTGGTTTGCCTCCCGTCTCCGGCGGGAAGAAGCCGCCCATGACGTCTCGCGCCGGGCAGGCGCGGCGGTCAATGCGAGGCGTGAGGAACAACGGGGAGATGGGAGATGCAGGTATGGGAGCCCGCGTGCTTGCTGCCACGATGAGGCCCGCCACCCGGCGCCGAATACGCTCCGCGCCCCCCCTCGTCCTCACCCCACTCGTCTTGGCCGTGCTCTGTATTCTGGTCATCTTCCTCCTCGGGCCGGCGGAGGCCTCTGCGAGCGCCCTTCCCGAGCGGGACCCCCAAACCCTGGACGAAGCCGTGCAGATGGTGCGCTCCCTGGAGCAGCAGGGGGTGCACCGCTCAGCGATAAGCACCTGGCTGTCTGAGGTCCTCGACAGACGCGTCACCAACATCAACAGCCTCGAACGCATGACCATCCCGGCGAACTGGCTCTCCGTGTTCGGCGAGAGCGCGGAAGACAAGGCCTTCAGGGAATGGCGCGATCGCGCCGATTTCGATTACCGCAACACGGCGGAATGGACGTGGGAGAACAGAATCGGCCAATGCAGCGAGCACGCCAACACCGCCTACTACATCCTGAAGCAGGCCGGAGTCGCCGGTAATGTGCGCATCCTCGGCGCACCCGGTCACGAGGTGGCGGTATGGGGTATCGCCGATGGAGCAGACCCCAATGACCCCAGCAGCTGGGGTACCGAAGCCTGGGTGGTCGACGGGTGGCTCGGCCAGGCCCTCAGCCCCGCCGAAGTCCAAGATAACAAGTACTTCAAGGGTGGTACGACGGGCGACGAACGACCCATCCACGATCAGACGACAAGCTTCGATCGCAGTGCCCCAGCCTGGCAGGTGACTCACGGGCCCATCGAAACCTCGACTGCACGGGAACCCTGTTTCGTGGCCACGGTGGCCTACGGTACCCCTGCCGCCCAAGAGGTCGCCCTGCTCCGGCAGTTTCGCGAAGAGGTCCTTCGCCCCCGGAGCGCCGGACGCACCTTCATAAGCTGGTATGAACGAATTGGACCGCCTCTGGCTCGATGGGTCGAACGCCACGATACCGTGCGGACCGTACTCCGCATCGCATTGCTGCAACCCCTCGACCTTGTCATTCGGGTCACGAGGCCTGTCTGGCACAAGCCCCCGGATCCGGCCGGCAAAGAGGTACCGCAGCCACGAATCCCCAGAGCCAAATCCGGGGGAGGTGCAGGTGATCGTGCGGCAGGTGGCGCGGGGGGTGGTACACCGTGAGGGTCGTCGGAAGACTCCTCGCCGTGCTGGCGGCCGCCACCGGCACTCTGGTGGTAGTGAACCACGCGGGTATCGTCCGGCTCGTCGTTGACAGTCCCGAAGCCTGGGACGGAGGTCGCGGCCAGCAGGCGGTCCTGCTGACGCTGGGCGTGTTCGGGGGTGGCGCGCTTGTCATGGCTCTCGTAGCCCTTCCGGCACTTCTCGGGGTATTCCTGGGGAGTCGCAGCCGCGGGATGGCAGTCTGGTTCTTGGTGGTACCCGGCAGTGTCGGCCTCTTCGCCGCCGTGGCGGCCACCCTGGTGTGGTTGGCCCTCCAACCGGAGGGGGCGCAGTTGCTGCCTTTCATCACCGCGCCCTTGGCCCTACCCCCACTGCTGGCGCTGGTCGCCGGGCTGCTGTTGCGTGCCCGTGCAGAAGTCCGAGGAGAGGGCGGCACCCCCGGGTTTCCCCCGCCTCCACCCGTCTACTATCCGCAAGGCCCCCACCCCGGTGCTCCCCACCCCACCGGCTGAGGCGACAGGACCAATCCAACGACACGTTGGTCGAGCGGGCAGTCGAGCCAAGAGCGCGGCTGGAGCTTGAGCCGCATCGGTAGTCGGACCGGCATGATGAACGTCACTCCTTCTGATAGTAGTTGACGCTGGTGCCATGCCCACCCTCGCCGGGCCTCACATACACATTCCACTCCACGCCACTGTTCTCCGTAGAGAAAAGCCTATCCCCCACCCAGGCCACATCGGCTTTGTCTTCCACAATGCTCCAGCCGGAGGCCGGGAGGGTGCTCTCCATCTCAACGATCACATCGTTGAAGCGGCGACCCGGCGCATGCGCGGTGAAGAACACGGAGTATCCCTCCAAGGGGGAATCGTCTGTCACCTCTTGCACACCGTCCGGGAGAGGCATACCGGCGGGCAGATCGATGTCGACGCCCTTCACGACTTCGTCGCCCGACGTACGCTCACCATTCGATTCTGCCTCTCCCGCGCCACTCCCCATAGCGTGTCCGCCGTCCTTCGCTTGGTCCGCTTCTTTGTCGCCGAGGCTACACGCACCAAAGGCAAGTGCCATCACCACGACGAGGGCAAGAGTGAGCGCGATTGTCCATGGTCTCATCCCGACCTCTTTCGCGGCATCCCCCTCCCCGTGACGCTCGAGCGGAGGCAGAACGCCTCACGCGAAGCACGGTTATCGCCCTGCACAACCGAGCCCAAACACGGCTCACTGCGCGGGACACCTCAGGCCGCGGCGAAGGCTCTCGGAACGTGAGTCACACACCCAGCGCGCGGCGCCGACCCGTCGGTTGACTCGCCGCGTATTGAGTGGTACTCCTAGCCCTAGATACCCGACGAGTAACCTCATGAGCGAACGGTTTCCTGTGGCAGAGAAAGCCATAACGTTCACTGTTTCCCGTCTCCGGGGTCCAACGAAGCAAGGAGCATCATGAACCGCCCGGCTGTCGGCGTCAGAATCGCTCTTCTCTTGGTTCTCGCCGCACCCCTGTTGCTGCTGGCCGCGCCGAGCGCGCTCCGGTATGCGGTTCTCGCGGACGTGTCCTCCAACACCGAGCTCGACAGCAACGGGCTTCCCCTTACACGAATCGTGGCCAACACCACCACAGATAACCGGGCCCTCCTGGAGGCCTTCCGCTCGCAATGGCAGGCGCCTGGACTCTCCGTGGAGGTGGCAAACATGCCGTGGGATGACTACCTGCCAGCAGTAGCGCACGGCTCAGCGCGTTGGCGGATACTCGCTGCCCTGGAAACCAGGGTATGTGCTCTGGAGACGCCCACCGTTCCCCTCTACTGGCGATGAGGAGATGAGGAGGAGATCATGAACAGGTCACGATCGGGGTGGCTCGCGACGGTGGTGGGCATGTCGCTGGTGCTGATGCTCGGTGTGGCATTCGCCGGCTGCGGCGAAGACTTCGGGGCCGGAACCATACCCGGCACGTCCACGCTTTCCACCACCACGACCACGGCCGGGCCCCCCGAGCGCACCGCCTCAACTACAGCGTCCACCACCTCCTCGACCGCCGGCCCACCCGCGACTGAGACCACCGAACCGCTCTCAAGCGCCGAGACCCGCCTTCCCAGCGGCCACATCAGAGCCATGGGCTTCATCGACCAGATTCGCTTCGACGGCACCAGCAGCTTCATACGAATCGACTACGCCGAGATGCTCACGGGAGAAGCGGCCAGACAAGCGGCCATCGACGCCGGCTTCATCAATCCGGGCGAGGAGCTGGACAGCGACTTCTTCATCAGCAACGTCAACCCCAAGCGCCGCGAGTTCCAGGTGTCCAACGCGGTGGCCATCACCACCTCCACGGTCGGGGGAGTCATGGACCGCCCCATCACCTGGGATGAGTTCAGGAGTTACTGGAGCGCCTCGCCGCCGGCAGGCGCCACTCACATGCGCGATATGCCCTGGTGGATAGAGCGCGACGGCAACGTGGTCGTAAGGATCGACGAGCAGTATCTGCCCTGAGGGGCGAGAGGGAGGAGAAACATGCTCATCGTTCACGTGCACGTGCGCGTGGAGCCGGATTCGGTGGAAGCCTTCGCACAGGCGACTCTCAAGAACGCCCGCAACAGCGTGCAGGAGCCGGGAGTCGCCCGTTTCGACGTCATTCAGGACCAGGATGAACCCACGCACTTCGTCCTGGTAGAGGTGTACCGCACCACCGACGCACCCGCCGCGCACAAGGAGACCGCTCACTACCAAGCCTGGAGAGAGGTGGTCGCCCCCATGATGGCTGAACCCCGTACGGCCGAACGGTTCACGAATCTCTTCCCTGCCGACGAGGGCTGGTGACATGACCGGCCCGGCGCGGGGCAGCACCATTCGGTTCGACTTCGCGACGGCTCAGCGCATCGTGTTCGGAGCCGGAGCGGTCGCCCAGGCCGCACCCATCGCGAGGAGTCTGGGCAGTCGCGCCCTTCTGGTCACCGGCGGCACCGCCGCGCGGGCCGAGCCGCTGCGTGATGCTGTCGGCAAGGCGGGAGTGGACGCAGTCGTCTACCCTGTGGCGGGCGAGCCCACCGTGGAGATTGTTCGCTCCGGTAGAGACCTCGCCCTCGCTGAAGGCTGCGACCTCGTCATCGGCTTCGGCGGTGGATCGGTACTCGACACGGCCAAGGCCTTGGCTGCCATGTTGACCAACGAGGGTGATCTCCTCGACTATTTGGAGATCATAGGTGGAGGCCGGTCGCTTGCCGTCCCTTCCTCTCCCTCGATCGCCATACCGACAACGGCGGGAACCGGCTCGGAGGTCACCCGCAACTCGGTCATCGCCTCCCCGGAGCATCGGGTGAAGGTCAGCCTGCGCAACACCTTCCTGTTGCCCACCATCGCCTTGGTCGACCCCGAGCTCACCTACTCCGTCCCTCCGGCACTCACCGCGACCACCGGCTTGGATACGCTCACCCAGCTCATCGAACCTCTGGTCTGCACCCAGGCGAATCCCCTCACCGATGCCTTGTGCCGCGAAGGTATCGGCCGGGCCGCTCGGGCCCTCCCTCTTGCCGCCCGCGACGGTACGGACACCGGCGCCCGCGAAGACATGGCCTGCGCCTCCCTGTTCGGAGGTGTGGCCCTCGCCAACGCCGGCCTCGGTGCAGTTCACGGTATCACGGGGCCCTTGGGGGGCATGTTCACCATACCGCACGGTGCCGCCTGCGCTGCCCTCCTGCCCCACGTGGTCTCGGCGAACATCCAGGCTCTCCGCGAGAGGGCGCCCGACAGCCGAGCCCTCGACCGTTATCAGGTCGTGGCAGGCCTCCTCACCGGGCAGGCGCAGGCGACCCCCGAGGAAGCCGTCAGCTGGCTCACCGCACTGAACGCCGAGCTCGACATCCCCGGCCTGAGTGGCTACGGCATCACCCGCGAGCACATCCCCGAGATCGTGGAGAAGGCGGCCGCAGCGAGCAGCATGAAGGTCAATCCCATCGCCCTCACGCAGAGAGAACTTGCCCGCGTCGTGGAAGCGGCTCTCTGAGACGACCCGGTGGACGGCGGACGGCAGCCCGGCATCCACCCTTTCACTCGCCGGGTAGCCTCGTGCGGGACCCTCTCAAGCCACGTCCCGCTGCCTGAAGACCGCAATGGCGGCAGCCAGCGTGACTGCACCCAAGGCACCATATATCCACCAGGCCGCAGGCGCGACCGGGTCGCCGTTGATGATCTTGCCCGGCTGCCAATACGAAACCAGGTTCACGGGGTCGAAGAATCTGGCTGCCTCAGAGACGTTCGAAACCAAGTCGGCGATCCAGAAGAGGAAGAGTGCTCCACCCGTGATCGCCCCCGGTTTGGCGCCGTCACGACCCACGGCGCTCAGCAGCATCGCCGGCCCTCCCACCGCGAGCATGAAGAACGTGCCGAACGCGAAGAGCGTCCAGAACGTAGCGGTGCCCAGATCGATACCGTACATGGGCCCAAAGGCTTGGATTGGTACGAACGACGCCACCGCAAGGAGCAGCACGTAGCCGACGAAGGCCACCACCCGGGTGATCGCCACCCGTACACGGGAGACGGGCTGCGACAGAAGGAACTCCATGGTGCCCGCCCCAATCTCGCCTCCGAACGATCTGGCCGCGAACAGGATGACAGCCGCGGAGACGATGATCATCCACATGAGGCCCAGATACTCCGTCTGAAAGTAGCCGCCCAAGGAGTCGAACGGCACCTCGGTACCACCGAAGATGGCGAGCATCTCGGGAGGCATGCTCCCGATGAGATCAGCGTACTGGCCCCCTCCTATCTTGGGGTAGAACCAGGTCATCAGCCAGGAGTAGAAGACCAAGCCGGCGCAGAACCAGAACATGGAGGTACGGCGCTGGCGCATCGTGCCGCGAAGCAGGGTGAAGCTCATCACGCCCCCCCTCCCTCGTCGCCTCCGTGGCAGCTGCTCCCCACTCGAGCCCCCTCGCATTCCCCGATGCGGTTGCCGCCGCTTCCCGTGTCGACGCTCCCCACTTCCTCTCGATAGAACTCGAGGAATACATCTTCCAAGGCCGCCTGCTGGATACTGATGTCAACCACGCGCCTGCCGGCTATACGCTTGAGGACCTCATCGACAACGTCACCCTTGACCCTCGCCGCCAAGGTCGTCTCCCCGACGGATACCACCGAGTCGACTCCGCCGAGGTCGGCCAGAAACGAGGGTGAGGTGGGCTCCGCGAAACGTACCTCCAGATGCCGCAGGCGCTTGCCAAGAAGTTCCCCCACGTTCTCTTCTGCCACGAGACGCCCGTCCCGTATGATGCCGACCCGGTCACACACCCGCTCGACTTCAGACAGCACGTGGCTTGACAAGAAGACCGTGCGTCCCGCGGCAATGCGCTCGTCGATCACCTCGTGGACACTCTCCTGATTCAGGGGGTCGAGGCCGCTGGTGGGCTCGTCGAGAATGAGCAACTCCGGATCGTGCGCCATCCCCAGGATGAGTGCAAGCTTCTGCTTGTTCCCCTTCGAGAGCTCCTTGACCTTTCGCGTCGGATCGAAATCGAAGCGCTGCAGCAAATCGTCGGTAAGGGGACCGCCGCCGCCCCTGAATCCGGCTACGTAGTCGAGATGCCACCGCCCCGTCTCGCGCTCGTACAGGCGAACGTCACCCGCCACGTACCCCACCCGCCTGCGGATCTCGGAACCGTCGAGCGTCACCTTCCGACCCAGAATGCTCGCTTCACCCGATGTCGGTTTCAACATACCGAGGAGACAGCGGATGGTCGTTGTCTTGCCCGAACCATTGGGCCCGAGAAAGCCGTACACGGCTCCGGCCGGGACCGAGAGCGACAGATGCTCAACGCCACGAGTCTTGTGGTAGTACTTGGTGAGCTCATGCGTTGTGATGATCTCCAAAGCCGTCGCTCTCCTTCCCATAAGAGTCGAGGCGTATCGACTTCGCCGGCACCCGCAGGAGTAGGCGGATGCAGCAACCAGAGCCGGGTGGCCGAGCTGTCCTCTGGGACCGACGATGAAGCAAGGCCAGCGTCATGATAACCAATGCGCGGTCGATTCCTCCTTCAATCCATTCTTCTTGACGCTCTGCGGTTTGCGCCTTCGCTCAAGGGCGACATGACAAGACGCACGCCGTCGCTCTTGCACAGGTCAAGCCCCCGAAGTGAACCATGCAGCCTGCGGAGTCGCGTCCGAAAGTAAAGGCTACCGGAGAACCGCAACTGCACGCGTTGACACTCTGATGGCTGGGAGCCGGTACCAACCCCTTGGGCGGCCCGCTTGGGCGGCCCGTTTGTCCCGGGCGAAGGTACACCTCACCATCTACGCCCTTGCCGGGAACCAGGCAGGGCCAGGGGGCTGATGGGGCGCTCAGTGGATCGCGAGCACCATGACCCTCGGCACAAGACCGATACCCCCTGATTTTTGAGTGTCGGATCACTTATTATTATGAAAACGGTCAAGATTGATTCTTCGGGAAGACTCATGTCGCGACAAGAGCGCACAGCACCAAGGGGGAGCCCTCGATGAGAAGCCTCACCGCATTGACTTCAACGCTTACGGGATTGGCACTCGCCGGGGCTATGGCACTCACCCTCGCCTCCTGCGCCGGCCCCAATCGTTCCGAGACCGACACCATCACCGCTCCCGGGCCCAACGAGGGTCTGCCCTACACGATAGACCTCCCCACCTCTCAGGGCTCCTGGGTGCCCGAGGTATCGCACCGGGGCCGGATACCCGCAGAAGGCGCCACCATCGACATCGAGCGGCTCGGGACTTTCAGCTTCGAGGCCTCCGAGGTCGAGACCACCCGCCCCGACATCTTCCGGCCGGGGCACTTCTCCGTCTTCGACGTGCTGGTTCACCTGAGCGAGCGGGGAGAGATTGATCTCGAGTACCACTTCGACGAGGGGATGAACACGCACGTGATCGACGCCATCAACGGGGAGCCCCACTGGTGGTATGAAGCTCGGTACTCACAGGGATGGTTCGAAACGAATGTGTTCCGCATGGATATGTACCCCTTCAAGGATGGGACCGACATCCGTGTCTTCACCCGCGACGAAGACTACATGGACCGTGTCTATCGAACCTTCGCCGCCGAGGTCGAACGCCTTGGCGCCAACAACGGTGAAGTGGTGATTCCCCGGGTGGTCATCAACGGTCCACTTACAGACCTGGTCTTCGAGAATGTCACCGTGACCCCCCATGACACACGCCCCGACATCCTTGCTCCCGGGGTGGTCACCGCCTTGGACATTCTGCTCAGCCTGGGAGAACAGGGGAGTCTCGAGTCAGTGGGGCTCACCTGGTACGACCGCATAGCCGGAGCCGACCCCGTGGACGGCTACTGGGTGGAGAGGATAAACGCGGACCAAGCCTCGGGGGGCTGCGGATTCGTGTACGAGACGGGACCCGAGGAGTTCAGAGGCTTTGCGGGGAGTCACATCCACATCCCCTTGGATGTGCGGGTCATCGTGTCGCCGGAGTACGCCCTCTGGTTCTGGATCTGCCTGTGATGGACGACCTCACGTGAGCAAAGAGAGGGCAGCGTGAGATCAAGAACCCACCTCCTGTACGGGATGTTTCTGGTGCTTGCTCTCTTGGCCGCACTTCTCGCCATCTCCTCCGTGCTGCTGTGGGTGGTGTTTCCCCGTGGGTTCTTCCCCGAGCGCGCGGTATGGGTGGAGATACACAAGTGGGGAGGCCTCGCCCTCTCAGCCACGGTGGTCGTCCATGTGGCTGTGCATTTCCGCTGGCTGGCCCGCACCACGCGCTCCTACCTGCGACGTGTCACGGGCGTGCGTGCGAACATGGAACAGTCGAAAAGACGACGGCCGGCCGACGAGGAATAGCCCCCGGTCCCTTGATGCAGCGTCAGCGACCTCACCGTCCGCGACGACCACTCAGGATGAGCACTCTCACTGGTGCGATATCTGCCTGCTCGCGAGAGGCACACATCAATGCCTTCGGCTGACGCCTTTCGCGGGGTCTGGTAGGGTAATGGCACAGGCAACGCGACACAAAGGCACTGCTGCAGAAGCGCAGCCCATGCCGCGACCTAGGAGGAACACAATGTCTTCGCGTCCCGTCCCACCTCCCTTTACTCGCTCACGAGCCCTGGCTTTCGCCTTGGTGCTTCTGTTGGTGATGTCGCTCGGTGTGGCCGGAGCCGCTCTTGCCGACAACGGAGAGCCCCAACCGTCCATCTTCGGCGTGATCACCGATGCCGACACCGGCCTACCCATCGCCGGAGCGGAGACCGCCCTGCTTCGCAGCCAGCCATTCGGCACACCTGGAGGGCCCACCGGTGACGGGCAGACCGTGACCGACGGAACCGGCGCCTACGCCTTCTTCGACAGAGAGCCGTTCGACGACCGCCACTACTGGGTGCTGGCGGGCGCCGACGGGTATCTCGGGGCAGAGAGTGATCCGTTTGTCTTCGACGGCACCGAGCCCATCCAAGTGAACATCGCTCTGGAGCCCCAGGTGGGGCCTCCGGCAGTCACGGGCACGGTGACCGACGCCAAGACGGGTGACCCCATTCCGGATGCCACTGTGTGGATCTGGTATGAAACCGATAATGGTGACCCGGAAGGCCTTCCTGCCCATGAGGTCGATGAAGAGGGCCACTTCGCCATGTGGGGAATCGAAGCCGACCGGGCCTTCAGGGTCTGGGCCGAGTCCGAGGGGACCGAGTACCCGGCCGTCCATTCCGAGATCCTCACCTACAACGGCACGGACACGCTGGTGGTCGACTTGGCTCTCACGTTTGAGCTACAGGCTCGAGGCATCGACTTCGCCGCGCAGTTCATGGGTGACTTCAGTGCCGGCCTCACCGACATCGCCGGGCTGACGGAGGCCCACCAGCAGGCAATAAACTGCCTCGCCTTCTACGGCATCACCGTGGGCTACGCCGACGGCACCTACCGGCCGTACGAACCGGTGATGCGGTCGCAGATGGCGCTCTTCCTGGCTCGGCTCATCAACTACGCGGTCGCGAACACCGCCCTCGAAGCCCCGGCCGAGCTGGTCGACCCTGGCTTCACCGACATCGGTGCGCTGAGTCAGGAGGCCAAGGACGCCATCGCTCTGCTCTACGCGCTGGGCGTGACGCAGGGCACTACCGCCAGCACCTTCTCGCCCTATGCCGACGTCACCCGCAGAGACATGGCCACCTTCATGGTTCGAGTGCAGAACCTGTTGGAAGACGGCAGCTACGACACCGATGAGAGCTTCTTCGACGACGTGCCCGACACGCTGGCCCGTGCCGCCCACATCAACGCACTGGCCGCCCAAGGCATCGCCGTCGGTTTCGGTGACGGCACCTACGGCCCGTTCGGCTCGGTTCTGCGCGGTCACATGGCTCTGTTCCTCATGCGCCACGTCGATGAGAACGTGGAGGCCGGAAGGCTCCCCGCCTATGCCGGTCCGCAGGGATAGCGCGCGCAGGTGCCTTCTCTGAAGTAACACGTCGCGGAGTGGGGGCGCCCCCGGTCGGGGGCGCCCCCACTCCTTCTCACAACGCGGTCCGGCTCAGCCTGCGCCTGCGGCTCGAGCAACACCGCACGAGACCATTCCCATATTCCCGTATTCCCGTCACCGCCTTGTAGCCGAATCCTATCGCTCACTGCCCGGTACAGGGTGCCGGCCATCTGCCCACTCACGGCCGGCCGGGAAGCCTTTCCCCAGGACTCGCAATAGGAAAGTCACCCACCGGGTATAGAGCGCCAAAGACGGTTGCGCGCAATGCAGATGCACATCAGACCGACGATGGTCAACTGAACGCGGAGCACATGGAGCCTCACGTACCCACCAATGCGGGTCACTGGATAGCAGCGCTCTCATCCATCGTCGTCCTACTGTTCCTTCTGATCGGACTCCGATGGAAGTCGACAAGAGCAGCCCCGGTCGGCATGCTGATTGCCGCTCTGGTTGCGGTAGTATTGTTCAGAACCCCACTCCATACAATTGCCACTGCCGGCGGCAAGGGCCTGTGGGAATCAGTGTTCGTCCTGTACGTGATCTGGCCGGCAATGCTGCTGTACGCGGTGGCCGACAGGGCGGGGGCCTTTCATGCGCTACGTGCGGGCATTCTGAGGTTCAGCCACAACGAACTCTTTCTTGTCCTTTCGTTCGGGTGGGTCTTCGCTTCCTTCCTGCAAGGCATTATCGGCTTCGGTGTCCCCATCGCAGTGGTGGCACCGCTCCTCGTCGCATTGGGGGTGCGACCGGTATACGCGGTGGCCATGACCCTCATCGGCCATGCCTGGGCAAACATGTTCGGCACCATCGCCGTGGTCTGGCTCGCGACCAACCAGGTGATTGATATCGCCGACCCCAGAGCAACGGCGGCGCAGACGGCACTGCTGCTGTGGATCACGAACTTGTTCGCAGGACTGACCATCGCCTGGCTCTATGGCCGCTGGTCGGCCGTACGTCACGCCCTGCCGATGATCCTCATCGTGTCGCTCATCCATGGAGGAGTCCAGCTAGGGCTCGTTCTATGGAACCCCATCGTGTCAAACTTCATCGCCGGCACCATCGCGCTGCTCGCTCTCTATCCTCTGTCCAGGTGGAGCCGCTATGACAACACTCACGGGGAGATGCAGCGTCCCGCCATGAACGGCGGCAAGAACAGTGAGCGGGGTCAGGAGTCGTCAACGCCCCGAGAAGAGAAGGCCAGAGACCGAGAGCCGGTCATGGGGCTTACCATGGCGGCGTTTCCCTATCTCGCTCTCATCGTGGTGACCCTTGGCGTGCTCCTGATACCGGCCGCCGAAAGGGCCCTGGGAGCGTTCACGGTAGGCGTGCCGTTCCCCGAGACATCAACCGGCTACGGTGTCATCAGAGAGGCCACCGACGCACATTCCCCGTTCGCAGTCTTCACCCACCCGGGCACGTTCATTCTCGTTGCGACCGGCATCACCTGGGTCGTGTACCGGCTGCGGGGACACTTCCAGTCGTGGGCCCGAACAGAGAAACCTGAAGGTATTTGGAAGGGAGTAGCCGACGGAGCCTTTCCCGCGTCGGTCGCGGTGACCGCGTTCATGGTCATGGCGACCGTCCTCGACAACTCGGGCCAGACGAGGACATTGGCCCTCGGTATCGCGACTTTCGTACCGCCGCTTGGCTACGCGTTTCTCGCGAATGTCATCGGTGTCGTCGGAGCCTTCACCACCTCGAGCAACACCGCCTCAAACGTCCTTCTCGCCGGACTACAGCAGGATGTGGCCGGACTTCAAGGCCTGCCGGAGGCTTCCATCATCGCCGGCCAAAGTGCCGGCGGCGCGCTGGGTAACGCCATAGCCCCGGCAAATGCCCTGTTGGGTACCGGTACTGCCGGCATCGTCGGGAGAGAAGGTGCCGTTCTTCGAAAGACATTCCCCTACGTGACGGTGGTCGCCCCGATCGTCGGAGCCGGGACCGTGTTGTTGGTCTCTCTGACGGCATAGACGCATGGGTTTCGTACGCACGTAGCAGGCACGCATCTGCTGCCGGGGCATACGCGAAGCGCATGACGATGAACCGCTCGCGTTCGGCCCGCACAAAGCGAGTGTAGGGAGCAACAGCCTCCCGGATGCGAACCAGACTGCGCTCGCTTTCGTGCTCGAACTGCTCTTTCAGTGCGGCCGTGAGCCGGGAGCGAAGCTCTCCGATCCGCTTGTTGAGCTCGGTCTTGGCACGGAAGCGACGCGCAGGGAGCACGCAGAGACCCATCGCGACCACGAAACCGGCCGCCAGGATACCGGTGACGTCGACCAGAGTGGTCGTGGCCAAAGCGGCGACAATAGCCCCCAGCCCGATGGCTCCCACTTCTATGACCGCCAGACCGGCCACAGAGTTCTGCACCGAGTCGGCCAGCCTGTTCGCTTCCACATCGGGCTTGTAGGAGTCTACCGTGCGGTGGGCGGCACGGCCCAGCGTATCAAGAAGCTGTCTTCGGTCTTGGTCGAAGCTGCCGAGGCTGCCCACCACCCGGTCGGCATGATGGGCCCGCCGCTCGGTCAGACGCCTGTCGAGGGCCTGCCATTGGCGGAGTTCGGCGCTCACCATCCAATCGATGATCTCCCCCACCTTCTGTTCTATCTGGTCGGGGGCGTCCGCGACCACTTTGCTCTCGAACTCCTCTTTCACGCAGGTCTTTCTTATGAGATCGAAGATGCGGCCTATGCGCACGGTCTCGTCCAAGAACTGCTGGCCACGCTCCTCCAGTTCTCGCAGCACTCCGTCCACATCGGTGATGCGGAAATCGAACTCGCGGCAGAGATCCTCCTGGTAGAGGTCAAGCTGATGTTCGATGCTGTCCAGCGCGGACACGTCATCAGAGACTCCCTTGGGTGGCCTGTCGGTACCTCTCGGCGAGGTTGAGGCCCACTCCCAAAGGATTGAGCAGTTTGAGGCGAACCCGCTGATTGTCGTCAAGTGTCTCGACCAAGTACTTCTCGAAAACCCCGAATCGACTCAGGCGCATGAGCCGGCCGTTCTCATCTCCGTCGACCTTCGCCTCCAACGCCTGCCGGGAAGACAACGAGAACACCTCCGGAGAGAAGCCCAGAAGCCACTCGGCGTTCTCGGCGACAAACCGCTCCACTTCCGCTCTCCACTCGTCCGAGCGCAGGATATCGACCTTGTTGATGATGAACACGAGCTTCTTCCCCCAGCTCCGAATGCGCTCTATGAACGCGCGTTCGCTCTCCGTGAAGGTCCGGTCTGCAGAGGTCACGAACAACACCACATCGGAGGGAGGGATGAAACGCTCGGTGAGCGCCTCGTGTTCCCTATCGAGCGCATTGGTGCCGGGCGTGTCGACCACTTCCACCTCGGAAGCCTAGTGTCCCGAGTCATTGATTCGATGACAATAAGCTGCCAGCGTTTCCAGGATCTGATCGGCGCTCTTGTGCCAGACATAGGGCCGGGGATTCTCGTTCCACGTGGCGAGCCAGGTGCGGATGGAAGCGACAAGCTCCTTCACCGAGCGGTGGGTCCCGCGCATGAGCCATGTGGTCGTAAGTTCGCCGAACCAGCGCTCCACCAGGTTCATCCAGGAGCCGCAGGTGGGGGTGAAGTGAAAGACGAAGCGGGGATGAGCCAGAAGCCAGTTCTTGACGGCCGGGGTCTTGTGAGTGGAGGAGTTGTCCACCACCACATGTACCGCCAGGTCCTTCGGTACCTCCCGGTCGATCGTGCGCAGGAACTTGGTGAATAGAGCGGCCCGGTGGCGAAGGGAGAGATCGGCGATCACCTTGCCGGAAGCCAGATCAAGGGCGGCGTAGAGGTTGGTGGTACCGAACCTTCGGTAGTCGTGGGTCGCCCGGGCCGGCACCCCGGGGAGA